>Ga0315322_10000909_pt1 | contig 22550 bp, 20 predicted proteins | sample M110021515metaG_FD_203461 | JGI IMG/M metagenome (GOLD analysis project Ga0315322, IMG submission 203461) | Ammonia-oxidizing marine archaeal communities from Monterey Bay, California, United States - M1 100m 21515 | ecosystem: Environmental > Aquatic > Marine > Intertidal zone | place: USA...
AAAATCAGATCGCTCAACCCAAAATACGGAGCCTTTACCTTCTTAGGAAACAAAAGGGTAAAAATTTACAAAAGTTCGCCCACTGAAAATACTTCAAAACTTGGCCCTGGGAAGATAGGCATATCTGAAGATGGGAAATTATTAGTTGGCTGCAGTAAAGAAACAGCAATTAAAATTGATACAGTTCAAATGGAAGGCAAAAGCGCTGTTCGATCGGAAGAGTTTGTAAGAGGATATCGATCTTTGATTGAGCAAGAAGATAAATTTTGTAGCAATGTTCAATAAGTATTTTCTAAAACAAAAATAGGACTATAATCCGTCCTAAAATAAAGTGTCTTATTAAAAGCTTGTGAAAATAGTTATTTTGGGGGCCGGGGCTGTAGGGAGCACGCTTGCTTCTCTTTTGTCTCAGGAAAATGACCTCGTAGTGGTTGATCATAATTCTTCTGAATTGCACAGGCTTGAAGAAGAAGCAGATATTAAAACTCTCTTAGGAGGAGCCTCATACCCTAACATTCTAGTTAACGCCGGAATACAAGAAGCAGATATGGTTGTGGCCGTTACCGGAAGTGACGAAACAAACATAGTCTCTTGCATGATTTCTAAGGTTCTCAATAAATCTATAAAAACAATTGCTAGAGTTAGAGAAATCTCTTATCTCAAAGGGAAGACTAAAGAGGCCATGGATTCTGGAGAAATACCAGTAGATATACACATTAGCCCAGAGCAGTTAATTACAGAACATATTCAGGGCTTAATAGAGATACCTGGTTCCTTACAGGTTATGGAATTTGGTCAAGGAAAACTAAATTTGGTTGCCGTAAAGGCTGTTGAAGGCGGGCCAATGATAGGTCATGAAATAGGAGACCTGAAAAAGCATATGCCTAAAATAGATTCTAGGGTGGCTGCAATCTTTAGAAAGGGTGAATCTATAATCCCATTGGGCTCAACGGTCATTGAAGCAAATGATGAAGTCTTTTTTATATCTAAAAAAGGTGAAGCCTCAAGGGTGGTTAACGAAATGAGGAAAAAAGAAGAGCCTTACAAAAATATAATAATTGCCGGCGGTGGAAAAATAGGTGCCCGTCTTGCCAAAAGAATTGAAGACAATCACAGGGTCAAAATAATAGAATCTAGTCACGAAAGAGCCAAAAGATTATCTGAGAAATTAGAAAATTCTATTGTACTTGAAGGTAACGTATGTGACAAAAACCTATTACACGATGAAAATGTAGAAAATACAGATGTGTTTGCTGCAGTAACAAATGATGATGAGGCTAATGTTATGTCCTGTCTTTTGGCCAAAGAAATGGGGGCCCACAAAACAGTTGCCTTGATAAACAATCCAGCATACGTAGATTTAGTACAAACAAAGGGTATTGATATTGCTATTGCACCATCACAAATAACTATAGGGACTTTCTTGGCAGAAATAGAAGGGAAGGACGTAGTAAGGGTTCACTCACTTAGAAATGGAGCTGCTGAAGCAATTGAGGCTGTAGCGCAAGAGTCTAAATCAGGGAAACAAAGCAGTATAGGTAAGGAACTTGGTGAAATTAGCTTACCAGAAGGTGTGACCATAGGAGCTCTTATAAGAGATAATAAGGGAAAGATCGCTCATGATCACGTCCATTTAAGGGAGAACGACCACGTTATACTCTTTTTAACAGATAAAAGTGCAATAAAACAAGTCAAAGAAACCTTCGCCCCAAAATAAAAGCAGAATGCCCCTACCCTACACCACAAAAATACTAGGAACACTTTTAATGTTTTTTAGTATTGCTCAGATAATACCTGGGTTTTTAGCCTATTTTTATGGCGAAGAAGACTACGTTTATAACTTTATTTATACAGGATTTTGCACTTTCTTTATAGGCTTTCTAATGTATTTCTTAGCCAAAAAAAGAAAGGGAGATTTAAGGACAAAAGATGGATTCATAATAACTGTTTTTTTCTGGACAGTATTGGCTATTTTCGGGTCAATTCCATTCTTTTTAGCTAATTTAGAAGAAGTTACCTACGTAGATGCCCTATTTGAGTCTATTTCTGGCTTAACAACGACGGGAGCTACTGTTTTTGTTGGATTAGATGAAATGGCAAGGTCTTTGCTTTTCTATAGGCAATTTCTTCAATGGCTAGGAGGAATGGGAATAATTGTTCTAGCGGTTGCGGTGTTGCCGCTCTTGGGTGTTGGAGGTATGCAGCTTTATAAAGCGGAAACTCCTGGGCCAATGAAAGACGCCAAACTAACGCCAAGAATAACCGAAACAGCTAAAGCTCTTTGGTTTGTATACTTAACCATGACGATAATGTGTGCTACTTTATACAAAATTTTTGGCATGTCTTGGTTTGATGCGGTTTGTCATGCCTTTTCAACTATTTCTATTGGTGGGTTCTCAACCCATGATGCAAGCTTCGCATACTTTGAACAAACTTCTCTTAGATGGACAGCAGTTGTCTTCATGGTTATATCGGGTATTAATTTTGCACTTCACTATATTGCTTGGACAAAAAAAAGAGCACTTCACTACTTTTACGATTCTGAAGTTAAATTATATTTATCAATATTAGCCACCACAGGCTTAATAACTTATATAACGCTTTATGTAAGTGCTGAGATTAATGAAAATATTTTAACTGACAGCATCTTTCAGGCTGTTTCAATAGGTACAACTACAGGGTATCTCACCTCCAACTATGCTAGTTGGCCCTTATTTGTACCCGTAATGCTTCTTACAGCGGCATTTATAGGAGCATGTGCAGGATCAACAGGTGGAGGAATTAAGGTGATAAGAGCTTTAGTTCTAATGAGGCAGGGTGTGGGTGAAATTACTAAGCTTATTCATCCAAATGCAGTTGTTTCAATTAAATTTGGCAAAAAATCATTGGATCCTAGGGTTTCAGAGTCTGTATGGGGCTTCTTTTCATTGTATGTTGCTATTTTTGTTGTTCTTTTAATGTTCATGCTTTCTCAGAGTAATGACTTTTTAACTTCTTTTTCGGCTGTGGGGGCTACTTTAAACAACTTAGGTCCAGGTTTAGGAGAAGTTTCAAGCAACTATAAAGACCTTAATGATGCCTCTAAACTAGGCCTTTGCTTAGCTATGTTACTAGGCAGATTAGAAATATTCACCCTTCTTTTGGTGTTTACTCCTGCTTTTTGGAGAAGCTAAAAAGAACAAATGTTACTTTATAGAGTAATAATAGGGTCTGTTTTATTTATTTTATCCGTATTGCCTCTTAAGGCTATAAGATTTGTGGGTAGGATCTTAGGAAGAATCTTATTTCTTATTCCCAATAGACACAAAAATATTACTTTAACCAACCTCAAGCTTGCCTTTCCGGAACTTCCTGATAAAGAAATTGCAAATCTTTGTAAAAAAAGTCTGATTGAAACAATCATTACATTGCTTGAAAGTGGATATGTCTGGATAAAACTTCCAGGTAACAGCCTCCCTCAATCTATACAAGTAGAGGGCTTTGTAAACGTACATAAATCTCTTAAAGATGGCGGTGGCTTACTTTTATTTACTCCCCATCAAGCTAACATCGAAATACTGATTAATTTCTTAGGACAGAACTTGGAATGTTCCGTGCCCTATTCAAAAATTAAGAATAGTTACCTCAATGAATTTGTAAAGAAAGCCAGAGCAAAAATGGGTGTAAATATGGTAGAAGTGAATATTTCAGGTGTTAAAAAATTGCTCAATAATTTAATGAAAGGAGAGGCGGTAGCTATTGCATCAGATCAAGTTCCTGAATTGTCTGGTGGGGAGATATCAAAATTCTTTGGACGGGAATGTCTTTCCATGTCTTTATTGTGGAAATTACATAACAAAACGAAAGCAAAGGTTCACTCTATGGTTTGCATCAGAGGGCCCAAAGGAAATGACTTTAAATTAATATTTAGCCCTCAAATAGAAATGCCTCATACAATCAAAGAAGGCGTTGATACAATGAATAAAGAATTAGAAAAATGTATAATGCTAGCTCCCGAACAATACGCCTGGGAATATAAAAAATATAGAAGGGCAAGCAATGAAGAACATTATAAATAAAGGATATTATAAGAAGTAAGTACTTACTAATATATCGATTATGACAGCAGAATCCATGGAAAAATTAGTTGCTCTTTGTAAAAGAAGGGGTTTTATTTTTCAGTCCAATGAGATCTATGGGGGGCTGCAAGGTTTGTATGATTTTGGGCCATTAGGAGTAGAGCTAAAAAATAACTTAAAGCGTTCTTGGTGGAATTCTATGGTCTATGAAAGAGATGACATAGAAGGCATTGACTCTTCTATTTTAACCAACCCTATGGTTTTAAAACATTCGGGTCATGAAGAAACTTTTTCAGACCCACTAGTTGACTGTAGAAGTTGCAAATATCGAATCAGAGCTGACCATGTTAAAGACAATAAATGTCCTGAATGTGGCTCTGAAGACTTAACCGAACCAAGGCCTTTTAATTTAATGTTTAAAACTAGCGTTGGGCCGGTTGAAGACGGGTCCTCTTTTGCTTATCTAAGGCCAGAAACAGCTCAACAAATATTTACTAACTTTAAGAACGTTTTAGACGCCACTCCGCACCACTTACCTTTTGGTATAGCACAAATGGGCAAAGCATTTAGAAATGAAATTACACCGAGAAATTTTATATTCAGAGTCAGGGAATTTGAACAAATGGAATTAGAGTTCTTTGTAAAGCCCGGAGAAGATGAGGAATGGCACAAAACATGGACAGATTTAAGAGTTGAGTGGTGGGAAAAACAGGGAATTAGCAGGGATAACCTCGAATTACTAGAAGTTCCCAAAGATGAATTGGCCCATTATTCAAAGGCAACAGTAGATATCATGTATAAATACCCTCATGGGTTAGAAGAGCTTGAAGGAATAGCTAATAGAACCGATTTTGACTTGGGTTCGCACTCTAGGAAGCAATCAGAACTTAATTTAACTGCAAAAGTTGATAAAAATAGCGATTCTAACGCCAAGCTTGCTATTCAAGACCCTGAAACTAAACAGTGGATGGTCCCTTACGTTATTGAGCCTTCTGCCGGTGTAGAGCGCGGCTTTTTGGCTATATTAAATGAAGCATTTAGGGTTGAGGAGCTTGAAAATGGTAAAGAAAGAACAGTTTTGTCCTTAAAACCCCACCTTTCGCCTATAAAAGCTGCGGTGATACCCCTTAAACGAAATAATGAAGATTTAGTAAAAAAAGCAAGAATTTTAAAAAATACTCTCCAAAACCAGGGCCTAGGCAGGGTTTTACTAGAAAATTCAGGCAATATAGGCAAAAGCTATAGACGTCACGATGAAATAGGAACGCCTATCTGTATAACCATAGATTTTGAATCACTAGAAGATGGAACAGCTACCATCAGGGACAGAGATACTATGGAGCAAAAAAGATTGGATATAGACTCAATCTCAGAATATTTCAAGGAAACTATAGATAATTAAAAAGTAGCTTGAAGGAAGAAAAAATAGTCATATTAGACAGGGATGGGGTCATTAATGTCGACCTAATGACTTACGTCACTTGCCCGGAGGAATTTGAAGCCATTGAAGGTAGCTTAGAAGCCATAGCTAAACTTACAACTAATGGATATAAAGTGGCCATCGCAACTAATCAAGCCTGTATTGAGAAAGAAATAATTTCTGAAGAGGAACTAAGCGCTGTTCACGATCGCATGACTGACCTTCTTTTTGAGTTCGGAGGACAAATAAACTACATAGCATACTGTCCCCACGCTCCAGAATCTATGTGTAAGTGTAGAAAGCCTGAAGTTGGTCTCTTACAAGAAATTGAACAAAAACTAGAAGTGTCTTTAAAGGGGAAGTATTTCGTAGGCGACAAAGATTCAGATATAGCTGCTGGCAAAAAATTTGGCTGCATCCCTTTGTTAATAAAAAAAGGCGGCTATGGTGAAAAAGTTTTTGGGACTAAGGGCAGCCCCCCCAGTGAGCAATGTTTTGATGACCTGACCGGAGCAGTTAATTACATCCTAAAACAAGAAGCCTAAATGACTTACTTAAGATCATTTATTTTTTATATTGGGTATCTTGGATCTGGTTTATTGGCAAGTTTTTTGGCTTGTACGCTAGGGCCATTCTTATCACTTAATAGTCGCTTAAAATTTTTTTCTTTATGGCCTAGATTTGCCAATTGGTTTCTTTACGTTACTTGCAAAGTAAAACTAATGATTGAGGGTGAAGAAAATATACCAACACAGCCTTGCGTGATAGTTTCTAACCACCAAGGTCAATGGGAGACTTTTTCCATGCAATACCTTTTTCACCCTTTATGCACTCTGTTAAAAAGAGAACTCCTATATATTCCTCTTTGGGGATGGGCCATGAGCTTGCTTCATCCTATAGCTATTAACAGGAGCAAGCCCAAGCAGGCAATACTTCAAACTCTAGACGAAGGGTCTAAAAGACTTCAAGAAGGCTTGTTTGTTTTGCTGTTTCCCGAAGGAACTAGAGTCGAAGCAGGGAAGGTAGGCAATTATGCTAGAAGTAGTTTTGAGCTGGCCAAACGAAACAACGTTAAGGTATTGCCTATTTGCCACAATTCGGGGGATTGCTGGCCTGCCCATCAGTTTATAAAACAACCTGGAACTATAAAATTGTTTATAGGCGAACCAATTGAAGTGGTAGATTCTAAAAAATCTGCTGAAGAGGTTAGGGCTTGGACAAAAAAGAATTTAAACCTTTCTGACTAAACATCAAGGTTAACTACTAGCTTCGCGTTTTGGTCAATGAAGTCCCTTCTGGGTTCTACTTCATCGCCCATTAGGGCATGAAAGAGATCATCCGCCACTTGGGCATCCTCTACACTGACCTGGCCAAGTATTCTCATATCTGGGTTCATGGTGGTGTCCCAGAGCTGATCAGCATTCATCTCTCCAAGTCCCTTGTACCTAGATTTGGTAAACGATCGCTCAGAAATTAACAGAACCTCTTCAAGGGCGTTTGCAAAATTATCTACTGGTATCTTTTTAGAATTAATTTCAAAATAACTGTCTTTGTTAAAGATGTCGGACATCTCAGCTCCGTGTGTCGCTATATCTTTATAAGCCTTTGATCTAAAAAATGCTTTATTTAATATCCAAGATGAAGATGTCCCGTGCTTTATCAAATTAACGTTTGGTTCCGTCGAGCCGCTCTCTTCATTTTTTAGCGCTTCCACTGACCAGGCAAAGCCCTGATGCGCATTAATATTTAAATTCTTCTCAACAGACTTACACCACGCCTTTACATCTTTTTCTTTCTCGAGTCCTTCTAATATTTCTACATGCTTTATGCTTTCAAGTAACTCAATAGGGTAGTTGTGTGTAAGGCCATTAACTAAAGATTGAACTTTTTCGTGTTGCGAAATAAATTTTCCAAGAGCCTCTCCGCTAATAGACTCTCCTTTTTTATTTAAAACAAGTTGCGCATCATCTAAGATCTCAGCAACTAAAAGCTCTCTAAGTTCAGTGTCATCTTTTACGTAGGTTTCTTGCTTCCCTTTCTTTAATTTATACAGAGGTGGTTGAGCGATATATATGTAACCTTTTTCTATAAGTTCTGGCATTTGTCTGTAAAACAATGTTAATAAAAGTGTTCGTATGTGAGAACCATCAACATCGGCATCTGTCATAATTATAATTCTGTGATACCTCAGCTTTTCTTCCTGCCAGTCTTCTCCCTTTATCCCACAACCTAAGGCGGTGATTAGGATAATTATTTCTTCAGAAGAAAGTACTTTGTCTAAACGGGCCTTCTCAACATTAAGAATTTTACCTTTCATAGGGAGTATGGCTTGGAAATGTCTGTCTCTTCCTTGTTTGGCCGATCCCCCTGCTGACTCTCCCTCAACTAAATAAATTTCACTTTTTGCCGGATCTTTTTCCTGACAATCCGAAAGCTTTCCGGGAAGTCCTCCGCCTTCGAAGGCACCCTTTCTTCGAGTAAGCTCTCTGGCCTTCCTTGCTGCCTCTCTAGCTCGTGCGGCTTCTATTATTTTTGTTGCTATTAACTTTGCTTCCGCTGGATTCTCCAATAAAAATTCTGAAAGAGCTTTATATACCTCTTGCTCAACCACAGGTCTTACTTCTGAAGAAACTAGCTTGTCTTTTGTTTGGGAAGAAAATTTTGGATCAGGAACCTTAACAGAAACAATCGCTACCAGGCCTTCTCTGGCGTCATCTCCCGAAGTGGAGACTTTTTCTTTGTTATTCATCCCCTCTCTTTCCATATAATTATTTAAAGTTCTTGTTAACGCGGTTCTAAATCCCACCAAGTGGGTTCCGCCATCCCTTTGTTTAATATTGTTTGTATAGCACTGAATGTTTTCTTGATAACCATCATTCCATTGCAACGAGACTTCAATAGTAATTCCATCTTTGGATTCTTGTATAAAATGAAATATGGAATTAACTGTAGTTCTTTTTTTATTTAAAAAGGCAACGAATTCAGCCAACCCTCCCTTATGTATAAATTCTTTTTTCTTCGAAGTTCTTTCGTCTTCAAGATTTATTTTTAATCCAGAATTTAAAAAAGATAACTCTCTGAGCCTGGATTCCAATATGTCGTAGTCAAAAAGGATATTTGAAAATGTGGTGACTGAGGGGACAAACATAACCTCCGTGCCCGTCTTATCCGTCTTCCCTACAACCTTAAGCTTGCTAGTAGGCTTTCCGTCTGAATAAGTTTGTTCGTGGATCTTTCCGCCTCTGTAAATTGTAAGTTTTAACTCTTCCGAAAGTGCGTTCACAACGGAAACACCTACTCCATGAAGTCCACCAGAAACTTTATATGAGTTGTCATCAAATTTTCCTCCAGCGTGAAGCTTGGTCATAATTACCTCTGCGGCCGACACTCCTTCTTCGTGTTTGTCCGTAGGAATCCCTCTTCCATTGTCTGTCACGACAACGCTGTCGTCTGATAGAATTTTTACTGTTATTTCATCGCAATGACCCGCCAAAGCTTCGTCTATTGAATTATCGACTACCTCATAAACCATATGATGAAGCCCTGTGCCATCATCCGTATCTCCAATATACATCCCCGGCCTTTTCTTTACGGCCTCAAGGCCCTTCAATACAGTTATGCTTGAAGAATCATAAGAATCACCAGTCTTCTTTTTTGCAGGCTTTTTAGATGGCTTTGGCGTAGCCTTTTTGGCTGCTTTTTTAGGTTCTTTTTTTGGGGTTTTGGGGGTTTTTATTTTTGCTGCTTTTTTCTTTGCTGGCATCTACGTATTTTAATATAAATTTATAAATTAATCCTTTTAAAATTACTAAAATTAGACACTAATTTTTCTAGATTTTCGCCCTGAATTCCAGTTAAAATAACCTGGTTAGGAACTTTCGCAATTTCTGAAAGGGCAAACTTTAAGTTTTCTAAATCTAGCTCGGACCCAAGGTCATCTATTAACAGAACAGTATCACTCTCCACAAAAGAATTTACGAGTTCATGATTTATTAAAAATATTAATAAAATCAATATCTTAAGCTGTCCTCTGGATAAAACGGAAGATGCCTTTTTTCCCTTTACGTAGTACTCACAGTCCATTCTGTGTGGGCCTTGGCTGGTATATCCAATGGCCAAATCTTTATCTATGGTTTCCTCCATGGCACTAAGCAGGGACTTAGAACGCTCCCATCCTTTTATAAACTTAACTTCTGTCTCTTCTATAAAATTATATTTTTGATCTACAGAAGATGCCTTTAGGCTTTTAATTAAAATCTCTCTATATCTATTAAAGAATTCATACTGCTCTTTGCTTAAACTGACACCGATTGTTGCTAGCTGCTCAGTCCAGACTAAAATTTCTGATTTATCTAGCTTTTGTTTAAGGCATCTGTTTCTTTGCTTGAGGGCTTTGCTATAAGCCGAATATTTTTTATATGAGGATGGTTTCACGTGAAACATTAAATTATTTAAATGATCTCTTCTTAGGTCTGGCTCCCCTTCTATCATCCTTAGGTTTTTAGCCAAGATGGTTTGAAGAAACAGGATTGAGTTACTCTTTGCACTCTTGTTATTTAATTTTCTGGAGAAGCTCAACCTGCCATTGAGCTTATTAGAGCATCCCATAAACGTTTCTTGGTTCATGTACGAGCCCTTTAAAGATATTTGAAAAGAATCTGCCTTGTGGTTTATACAGTCCTTGCTTTTAGTGGTTCGGAAAGATTTACTATTAACAAGTATCTCTATAGACTCTAAAATAGAGGTTTTGCCAGAACCGTTTAGTCCCTGTATAAAGTTTTTATCTTTCGAAAAAATTAAATCTTTTGTCTTAAAAAGTCTAAAATTTTCAAGATAGACTCTGTTGATCGGCATTAAAGCCTCATTGGCATGATGACGTAAACCTCTTTCTCAGAATTTGGCTCTTTTATTACGCAACTTGAATCTTCACCATAAAATTCAAACTTTACCGTATCCTCTTCAAGGGAGCCCAGGACATCAATTAAGTAGCCTATATTAAAACCCACCTCTAGGTCTATTCCCTGGTAGTCCACTTCTAGAATCTCTTCTGCAGATTCTTGTTCGGGGTTGTTTGCTGTCAGCTTTAAGGATCCTTTCGAAAGCTCGAACCTTACACCTCTGTATTTCTCATTTGACAGCACTGATGCCCTTGAAAGAGCGGACTGAAGGGTCTCTTTGCCAACCATTAAAGGAAGGGGCTCTCCAGAAGGAAAAACCTTTTCATAATCTGGGTATTTTCCGTCTATAAGTTTAGAAGAAAAGTTTAGGCTTTCAGTTTTAACGCCAATATATGTAGGCCCAACAAGCAATTCAATGGGTGTATCTTCAGATGGAAGTAGCTTAGCTAGCTCTAATGCAGCCTTTCTTGGCAGGATGTTTCGCATCTCAAGGCTATTCCCTTCTGTTTTTGATGAAGAAACAGCCAGTCTGTGTCCATCTGTTGCAACCCCCTTAAGCTCCCCACCTGCAAGCTCCAAAAGCAAGCCATTTAAATAATACCTGACATCTTGAGAGGCCATAGAGAAGGATGTTTTCATAAGAATTCTTTTTAAAGCTCCAGACCGAACCTCTGTGCTCTCTTGTTTCTCATTAACTTCAAGTTCAGGGAAATCATCAGCTGAAATGGTTGCAAAATCACCATGAAAGTTTTTAGAGCTAACGGTCAACTTTCCATCTTTAAGTAAAAAATCAACATTTTCAGCATCAGGCAGTGACCTGCAAAGTTCAGACATTTTTCTAGCAGAAACTGTAGTTTCGCCCTCTTCTTCAATGGACAATAATTCTGAATAGTTCTTTATCTGGATTTCAAGGTCTGTTGCGGTTACCTCAAGCTTGCCTGAAGACGCCTTAAGTCTAAGATTGGCCAGTATAGGGATGGTCTGCCTACGCTCAGCTACAGCTGCAGCATTTTGCAAAGAATCAACTATTTGGGATTTTTCTGCAGTAAATTTCATAAATACAATTATATAGTCAAAACCCTAAGAAGTTTTCTATAATCTTCTTCAATGTCTAAATTAAAATCTCTCAGTTCTTTTATTTTCTTACAAGCATGTATAACGGTGGTGTGGTCTCGGCCTCCGAACGATTCACCAATTTCAGGCAGGCTGTAATTGGTTAGCTCCTTAGCTAAAAACATAGCCATTTGTCTTGGCCTGGCTACAGACCTGCTTCTTCTTTTAGATAACAAATCACTTAGCTTAATATTGTAATACTCTGCGGTTGTCTTTTGTATATTTTCGACACTTACCTGTCTTGCCTGTATAGCTAATAAGTCTTTAAGAGAGTCTTTAATTAAATCAATCGTTATGGGCCTTCCTGTAAAATTTGAGTTTGCCACTACCCTTTTCAAGGCCCCTTCAAGCTCTCTAACATTTGACCTAACTTTCTGAGCTATAAAGAAAGCAGACTCCTCGTCTAGTTCGTGATTCATTGACCTGGCTTTACTTAAAAGTATCGCTACCCTTGTTTCTAGTTCTGGAGGCTCAATTACAACGGGCAGGCCCCAGCCCAATCTAGATTTTAGTCTTTCTTCTAGTCCGTCTATTTCTTTAGGGTATCTGTCGCAAGTTAAGATCATTTGGCTACCCCTTTCTAGGAGCGAATTGAATGTGTGGAAAAGCTCTTCTTGCGATTGTTCCTTTTTAGCAAAAAATTGAATATCATCAATTAGCAGCGCATCTAAAGACCTATAGTATTGCTTAAATTCACTAATTGCTCCTAATTGCAGTGATTTTACCATATCACTCACGAACCTCTCGGAATGTACATAGGCTATCTTTTTGGTTGAATCTTTAGTAAGAAGCTCATTACCAACTGCATGCATAAGGTGAGTTTTTCCTAAACCAACACCACCATAAATAAACAATGGGTTGTAAGAGTTTTTTAGGCCTTCGCCTATTTGTCTTGAGGCCGCCAGGGCAATATGGTTTGACTTTCCCTCTACAAACGATCCAAAAGTAAATTCAGGAATTAAATTGCTTTTTTTGGGGCTAACTACTTTTTCTGTTGGGACGCTATCTGGAACTCTTTCTACCTCCTCAACCCCTTTTTTATAATCCACATAGATTTCAAACTGTAAATTAAGGTCTCTATTGCTTGTTATTGCTGACAGCCTATCTTTTATAGTGGAACCATAATTGTCCTCTACCCAATCAGAAATAAACTTATTCGGCGCTAAAACACTATAAGATAGGGGGTTTGAGCCATTATTCTCTTCTAGCATTAGTGGGGCAATCCAAGTAGAATACTCTTCAACCGTAAGGTCTTTCTCTAGGGTTTTTTTGCATTCTCCCCAAAAATGTAAATCAGACATAATAAGAATTATATATAAATTAACACACTTATCCACAGCATAACCACAGAAATTTTCTGTGGATAACCTGTTAATATATTGTTTTTATGTTTTTGCTTGTTAATTTTTGTTAAAAACTCTATTATGCGCATCCTTGTTGGCCTTTAGGGGTGACCTATGAAAAGAACTTATCAACCTAGCAAAATTAAAAGAGCAAGAACACACGGCTTTAGAGCTAGGAATTCTAATTTGAGCGGCAGAAAGGTTTTAAACAACAGAAGAAAGAAGGGAAGGGCCTCCCTGACCGTTTAACAGGATGGGGTTAAAACACTCCATACCCTCAAAAGAAGGGTTCTCTGAAATCTTTTCTTTTCCAGACAAAAAATACTCTACAGATAATTTTTTGCTTTTATGTAAAGACAGCTGCCTTGAACACCCCAGGCTCGGTGTGGCTATTAGAAAAAAAGATATAAAACTTGCCGTAAGCAGAAACCGAATAAAAAGAAAAATAAAAGGAAGTTTTAGGTCAAAGGTTTTAGAATTACAAAAAAAAGATTATGTTGTTTTTGTTAAAAGAAAACTATCAGATAATGATAAAGAAATTGATAAGGATTTAGATTTTTTGTGGAGCAAATTTAAGAAGTAGAAATATGAGGTTTTTAGTTTTAAAGATTATTAGGATATACCAAAAATATCTTAGCCCTCTACTTGGGCCCAGTTGCAGGTTCCACCCAACATGCTCGGAATATACCTTTCAGGCCATAGAGGCTTATGGCGTTTTTAAGGGCGGTGTTTTGGCCATTAAAAGGGTCTTGAAATGTAACCCGTGGGGCGGTGCTGGAGCCGACCCACTACCCAAGGATAAATAAATGGACTTCATAAAAACAGCACTAATAGCGGCGATAGCAATAACGCTTTACTATTTGCTTCTCCAGTGGCCCAACGAGCCTCAAGACAGTGAATCTCATAGTGAAATACCTATAGAAAATAAGGTTTTAATTGATAGTAATGACTCACAAACAGACACTCTTTCGCCCATGGAAGATGTGGGTGAGCCCTTTGTGACCGCCACCGTTATTGGTAAGACGTATGAAGTAGGAAATGAAGATTTGCTTTTGTTTGTTGACGCCAACAGCGGTCAGATTGTGGGTTCAAAACTACTATCATTTAAGGAAGATTTGGGAGGAGAAAGTTCTTTAAATTTGTTTGGTGAGGTGGGTGGAAATTTGTACCTTGGGAATAGTGGATTTATTTACGAGGTTTACGAGGGCCAAAAAAAGAAAAATAAGTATTTAAAGCCAAGCTTTTCAAACATAAACACCAAAACAGGAACTGATGGCTCAGTGGAGTTTATCTTAAGCGGAGAAAACAAAAGTTTTTTCTTTGAAAGAAAGATGACCTTCCAGGGGCGGGGTTACTCTGTGGTCGTGGAAGACACAATTACCTCAGGTCTAGATTCTGTGGTGAGCCTAACGCCGTATGTTGTTATTGAAAGAAATAGCATTAAAGAGGGGGCGGGCGGTTTCTTAAACCCAGAAAATTTTGCTTATCTTGGACCTGTTTTTTCTACCCAAGAAGACGTGTATGAAAAGTATGATTTTGGGGATATAAATGATGCCCCCTACATAAAAGAATCTCAAGGTGGATGGGTTGCCCTAATACAACATTATTTTTTAACCGCCTGGATACCAGACCAAAAAGAGCCGGGTATTAAATACCAAGGCAAGTGGAGCGAGGGCTCTAAAAGGTATATTTTGGGATATACCACCCCGAACAAGATTCTTGCCCCTGGGGGAAGGGTTAAAACCAACAACACATTATATGTCGGCCCAAAATATCCTGCAGAACTCTCAAAAATACAAGAAAACCTTGATTTAACAGTGGATTACGGGTTTTTGTTTTGGCTTGGCAAGCCCATGTATTGGGTTTTAGAAAAAGGAGAAGACTTTTTCAACAATTGGGGTTTGGCTATTATTTTCTTAACAATAATTGTGAAGCTTTTAACTTGGCCGCTTTCTGCCAAAGCATACACCTCTATGGGAAAAATGAGGGTTTTACAGCCAAAACAACTAGAAATCCAAGCTAGACACGCAGACGACAAACAAAAGGCCGGCCAAGAGATGATGGAGCTCTATAAAAGAGAGGGCGTAAACCCGCTTGGGGGCTGCCTACCCATGCTTCTACAGATGCCATTTTTCCTAGCCTTTTATTGGGTTTTGTTAGAAACCGTTCAACTAAGGCACTCTGGTTTTCTTTGGCTTGAGGATCTCTCGGCAATGGACCCTTATTTTATATTGCCCATTTTGAACGCACTTGGCATGTTTTGGTCTCAAAAAATGACCCCATCACCCCCGAACGCAGATCCTATGCAGGCCACAATGATGAAGTTTATGCCTGTTATGTTTGGAGTAATGTTCGCGTGGTTTCCTTCTGGCCTTGTGCTTTACTGGCTAACTAACATGTTTATTCAAATTGTCCAGCAATGGTGGTATGCGAGAACCCCCATCTCAAGCAAATAGAATAGGTGACTGAATCTACCATTATTGCGCCTGCTTCTGCGCCTGGCAGGGGTGGTATTTCTGTTATTCGCATATCCGGACCACGATCTCTGGCCGTGGCCGAGTCACTCTGCGGAAAGCTAGAAGAGCCTTGGAAGTTTAAGCAATGCAAAATTACTAACCAAGACGCTGATGTTCTTGATACTGGTTTGGTGGTTTTCTTTAAATCGCCTCACTCATACACCGGGGAGGATGTGGTGGAGGTTCACTGTCACGGAAACCCTAGGCTGGTGGACTTGATTGTGGCAGGGGGTGTTGCTTGTGGCGCTCGGGTTGCAGAACCGGGGGAGTTTACAAAAAGAGCCTACCTTAACAATAAAATAGATTTAGCTCAGGCAGAGGGTGTTGCCGACTTGATTGAGGCGCAGACGGAAGAGGCGGTCCTGGCGGCTCACGGTTCTTTGTCTGGCAAGTTTTCTTCAGACATTAATACTTGTATAGACTCATTGGTTGCCAGTAGAACTTTTGTTGAGGCATCGCTTGATTTCCCTGAAGAGGAAACTGGGGACGAGGACCTAAACAGGGTTGGTCTAGAAATTAAAAAACAACTAAGCTTTGTTGAGGCCTCTTTGTCTTCCGCCAAAAAAGGGGTTTTAGTGAGGGAGGGTTTTGGTGTGGTTATTGTGGGACCTCCAAACGCCGGAAAATCCACCCTTCTTAATGCGCTTGCTCAAAAAGATTTGGCGATAACGTCTGGCACGCCCGGAACAACAAGGGACCCCATTAGGGTTGAATTAAACCTTGGTGGCGTGGTGGTAGAGTTAGTGGACACGGCTGGACTTAGACAAAGTCCCGACAACGAAATAGAGGAAGAGGGTATGAAAAGGGCGCGCTCAGCGCTTGAAGGGGCCAATCTTGTGTTGTGTGTTTTTGATGTAACTAAAGAAGAGGAAATGGAGCCTATTAATAAAGACACCATCAAGGTTTTTAATAAGTGCGATCTTCTGGCAGATGTCCCAGACACAGACTGCGGAGAGGTGTTTGTTTCTGCCGAGACCGGCCTGGGTCTCGACAACTTAGTGGAGTTAATTTTGGTTAAGCTGGGGCTGGGTGAGGAGACGGTCCTTCTTTCAAGAAGAAGGCATGTTGTTTGTCTGCAAGAATGTCAGGCCGACCTGTCTAAAGCTGCTTATTCTCTCGGAGAGGGGGAGGGGTTGGAGTTGGTTGCTGAAAGTCTTTTGTCTGCGCAGAACAGTCTTGGAAAAATAACTCGCCCCGTGTCTTCTGATGATTTACTGGGAGAGATTTTTTCTGAGTTTTGTATAGGAAAATAGCTGTTTATAAGCTGTGATGTGGTGTGCCTGTTTTGTGAATTTTATTTTTTGTCCCCAATCAATTCAAGCCCTCGCACAACCTTTCAAGAGCAATCCTTTGTTGTTAGGTCCGCCTAAAAACCTTTTACTTATTGTCGTTGGTTCGGTTTTGCACAGGGGGTCCCTGCACCTATAACAACAAGTTATAATATTATTAATATATTAATAAGTAATAAATTTATTTTTTTAAGCTGTGGATAAATATCAAATTATAGTCATTGGGGGAGGTCATGCGGGGGTGGAGGCTGCGGCTGCGGCTGCAAGAATGGGTGCGCACACTTGTTTGATTACACATAGCGCAGAAAAAATAGGAGAGATGTCTTGCAATCCAGCCATAGGAGGGATAGGGAAAAGCCATCTTGCGAAAGAGGTAGACGCCCTGGGCGGGTTAATGGCAAGGGCTGCAGACATGGCCGGCATACACTACAGGGTGCTCAATTCCACAAAAGGCCAAGCAGTGAGGGCCACAAGGGTCCAGACCGACAGAGACCTTTATAAATTAGCCATTCAAAAACTACTCAAAGAATGTGACAACCTAACCGTTCTGGAGTCATCGGTGGAGGACATAATTATTAAAGGAGAAGAGGTGTGCTCTGTGCTGACCGACCAAGGCCAAACTATAATTGCTGAGAAATTAGTTTTAACAACCGGAACGTTTTTGGGCGGGGTTATGCACACAGGCTTAGAGCAAAAACCCGGAGGCAGGGTGGGGGACCCGCCAAGCATAAAACTCGCAGAAAGACTAAGGAAGCTCCCTCTCTCGGTTGGCAGGCTAAAGACAGGAACGCCCCCAAGGCTTCACAAGAAATCAATTGACTGGAAAAGATTATCTCCTCAACCAGGAGACTCACCAACCCCACTCTTGTCATACACTTCAAACGAGAAAAACAGGCCCAAACAAGTAGAGTGTTTTATGACCAGAACCAATAAAAAAACCCATGAGATTATTAGAGGATCTTTAGACCGGTCACCAATGTATTCCGGCGCCATTGAAGGTGTTGGACCAAGATACTGTCCTTCAATAGAAGACAAAGTTGTAAGGTTTGCGGAGAGGGACTCACACCAAATTTTTGCAGAACCTGAAGGCCTCAACTCCAACTTAATTTACCCAAACGGAATATCAACCAGCCTCCCCCGCGAGTCACAAGAGAGCTTTGTCAGGTCCATTAGGGGATTTGAGGAAGCCGAGATAGTAAGGCCAGGGTATGCAATAGAATACGACTACTTTAACCCAACGGGGCTTAAACACAGCCTGGAAACGAGATGCACCAAAGGCCTATATTTTGCGGGCCAGATAAACGGAACCACCGGATACGAAGAAGCAGCAGCGCAGGGCTTGCTGGCAGGCACAAACGCCACCCTGGCCTTAACAGAACAAGAACCTTTAGTTCTAGGGAGACACGAGGCATACATGGGCGTGTTGGTTGACGACCTGGTAAGCCTTGGAACAAAAGAGCCATACAGAATGTTCACTAGCAGAGCTGAGTACAGGCTGATAATGAGGGAAGACAACGCAGACATGAGGCTAACCGAGAGAGGAAAAAAACTAGGACTAGTCCAAGACGGGCTTTGGGAGGTTTATGAAGACAAAAAGAACACAGCCCAAAAAGAACTGGCAAGACTAGAAAAAGAAAAAATATCACCCAACACAAAAGAAGCCACCCTCCTTGAAAAAGAAACAGGAGAAAGGTTGAGCTCGTCAAAAACCCTCAAAGAGATCTTAAAACGCCCCAAAGTGTTATACAACCACCTGCCGGGGAAGTTAGGCGGAATTAAGAGGAACGCCGTAGATGAGATAGAGGCCTCAGTGAAATACGCTGGCTATATAGAAAGACAGAAAACAGACATAGAAAGGCTGCAAAAAAATGAAAACACAAAAATACCCAATACAGTTGATTACGAAAACGTGATAGGCCTTTCAAACGAGGTAAAACAAAAACTTTCAGAGGCTCGACCCCAAAGCCTCGCAAGGGCTTCAAGGCTTCCTGGGGTTACGCCGGCCGCGATTTCACTTTTAATGGTTCACCTAAAAAAAGAAAGAAAACGAAAAGCAAGTTGAAGGAAGCGACCAAAACTAAACAGTACATAGAGTTGATCCGGTCCTGGAACAAAACCCACAACCTTGTGTCGCAAAGCCAAGAACAAAACCTAGACCACCACATAGAGGACTCCCTTTCTGTGTTTGAAGGCGTGGGTCGGGCTGTGGTAGACCTTGGAAGCGGAGGGGGCCTTCCAGGAATCCCGTTAGCAATAAAAGGGCCAGAGAAAGAAGTTGTTTTGGTAGAAAGCAACTCAAAGAAAGCGTCGTTTTTATTAAACACCATCAACAAACTGGGCCTAAAAAACGCAAGAGTGATAAACGCGAGAATCGAAGACATAGACCCCGCTGCCCTACCAAAAAACTATGAAATTATAGCCAGGGCTGTAGGTTCCACAGAAAAACTTGTTAAGCTGACGAAGAAACACCTAGACCAACCAGGAACAAAGCTTAAACTCATGAAAACCGAGGACCAGTTAAACGGCGAAACACTGCCCCCAGGTTACGCCATAAAAAAAACACTAAAAATACCTTCGAAAGGAAAAGACAAGGGCCGCATCTTGGTTACAATAGAGAAAGATGGTTAATACATTAGTTATAGCAAATCAAAAAGGCGGCGTAGGGAAGACCACAACGGCCATCAACCTGGCTGCCTCATTGTCCGCAATGAAAAGAAGCGTCCTTTTGGTTGATCTAGACCCTCAGGCAAACGCGACGACAGGCTCCGGCCTACAAAAGACGGACGGAGAAGAGGGCTCAATTTCAGCTCTTATGGGGTCTTCGGGACAGGCAATATTTACTTCTAATGGAATGGGGTACGATGTAATGCCCTCAGGGCCTTCTCTCGTTGCTGCCGAGTCACACCTACGGAATGGCGGAGATCAAGAAAGAGCTTTAATGAATTTTTTATCAGAAAATGGCGGGCGTTATGACTACATCCTAATAGACTGCCCACCATCACTGAACCTACTAACCCTAAACGGGTTAAGGGCAGCAAAAAACCTCATTGTTCCTATGCAGTGTGAATACTTTGCATTGGAGGGTCTGGCCGGCCTCCTAGAAACTGTGGATCAACTAAACCAAACCACAGGACACAATTTGCAGCTTAGCGCCATAGTAAGAACCATGTTTGATCCAAGAAACAAACTGGGCCGACAGGTCACCGAAGAACTTGAGAAGCATTTTGGCAGCCAACTGTATTCAACCGTTATCCCAAGAAACATAAAATTAGCTGAGGCCCCAAGTTTCGGAAAATCAGCACTGTCATATGAGCCCAACGCAAAAGGGTCTCTGGCCTACTTATCTTTGGCTGGAGAGTTGATTGGAAGAATGGAAGACCAGTACAAGGGCGCAGCAAATGAGTAAAGACAAATCAAGCCTGGGCACAGGATTAGACTCCTTGTTGGGCGACAGGCCCAAAACAGACCCTCAAGGGATAAAAGAGATCGCGATTGAAGACTTGTCGCCCGGCCAATACCAGCCACGAAAAAAAATGTACAAAAGCACCCTTGAAGAGCTTGCACAAAGTATAAAAGAGCAAGGGGTGTTGCAGCCGCTTGTCGTTAGAAGGCAGGCATCAGGAAGGTTTGAGATTGTGGTGGGAGAGAGGCGCTGGCGGGCCGCGCAAATGGCAGGCCTTTCAGTGGTTCCTGCAATCGTAAGAGAGCTGAATAATGACGAAACAGCCAAAATAGCACTTATAGAGAACCTGCAAAGAGAAGACTTAAACGCGCTTGACCAGGCGCGAGGACTGCAACGCCTACAACACGAATTTAACCTTTCCCAAGAAGCCCTTGGAAAGGCTGTTGGCAAATCCAGATCTGCAGTCACCAACCTGTTGCGACTCCTGAACCTAACACCAGAAGTTCAGGCCCTGCTGGAGGATGGCAAGATAGAAATGGGCCACGCTCGGGCCTTGCTTTCTGCGGACCCAACCAAACAACTTGGACTTGCAAAAGAAGTTATTAAAAGATCCCTATCTGTTAGACAAACCGAGGCGCTAGTCGGGGGCAAAAAGCACGGTGAATTGGCCAAGAAAAGCAGTCCCACGAAAGACCCAAACACAAAAAAACTTGAGAGGGAGTTGTCTGAAACTTTGGGGGCGGAAGTTTTAATTAAACACAACACAAAAGGGAAAGGAAGCCTGACCATAAATTTTAAAAATCTAGACGTGCTTCAAGGCCTTTTAGAGAGAATAAAAAAATAAAAAATCTTAAATTTGTGCTTGGACTATGCCCAACACAATTCTATAATTGCGGCGCTCAACAAAAACCAAATGGCTAGCAAAGAACTTAACTCTACAGACTTTATACAGCACCACCTCCAAAACTTAACATTTGGTGAATGTTCTGACGGCAAGTGGAGGTTTGCGGACCACCACATTAATATAGGAAAGGCACATACCGAACACGATCTAGACTCAACATACACGTGCGATGTTAAAGAAATGGGCTTTAATGCAATTCATGTTGATACCATGGTAATGTCGGTTTTGCTCGGAAGTCTTGTTTCCTTTTTATTTTGGTCAATAGCAAGAAAGGCTTCTGCCAAAAACCCAAGCAAACTACAAAATGCATTTGAATACGTTATTGACTTTGTAAGAGGCGCAGTAAACGACACCTTTGAACCTAAGGGCAACAAAATAATAGGACCTTTAGCGCTAACCTCTATTTCCTGGATTTTGTTAATGAACTTAATGGACTTGTTGCCGGTCGACCTAATTCCATGGATGGCGAATGGCTTTCAGTCCTCTGTTAATTATGGGCCTGTTCATTACTTTAAAATCCTTCCGGTTGCAGATATAAATGCCCCTGCCGGCATGGCGCTAGGAATAGCCTTTATGATCCATTACTACAGTATCAAAAACAAGGGCGTGGGGGGTTTTTTGGCTGAACTTACTCTACAACCCCTAGGAAAGTGGGCAATACCATTCAATATGCTAGTAGAAATACCTGGATTTTACGCAAAACAAGCCGCACTTGGCTTAAGGCTTTATGGAAACCTTTTTGCGGGAGAAATGATTTTTATTTTAATAGCGCTTCTTTTTGGAAGCTTTTTCGAGAGTGTCGCTGGATTTATGTGGGGCGCCTTAGGCATCCTGCTTCATTTAGGCTGGGCAATATTTCACATTTTGATTATTGCATTACAGGCCTATGTTTTTATGATTTTAACCGTTGTGTTTTTGAACCAAGCTCATGAAGCACACCACTAAATAAAAAAGGAGAAAAAAATGGAAGAATTAAGATTAGTAGCCGGGGCCTTGATGGCCGGACTGGGCGCCGTAGGCGGGGCCGTTGGTGTGGGAGTGGCTGCCTCCAAGTACTTGGAGGGTATAGCTAGACAGCCAGAACTTCAGACTTATCTTTTGGGGCAATTTTTTATAATGATGGCCCTGGTTGACGCACTGCCAATCATATCGCTGGCCTTTGGATTAATTTTCTTGTTCACATAAACCAAGACACGCAATGAATTTTAATTTCACACTAATTGGCCAACTCTTAGCTTTTATTTTGTTTGTATGGTTTTGCATGCGATATGTGTGGCCGCCAATGCTTCAAATTTTGGAAGAGAGAGAAAAAGAGGTTGCGGACGGTCTAGAGGCTGCAAGCCGAGGAAAGAGAGAGCTTGAAGAAGCCAACACACAGCGAGTGGCCATAGTTGACGAGGCCAAGAAAGAAGCGGCAGACCTTGTTGGTCAAGCTGGGCAGAGGGCCAACCAAATGGTAGAAGATGCCAAAAGCCAAGCTCAAGAAGAGGCGGATAGAATCAAAACCTCAGCAAAGGCGGACCTTGAACAGGCAGCAAAAAAGGCGCGAGAAGAAATTAGGTCAGAGGTTTCGGCCCTTGTTGTAGCAGGGGCAGAAAAAATCCTT
>Ga0315322_10000911_pt1 | contig 22544 bp, 21 predicted proteins | sample M110021515metaG_FD_203461 | JGI IMG/M metagenome (GOLD analysis project Ga0315322, IMG submission 203461) | Ammonia-oxidizing marine archaeal communities from Monterey Bay, California, United States - M1 100m 21515 | ecosystem: Environmental > Aquatic > Marine > Intertidal zone | place: USA...
TGGGCACCGACCCCAAGAACGCCGCCTCGAACTCGAACAACGTTCCCTCCGAACTCGTATCGGGCTTTCTCTCGGTGCAGGAGAACCGACCAGCGGAGACCATCGTGGGCGAGTTCAACGCCACCGATCCCGACGCCAACGCCACCTTCGTATTTTCCCTAGCCGACGGCAACGGCTCGACCCACAACCACCTTTTCCAACTGGAGACAAACGGCACGCTGAAGACGGCCGCCGTGCTGGACCACGAGACCAACGCCTCGCTCACAATACGCGTAAGAGTGACCGACGAACGAAACGGAACCTTGGAAAAACCATTCACCGTGGTGGTGCTGGACGACGCCAACGAGGACAGCGACGGAGATGGTCTGACCGATGCCGCCGAAATCGCCCTAGGCACCAACCCGAACAAGTTCGACACCGATGGAGACGGGGACGGGGACAAGGCCGAGGTGGACTCGGGCACCAACCCGAAAGATCCCGGCTCGAACTCCAACAGCAATCCCTCCCAACTTGTATCCGGCTTTCTCTCGGTCCGGGAGAACCGGCCCGTCGGAATAATCATTGGCGAGTTCAACGCCACCGATCCCGACGCCGACGCCACCTTCGTCTTTTCCCTCGCCGAAGGGAACGGCTCGACCCACAACCACTTGTTCCAACTAGACGCGAACGGTACGCTGAAGACGGCAACCGTCCTCGACCACGAAGCCAACGCCATACTCGCCATACGCGTCCGCACGACCGACGAGCGGAACGGGACACTCGAAAAACCATTCACCGTGGTGGTGCTGGACGACACCAACGAGGACAGCGACGGCGACGGCCTGACCGATGCCGCGGAACTCGCCCTCGGCACCAACCCGAACAACGTCGACACCGACGGCGACGGCCACAACGACAAGGCCGAGGTGGACGCGGGAAAAGACCCGAAGAAAGCCTACAGCTATCCCGGCCAACCGGCGGCGCAGGACTTGCAGTTCACCTACGGCGGACACGCCTACGAGGTAATCGTTTCGGGCAAGAGCCTGAGCGCAGCCAAGGCGACGGCGGAAGCCAAGGGCGGCTACCTAGCCCAAGTCGGGGACGCGGCGGAAAAGAATTTTCTAGTGACCAAGCTGATCACGGCGGCGATCAACACGGTGGGGCAACCACAAGGCCATCGCATGGCCTGGGTGGACGGCGCCTACAGTCGAGCTCTATCTCCCGACACCTCATCCATCCACCCCGCCTCGGCGGGACAGTCGCTCGCCTACGTCATCGAGTACCCGACCCCCGAGCCGGAACCGGAACCTGAGCCCACGCCCCAACCCGAGCCTGAACCGGAACCCGAGCCTGAACCTGAGCCCGAGCCCCAACCCGAGCCAACACCGGAACCAGAGCCGGAACCCGAACCTGCGGAGACCTACAAGGCGATGGTGCGCGTGGCCAAGCCAAGCGAGATATCGAGCTCGGGGGCGAAGGCGACCGCCAGCGTATTGACGGACGGTGGAAGCGAGATCACGTCGTTCGGATTTATGGTAAGCGAAAGACTTTTCTTCTCCGGAAGTAACTCCGGAGTTACGGAAGCACCCGGAATTTGGAATGCAACCATAACCGGGTTCCATGCCGACCTTTCGGGGCTCGCCCCCGACAAGCGATACTACCTGCGCGCCTTCGCGGTGAACGACAAGGGAATCTCGCTCAGCGCCCCCAAGCGTTTCCGCACGAACCCGGCGGGAACGGCCTCCCCCATTCCGGGAGCCGTGGCCGAGGGGAACGGCTGGTACCGATCGTCATGGCTGGGCTCGTTCTACCAGTCCAAGAACGGGTGGACCTTGCACGAGAGCCTGGGCTGGATCTACTTGTCGGGCAACCCGCCCGAGGGAATCTGGTTCTGGTCGGACGACTTCGGCTGGCACTGGACCTCCCAAGGAGTCTGGCCCTACCTGTGGTCCAACGCGACGCAAGAATGGCTGTACTTCCTAAGTGGTCGCAACGGCCAAAAAATCTTCTTCAGCTTCCAAAACGGGCGCTGGCAACGACGCTAGGAAGCCGGTTGGCAAACCAGCCGAAAATTCAGCATCCCGGACCATGCACCCGACCGGATTGCTACATCGCCCCTGCGGACTTCCTCGCAATGACTGGTTGGGAGTGCAGTGCGGTCGACCCCAAGTTCAACTTGTCGCCAAGGCCTCGAAGAGTGCCTGAATCTTTTCGGGATCCTTGATGCCGGGAGCGGACTCGACGCCACTGTTGGCATCGATGCGATCGGTGCCGGTGGCGGCGATGGCATCGAGTGCGTTTTCGGGTGATAGCCCCCCCGCGAGAATCCATTTCTTTTCGGGAAAGCTTTCCTTCAAGCCGGCGAAGCGCGACCAATCCGCGGTATGCCCGGTACCCCCGTAGGCATCCTCGGCAAAGGCGTCGATGAGGAAGGCCTCGGCGAAATCCAAGAGGTCCTCGGGAAAGAGTTGATCGGGCGGCAATTTGGGAGCGAGCCAAAGATTTTCCCGACCGACGATTTCAGCCCATTCCGCGATTCGCGCGCGAGGAAGGTCGTGCGGAAAGTGCAGCTGGTAGCGAGCAAAGCCTCCCGTGGCAATGCCAGCAAGGCGTTCCGGGTCGGGGTCGACGTCCACGGCGACGGGCTTTTCGACGGGAACGGGCAAGGCCGCCATTAGCGCGCCGACCTGCTCCAGAGTTATCGCTCGGAGCGATTTCTCGTAAAGAATGAACCCGATGTGAGAAGCACCTGCCTCAAGGGCGGCGGCGCCATCTCGAGCACGGGTGATCCCGCACACCTTGACCAGAGGGGAAGAGAGGCTCATGCGTCAATCGAACAGAGCTTCTCCACGAGCGTCTCGACTACGGCGTCCAGAGAGGATTTGGGAGTCTCGACGTCGACGCTCAGGCCATTCTCCTTCAGGGATTCCGAAGTAATTGGCCCGATGCTGCAGTGAATCGGCTTACGCGCGCCTTCTTGCAAAGTTAGAACATCCTCCTGCTCGGCGTAGGAATCCACGGTGGAGGAACTGGTGAAGACGATGGCATCGGCGCCATGCGTGCGGTAGTCGTCGAGCGCCGGCGCTTTTTCGACGTCGGCGTAGTCGGTCTCGTAAACGGGCATGACGTCGACTATGGCGCGACCGACCTCCTCGAGCAGTTTGACGAGGACTTCGCGATTGCGATTGCCCGTGACGACGAGAACGTTGGCGCTGTCGAGGCTGTCGGTGTCGACAAGAGCCTTGGCCAAATTCTCGGCTGTTGAATCCTCGGGGACGAGCTCTACCTCCAGCTTCAACTTCTCGACTTCTTTTGCGGTCGCGGCGCCCACACATGCAATACGCATGGGACCGAAACTACGGATATCGGGGAAAGCTCGAAAAAACAAATTGAAGAATTCACGAACGCCATTTGCACTGGTGAAAAGTACCCATTCGTAGGAGGCGATACAGGAAAGAACTTCGGCCACGACTTCCTTTTCGCAAGCGGGCTTGACCTCGATCAGGGGAAGTTCCAAGACTTCGGCCCCCGCATCTTCGAGCATCCTCTTGAGCTTGCCCGCTTGCTCGCGGGCGCGTGTAACGACTATGCGTCGACCGAAGAGCGGTCGGTCGGAAAACCAATCCTGTTGCAGGGCCAAGCCGACGGCGTTTCCAACGAAGATGACGGCGGGAGCCACGAGCCCGGCTTTCTCGACGTCGTCGACGAGCGACCCGAGGGTGGTGAGCACTTTTCGCTGAGCGGACAGGGTACCGTGACTGACAACGGCGGCGGGGCGATCCTCGCTAAGTCCACCGTCGAGAAGCTTGTCGGCAATCTCGCGAATTTTTCCCATGCCCATGTAGACGCAAAGAGTGCCACCCGTGGCGGCGAACTTGGCAAAGTCGACCCGGAGGGACTCCTTCTCGAGGTCTTCGTGCCCGGTGAGAAAAGCGATGGAAGACCCGAAATCTCGATGGGTAAGGGGTATCGCGGCATAGGCGGCGCAAGCAAGGGCCGCGGTCACGCCCGGAACGATCTCATAGGGAACTTCAGCCTCGTCGAGCACAGTCATTTCTTCGGCGCAACGCCCGAACACGAAGGGGTCCCCGCCCTTCAGACGGAGTACAGACTTGCCCTCTCTGGCCTTGTCGACGAGTAACTTGCATATCTCCTCCTGGGGCATGGTGTGCCGGCCGGGTTGCTTGCCTACGTCGATTCTTTCACAATCCTCGGAAACCTTTTCCAACAAGCGCGGGTTGACCAAGTTGTCGTAGACCACGACCTCGCAAGAAGAAACAAGCCTCATCGCCTTGACGGTGACGAGATCGAGGTCTCCGGGACCAGCTCCGACTAGAAAGACTTTTCCTGAATGGCTCATGATTCGTTCAATGCGTTAAGGGCAAGCTCGACCGCTTCCGCCACGGACAACCCGGCGACGTTGACGGAGCAACGGCCCTTGTCTCCGTGAAAGACGAAAAACTCATCTCCACGGAGATGAGCTCCTATGGCTACCTGACAACCACCACCCAGGGAATCCAGCAGCGAGCGCTCGAGCTCGACCTGTTCGGAGGTTGCAGGATCGCAGGCGACTTGAAAGCGTTCAACGTCCTCCTCGCGAACTTGCAGGGCAATGGCGGCCTGCCCCGGGGCGGGGACAATATCGTCGACTTCGAAAGGCTTGAAGTGAAGGCCGGGGTAACCTTCAATCCCAAGGCGCTTGAGTCCTGCTACCGCAAGCACGGTGGCATCGGCCTCATGATCCTCGGCGATTTTGCGAAGGCGAGTCCCGACGTTGCCTCGAATCTCTTTCCATTCAACATCGGGAAATCGCGACGCGAGTTGTGAACGCCTGCGCGGACTACCCGTTGCGATGATCCGAGGAACGTCGATTTCCTCGCGAAATACCAGCATGTCTCGCGGATCCTCTCGCGGGAGGAAACCGGCGAGGGCAAGGCCGGTGGGCATATCGGTGGGCATGTCCTTGGCGCTATGTACGGCGAGGTCGGCCCGGCCTTCCAGCAGGGCGGTTTCCAGCTCCTTGGTAAAGAGGCCTTTGCCGCCTTCCTGTTCGAGAGACCATTCCAGTTGGCGGTCTCCGGTCGTGGACAGGGGAAGCAACTCGACCTCGGCGACCATGACTGCCTTGAGGGCTTCGGCGGCCAGCTCCGCCTGCTTCAAGGCGAGCGGACTTTTCCGCGTGGCTAGGGTGATATGTGGGGCGGTTTCGGTCACGGTCCGGAAACGACGACGCGGAAAAGGATGCCCTTTCCCGCGCCGCGCGAAAAGTGGTGCTTAACGGAAGAGATCAACCGTAGGCGGCTTGGGCTCCCTTGATGTTCTTCTTCGGGATCCATGGCATGAGGGAGCGAAGGTGGCGCCCGGTAACCTCGATCGGGTGCTCTTCCCCCTCCTCGAGGAGCTTGTTGTAGTTGGGAAGCCCGGCTTGGTATTCCTTGACCCACTCCTTGGCGAACTTGCCGCTTTGGATTTCCTTGAGAATGGCCTTCATGGAACGCTTGACGTTGGCGTTGATTACACGAGGGCCACGGGAAACGTCGCCGTACTTGGCCGTTTCCGAAATGGAGAAACGCATGCCGGCGATGCCCGACTCGATCATGAGGTCAACGATAAGCTTCAGCTCGTGCAAGCATTCGAAATAGGCCATCTCGGGAGCGTACCCGGCTTCCACCAAAGTCTCGAAGCCGGCCTGCACGAGGGCGGATGCGCCACCGCAAAGTACGGCTTGCTCGCCAAAGAGATCGGTCTCGGTTTCTTCCTTGAAAGAAGTCTGAAGAACACCGGAGCGAGCAGCCCCTATTCCGGCCGCCCAAGCCAAGGCAACGTCCTTGGAAGTCTTGGCGGACCCCTTGTGAACGGCAATCAAGGCGGGAACTCCCTTGCCTTCCTTGTACTGGGAACGAACGATGTGACCGGGGCCCTTGGGAGCAACCATGATGACGCTGACTCCGCGAGGGGGTGTTATTAAGCCAAAGTGAATGGCGAACCCATGGGTGAAAAGAAGAGTCTTGCCCTTGGACAAGTTGGGCTTGATCTCGTTTTCGTAAACCTCGGCCTGCTTCATGTCCGGCACGCCAATCATGATGACGTCGGCTTGGCGAGTGGCCTCGGCAACGTCGACGACCTCGAAACCATGCTTCTTGGCTACCCTGATGGACTTACTGCCCTTATAGAGGCCGATGATGACTTTGCAGCCACTTTCCTTAAGGTTCAGCGCGTGGGCATGGCCTTGTGAGCCATAGCCGATGACGGCTAGCGTTTTTTTTCTGAGAGAGGTGACTTTGGCCTCCTTTTGAGTATATACTTTAGCGGGCATGAAGTGACGTATTGGTTGAGGTTAGTTTGGTGAGAAAAGAAAAATCAGAGGGAAAATCTCAATTATCGAGCTTGCCGCGTCGTAGAGAAACGGTGCCGGTGCGAGCTTGCTCGAGGACTCCGAAGGGATCGATGAGTTCGAGAAAGGCCTGCACCTTGCTCTCGTTACCAGTCACCTCGACGATCAAGCTATCGGTGGAGACATCGATGATCTTGCCTCGAAAGATATCGCATATTTGGGTAATTTCGGGACGAGACCGAGAGTCGGCATTTACTTTTACCACTACCAGCTCCCTACCTACGGCCTCACCCTCGCCGAAGTTCTGAATGTCGATGACGTCGATCAGTTTGTCGAGTTGCTTGACGCATTGGTCGAGTGACTTGTCGTCCCCTTTTAGCGTAGCGGTAATTCGAGAACGACCCTCGACGTGAGTGGGTCCGACGTTCAAGGTATCTATATTGAATCCGCGTCCGCTAAAAAGCCCGGCAATGCGAGCAAGCACGCCGAACTTATTCTCGACCAATACGGAAATAACGTGTCGCATAGTATTAAATAGTAGGTAGATGGTGGACGGCACAGGACTCGAACCTGTGACCTACTGGGTGTAAACCAGTCGCTCTAACCAACTGAGCTAGCCGTCCGTCTCTTGTGCTTAGAAGAAAGGATAGCGTAGAATAAGGGAATACGAAATATAAGCAAGCGAGAAGCGCCGCGCCTACTTGACGTTAACTCGGACTTTCTTGGGACCGAGCCTAGGCATCAAGCCCGAATTCGAAGCTCCCGTATGCTTTGACGGAAAAAGAAGAGAGCGTAAAGCAGGGGAAGCGCCCGAGCTGGTCGACGGGTTTGCAGGACCCACCGTACGGCGAGAAGTCGAAGAAGAAGAGGAAGCCCCGACAGTGGTCTTGGTACGGCGAGAGCCAAGCATGTAGGAAGGTTGTCCGGAAGGAGCACGGGTAGAAGACGGGGGCGTCACGCCTCGAAATTGACCGGAACCCAATCCTTTGCCAGCAGATGGAGTTGGTAAATCCCGGGAACCCGCCTTCTGCACGGGAAACCCGGGTTCGGTCGATCTCCCTCGCCGAAACTGATAGCGGTTCACGTCCTGCAAGGACATGTTGTTCACATTGTTCATCCACTCGTCCACCCGCTTGTCGAGAGCGGCATAATAGCTGTCTCGGAATTCCACGGAAGATACGGCTGGCGCGCGGGCGGAAAGCGAGCCACCGTCGGCGCTTTTACCGGAAAGTGGTGAACGCTTCTCGAACCCTCGGTCGAAGGAAAGAGTTTTTTCCTCATGAAGCTTCCGAGATTTGATCGCCGATTCTCTCATCGGGAAACGTTTGCCGCCGAATCTTGAATAATTCTGAGGGATTTGGTTAAAAGGAATGCGACGATTAAAATTAGAAGACAGTCCGGGTGATGAAAGCCGCTTGGCAGACAAAACATTTAATTTGCCGTCAAAAGAACGGATTCGTTTAGTAAAATCGTTCTGGCGTTGCTGCCCATGCAAAGAATAAGCAACAAAGGATAAAGCTGCAGAGAATAGAGCGATTTTAGCTTTGGCCCTCATAAGCAAATTAAAGGGAAAAACACGTTTACTTGAAGATCGCGAACTTTTTCTCTTTCCGAATGACCATCATACCTCCATTACCAAAGGCTACCAAAAAACGTGAAGACCTATCTAAATCTACTTGAACACGTCAAAAAAGAAGGCGTCTATCGGGACGACCGAACGGGAACGGGAACTTGGTCCGTATTCGGGGCGCAAGCTCGCTTCTCCGTAGAGGACGGCTTTCCCCTGCTCACGACGAAGAAGTTGCATCTTCGGTCCATCATACACGAGCTTCTTTGGTTTCTGAAGGGAGAGACGAATCTGAGGTACCTTCATGAAAACAAAGTGAGCATTTGGGATGAATGGGCTAATGAGAATGGTGACCTTGGTCGAGTGTACGGTGCCCAATGGACGGATTGGCGAAAACCGGACGGGGGTTCCGTGAATCAAATCAAGGAAGTAATCCAATCCATAAGAGAAAACCCCGACAGCCGACGGCACATCGTTTGCGCATGGAATCCTGGCGAGATTGAGCAAATGGCCTTGCCGCCATGCCACGCCCTCTTCCAGTTTTACGTAGCGGATGGAAACCTGAGTTGCCAACTCTATCAAAGGAGCGCTGACATTTTTCTCGGAGTACCTTTCAACATAGCGTCCTATTCCCTCCTTCTCATGATGGTAGCAAAGGTCTGCGGCCTACGCCCGAAGGAATTCGTTCACACCTTCGGAGATTTGCATCTCTATTCCAATCATGAGGAACAGGCAAAAATCCAACTTTCCCGCGAACCCATGAATCCGCCTCGTATGTTGATTAACGGAGACCAAAAAGAAATCTCGGATTTTCAATATGAAGATTTCGAGCTCGTCGACTATGAGTGTCACCCCGCGATCAAGGCGCCAATCGCAGTGTAAGCAAATGAGCTTTACCCTAAAGGCTATCGCTGCGGCTTCGCGGGATAGAGTTATCGGGAAGAACGGAGACCTGCCGTGGCGAATCCCGGAAGACTTGAAATGGTTCAAGAGAATAACCTCGGGCCATGCAATAATCATGGGGCGTAAGACTTGGAAGTCCTTGGGTCGCCCTTTGCCGAACCGACGAAACTTGGTGTTGAGTCGAACCATGGAAGCAGTCGAAGGAATGGAGGTGGTTCGCTCCTTGGATGAACTAGAAACAAAAGGTCTTTCAGGAGATGTTTTTATAATCGGGGGAGGCGAGCTCTACGCGCAATTGTTGGAAAAATGCGAAGAGCTATACTTGACCACCGTTCATCGCGAGGTGCCTGAAGGGGATGTTTTCTTTCCCGAGCACGAACAGCTTTTCGATCATATGGAAAATTTAGCTGAAACAGAAGATTTCATTCTCCAAAGGTGGGTTCGAAAAACCTAAGAACAACAGAGCAAGGTTAGCTCAAGAAAAAGTCTGTTTCAGGCGAGCAAACTAAAAATGAGGTTTCTGCTTCGAGAAACATGGAGGCTTGAACCGCTCTTTCGCCAAAGCAGCTTTTTCTTGAACAAGACAACCGCTGAGATGATCGTTGACGAGCCCCATCGCTTGCATAAATGCGTAGCAGGTAGTTGGACCAACGAAACTCCACCCGCGCCGCTTCAAGTCTTTGCTCAGAGCCTTTGATTCAGGAGTCATAACGGGAAGAGAACTGTTTTTTTTGGGGGTCACCTCATGCTCCGGCTCAAAGCTCCAAAAATAGGAGGCGAGAGAACCGTATTCATTCACCAACTCGCGGGCCCTTTTGCTGTTGTTGACGGTCGATTCGATTTTACCACGATGCCTAACGATTCCTGCCTCCAAAAGGAGGTGCTCGACTTTGTGCTTGGTGAATCGCGCGACCTTTTCGAAATCAAAGTTCTCGAACGCTAGTCGGAAATTCTCTCGTTTCCGAAGAATGGTGATCCAACTGAGTCCTGCCTGAAAACCTTCCAGGCATATTTTTTCGAAAAGTCGTTGATCATCATCAACGGGGAAGCCCCACTCTTGGTCGTGGTAGAGAACATAATCCTCTGCGCTTGTTGCCCAGCGGCAGCGAAGATAACCATCCACACCTGCCTGCAAACTCGAATCCACTAGGAAAAACCAGCCTAGTAATAAGGCTTTAAAAGCAGGTAAACGATCGGTCCTGTGATCGCTACGTAGAGCCAGACAGGGAAAACCATCTTCGCCATGGCTCGATGCTTCTCGAATTGATAGGTAAATCCGTAGACGAAGGTAAGCAGAATGAAAGGCAAGCTGATGGCCGCCAAGGCAATGTGAGAAAGCAAAATGCAGAGGTAAAGCAAACGCATACCTCCAGCCTTTTCAGTCTCGGATTCATTCAAGGAACCATCACCGTCAAGATCACCGTAAATCGTTTCGGGAGAGGTAAAATGATAGGCGACGTAGCAAAGGAGAAAGATCATAGAACAAGACATCGCCATGTAAATCCATCTCTGATGGCTCAGTACTTTTCCGCCTTTGATGGAAAAAATTGCCATCAACAAAGCAAAAGCGGCCCCTGAATTCAATAGAGCGTGAAGAGGGGGAAGGAAACCCAAGCTAACGCCGTCGGGCAAATCGAACTTATATTGACGCATGAGACCTACCAGAAAAAGTACGGCGACTGATACTACCCACACTGCAACGGTTAACTTCTTGGCTAACGGTTTCCTAGCATCACGGTCGCGAAAAGATTCAATTTCACTCATATTTCTTACCAACGGAAAAACGATATTTATTCAAGCACCGGACTGGAGGTCAAAGGGCACTAAAATCTCTTTCCCGTCGATCCGGACCTGAGCCCAAAGCCGAAAGTGACCTACGCCGGGTGGCCGAAAGCCAAAGGTAAGGGGCCCAACATGTGATTTCTTCCCATCAACGGAAATCGAGTTTTCCTTGGGATGTAGATGAGCAAACCCACGGCATTCGTCGTCGAAGGCAACAAGATGAGCAAAAGCGCCCATGACCGGTTGCAAAACAGCCGGGTTTCCGATGGCGTCACGCACTTCGAAAAGAAGAAAAACATCCTTCCCAGCGGAAACAGAAGACTCGGGAGAAACGGAAAAGGAATATCCAGCTTTTTCGGCCTTCAGGCTTTCCCCCCCGGCGATTGCTCCCGATGAACCTGAGACTTCGAAACCGGCGGAGAGCAGAACACGGCGAGGGCTTCTTACGGGGATAAAATCGAAAAACACACGATAGGCACCAGCCGCTGAGGGAGTAAGCGAAAAAGTCCAAACTCCGGGAAACTGTGGATCGGGAACAGGATGCAGGTGCATGTAGTCCCCAAGAGCAGGGTCGATGGCAAGAAGGTGAATTTTTTGGGAGTGACTGAAGGCTACGTCCTCAAAGCCAAGGGGCGAACCGTCGAATTGATGAATTTCGGCGCGAAAGCGACATACTTCGCCGATACGAAGATCGTCCAGGGCTTCCAATTTGAGGCTTAAGGGCCAAGATCGTCGTGTAAGATCTACGAAATCGGAATCACCGGGACCACAGTAATCAAGAATGCCAGCAGAGTTATAAGTCTGAGCGTGCAGAAAGTCACAAGGTTCCACAGGAATCGCCCTTATGCCAAAATAGGCGGCAAAGAAAGGAAGTGTACAAACCGCAAGACGGATACCCGTAATCTTGGCAGGTAACTTTACGGACTTTTCGGGGCCACTACTTTTCATTGCTCGAGTTCCCTTTAAGTCGGTCGAAAAAATCATCCGCTGTCCAACCTTTACCAGGAACCTGGTAGACGATTTGTCGGCGATTGTTAACAACAAGCGTGCGCATCGTATGATCGAGTACGGAGAGATCAACACTCTTGCGACTGATCCCGAACTGTCGGACAAGATCGTCGATGACAGACTTGGAAGCAGTGGCAAAGCGAAAATTCGATTCGTCAATTCCGTAGGCGAGAGCATAAGTCTTGAGCACACCGGGAACGTCATATTCCGGATCAAGCGTGACGGAAAGGAACTGAACGTCGGAGAGATCATTAGCGAAAACAAGGTTTTGCAATCGTCTCATGCGACCAGTGGCAGCAGGACACATCTCAGCAATCGAACAACGAGTAAAAATAAAGTTCAACACCGTAGTCTTGCCGACAAAAAAATCGGTCGTAAGCAAAACGCCGTCTTGGTCAAAGAGAGCAAACGGGGGAAGATATTCCCCCAAGGTGCGGATAGGGTCGTCGCCGCGAGTCAAGGTATCCCTCCTGAGCAAGCGATTAATATTATCAACTCGAACCCGAGATAATGGATCGTCCGGCCAGATGTTCGATAGGCGCAAGATTCGACCGACCGGATCAGAATTCGAGACTTTCTCAACCTGTGCCCTAAATACCTTTCCGGGAAAAAGGTATCCGAAATCACCAGCTTCAACCTTAAACTCCATAGATTCCCCCAGGTCGACCCCCAATCCCCCAAGCACTTGATATCCAGCAGCTTGAGGAACAGCATAAATCCGACTTTCGTTTCGATCTATAGACAGAACTTCGGCGCGAATCTCATTAAAACCAACGGCAGGCAGAGAAGAGAATCCATCATCACCTCCACAACCGACAAAAGTAAGCGATGAAAGGGTAAGGAAAAAACTGATATGCCGAAGCGTGGAGAAAGGAAACATGAAATCTTAATTGGGAGTGAAAAGTAATCGACTTGCGAAAAAACAAGATAACATTAGAAATACTGAATAAAAGAGATGGTCCAACATTAGAAAATCTTAAGATAAAAGAAAAGAAAAACAAATCAGGGTTTAGAAAATTCAACAGAATTTAAGTAAGTCGGAGAAAATAAAAATTTGGATTCAGATCATACAATTTGAGACGTAGACATTGATAATTCTGGAACATTTCACAAGATGCTAAACATTATGGGCTTAAAACTTTTCCAAGAAATACGGTCTAGTGTGAGAGAAGCTTCAGCAGTTCATTAGATTTCCTTTCAATGCCTGAGCCCTGCGCAAAGACCTTGCAAGAACCGCAGAAAATGATGTTTTAAATTAACCCTAACCTAGAATTTGCAGGAATGAATTTTAACGGATCCAAAGAATATGCAGCGAAAGCCGATGCTGCATCATTTGAGGGCTCGGCTCGGCTCAACATTACGGCTTTATTTGAGCTCACCAAACCTCGACTGAGCATGCTGTCCGTACTAACGGCCTCACTTGGTTATCTAGCTCACTACCCTCTAAACAAAGAGGCGATTACCTTTTGGTCGTTGATGCTCGGAACTTCCCTCTCAGCCGGAGGCGCGGCTGCTCTGAATCAATGGATGGAGCGCCTCGAAGACGCCAGAATGCCCCGCACAGCAGGACGCCCCTTGCCATCCCGTTTAATTGAACCTGAAATTGCATTAGCCTTTGGCTTGGTCATTTCCGTTATCGGGCTCTTAATTCTTTGGTTTGGAACTAATGCCTGGGCCACGGGGCTCACCCTGGGAACTTTGATCACTTATCTTTTAGTGTACACGCCGCTAAAGAAAAAGACCGTATACGCGACCGAGATCGGAGCCATCTCCGGCGCGTTGCCTCCGCTCATAGGTTGGGTCGCCGCAGCTGGCCAGCCAACTACCTTCGGGTGGATACTCTTCGGAATTCTATTTGCTTGGCAGCTCCCTCACTTCATGGCCATAGCGTGGACATACCGTGAAGATTATCGACGAGGAGGGTTTGTTATGCCATCCCATACCGGAGACGGCGGCAAGGGTTCCGCCCGCAAAAGCTTGTTCTACGCGATCCTACTCACAGTGTTGGTACTTTCTCCCATCTTTTCTGCGTTTGGCCAACCGCAACCAGGATTATCCTACCTTTTGAGCACCATACCTCTCAGCCTCTACATCGTTTGGGCATCGGCGAAATTCTTGTGGGCTGAAAATCGCGACTTGGCGGCACGAAAACTATTTTACGCGACTATCATTTATTTACCCATTCTTTTTGTAGCCTTGGCGGTCGACCGTCATATCTGACGCCCAAGCATTACTCCCAGCCAACACTAACGATGATACGAATCTCACGTCTAATTCAAGCTCTTCCGGCGTTTCTCGGGTTCATGGTTTTGCCATGGCTTCTAGGTAGTTGCTCTCGCACTGATCATAAACAATCTGCTTTGGACCCCAAGGGCGTCGTGGCTCAAAATCAATACGATGTTTTTATGCTATCGGTCTGGATTACGATCTTTCTCTTTTGCGCCGTCGGTGGATGTCTCCTGTTCGTACTGTGGAAATATCGAGCAAAAGGCGGAGACGACGCAAAGGAAATTCCTCCGCAGACTCACGGGAACCCAAAAATTGAGACTTCCTTGATTGTATTTTCATCAGTTATATTGGTAATTCTAGCAATTCCGACCCTACAGGGAATCGTTCTTTTCAATCGTGTTCCCGATCCCAACGATACAGAAATGTTAGAAAAACTTAACCTGGAAAGGTCAGCGGTTGAGGACGCCATCACCGTGAACGTAACCGGGAAGAGGTTCTTCTGGGTTTTCGAATATCCCGAGTACGGAATCGTAACTGCCAACGAACTTATATTCCCTGCCAGCAAAGCCGTACGTCTAAACCTCCGCACCGATGACGTCATTCACAGTTTCTGGCTTCCGAAACTGGCAGGAAAAATGGATCTCATGCCTGGCCAAGAGAATTTCATCTGGTTCGTAGCCGACCAAGAAAAGCTTTTATTTCAAACGGACAGCAATGGTAAAAAGGAGCCGGCATCAATACCACAAGCCATGCCTGCCGTTCATGATGGTTCCATGCGCAAGGTGGTATTCAAGGATCGAGCGTTTACAGATGAATTCGAACCGATCGGCGGTTTATTTTACGGGCAATGCGCTGAATATTGTGGAAATTCCCACGCTTACATGCAGTTCAGGGCAATGGCTCAAACGGACGAAGATTTCGACAAATGGGTAGAGCGTTTTCAGCATTCCCAAACTCCCTCAAAGAAACCTAAGGCATACAATTCCGAAAAGGAGTATTCAATTGGAGACGTCGTGCTTGTCGCAGATCCTGAATTGGGCGAAGGCATTCTCCGCGAATGGGAAGCCCAAGGAGATGTGGAGAAAGGACAATCCCCGGACATCTCCAAAGGTTCTTGGGTCAAGAAAAATGACGATGACTACGAGCACGGCAAGCAACTGTTCGAGAGCAGTCAGTGCAACCAATGCCATGCAATAACTGAGCCCGGATTAGGATTATATCAGGGCCCGAACTTGACACTCTTCGGGTTACGCACCTCTCTTGCAGCAGGATGGATGCGCAACGACGAAGAAAGCTTATCCCGATGGCTCAAAAACTCAGATGAAATTAAATATGGCAATAAGATGTGGAACGGAGATGGGGTAAACGACGACCATCCAGTCCGTAATCTTCACAAGGATCAGAAAAAGATAGATCAATTAATTTCCTACCTGCTCGGACAAAGTTAAATTTCGTTTAATAGAAAACCTTCTGAACCCGCAATCACCATGGCTACCGAATCCGTAAAATACGTCGAACCGGAAACGAATCAGAAGACACTTCTGGGCATCTTCCGTCGCCCTGACCAGCATGTCACTGGCTTGCGCGATTGGCTAACCACAATCGACCATAAGAAAATCGGTATGCTTTATGGTTTGGTAGCTTTGTGTTCTCTCATATTCGGAGGTATGCAAGCCTTGCTGATTCGCTCACAGTTATGGGGTCCGAACTTAGATATCCTGTCTCAGAGAGAATACAACCAGATGTTCACAATGCATGGAACGGTAATGGTGTTCCTCGTTATAATGCCATTGAGCGCAGCCTTCTTCAACTTTATCATGCCTCTCCAAATAGGCGCGAGAGACGTAGCTTTTCCAAGATTGAATGCTCTAAGTCTATGGTGTTTCGTAGCAGGTGCGATTATTCTTAATTTGAGCTGGTTTTTCACCGGTGGAGCTCCGGCCATTGGATGGTTCGCTTATTCTCCACTAACGGACGTAAAGTTTGAGGAGGTAACTCGCGACATGGGTCCCGACTTCTGGGTGTTTGGCATTCAAATACTTGGTTTGGCTTCTTTATTGGCCTCGTTTAACTTCATCGCCACCTTGATCAATATGCGAGCGCCGGGCATGACCATGATGAGAATGCCGGTTTTTTGCTGGATGACCCTTATCGTTAGTTTTCTGATCATTCTGGCTTTTCCAGCCATCACCATAGCCTTGGTAGAGTTGATGTTCGACCGAAACTACGGAACTAATTTCTTCGATTTTGAACAAGGGGGGAAACCCCATCTATGGCAACACCTGTTCTGGATTTTTGGGCACCCCGAAGTTTACATTCTGATATTGCCCGCAATGGGCATAGTTTCTGAAGTAATTCCAACATTTTCCAGAAAACCCCTCTTCGGCTATGGACTAGTAATTTTTTCAGGAGCAATCATAGGGTTCATGGGTTTCGCGGTTTGGAGTCACCACATGTTCACCACCGGGATGGGAATAGTCGCTACCTCGGCGTTTTCCATGCTCACCATGCTGATCGCCATTCCCACTGGAGTAAAGATTTTCAATTGGATTGGCACCATGTGGGGTGGCAAGATTCGATTCGACACTCCCATGCTTTTCGCACTCGGGTTCATTACTATGTTCATGGTCGGAGGCTTCACCGGGATCATGCACTCGTCCGTTCCCATTGACATGCAACAACAGGATACCTACTTTGTAGTGGCTCACTTCCACTATGTGTTAATCGGAGGTGCTCTCTTCGGTCTGTTTTGCGGTTTTTATTTCTGGTTGCCCAAGATGACCGGACGAATGTTAAGTGAAAAGATGGGGAAGGTAGTCTTCACACTTATGTTCATTGGCTTCAACACGACCTTTTTCCCCATGCACTACCTAGGCATGATAGGACAACCTCGTCGCACGCATTCATACAATGCCGGGCATGGATTCGAGGAATGGAATAAAATCGCAACCATGGGAGCGTTTATTCTTGGAATCGGAATCTTACTTGGAGTAATTCAATTCATAAGGTCATTCCGAGACAAGAGCCTGAAACCTGCAGGTAAAAACCCTTGGGATGCCCGAAGCCTCGAGTGGACGCTGTCTTCCCCGGTCAAGGAATATAATTTTGCTCGAACGCCTTTGATCAAAGCCCGGGACCAAGCTTGGGAAAACAACTATGGTCCTCGCGAACTGCACTCGGAAAAGGAACCACTCGACCACCACGGTGTTCACATGCCGGATCACTCATGGTATCCGCTGTTCACGGCAATAGGTTTTCTCGTTCTCGTAATCGGTATGCTCTTCCACTCGAGCATCGGGACGGACGGTGAACTAATTCGAGACTATACCGTTGCAATCGCTGGTGGCATCATCGCCATAACGAGTATGATCATGTGGTCGCTCGAAGGTCCCGGAGGCTACCATCTATTCCCAGAGGAAGATGAGGAATAACTCCGAGAGATACCCATGGATCTACATTTCGCACCCTTACTCAACTTGAAATCATGAGCGAAGCAACTGCCGCGCACGCCGACGAACATCACGAGCCTTACACCAGTACGGGCATACCGACCAAGAAAGTGCTCATGTGGGCTTTTCTTGGATCGGACTGCATGTTTTTCGGCACCCTTATTTCCACGCACTTGATCTACCGCAAGATCTCCGCCACAGTCGGAACAAACACCCTAGACATTCGAGAGATATTCGACATCGAGCTGACCTCCTTCAGTACGTTTATCTTGTTGGCTAGCTCTTTGTTCATGGCGCTAGCGGTTTCCGCCATCCACAAAGGAAATCTCAAGAGCACTCGCTGGATGCTACTTGGAACAATTATTTTCGGCGGAATCTTCTTGGCTTGCCAGGTATATGAGTTCACTCATTTTGCATATGCTCCCGGAAACGAATTGACCCTCTCGACTTATCGAGGTGATGCTCATGTATTCGGATCCACCTTCTTTGTCTTGACCGGGACCCACGGCACCCATGTCGCCATAGGTGTTTTCTGGTTACTGGGATGGCTTGCGTACTCCTTCACTGGAAAGATGAGCACCGCCGATGCAATGGACATCGAATGCTGTGGTCTCTATTGGCACTTCGTGGATATCGTATGGATCATTATTTTCCCAGTGGTGTATCTTATGGAATACGCCCTATAGTCGGCTTTCTATTCCAAAAAAATTTCTAAAGCGGAACAAAAATCATGAGTGGACACGGCGAAGACCCAGTTGAAGAAGAAAGTAAACGCTTCTTCACCTTTTTCAACCTTTCCATGGCCCTTGTAGCCATAACCGGCATCGAGATTGTCATAATCTATGTTAAAGTCTTTGAGAGCACTTCGATCATCGGGATACTTTTTACTACCTCGGTCGTAAAATTCTTTGGTGTAGTATATTGGTTCATGCACCTCAAATGGGACAAACTGCTAAACACAATTCTATTTTTAATGGGCTTGGTAATAGCGTTGGGTACCTTTTTCGCAGTTATATATATGGCGGACGATACGCCGATAATCGATAACGAAGGCTTCATGGTCACAGCAATAGAAAGTGCCTGGAAAGCCAAAACCGACTACGAAGCCGAAGCATATATGAAACACGAGGACGCTTACTACAAGGCGACTTCCGCCCATACCTCAGATGATGTTTTTGACATGGAACACTGGGTAAGGGTCGAGGGAGTTCCTCACCGGATAAGTTGGAAGATAGAGAAAGCAGACATTATAGAAATCAACTCCAAGGCTCCCGACAATCCTTATTACCATCGACACCAACCGGAGGAATCCGACATCGTGGAAGGGTCGGTCGTCGCTTTACTAAGTAGAGTTTCGACAAAAACAGATTTCCGACTCAAGGCTCGTTCTGAAGCCAACTGGACAGATAACCTCGATTAAAAGTCCGCCGCGGGCAGCCTTCAGGCAAAGGTTACCCAAATCATGAGCGCCTCTCCCGTCACCCTTCTGCATTGGCACACAGAACCTGCTCTCGTGGGGGGGTTGTTGTTTGTGGCATGGTGCTATGCCATGGCAATAGGACCCTTTCGAGAGTATGTCGCTCCAGGTATGCCTTTCCCCAGAAAAAAGGCATGGTGGTTTGCCTCAGGAATCATCAGTTTTTATTTGGCGGTCGGATCTCCTCTAGATCCATTGGGAGAAAACTATCTCTTTTTCGCGCACATGATACAGCACAATGTACTGATGTACGTAAGTCCGCTCTTCTTGCACTTTGGTCTGCCGGGACGACTATTGGACGAACTTTTCACGAGACGGCCCGACATCCAAGCCCTTTGCCGCCTATTGTTTCACCCAATCGTTGCCGGATTAGGATTTACACTCGTTTTTTCCTTTTGGCATTTCGGCACGTTCTATGAAGCCGCGATTCAAAGCAAAACACTCCACATGGCGGAACACTTGTCGATGTTCCTTACCTCTTTTGCCATGTGGTGGCCCATCGCGAGTCAATCCAAAAGACTTCCTCCGATCCGATATGGTCCACAGATGCTTTTTATTCTGGCGCTTATGCTCGGCCAGACCCCGATCTTCGCCATACTCACCTTTTCAAAGGAAGTTCTCTACGACACCTATTTTTATGCCGAACGCATAATCGATATGACTCCGCTGGAAGACCAAAGAACAGGTGGCGTCGTTATGAAAATCGCAAACATGATCGTCTCCGTGAGCGTTCTCGGCTCTATTTTTTTCCGATGGTCAAAACAAAGATAAAGGTTTGATTCTTCATCGCTGGAGCCAAGCTGATCGACGAATATGGAGATCAAGCGCTTCAGCGCTTCAAGAAAGAAATAGCAAATCGGTTTGCCAGTCTCAAAGCGAAAGGCTATCGAAAAGCGCGACAACAAAATGAAAGAAGTAAAAGAAGCAGTCTTTGCCTTGGAAGATGGCAGCGTATTCCGAGGAAAAGCTTTTGGGGGCAAGGCGACCGTCGTGGGCGAAGCCGTATTCAACACCAGCATGACCGGCTATCAGGAAATCCTTACCGACCCATCTTACTTCGGACAAGTCGTAACTATGACTGTGCCCCAAATAGGAAACTATGGCATAATCCCCGGCGACGAGGAATCCGACGGACCTAAAGCAGCCGGCTTCGTAGTTCGTGAACTGAGCACGGTTGTAAGCAACTGGCGAGCAACCTCCAGCCTGCATGATTTTCTCTCCGAGTACGGCATCCCGGGAATCGAAGGGGTGGACACTAGAGCAATCACCAAACGCATACGAGTTAAGGGTGCGCTAAAAAGTTGCCTAAGTACAGAAGGCCTCTCGGATGAAGAGGCCCTGACCAAAGCCAAGGAATGGTCGGGCCTCGTGGGTATCGACTACGTAAAGGAGGTCACATGCTCTGAAGGCTACGAATGGGACCCCGAGTGCGCCAAGAGTAATAGCTTTACCGTCGAAGGAACGAATCTTTGCAGAGATACGTCGGGCAACGCAAAATACCGTGTGGTCGCGTTCGATTTCGGGGCAAAGTTGTCAATTTTTCGCAACCTTCGAAGACATGGATTCGAAGTTCACGTCTTGCCTGCAAACGCAACGGCGCAGGAAGCTCGAGCACTTAATCCCGATGCTATTTTCCTTTCCAATGGTCCTGGTGACCCTGCCGCCGTCACCTATGCCCACGATACAGTTCGAAATCTCTTACCCGACTTCCCTGTATTTGGGATTTGCCTAGGGCACCAAATTATTTCTCACGCTCTAGGGGCTAACACCTACAAGCTAAAGTTCGGACACCGAGGCGGCAATCAACCTGTTCAAAACATTGAGAGGGGTCACGTGGTGATTACGGCTCAAAATCACGGTTTTGCATCTAGTGCCGAGGAACTGGAAAATTGCGAAGCAGTAGTAACGGAATACAACCTAAACGACGAAACTGTGTCAGGCCTTCGCCACAAGAACCTTCCGGTTTTTTCCGTCCAATATCATCCCGAGGGAGCACCGGGCCCCAATGATGCGACCGATCTTTTCCAAGCCTTTCACGACCTCATAACGGAGGCAAGAAACCGAAGGCAAGGTTAAGGTCTTTTCTCATCTATGGAAGACGCCGAAAAGAAGCTCAAGACTTCCTCCATCCTTGTCTCAGACTTCGCCTTCGATAAACACGACACCGGATTGGGTCATCCGGAACAACCCGCGCGCAACAAAGCGGTCCTCCGGGCACTAGATAACGCTGGAATCTCCGACAACTTCCTCAAAGTAAAACCAAGACCTTGCGAGGATGACGACATCCTGCGTGTACACTCCGGGAAATATCTCAACACAGTCAAAGCCGACGTTAAATCCGGAGGGACCCGGCTCAGTACGGGCGACACAACCATTTGCCACGCCTCTCTAGACATTGGTCGCCTCTCAGCTGGCGCAACCCTAGCAGCATTGGACGAAGTCCTTGGAGGGAAAGCATCCAATGCATTCTGCGTCGTCCGACCGCCTGGTCACCACGCGACTCCCGATAAAGGCATGGGCTTCTGTCTCTTTAACAACATAGCCATAGCAGCTCGTTACGCCCAAAAAAAACATGACGTAGGCAAAATTCTGATCGTTGATTGGGATGTACACCACGGCAACGGAACCCAAGACGTATTCTACGAAGACGAAACCGTTTATTTTTTTAGCACTCACCAATCGCCTTGGTACCCGGGGACGGGCAAACTAGAAGAAACGGGAAAAGGGAAAGGACTGGGTTCCACCCTCAATCGCCCCTACCCCGCAGGTTCAGGGCGCGAAAAGATAGTGGGAAATGCTTTCGGCCAAGATCTTCTAGTCGCCATGAACAGGTTTCGTCCCGAACTCATTCTAATTTCCGCAGGATTTGACTCTCGAATAGGTGATCCGCTTGGCCAGTTTCGCTTGAACGACGATGACTTCACATCCCTTACCGGAATCATCCTTGACCTAGCCGAGGAAAGCGCCGATGGCAAAGTCGTCTCGGTTTTGGAAGGAGGCTACGATCTCGATGGATTGGGGAAAGCAACAGTAAGCCATGCTCAAAAGCTTTTGAAAGGCTGAATCTAATGGTGTTATAAAATTAGATCCTAATTATAATAGCAAAGAAAGTTTTTATTCTGTAAAATGATTAGATATTTAACATGAAATCACACGAAGTCCTCAAGGAATCCATGGAAAACGTCGGCGTAAAGGCGATTGCATCGGACATGAACCTTTCTTCCTCCCTTCTTTACAAATGGTGCCAACCCAATGACGAAGAAGATGAAAATGGAACCAACAACCCGCTAGACCGTGTTGCAAAGATTTTTGAAGCCACCGGCGATGAAAACCTAGTCGCCTGGGTTTGCCAGCAAGCGAACGGTTTCTTCTCTCCAAACCCCAAGGTCGGCGAAAATGCCGCAGAAAACCTCTTTGCCAATACTCATCGACTAGTGGCCGAGTTTTCCGACCTTCTTCGCGAAGTCTCGCAGAGTTACGACAACGACGGCGAAATCTGCCAGGAAGACGCTCGACGCATACGTCGTGAATGGGAAGAACTCAAAGGTGCGGGCGAATCATTTGTAATGGCCTGCGAGCAAGGATGCTTTAAGACAGAAAAACAAATAGAGCCCAAAATTTGACGAGATCAGAACCTTGGACTATAGTACCTCATAATCTATTCGATTATATATGGTAAACAAGAAATGATTTGGAAAAGAGCCCCTGCACCTTCGACACATAAAACAGAGCAATTGCCCGTAAAGGAAGGGTCGCAGTTCTAAATCCAATTACTTTTACGTTTGTCAAAAAGCGTCGCGGGAGCGGCGCTTTTTT
>Ga0315322_10000912_pt1 | contig 22542 bp, 27 predicted proteins | sample M110021515metaG_FD_203461 | JGI IMG/M metagenome (GOLD analysis project Ga0315322, IMG submission 203461) | Ammonia-oxidizing marine archaeal communities from Monterey Bay, California, United States - M1 100m 21515 | ecosystem: Environmental > Aquatic > Marine > Intertidal zone | place: USA...
TTCGCAGTCGGGGTGTTGGCAGCGAGCCGTGAGCAGCGGGAAGCGGGAAGTCAATTCACTGCCCAGTCGAAGAAACCCATCGCGGCGAGGTCGCGCTGAAGCTGGTCGAAGCGGGCAGGGGACAGGCGTTGCAGCGGTGGGCGCACCGGGCCGCAGTCCATGCCGACCAACGCCATCACCGCCTTGGCCGTTGGCAGGTAGTCGCACTCCATGAACAGTTTGATCATCTCGGCGGACTTCGCCTGAAGAGCCTTGGCCGCATCAAGGTCACCCTGATCGAACGCGGCCTGAATCCTTCGGTATAGTGGTGCGGAAAAATTATAAGTGCTACCCACCGCGCCGTGGCAGCCCACGCTCAACCCGTGCAGCAATCGCTGGTCAATGCCGTAAAGGACGCAGACAGATCCACCTTTGTTACGCACGCATGCCTGCAGCATGTCATCGTCGAAGTTGGAGAACTTGACGCCCGCGAACCTGGGCAACCGTTCCTTGGCCAAGTCGATAAACTCACGTGTGTCGAGGGTGACACCGGTCATCATCGGGATGTCGTAAAAGTAAAACGGCATCTCCGGGGCCGGTCGAGTCACCTCGACAAACCAATCGCAAAGCGCCTCGGCGTTGGCCGGCTTAAAAAAGGTTGGAGCCATCGCTGAGATCACGTCGGCTCCAGAACCGCTCGCCGCGCGCACCAGTGTCTGTGCGTCCGGCAGGCTATTGTGTCCCACATGAGCAATGAAATATTGCCCGTTGTTCCGCGACGCGCTGCCCCAGGCCTCGAACAATTTTTGCCGCTCGCTGGTCGTCAGCGATTGGCACTCGCCGGTCGTGCCGCCGACGAAGACGCCGCGCACCCCCAGCTTGGCCAAGTGTTCCGCCTGCGCCTTTACCCGTTCATAGTTCACCGAAAAGTCATTGTGCATCGGCGTGTGCGCGGCGGCGATTAATCCATCAAGTTTCATCCAAATGATATCAGCCGTCGGGTCTCCTCCCTGGCAACCGGGGGCTGACTCCGGCGAGCAAAACCATATCCCCCACCGGCTTTGCAAGCTTTTACTTCAACCTGTTATCCAGCGAAATTTGGTGTTGAAGAACTAAAAAAGGGGCTTAAAGAAGCGATCGAATAGCTCTTTTCTGGTGCTTAAAAACTACGCTTGCCAAGCGATTTATTCACACTGAATCTCGGTTCAGAAAACAGTAATTCTATTATTAATAATTATAATTGCTAAGTTAATGGAACAGTGGTAATTTCTTTGAAAGCACTAATTATTTGTAGATATGAAAGCACATAGATCAATCGTAGTGGGGTTTGCACTTGGGATGGCAGTGGCCGCTGCCACGGGGCAGACTAAGTTGTTTTCCGAGTTGGTCGGGCCGGTTCCAGTCGGATCGGTGAAAGCTGGTGGAGCATTGCAAGTGCCGTTCATTATCTGGGGCGGTGACATGGCGACGTTCTATGCCAACGGCGGTCTTAAGACCAAGCCGGGCACCCTTTTCCACAAACAAGGTTTGAATCTGAACCTGACTCCTGGTGACGACTTCATCCAGCAAGTGCGCGATTATCGTACCGGCAAGTCGCCTTTTTTGCGCGGGACCTTCCGAATGATGGGGCAGGCGTCCGAGGTGATCGGTTCCGACCCTCGTACCAAGGGCGTGGTGATCCTGCAGATGACATGGTCGGCCGGTGACCACATGGTCGCCCGAGAAGGTATCAAGAGGGTGACCGATTTGAAGGGTAAGACGGTGGCGGTGCAGCAAGGTGGCCCGCACATAGGCATGCTCGACGATGTGCTCAAGACGGCCCAGTTGGGTTGGGATGACATTGAGGTGAAATTTTTCGATGCACTCACCGGGCCGGATTCGCCGCCGCAGGCGTTCAGGGATGACCCGGGCATCTCCGCCTGCTTTGCGGTGACACCGGATATGTTTGGCCTTTGCTCGGACTTGAACAGCGTGGGTACCGGTGCGGAGGGGACAGTGAAGGGCGCGCATGTGCTGGTGTCGACGGCGGAGTTGTCGCGCTCGATCGCAGATGTGTACGTTTGCCGAAAGGATTTTTACGATGCCAACCGCCCGCTCGTTAGGAAGTTCGTTGCGGGGTACCTGAAGGCGGCGGAAGAGTTGGTGGACAAGCGCGCGGCACACGATACCGGCAAAAGGGATCAAAACTACATCAACTTGCTCAACCAAACGGTGCAGATTTATACCGAGGCTGTTCTCCCGAACGCCGACGAGGCTCATGGCCTACTGCTGGATTGCACGTTTGCAGGCTACCCGGGTAATGTGAGTTTCTTCGAGAAGGAGGGTAATCTTCATGGCTTCGAGGCGTTCCAGAAATCTTCACTTGAGTTGGCCACTGGCCGTGGCTACGCGAAACAAAAGATGGGGCTGTTTCCCTCTGGATTGGCTTATAAAAATGATGATTTTCTCAAATATTTAAAAAAAACAGAAGTAGTTCAGGGCGAGCGGTTCCGCGCCGAGGCGGTGTTGTCGGAGATCGAGGAGCTCAGCTCTGGCGGGTTGCTAGACGACCGGACCATTTTGTCGTTCACCATCAATTTTAAAGCCAACCAGACGGAGTTCAGTGCGGTGCAGTACGCGGCCGAGTTCACCCGGGTGATCGAGATGGCGGACAAGTTCGGTAACGCCGTGGTCGCCATCCGTGGCCATGCGGATCCAACCAAGACACTCATTGACATAATCAAGGCTGGCAATGCCAAGGGGACGCTGAAGCGCAGCGGCACTAGCGGAAACTACCGCTACTCTCTCAACGGTCAGGCACTTGACCTGAACAATACCAGCCGGTTGGTGGATGCTATTGAGGCTGGTGATTTCGACGGGGTGGAGGATTACAATCCACGCCGAACGATGCAGGCCGCGCTCAATCTCTCACGAAAGCGGGCGGAGTCGGTTAAGCAATCTGTCGTGCAATATGCCAAGGGCAGGGGAATTGGGATCGACATGTCGCAAATTCAGCCTCAGGGAGTCGGAATTGCCGAGCCGTTCATTGCGAAGCCTCGTTCCGTTGATGAGGCGGGGCAGAACATGCGGGTGGAGTTCCGGTTGATCCGGGTCTCAGCGGAGGTGACGCAGGAATCTGACTTCGATTTTTGATATTATTGAAGACCATGCGATGAAACATAACACAAAATTAAAACATTTTTTGAGTGGTTGGCTAAGTGCGTTGCTGATCGGTCTTTGGGCCATGCCGCTTGTCCACGCAGAGGTGCAGATGACTGACAGCGTAGTCGTGGTGGTGGATGCCTCCGGATCGATGGGTTCGGTGATGGCCGGCACAGGGCGCGACAGGATGTCCGTGGCCAAGGACGCGCTCAAGCAGGTGCTTGGCCAGATTCCAGACACGACCGACATAGGTATCTTGGTGTTTCCGAAAGGTGACTGGGTTTATCCGCTTGGCCCGCGTAAGGAGAGTATGCTGGTCGGAGCGATCGACAGTATACAGTCCGGCGGCGGCACTCCCCTGGGGGCTTACATGAAGCAAGGTGCGGATGCGTTGTTGAAGGCGCGCAAGGAACAGTTTGGATACGGAACCTGCCGTCTACTGGTAGTGACCGATGGCGAGGCTGGTGACCAGCAAAAGGTGGAGAGCTTTACGCCGGACATCATATCGAGAGGCATCACGATCGATGTCATCGGGGTGGAGATGGCATCGCGCCACACGCTGGCAACGAAGGTGCATTCTTATCGTAATGCGGATAATCCTGAGTCGCTCAGACAGGCCATCACAGAGGTGTTTGCCGAGGTTGCTGCCGGGGATGCCAGCAAAGGGGGAGAGAATGCATTTGAGTTGATCGCTGACCTGCCGGAGGCAACCGCTTCGGCGATGCTGAAGTCGCTATCCACCTCGGGGAACCAGCCTATCGGAGAGACGCCTAGTATGCGTGCTGTCGAGTCGCCTTCACCCGGATCAGCGCCATCCTATTCGGGCGGAACGACAAGTTCGCAGTCAGGTTCGGGAGATGAAGAAAGCTTCATTATGCTACTCTGCGGAGTTCTTTGCGTGTTAGGTGTTCCCGGCTTGGTCATTTACGCGATCGTCAAGAGTAAGAATAAGTAATGTCAGAGGAAAACGGTTCCAAGGGATGTCTCATCGCCGTGGTGTGGTTAGCCTTGTTGGCCATCCTCGGCGGAGCTGTATGGTTTCTATACACGAAACCAAAGAAAGAGCAACTCAACCAAGACACCGGTTCCTCTAGCCAATACACCCATGAGTTGTCCATTGCCGCCGACCTGTTTTCTGGTTATGCCGTGCTACGTTCCGCACAAATGCGCGACAACCTGAAGTTGGAGGGCATCCGGTTGACGATGGTTGACGACGGTGCCGATTATGGTGCCCGACTCGAGGCGTTGGAGGATGGTGATGTACAAATGGCGGTGTACACGATCGACTCGCTGCTGATGGCCGGAGCCAAGGCTGGCGGTTTCCCTGCATCGATAGTGATGCTGATCGACGAAACGAAGGGAGCAGATGCGGTGCTGGCTTACAAGAGCGCCGTTGCATCACTGCAGGAGTTGGATAATGCCGACGCCCGATTTGTACTGACACCCAGTTCACCAAGCGAATTCCTTGCCCGTGTCGTCAAGTCTCACTTCAAGCTTCCGAATCTGTCCGCCGACTGGATGATCGAGGCCTCTGGGTCCGCTGATGTGCTCAAAAAGATGAAGAGCGCCAAGCAGTCCGACAAGTCGGTGTATGTTATGTGGGAGCCGCAGGTTTCCCAAGCCAAGCAGTTGCCAGGTGTTGAGGTGATCCTGGACAGTTCCAAGATTAAGGGGCTGATTGTTGACGTGCTTGTAGCACGCCGTGAGTACCTTCGCGATCATCCTGATAAGGTCCGCACCGTAGTTGAGGCCTATTCCCGAGCCGCGCATCATTACCGGAGTCAGGCAGGTGGCTTTTCCAAATTGGTCAAGTCGGATGATCCCAGCCTTTCTGATGCCGAGGCCAAGAGCCTTGTGAATGGCATTCAATGGAAAAACACTCTCGAAAACTACACCCACTTCGGCCTAGTCCGGGGCGTGTCAGCGGGTGATCTGCTTAGCCTCGAGGACATGATTGCCAATGTAACCGATGTTCTTATCAAGACCGACGCACTTGAGAGTGACCCGCTTGGTGGTCGGCATTCGTCTCTCTACTTCGATCAAATCCTGATTGATATGAAGGCCGACAACTTTCACCCAGCCAACCGGATGAATCTCATCGAGGGACTGGGCCAGGGCACTGGCGACCTACAAGGCGTTCGGACTAACGCCCATCTCGGATCGCTAAGCGATGATCAGTGGAATACTCTCCAATCCGTGGGCGACCTCGACGTGCCGTCGATCGGTTTCCGGCGTGGATCGGCTGTCGTCTCATTGTCTAGCGAGCACGAGTTGAGACGGCTCAAAAAGATGTTGGACAGTTTTCCAAGCTTTTACCTCCGAGTCGTTGGCCAAGCGCGCGCCGTGGGCGATCCTGAGGCCAACCGCCGCTTGGCCGAGTCACGGGCCGAGTCAGTTGTCAGTTTTCTCATGGGCGAAGGGGTCAAGGCGGATCGGATACGCACCGAGGCCGCCCCAGCCGCCTCTCGAGGAGGCTCTGTACAATCGGTTCGTTTCGAACTCGGCCAAGTGCCGTATTAGGAGACCGCTGTAAAGCAAACGAAGCGCTTGGCCAAGCGCAGCGTTGACGCCCCAACCTTTTCTACCGACCTTCTGTCTTGCCAATGCGGGGCATTGGAATGCGGTGAGTGACAGCAAAAACATAGCCAAGCGCGTTATATTGGACATCCTCGGCAGTCCGCTCGTACTGATGCCGTTCATGGCCGGTTCGGCGGCGTTCGCGTCACTCTTCGCACTCGGCCTAAAAGGCTCGGCGGCGGTGGGTGCAGTGCTCGTCGGACTTGTTGGTATGATCGCTTCTGCCGGTACGTTTTTGACCAAGTTAATCCTTGGTAAAGATAATCGAGTCAAACAACTCATCGAGGAGTCACGCAACAAGGCCAAGTTCGACAAGAAGAAGGCGCTCGACCACTTCCACCATCGCCTGGGCATGGATGGCGACAAACGTACGGAGATAGCGATGCAGGATCTGCGATCCCTGCGGCAGGCATTCCAGCAACTTGACAAGATTGCACCTGACCTTAATCGGGCGATTGTTGAGGACATACAACAGCGATCAGAAGAATTATTTCAGCAATGTGTAAGTTCACTCGAGAAAACGCTGCAACTTTGGAAGACCGCTGAAAGCCTGGCCTCGAAAACGGCTCGCAAACCGATACTCAAACAGCGCGAAAAACTTGTTGCCGAGGTGGTGCAGACCGTCGAGCACATGAGCCAAACCCTAGCTTCCGTCCAGGGTATGACCAGCAGGAGAGATGGAGACATCCGTTTGCAACGGCTGCGCAGTGAATTGGATCAGAGCCTGGAGGTGGCGAAAAAGGTTGAACAAAGGGTCGATGCACTGTTGACTGGTGTCCCAGTACAAAATTCACAGCAAATAAATAAAAACTGATAAAAATGAACCCGCTTGGAGCAATTTGGAGATACGTTAAGTCGTTCCTCTATCGGATCACCGGTCAGATAGACAAGTCACGCCGTGCCCTGGATTCGAATCCAAATGTGATGAAGGCCAAGTTCGACGATATTATTAAGAGCAAGGTCGATCAAATTCACACCTACAAGCAGGCCGTGGCTACGCTCATAGCTCAGCAAGAGAAAAAGATGGCCAAGGTAAAGTCATTAACCGATGAGGTGAAGAAGCTTGAGAATCTTAAGGCCGGGGCGCTGGCAATGGCTAAGCAGTCGGTTGCCAAGCTCCAAGGTGAGGGTAAAACCAAGGAGGAAATCCACGCCAACCCAGACTATCAGAAATGTCTCACTGCTCATAATGACTTTGCCGCCACGCTGACTGAGAAGCAGGATCATATCAAGGATTTGGAGGGTGATGTTTCCGAGTACGACGATAGCATCGGTAACCACAAGATCAATCTACAACAACTGCAGCGCGACATCGAGAAACTCAAGAGCGAGGCTGCAGACGCCGTGGCCGACGTCATTACAGCTAAGGAGGAGAGGGATCTGTCCGATATGCTCAACGGCATTTCAAAGGATGGCATGTCGAAGGAATTGCAGGACATGCGTGACCTGCGGCATGAGGTTCGAGCCGAGGCCCGGGTTTCCAGGGAAATGGCTGGAACCGACACCAAACAACAGGAGGCACAGTTCTTGGAATATGCCCGCAGCAATACATCCACTGATGAGTTTGACGCATTGCTGGGTATGGCCGAGGGAACAGAAGGTGCGGAAACGAACTCAAGCGAGTCGGAACAAGTTGAAAAAACAAGAAGTGACAGCATCCTTCCGGAATAGAATTCTACAGGCCCCCAGATTGGGGGCCTTTTTTGTGTGCACGATGGTTGTTGAAAAATGAAAAATATAATCAAAAAAACTAACTGGGCGATCGTCTTGGGTTGTGCCGCGTTAATCACCCTGAATGGTTGCAGTGGCAGCAAGGAGTCTGTACCAAGCTTCTCGTTGGCCTGGAGCGAGTATCCCTCATGGAGTGTCTTCGGTGTGGCGGATGCCACCGGCATCATCAACGGCAAAAAGGGTGAGATGGGCCCGGTGGAGGAAAAATGGGGAATCGACATCGAATTGAAGGAGGCCGAGTACGACCCCTGCCTCGCCATATACGCCGCTGGCCAATGCGACGCCGTTTGCATCACCAACATGGACATTCTCAGCCCGGCAACCGGCCGGCCGGGGGTAATGGTGCTTCCGACATCGACCAGTTTTGGCGCGGACGCCTGCCTGGTCACCGGTGATATTAAATCGGTTGAGGACCTGAAGGGAAAAAAAATATTTGGGCTGGAAAAATCGGTCTCGGAATACTGCTTCGTTCGCAACATCGAGCTACTTGGCCAAAAGGAGTCCGACTATAACTTTGCAAACATGGATCCCGGCGCGGCCGCGTTAGCCATGCAGCAGGGCAATGCGGAGCAGCAGGCGATCGTGGTCTGGAACCCGTTCGTGATGGAGACGCTGGGCAAGCGAAGTGATGTCCGCGTCCTGTTTGACTCGACCAAAATTCCCAATGAGATCATTGACTCTGTGGTGGTTGCCAAAGCGAGTCTGGAGAAGGAAGGCGGCGAGGCGTTTGCCTGTGCCGTGATCGAGGCCTACTACGAGGTCAACAAGGCATTGGCCGACTCGGCCAAGCGTAACGAAACGCTGATTGCCATCGGCGAAAAGTTCTCGAATCTAGGCTTGGAACAGATGGAAAAAGTGGTGGAGCAAACCAAATTCTTCGGCACTCCGGACGAGGGCTTGGCCGTCCTGACTGGGACTGAGCTGCCGAAGATCATGGATACAGTCGTGTCGTTTTGTAAGGCCCACGATATTGTGGAAAAGGCTCCGGTTCTCGGCTACGGCAACGCTGCCAAGGCACCAGATGCCGATGTGCGGTTTGATCCAACCTACATCCAGAAAGTCTCCCAGGGGCCGGCGAAGTAAAGTTGGTTTCACTTCATTGTTACGCTGGTAAATGATTCGCGGCCCCATATCGCAGGCTAAGGCGATTCTGCTGGCGTCGCTGTCAGTGGCTCTGCTGCTGCTGGGGTACACTTGGGTTTCGCACCGCCAGCATCAGATCAACCCGAAAGACACCACTATCCCCAGTTGGGGGCAATTGGCAGACGGCGTAAAAAAATTCACCCGGCCGGACCGGAAAGAAGAGCGGTGGATCGTGGAGGACTCGATCGCGACCGGGCGACGTTTTTTTTACGGTATTGGGCTTGGAGTGGTGTGCGGGTTTGTACTGGGTATGCTGATGGGATGTTTTTCACCGTTGGAGGCCTTCTTGCAGCCGCCGATAGCGCTCCTTGCCAAGGTCCCACAGACGGCGGCGCTGGCTGTGTACTTCGTGGTATTTGGAACCGGCCTATCGATGTACGTTGCTATGATCTCGCTGGGTATCATCCCAGCGCTGGCGGTGACGGTTTACCTAGCAATCAAGGATCTGCCCTCCGAGATGCTGGACAAGGCCTACACGCTGGGTGCGTCTCACTTCGAGGTCGCAACCGAGGTGGTGTTCAGGCAGGTTTTACCCAAATTCATCGATGCGGTACGCCTAGCCATTGGGCCGGCGATAGTATTTCTCATCGCTGCTGAGATGGTGGTGGGCGACGTTGGTTTCGGTTATCGGATTCGCTTACAATTCAAGCTAACCAACATGAACGTGGTTTACCCGTACCTTGTAATGTTGGCGTTCTTCGGCTTTGCCCTTGACTACGGGCTACGGTTTTTGCAGGCCAAACTTTGCTCGTGGTACCAGCGTGATTCAAAATGACCTTGTCCGACGAGAACAACTTCGGGCTTCAATGCCAGAGTGTGAGTCATTGGTTTGGAGAAACCAAGGTGTTATTTGACCTGAACCTGAATGTGCATGCAGGGCAGTTTCTGTCGTTGATCGGGCCAAGCGGCTGTGGCAAGTCAACACTACTCCGGGCCATTCTTGGCACCCACCCGCCACACAGAGGGAAAATCCTTACCCTGCAAAACGGGCGCTTGGCCAATGCCGACCGTCCGGGACGCGACCGCGGTATCGTTTATCAAAAATATTCGCTTTATCCGTTTTTAACCGCGCTGGACAACGTCGCGCTTGGCCTGAAATTCGACCAGACCACCACCGCATTCCGCTGGCTCAATTGGGTGGGATGGAGGAAGAAGCGCCTTGAATTCCGCGACCGGGCTGCAGCGTTCCTCGACAAGGTCGGGCTTGGCCAGGCGATGCATCTGTACCCGAGCCAGATGTCCGGCGGCATGCAGCAGCGGGTAGCAATTGCCCAGGCATTGATTATGGAACCGGAGATCATCCTTCTCGATGAGCCGTTCGGCGCGCTGGATGAGGCGACGCGGGAGGAGTTGCAGGAGATGCTTCTACAGTTTTACGAGGAGAACAAGGCGGCCATGGCCGAAGGTAAAAAGCCGCCATACACGCTTATCATTGTGACCCATGAACTCAACGAGGCAATCCGCGTGGGTGACCGGCTGGTGGGCCTCTCACAATATTGGGACTGGAAGGCCGATGGGCATGACCTCAGTCCCGGGGCCACCGTGGTTTATGACAAACCAGCCCCGGTCTTTCGACCTGATGAGCGGCCCGATTACGAATTGTTTGCGGATATCCGGCAGGACATCCGGCAGGTCGTTTACAACCCCGAGGTTTTGCAACGGCGTGACGAACACGTTAATTTGAGTCTAACCAGTTAATCACAATCAACATGGCAAGCGGCAACAACTTCCTTCGCACGGCCGGCCGAATTCTTAACGCCGGCCAGTCACGGGCACTGATCCTCACGGGCAACATTCATGACATCTTCCACATGAAAAAAAGAGGGGCGGACGACTACTCTTCACTGGTCGAGTATCTCACAGGCAGCTGGAATCTCTCGAGCCTGATCCTGATCGTGTACGAGTTGAACGGCCCCATTCGCTTCCTGCGCGAGAAGGATGCCGGGCAGGTGCGCAAGGCATGGATCGAGTGGCGGCTGGGGATGAATCCCGATCAGTTGGCCATTAATCGTATGACCGCCTCCGAGGAGGTACAGTCACAAGTCGATTCTGTCACAAGCGCCTACGATGACTCGATGCATAAAGCCGTCAGCAACCCGACGCTGGCACTTGAGTTGATGCGTCAAATGTGCCTCTGCTCCCGCACGAATCTGGGGGGAAGCCCCTGTCTCAAGGAGGATTTGTTGATCCTTGTTGAAGGGGCTGACATGCTGCTGCCGGACGCGCCGATTACGAGCCTAAACGATATGGATCGCCAGCGCGTAAGCATCTGTCACGACTGGTTTTGCGATCTAGGTTTTGTCAACGGCGACGACTCGGTGGTGATGATTGCCGAGTCCCGGTCGCAGCTGAACCAGCGAATTGCCCGCCTGCCTCAACTGATTGAGGTTGAGGTGCCGTCGCCCGACCTTGAGACGCGCAAACATTTCATCTCATGGTTCGCACGCAACGACAGCCAGGATCGCAAGCTCCAGCTCTGGGGCACACAGGCCGAGTTGGCCGAGTTGACCGCCGGCCTGTCGTTGCAAGCATTGATGCAGCTGCTCAAGGGCGTGCGCCACGGCCGGATCAAGCTCTCGCAGGAGGAAGTCGTTGCAAAAGTGGAAGGATTCATCAAGAGCCAACTCGGCGAGGAGGTGGTCGAGTTCAAGAAACCTGGCCACAGCCTGAAAGATGTGATCGGCTTCAAGCGATTAAAGACATTCCTGAAGAAGGAAGTCATCCCGCGGTTCGGAATGGACAGCGGTGAGGCGCTGCCAGGCGCGGCGATCGGCGGGCCGATTGGTGCGGGCAAGACATTCATCTTCGAGGCAGTGGCGGCAGAACTCGACATGGTCGTGCTCGTCATCAAGAACATCCGCAGCAAGTACTACGGCGAGACAGATGTCATCTTCGAGCGGTTGCGCCGTGTACTGATGGCGTTGTCACGTGTATTGATTTTCATCGACGAAGCCGACACGCAACTTGGCGGTGTCGGCGCGGACACGCACGCGACGGAGCGGCGTTTGACCGGTAAGATCCAGTCGATGATGTCCGACCCGCTCTTGCGCGGCAAGGTGGTGTGGCTGCTGGTGACGGCGCGCATCCATCTACTCTCGCCGGACATTCGCCGCCCGGGCCGGGTAGGGGATCTGATCATCCCGGTGCTCGATCCGGAAGGTAAAGATCGAGAAGCGTTTCTTGACTGGGTGGTGAGCCCTGTAATCGGCAGGAAGCTGACTGGCGATGATCGCGAGAAATTCGCAGCTGCGACTGAGGGTTGGTCAGCCGCTGGTTTTGCGGCTCTGCGCTCGGAACTAAAGGCCAAGGCCAAGCTTTTCGGGAAAAAAGGCAATCTGACGATGGACGAAGTGATGGCGTTGATAGCGGACCTACTCCCACCTGCGATCGGCGAGACCCGTCGGTATCAGACGTTACAAGCTTTGGTCAATTGCACGCGGCGGAGCCTGATGCCCAATCCGGATGTGAGCGACGAGGAGAGGGAAACCTGGTCGCACGAGATTCGTCAGCTTGAGGCCAAGGGTATCCGGTAGCAGTTGAAGAGATCTTACCTCCTGTTTTCAAATGAGATAGGGCCTTTTTAGGCGCTTGGCCAAGGGTAGAATAAGGCATTGCCGAGGATAAACTGGGTGCATCACTTGATGTAAGAGCTCTTTCAGCCCTATTTTTCAATGATTTACGATCCAAAATTTTTTTTAAAAAAAACTTCAGAAAGAGGTTGCACACAGGAAAAAAATTGTTACGTTGTCCGGCCCTTTTCCTGCGGGAGAAGGGTTGGTTAGAAAATTTGGCAACCCGCCGAAAACCCGCTTTCCCAAAGCAGGGGAGTTATGGAGGGGTGCGTCACAGCCTCAGTCGAGGCGCCTAGATAGTATGCCAGTCAAGAGTTTCAACCCTGTAACACCTTCGAGGCGTTACATGAAAGTTTCGTCGTTTTCGGAGATTACGAAAACGAAGCCTGAGAAGCGTCTGGTCAAGACGAAGAAGAAGACCGGCGGACGCAACAGCTATGGCCGCGTCACTGCACGGGGTATTGGTGGCGGGCACAAGCAGAAGATCCGCAACGTGGACTTCAAGCGGAACAAGCACGGCATGGCAGCCGAGGTGATCGCCATTGAGTATGATCCTTGCCGCTCGGCCCGTTTGGCCCTTCTCAAGTATGAGGATGGGGAAAAGCGTTACATGATTGCTGTGGACGGCCTCGAGGTAGGATTCAAGGTGATGAGTGGCCCTGAGGCTCCGGTTGAAAACGGAAACTTTTTGCCCTTGAGCAAGATTCCCTCTGGCTCAGAGATTCACAATCTGGAGATGAGTCCGGGACGGGGCGGTCAAATGGTTCGTTCCGCTGGAACATCCGCGTCACTAATGGCGTTGGCTGACGGTTATGCGCAGGTAAAGCTGCCATCCGGGGAAATTCGGAAATTAAACGAAAATTGTTTTGCCACGATGGGTTCGGTAGGCAACGCCGATCACGAAAAGATCGTCATCGGCAAGGCGGGACGGACTCGGAACAAGGGCAAGCGGCCGATAACGCGTGCCGTGGCGAAGAATCCGGTCGATCATCCAATGGGAGGTGGTGAGGGTCGCACATCTGGAGGTGGGCACCCGGTTTCGCCATGGGGAGTCCTAGCTAAGGGCTTCAAGACTCGGCCCAAATACAAACCATCCAACCGCTGGATATTGGTTCGCCGCGACGGCCGGCCGATGAAGCAGAAATAAACAGATATGGGACGTTCGATCAAAAAAGGACCGTTTGTGGAGCAGCACCTGCTTGACAAGATCGAGAAGCTGAATGCCGACGGGAAGAAAAAGCCTATCAAGACATGGTCGCGCCGGTCGACAATCGCGCCGGAATTCGTCGGGCACACATTCATGGTTCACAATGGCAAGGCCTTTCTGACCGTGTTTGTGACCGAAAACATGGTTGGGCACAAACTGGGTGAATTTTCGCACACGCGAACATTTAAAAGTCACGGTTCAAAGCAATAACAATTAAGCAGTCGGATAAATGGAAGTTTTGGCAGTCACAAAAGGAGTTCGGATGTCCCCGCAGAAAGTGCGGGAGATGGCTCGGCAGATCCAGGGCATGCACGCCGTGGAGGCTCGTGCCCTTCTGGGGGCTGTTCCTCGAAAGTCCGCGCGTTTGGTTGCCAAGACACTTAAGTCGGCCATGGCTAACGCTGAAAATATTGCCGACGAGTGGGATGCGGATGATTTGCGCAATCGCATCTCTAAACTCGAACAAAAAGTCAGCTCGACTAACAACAAGAAGACGCGCCGGAGCAGTCAGACAAAGATCGACGCCTACCAGAGTTTTCTGGACTCCACTCACAAGCTTGAGCAGACGATGCTATATGTTAAAGAGGCAACCGTGGGAGACGCGCCGACGATGAAACGCTGGCGACCAAGGGCTCGCGGCTCGGCCAGCCCGATACTTAAGCGGAGTTGCCATATTCGCATCGTACTCACCGATCAAATTTAACGAACCTGTATGGGACAAAAAACTAACCCAATTGGATTACGCCTCATCGTCAATAAGGATTGGCGCTCCAAGTGGTATGCTGAGAAGAAAGATTTCGGAGCGCTGCTTGTGGAGGATTACAAGATTCGACAGTTGCTGAAGAGTAAACTACAGGCCGCTGCCGTGCCGCGCATTCAGATCGAGCGCGCTACCAGTCGGTGCAGGATCACCATCCACTCGGCCCGGCCGGGTGTGGTTATCGGGCGTAAGGGTGCCGAGATCGATGGTATAAAGGAGGAACTTAGCAAGATGACCGGCAAGGAAGTCTATGTTGAGATCGCCGAGGTTAAGAACCCGGAACTGGACGCCCAACTTGTCGCCGAGAACATCTGTATGCAGTTGGAGCGCCGCGTGGCGTTTAGGCGAGCAATGAAGCGGACCGTGCAGGTGACGATGGATATGGGCGCGCTTGGTATTCGCTTGCGCGTGGCCGGTCGGCTGAATGGGGCTGACATTGCCCGTTGTGAGAATACGCGGGAGGGTGCGGTGCCGTTGCATACTTTGCGGGCCAACATTGACTACGGATTTGCCGAGGCCGCCACCCAGTACGGGGTCATCGGGGTGAAATGCTGGATTTGCCGCAAGGATCCTGCCGAGGAAGAGGCCGATCGCGTCAAGCGGGGGCCAAGGCGTGACACCCGCCCAAGGCGCCCGATGGGCCCTCGCGGCAACGGTTAAACTTATATCGTAATGGCTTTACTACCTAACAAAGTTAAATATCGCAAAATGCACCGTGGCAGCCGGAAAGGTGTTGCGCAGCGGGGCAATAAAGTGTCGTTCGGATCCTACGGGCTTCAGTCACTGGAGCGCGCTTGGATCACCGGCACGCAGATTGAGGCCGCCCGTGTGGCGATCTCCCGTGGTATGAAGCGCAAAGGTAATATGTGGATTCGTATATTTCCTCAGAAGTCTGTTACCAAAAAACCGTTGGAAGTGAGAATGGGCAAGGGCAAGGCTAACGTGGATCACTGGGTGGCCGTGGTTAGGCCGGCCACAATGTTGTTTGAAGTTGAAGGTGTGCCGGAAAGCGTTGCACGCGAAGCTTTGAGTTCAGCGGCGGCCAAAATGCCGGTTCGCTGCAGGTTTGCCGAGCGTGATTAAAGTGAAAGTAGCAGGATGAATATTTCGGAGATCAGAGATAAGACAAAAGTTGAGTTGGCGGCGCAGGGCCGTGACCTCCGTAGGGAATTGTTCAACCTCAAGGTTCAGAAAGCCACCAGCCAGTTGGAGAAACCGATCCGCCTGCGTGAGTTGCGGCGTGACATCGCCCGCATCGAAACACGCTTCACGCAGATGGCCAGGAAGGACGCGCTGGAGAACCTTGCAACGGCGCTGAAAGGGGTGAAGGATTTTACAGTTGATGGCGTTGCCTCAGCATTACTCGGCTTGGCCAAACTCGGTTTGAACCGCAAGGATGTGTTGAAGGTGGGAGGATCCGTGTTCAATAAGAATAAAGCTCGCCTGACCAACAGGGAAATGGCGGAACTAATCCAGGCTAAGGGCAGGGAAAAAGCCGTGGGACTCATCAAGAAGGAAGCGGCAATAAATTAAGAAAGCAATGACCGAGACAGAAACAACTTCTTCAGTACGCGATAGTCACCGTAAAGTTCGGGAGGGCGTGGTCGTCTCTTCCAACATGGACAAGACGGTCGTTGTGAAAATTTCCCGGCGGATCGCGCATCCGCTATACAAAAAAATCATTACCAAGTTCAGCAAGTTTCATACGCATGATGAGAAAAATGAAGCTAATGTGGGCGATCTTGTTGAAATTATGGAAACCCGGCCGATCTCCAAGACCAAGCGCTGGAGGCTTGTCAGAATCGTAAAGAGCGGCGAGCTGGCCATGGCAGCCAAGGAGGCAGAAGCAGCGGCTTAGGGCAGCAGGAAAGACAAGGCGGAAAATGTTACAGCTAAGATCCAGATTAAATGTAGCCGACAACTCCGGGGCCAAGAAGGCTTGGGCAATCGGAGTACTGGGTATCCGCAAGGACACCGCCTCCGTTGGCGATGTTATCAAGGCCCACGTCCGTGAGGCAGCCCCGGATGGTAATGTAAAAAAAGGTGAGGTGGTCAACGCCGTGGTGGTTCGCACCAAGTCGCCCATCCGCCGTCCGGACGGCTCCGTGCTGAAGTTTGACTCTAACGCCATCGTGATCATTGACGAGGATGGCAACCCGCGTGGCACACGTATTTTTGGGCCGGTGGCCCGTGAGTTGAGGGTAAAGAAATTCATGAAAATCGTCTCATTGGCGCCGGAGGTAATTTAAATGGGCAAAAAGCGGCACTTTAAAAAAGGAGACACAGTTTACATCCTGTCTGGAGAGGACAGGGGGGCGAGCGGTAAGGTGATCGATGTCCTGACTTCAAGTGAACGTGTGGTCGTCGAGGGACTGAACATAGTCAAGAAGCACATCCGCAAAAACCAGGATCAACCGCAGGGTGAAATCGCCGAGCGCGAGGGAACCATCCACTGGTCCAACGTGATGCGCGAGGACCGCTACTTTAGCAAAAAACGGAAGCCCAAGGATGCCGTTGCAACCGAAGTGGCCGAAGGCAAGTCTGAAACTGAAGAATGATCCCCAGATTACAGCAAAAATATCAGGAAGAGATCCGTACCAGGCTTCAGGGCCAGGAAAAGTACGCTAACATTCATGAGGTTCCCAAGATCGAAAAGATCGTGGTGCATATGGGCGTCAGTCCGGAACTGGGAAAAGAAGTTCTCGGCGACGCACTGAAAGACATGACCACCATCACCGGCCGGAAGCCATCGTTGAACAAGGCCAAGGTAAGCGTTGCTAACTTCAAGTTGCGCCAGGGCATGACCACCGGATGTCGCGTGACGCTTCGCCGGCAGACTATGTACGAGTTTTTGGATCGACTAATTGCCACTGCGTTGCCTCGGATTCGGGATTTCCGCGGAATCAACTCGAAGGGTTTTGATGGATTTGGTAATTTCTCAGTCGGAATCGATGACCAGTCTATCTTTCCCGAGATTGATGTGGACAAGGTCAAGCACACGCAGGGAATGGATATCACCATCGTCACTACTGCGAAGAACGATGATGACGCCTTCGAATTATTAAAAGAATTTGGAATGCCGTTCGACGGCAACCGTAAATAAGGAAGATATGGCAAAAAAAGCCTGGATGGAGCGAGACAAACGCAAGGCCAAGACAGTGGCGAAGTATGCGGCCAAGCGGGCTGAGTTAAAAGCCAGCGGTGACTACGAGGCATTGGCCAAGTTGCCGCGTGACGCCAGCCCAGTGCGTCTGGTCAACCGTTGCGAGGTCACCGGTCGTCGCCATGGGTTCCTTCGCAAGTTTCGCATGTCCCGCCTGACTTTTCGGGAATTGGCCCGGTCGGGGATGATCCCTGGCGTGACCAAGGGCAGTTGGTAAGGAAATACATATGGATCCAATCGCTGATTTATTAACCTGTATACGCAATGCCAACTTGGCGTTGAAGCCGGAGATATCCGTGCCGCACTCCACCATCAAGGAGAGCGCCGTGAGAATCCTCAAGGAGGAGGGGTACTTGGAGTCGTTCAACGTCGAGGGCGACGTCAAGCGGAACATCCGCATCGAACTCAAGTTTCAGGGTCGAAAGGGTATCATCACCGGTCTGCAGCGGATCAGCAAACCCGGGTTGCGCCGCTACACCTCGGCCAATGATATTCCGCTTGTGCTGGGCGGCATGGGGATTGCGGTTGTGAGTACCCCGCAGGGACTTATGAGCGGGCACGATGCACGCCGTAAAAACCTCGGTGGAGAACTACTGTTCAAAGTCTGGTAACAGAACAAAAAAAGATGTCACGAGTTGGGAGCAAATTGATAGAGGTGCCGGACAAGGTCAAGGTGGCAATCGCCGACAATCACGTCGCGGTGGAGGGACCCAAGGGCAAGTTGTCGATAGACATGCCCAGACGCACGAGTGTTTCCCAAGAGGGAAACGTTCTGACGGTGGCTCGCGACGGGGATGACCGGGAAGCCCGGGCGATGCACGGTCTAGGGCGCTCGCTGCTCAACAACATGGTCGTGGGCGTTTCAGAGGGGTACGTGAAGAAACTCGAGATCAACGGGGTTGGCTTCAAGGCACTGGTCAACGGCAGCACTGTCACCATGAACCTCGGTTACTCACATCCCATCAAGTACGATTTACCCGACCAGGTAAAAGTGACTGTGGACAAGGACACCAGTGTCACCATCGAGGGGCCAGATAAGCAAAAGGTTGGCTTGGTAGCTTCCGAGTTGAGAGGGTTCTACCCCGTGGAGCCTTACAAGGGCAAGGGCGTGAAATACGCCGATGAGCGCGTTCGTCGTAAGGAAGGCAAAACGGTACAATAATTTTTGAGATGCCTCGGTTTAGCAGAGGCAGGTGAAATGAGAGCTGATAAAAAACGTGATTTACTGAAACGCCGGCGCTGGCGCATCCGCAAAAAAATTGTGGGCACAGTCGAGCGCCCTCGCATGAGCGTGCGTTTCACCAACAAGAACATCTACGTCCAGTTCATCGACGACGGTGCTGGCAACACGATTGCCTCTGTATCAACTCGGGCCAAGTCGGCCAACGGTCTGGCTGCCAACGCGGCTGGTGCAGTTGAGATCGGCAAACTGGCGGGAGAGGCAGCAAAGTCGGCCGGCATCGAGACAGTCGTGTTTGACCGCAGCGGCGCTAATTTTCATGGGAAAGTCAAAGCTTTGGCCGAAGCGGCCCGCGAAGCAGGATTGAAACTATAAGGACTACCGTGGCAGAAGAACCCAATCAAAACGAGAATGCTCCCCCCGCTGAGTCGCCTCAGGCACCAGCTGAGGTTACACCCGCCACAAAAAGCCCTGACCAGCCTCAGGGTGGAGGTGGCGGCGGCGGTCGTTTCGGAGGCCCCGGCCAGCGTCAGGGTGGAGGCCCCGGCCAGCGTCAGGGTGGAGGCGGCGGTCGTTTCGGGGGCCCCGGCCAGCGCCAGGGCGGTGGTGGCCAACGCGGCCGTTTTAACGACAAGCCGGATGACGGATTCTCCGAAAAAGTACTTTGTATCAACCGTTCGTCCAAGGTGGTCAAGGGCGGTCGACGGTTTGGCTTCAGTGCAGTGGTGATTGTGGGCGACAAAAAAGGTAAGGTCGGCATGGGACAGGGGAAAGCCAACCAGGTCCCTGATTGCATTCGCAAGGCAAGCGAAAATGCTCGCACACAACTTGTGAACGTGGTTCTCCGTGATACCACCATCCCTCACGAAGTCCTTAGCCGATACGACGGAGCGAAGGTGCTGCTCCGTCCGGCCTCCACCGGTACTGGCATCATCGCTGGCAAGACAGTTCGGGCCGTCTGCGAACTTGCCGGTGTGCGCAATATGTTGAGTAAGTCACTTGGTTCTAACAACCCCGTGAACTTGGCCAAGGCCACGCTCGGCGGTCTTTTGGAGTTGCGCGACAGAAACGAAGTCATGAAAGCCCGGGGGAAAAACATACCGGAACCTGAAGTGCCCGCAGCTGAGGAATCCGCCGTCGCTGTGGAGCAGGTGGCCGCGGAAGAACCGGCCGTTGCCGCGGAATAATAACTATAAACGAGACATGCGACTGCACGATTTAAAACCAGCCTCCGGATCCAAGCACCGCCGCAAGCGGATTGGTCGCGGTCCAGGCAGTGGCCGGGGAGGTCACACTAGCACCCGCGGACAAAAGGGCCAGGGCTCGCGTTCCGGTTCATCCACCCGGCCCGGTTTTGAGGGTGGCCAGTTGCCGCTGGCCCGCCGCCTACCCAAGCGGGGTTTCAATAACAAGCGTTTTGCCACCATTTACATCCCGGTCAACCTCGACAGCCTTAACCAGTTTGAGGAAGGCGCACGAATTGATGAGGCAGGGCTTCGCAAGGTAGGCCTGGTCAACGGTCGCGGCGATGGGGTCAAGATTCTCGCTCGTGGCAAATTGGAAAAAAAGTTGACCGTCTGTGCGGCCGCCTTCAGTGCAGGCGCCAAGTCAGCCATCGAGGCAAAGGGAGGCACATGCGAGGAGGCAACCAAGTCTAGCGCTTTATCTTCCCGGAAATAATTTTAATATTTGATCGCACGATAAAAACAATCTATGGCAAGTGACAACCACATAACCCGCATGATTGCCGGTTTCCAGAATTGCTTCAAGATTCCGGAGCTGAAGGAGCGGATTATATTCACGCTACTCGTGTTGGGTGTCTGCCGATTGATCGCTTGGGTTCCCATTCCTGGACTGGATGGGGTGGAGTTGCAAAACTACTTCAACGAACTGCGAGAGAAGCAAAGCGAGGGCGGGATTGGTTTCATGGGTATGTACAGCATGTTCACTGGCGGCGCATGGGAGAGGTGCTCCATTGGTGGTCTGGGTATCATGCCCTACATAAGTGCTACGATTATTCTGCAGTTGATGAGCCCTATAATCCCAAGACTATCTCGCCTCTCACGCGAGGAGGGTGGCCGGGTGAAGATCATGCAGATTGGCCGGGTGATGACACTGTTTCTATGTCTTGGCCAAGGCTATGTCATGTCGCTTGGCTGGCTGAGTCCCGCTACGGTGTTTGGGGGAAGCTGGACCGGTGGGGCTTTGGTTCTTAACCCCGGTTTTTGGTACCATTTACAGACCATGATGGCGCTTACCTGCGGGACGCTGCTGCTGATGTGGCTAGGCGAGCAGATCACCGAGCGGGGCATTGGCAACGGTGTGTCGCTGGTGATCATGATCGGCATCGTGGCGGATTTGCCACGGGCGTTGCCGATGATTTGGGACATGTTTGGGGCGCAAGTCATCAATTACATAAACGTGGTCGCAGGGTGGCTTGGTCAAGGCGCAGATTATTTTCCTTGGAACGGTGCTGCTGAGGGACGAAATATTTTTGAGGGAGTTTTCCTTGTGCTCCTCTTGCTAGCGGTTGTCGCTGGCGTGGTAGCAGTGACTCAAGCCCAGCGCAAAGTGCCGGTTCAGCACGCGCAACGCGCGGTGGGCCGCAAGGTTTACGCCGGCGGTAGTTCCTTCATGCCTCTTCGAGTCAACTACTCTGGCGTGATGCCGCTTATTTTTGCCCAGGCTATCCTGATGTTCCCCGGAATGGTGTTAAACGCCTTGAGTCAATACGGAGATTTCTTTATCCGTGCGGCGGCTTGGTTCCAGCCTGGGCATCCGTTCTATTATTTCACTTACGGAATGATGATCATGTTCTTTGCCTATTTCTGGGTGGCGACGACATTCAACGAGATTGAGATCGCCGATAACCTGAAGAAAAATGGCGGTTATATTCCTGGCATACGGCCGGGCAAGGCAACTAGTGACTTTTTGCACAGGACGATGAGCCGCATAACTTTTGCCGGCGCCTCGTTTCTGGTTATCATCGCCCTCATCCCAATGCTGCTGGGTCAATGGCGGGGCATCCCGTACCAAGTAACCCAGTTCTTTGGTGGGACGAGTATTTTAATTGCTGTGGGTGTCACGATGGACACCATGCGGCAGATGGAGTCGTATCTTTTGATGCGGCATTACGATGGATTTTTACGGAAGGGCCGCGTACGTGGCCGTTTCTGACGCTGGTGGTGAGACAAACCCCCAGCGGTTTGTTCCTTGATAGAAACCGGCCAAGCCGCGGCTTGGCTCTGGATCGGGTGCGAAGGCACCCGGAGACAACATGATCCACTTGAAGAAAGATCATGAGATAGCGGCCATGCGCTTGGCTGGCGGGGTTTCCTCGACCGTGCTGCGCGAAGCAGCCGCGTTTGTTCAGCCGGGAATCAGTACGCTTGAGATAGACCAGTATGCCGGGGAGCGCATCAGCCACTACGGTGGTAAGAGCGCCTTCCTCGGTTACAGGAATTATCCTTGCCAAATCTGCATCTCCGTAAACGAAGAGGTCGTGCACGGCTTGGCTTCTGGGCGTTGCTTGCAGTTTGGAGACATCGTCAGCCTCGACGTCGGAGTGCGCTACGATGGCTACATTGGCGACAACGCCACAACGGTGGCTGTTGGCGGATGCGAACCAGCCGTGCAGCGGATGATGGAAGTAACAGAAAAATCCCTGTACGACGGGCTTGGCCAAGCGCTGCCAGGAAACAAGGTCGTGGATATTTCACGGGCAATCCAGAGCTGTGTGGAGGTCAACGGATACAGCATCGTGCGAGAATTTGTAGGGCACGGAGTGGGCAAGAAAGTCCACGAAGATCCTCAAATAGCGAATTTTGACGATGGTGGCCGGCGCTCACCGGTCTTGAAGCCGGGAATGACATTGGCTATCGAGCCGATGGTCAATCTAGGCCAGCGGTACGTTGAGGTGCTGGAGGATGACTGGACGGTGGTTGCTAGGGATGGGTTGCCATCAGCTCATTATGAGCACACAATCCTCGTCACCGACGGTGAGCCGGAGATTTTGACATGCCCGGAAAATTTGCCATCCGAGCCGAAGGTATAGTGAGGGAATACCGTCCTCCGGTGACCTTCGTGGTG
>Ga0315322_10000914_pt1 | contig 22530 bp, 19 predicted proteins | sample M110021515metaG_FD_203461 | JGI IMG/M metagenome (GOLD analysis project Ga0315322, IMG submission 203461) | Ammonia-oxidizing marine archaeal communities from Monterey Bay, California, United States - M1 100m 21515 | ecosystem: Environmental > Aquatic > Marine > Intertidal zone | place: USA...
GCCGGTGTCCGTCATTCCATAGAATTCGACCGGTTTTCAGCTCGAAACAAGTCAAACCGTTACGGCGCTCCAAAAGATAGCAAAGCCCTTCCCTGTAAAGGGGTTGGGACATCAACCCACATAATTTGTCCTCATCTTTCCAAAGAAGTTCGGCATCGCCCGGTTCCTTCCCCAGACGAATTGCCCTTGCCCCATCCCAGTAACCGCAAACCAAGGCGATTCCTTGATGATAAATGGGTTTGGCGATGGACACCCCATACTTGACCTCGTAGGGAATTTGCCAAAATGCCTTTCCTCCGCCGACGGGCAACCCCATGATTCGATTGGGTCCCCAACAAATCAATTCCTTCCTTCCGCCCCGGGAAATGGGCAAAGGGGGTGCATAACCGGCCTTTTTGTCCGAGCCAACCCTCCATTTGGTCAGTCCGGTGTCCAAGTCGAGAGCCAGAATACTGGCGGAAGGCCGAGCCCCAATGTGCATAAGAAGCTCACCTTCAGAAACTTCCGGTGAGGCGGAAAAACCCCAAATAGGCTTGGTGGCGTTTTCCTCGGAAAGCAAATCCCTGAACCAGACCTGTTTTCCATCCTTGGCATTCAGACAAAAGGCATGTCCCATCGCGCCGAAGCCAAAAACTCTCTCGTCATGAATGGTCAGGGATGCTCTCGGTCCTTTTCCGTAGCTGAGATTGCCGTATTTCGACGGGTATTCGAATTGCCACAAGGCTTTCCCGTTCAATGCGTTGACACAAATCACCCTTTCCGTCTCACCAAATTCCTCAACCGGAGGGCGGTCCATCGTGTAAACTCGGTTGCCTTGAACGGTAATTCCCGAGTATCCGGGATTCAAGGGCATCTTCCAGACCCGTTCCAGTCCCTTTTCAGGAAATTTTTTGGAAATCTCCGGACCCTTCCAACTGCCATCCCCCCTGACCCCACGCCATCGGGGCCAATCCTCAGCTAACAAGCTTGCCATTAGAAAGATACAGGAAAACGGGACGAGCAATTTCATGACATCAGAAAAAGTTTTGCGTCACGAACACATGCTCGCGAAAAACGTAAATGCCAACGCCTAGATAGGCTTTTGTCGGATCAAGCATGTTTTTTTTGTGTTCCGGGCTATCGAGCAAACCCCGGACGATTTGCCGGGCCAGCATTACCTCGCTTTGCCACCCGATTCTTCTGCTCACGACCTTTTCGTCTCGGGTGGATTGACGAATGGAGGAGTAGCGCCCCACCCTCGCGATATTTTCCGAAAGACCGGGACGCGGCTTTCCGTCCACGCTCTTTGCGAGTCCCGGGAACTCCGCTTTGCGGGCTCTCTCGGTAGGACCATCACCATCGGGATTCTGATGCGAAAAAAAGCCCCGAAGGCACATATCCTTGCTGTGAACCCGGGCAACAGATGACAGCTCCTCGTATTTTCGCAAAGCCTTGACTCCATTAACCTTACGCTCTTGATTAGTAAAGTCGTAAACTGTTTTTTCAACCAATTCGAGAGAGAGATAAGGAGCCGTTGCCAATTCCTTGTCAGACAACTGGGGAAAGGACTTCCCTCCGGCTGTTTCAACTTGTTTGGGAAGACGGGAGTCCATCCAATCCGTCACATAAACGCGGTCCGCCTCGCTGAGACGGGAGACCGGAAACCGATACTCCTTGCCATCCTTGACAAGAATGACGTCGGTCTCCTTTACTCCTCTGAGGTACGCCTGGATGACTCGGCCATCTCGATCCGACCAAGCGCGAATCGTTCCAAGTCTTTCTTGGGCACCCGAGCAAGGTTCTTCCCCTGCCCCAAACACAAACAAGAAAACAATCGCAAGAAAACCAAAAATGCCTTTTTTCCTTTTCAAAACTAGCTACTTTTGCCCTTCCAAAGGAAAAGGTTCAACCGGCGAGCAATTTTGGGCCCGATACCCTCTACTACGGCCAAATCCTCAACGCTTGCCTTTTTCAATTTCTCAATGCTGCCAAAGTGACCAAGCAAAGCTTTTTTGCGAACTTCACCCAATCCGGAAAAATCATCAAGGACGGATTCCCTTATCCGTCTGCTTCTGAGATCCGCATTGAACTGATTGGCAAAACGATGGGCCTCGTCACGCAACCGCTGAAGCAGACGAAGGGCCGGCGAGCGGTCATTGAGTTTCAACCCTTCCCTCCGATCGGAAAAAACAATGGTTTCCTCACGCTTTGCCAAGCCAATCAAGGGCGGAAGCGGGCAACCCAATAAGGCAAAAGCCCCCTTGGCCGAGCTCACCTGCCCCTCCCCTCCGTCCACCACGACGAGATCAGGAAACTGAGTGCCTTCCTTGAGCAATCGACCATATCTTCTCGTGATCACCTCTTCCATTGCCTTGAAATCGTCATTTCCCTGAAAGCTTCGGATTTTGAACCTCCTGTAGGACCGCGGATCAGGTTTACCCCGGACAAACTTAACCATGGACGCCACCACGAAAGTTCCCGAGACATGCGATATATCAAAGCATTCGATCACAACCGGGATACGATCCAACGCAAGGTGCTCGACAAGGTCAGCAAGATCCTCGCCCTCGCTCTCGACCGCCTTCGGAAAACTTCGGGTAAACCGCCGGGTTTTGGCAATCGTTTGGGACAAGGAATCGGAAAGGTCTCTTAACTCGGCTGCCCGCTCGAAATCCAGATTCTCGGCACGCTTGTTCATTTCCTCCCTTAGTTCTTTCAGCCAACTTTTGGCCTTTCCTTCGAGAAAAAAACAGGCTTCGTCCACACGGGACCGGTACTCTTCAACGGTCGTCTCGTTGTGCCCTGAAAAGATCTCCGCCCTGACGTCGTCATACAACCTTACCCGGCCATCCTTTAAGCGGACGGGCTTTGCGTCGGACAATAAAATTCCAAATTTCTTACGCATCTCCAACAAGGTGGAACGAAGAAAGCCCGCTTGGGCAAAAGGGCCATAGTAATGAGCTCCATCGTTCTTCCGGTTGCGGCAAAGCCGAAACCTCGGAAGATCATTTTGAAAATCAACGCAGACCATCAAAAACTGTTTGTCATCAATGAAATCGGTATTGTATTTCGGCTTGTATTCCTTGATGAGCTTGCCTTCGAGCAAAAGGGCTTCTGTCTCGTTTTTCGTCTCGACCACGGCGACTTCACGCACCATCTCGACCATTGCCGAAATCTTGGGCTGAGAGCGTATGAACCGCCGACCGCCCTGGAAGTAGCTTCCGACTCTCCGCTTCAAGTTCTTTGCCTTGCCCACATAAATAACATGCCCCAAGCGATCCTTCATTAGGTACACGCCTGAGGACTGAGGCAAAGCTCGAGCGACCTTCCGCAACTCAACGATCCGATTTTGCATTGGCAATCCTTAAAATCTTGAGTATCTTATGCATTGGCAAGAACACAATACAACTAATCCCTCCTTAACTTTTTTTCAAACAAACCATGAGTTCGACCATACGCGTCGAGACAATCACCATCGGAGACGAGCTTCTTCTTGGGATTCGAGAAAACGCACACCTCACGTATCTTGGCACACAGCTTGCCCATCACGGACTCGAACCGGCCGCAAACTTGGTCATTCGGGACAACCCAGAAGACATCGCTACATTCTTCTCGCAAGCGTGGGAGAGATCCGACCTGATCATCACCACCGGAGGACTTGGCCCGACGACCGATGACATTACACGGGAATCGGTTGCGAAAGCCCTCGGAGAACAGCTCGTCTTCGACCCCGTGATCGAAATGTCCCTCAAGGAAAGATTCAGTCAACTGGGCAAACCGATGCCGGAAATCAACCTGCGTCAATGCTATCGCCCCGGCAATGCCGAAGTTCTCGAGAATCCATACGGCACAGCCCCTGGGCTCATTCTGAAAAAGGATGGTAAGATTCTCGTCATGCTCCCCGGCCCGGCAAGGGAGATGCACCCCATGTTCGAGCAGACCGTCGTTCCACGCCTCCAAAAAGAAGGTATTTTTCCCGAGATTGACTGCTACTTGCAAATTCGCACGGCCGGTATTGGCGAAAGTGCCTTGGCCGAGAAAATCGAGCATCTTTTCCAAGGAAAGCAGGCCCTTGTCGTGGGCTATTGTGCCCACGCGGGAATGGTCGATGTCCGGCTCAGCTCCCTTGATGGCGAGATTTTGACCGAGCAAGCCTTGCAGAATTTGGCAGACGCCTGCCGAGATGCAATCGGTGAGGATTTCGTATGCATGGGCGACCGCACGCTTGCAGAGGTCATCTTTCGGGAATTGCGTTCCCTTAACAAAACTCTGGCTGTCGCCGAATCCTGCACCGGTGGCTTGCTTTCTTCCTCCTTTACCGAGATCGCAGGCATCTCCAAGGTTTTTCACGGTGGTGCCGTTTGCTACCACAATGATGCCAAGGTTCAGATGCTCGAGGTTCCCGAGAGCATGCTCGAGCAGCATGGAGCCGTCAGCGAAGAAGTCGCTATCGCCATGGCAACCGGGGCCTGTGAGAAATTCGGAGCTGATTATGGTCTGAGTGCAACGGGATTCGCAGGTCCTGCCGGTGGAACTCAAGTTCTTCCCGTCGGCTCGATTTACCTGGGTTACTCTTCTCCTGTCGGAGTATGGGCGAAGAAAATCCAGTTGAGGGGCGACCGCTCATCCAACCGGAGGCGAGCAGCCACCTCAGCCCTTGACTGGATGAGAAGAAAACTAAGGAAATACAAGCTTGAGGAAGTGTTCGCGGCGTCTGAAAACGACGAATTGAACATCTAGCCTCCCCCACTTCCCCGCCGCTCAATGTCCTCCGATTCTCTTCATGTCGTTCTTGGAGACGATGATTATCTCGTTCGCCAACGGGCCAAGGAAATCTACGATGATCACTGCAAGGCTTTTCCGGACGACCTATCCCGCGAAATCATCGACGGGCGGGCGGACCGGGTCGAAGACGTGGAAAAAATCCTTAACGAAGCCCGTTCGGCCTGCCAGACTCTTTCGCTCTTCGGGGGGGGCAAACTCGTATGGATCAACGAGGCGAATTTCCTCAATCAAACCAAGACAGGAGCAGCGCAAGGATCCAAGGATGCCCTCGAGGCAGCTAAGCCATTCCTCGAAAATCTCGGCGAATCAAAACTCATTCTATCCGCCTGCCCGATACATCGAAACCACACGTTCATCAAGTGGTTGAAGGACAATTCCATTTACGAGGACGTGGCCAAGCAAGAGAAGGAAGACGTGTCCTTTCGCCGTCTCGCCGAGGCAACCGCAGGGGAATGCGGAGTTGATTTCGCCTCTGGCGCTGTCGAATTCCTCGCCGGTAAAATCGGAGGTCATTCAAGGCTAGGCGTTGAGGAAACCCGTAAACTGTCCTCTTACTTGGGGAAAGACGGTGGACCGATTACCGAAGAATTGATCACCGACTTGGTTCCCGACTTCGGGGAAGGCGATTTTTTCGAAGCCTCGGAAGCCTTTTTTTCAAACGACCTCAAATGGGCACTCGATGCCATCGAGCGACATTTCTTTCATGCCAAGGACGCCCGCCCCCTGCTCGCCACTCTGCAAAACCGGAATCGCCTTCTCATCCAACTGAGAGTTCTGGCGGACGGAGGCGAACTCGATCCGAACCAAAGACTGAGCAAGGAAAAGCTTGAACAATTGGGACGCAAGCACGCCCATCACTTTTCTGATTCGGGGGAAAAGTCCACCCTCAACCTTTTTACCCAAAACCCATGGTTTTTGGGACGACTGTTGCCCTTGGTCAAAAGGTTCAACACTCGTGCCCTCATTGACTTGCAAACCGCCTTATTGGAGGCATTCGAGCAATTGCTCATCCAGCCCCGCGATCAACAAATGGCGATTTTCAAGGATCTCGCAATCCGAACTCTCTCCCCGAAGTAAGCAAATCCTTTCCCCGCTTCCGACCCATGCGTTAAACTTCGTTGCATCGCTCTTTTTGGCAAACACACCGTGAAATAGATCGAAAAACAAAGATCTTTTGCCTTGCATCCCGCCATATCCTCGAAGAATAAACTCCTATGAAATTTGTTTTTCTCCTTCCTTTTGTCCTCGCAACGGTCTTGCTAGCCGAGGATTCCGTTTCCAACGCAGACCTTGCCCGGAAGCTCGATCTCATTCTCGGAAAAGTCAGCGGTCTCGAAGAACGCGTCGCCGAATTGGAAAAAGCCAACTCGGAAGTGAAAAAAGAGATGCAAGCCGTTCAAAAAACCGCAGATGAGGCCAAGACTGCCTCCAAACTTATCGCCTTGCCCGAAGATGAAGAGGAAAAAAAATCTTTCATGGCAAAACTGCGGCTCCAATTGAAAAGCGAGGAAGCCAAAGCGGCCGGAGCGTGGACCAAGGAAGAGACTTGGACCGGCATGCGCAGGAACTTAACCGGGTTCAAGGTACGTACGCTCTTGGGGAACCCGAACAGAATCAAGACTTCGCTCAACCCACGAATAGACCAGATTTACCATTACGAAGGCGACTTGAATGCCGACGGAATCAATGAAGTGGGTGAAGTGAGCTTCTTCCGGGACCGCGTGGTATCCTTTTCTCCCCCGTTCTGAGCCCATGTATACAGGGCTACAGGCACCATTGAGCATCTAAAAAAACCTCAAACGAAAATTTTGCCGGTAGACCAATAACCGGTTGACTTTTTGTCCCGATTTGGTAAATTTGCATCTGATTTATTCCACAAGAATAAGTCTTAGGTTAACCTAAACAAACAAACAAACAAACAAGACTACTATGAAAAACAAAATAATGGCTATGCTTGTTGCTTTCGGTCTGGTTGGATCCGTATCCGCCGTCGAAGTCAACGAAAACCTGTCGATCAATGGTTTCATTGATGGCTCCATATCAAAGACTGATAACATTGCAGCAACTGGTGACTCCGCTGATTGGGGACTTGACGAAATCGAAGTCAGCTTCCTCTTCAACGTTGGTTCCGTTTCCGGTACCGTTGCTTTGGAATCCCAAAACATCGGATCTGGTGATGATGACATCGGCCTTGAGCAAGCTCACTTCACCTACACCTTGGAAAATGGTGTTTCCTTGACCTTCGGTCGCTACGGTTCCGCACTCGGTCTCGAGCGTGAAGACCCAGCCGGTCTCTACACCGTATCACGTGCCTACAGCACTAACTTCAACCTCGGCGATATTAACAATAACGCCAAGGAAGGTTTGACGGTTTCCTACGCTGCCGAAGCATGGACCCTTGGGGTTTCCATCGAAAACCCAGCTGGTACCATCCGCAGTGGCGGAACTAAGAACGACCTCGATTTCGAAGTTGCTCTTACCTACACTGGGATTGAAAACCTTAATGTTGGCCTCGGCTACTTCAAGGACAACCAAGCGGTCGCTGCTAACGAAACAGACGTAACCAACATCCACGCCACCTACCAAGTAGGAAAGGCATTGCTCGGAGCTGAGTTCACGCAAGCTGACACGGCTACTGTCGATCTCGACGCAACCATGTTCCTCGTTGACTACGATGTCTCCGATAAGCTTGGTGTTGCCGTTCGTTACAGCACTTACGAGAATGGCGCCAACAATGACGTTGACACCATCACGGTTGCTCCTAACTACGCGATCACCGATTCATTGGGTGCTATACTCGAGTATAGTGACATCAGTCGTGACGACGCTGCAGTTGGAGATTCCGACACCATCGCTCTTGAGCTCACCTACACTTTCTAAGTGTAGAGCTTAACAGAGTTTGACTTTAAGGGTCGCTCGTTCATTCGAGCGGCCCTTTTTTTTACTTTATCTCCCTTCATGATCAACCTGAACGAGGGCTTTGCCCCCAATGGACAACCTGCGTCCTTTAACCCAGGTCAAGTCGTGAGCCATGTTTCCTATGGCTATCGGGGTCTCATCGTTGACTCGGATCCAACCTGTCAGGCTGCCGATGCCTGGTATCACTCGAACCAAACGCAACCCGATCGTAATCAACCTTGGTACCATGTTTTGGTCGACGGTTCCCATGAGGCGACCTATGTTGCACAGTCCAACCTGAAACTCGATCCATCAGGCGCTCCCGTGGTTCACCCAATGCTAAACCTCTTTTTTTACGGTGTCGATGAAGAGGAAAACAAATATCTGCGTAACGATGTCCCTTGGAATCCAGGACAGCCACCGGACGCTCCGCCCCCTCTCCCTCCGGACACCCCCCAGGCACCCCCCAAGCCTCCCGCCGGAAACTAAAACGCTACTATTTCCCTTGGGTCAAAGACTTGAGCTCGTCATAGAGCTGCCGTAATTCACTCATTTCCAAGCCCTTGCTTTCTCCGCGCCTCAAAGGCTCTCCCCAAATCGTTTCCACTTCAACGGATTTCCCATCCAGGTAATCAATCAGACTGGAAGGCTTGTAAGAACCCATTGGTTCGGTCAAATCGAATTGGCGTACCAAAAACGAATCTTCTATTGCGATTTCGTGAGTCAAGGCAGCGGCTTGAATTTCTTTCATTAACCGGCTGGCCCTCGACCGATGTCCGGCGTTACTGAGAATACGGTCGGTCGTAATGCCTCCGCAGGCAATGGCCAAACCGTTGAAGGGAACGTTCCAGCACAATTTGCGCCAGAGAACCTCGTCTAGGGATTCGGCTCTTTTTACCTTGATCCCCGCTTCCTCGAAGGCAAAAACCATCTCTTCAGCCAACTCAGACAATCCGCAACCGTACTGCCCGAACTGAACATATCCGGGCAAAAGACTTTCGATGCGGTTTGGTTTAGTCCGATTGATGCAGGTAAAGCAAAGCCCAGCCAAAATCGTCCGCTTGCAACCGAAAGCATTGGCTAGGTTCTCCACATTCCCCATTCCGTTTTGCAAGGTAAGAAATCTTGTGCTCGGCCCGACCAAGGGCTTGAGAATTTCTTCCAGTTGGTCGTTTGCGGTTGATTTGATTGCCACGATCACCCAGTCGCATTCTCCTATTTCCAGAGGATCGCAAAAGGAATGCAAAGGTTCTACCTTCTCCTCCCGGCAACCATCGGAATGATGAACGATCCATAATCCTTTTCGACAAACATCGACATACGAGCTACGGAAGACAAAGTTCAAATCCACGCCCGAATTCACAAGCATTCCTCCGTAAAAACCTCCCACTGCTCCCGGCCCGACCAAGGCGACCTTACCAAGCCCTTTTCCCATTGTGCTTATCTTCTTACGGGTCGAACCACGGTGTTTTCGGGAATCTCTGCCAGTTCGGGATAATCCAAGGTGTAGTGCAGGCCACGGCTCTCTTTGCGGCGCAAGGCCGAGCGGATGATCAACTCCGCGACACAAACCAAATTGCGTACTTCCAGCAGGGAAAGGTCGACTCTTGCATTCCAGTAATATTCGTTAATTTCGCGACCCAAATTCTTGATTCTCGATTGGGCCCGCTCCAACCTTCTGGTTGACCGAACGATTCCTACATAATCCCACATCGTCCTCTTTAGCTCGTCAAGGTTATGCGAAAGCACGACCCGTTCATCGGATGCAGGAACATCTCCGTCCACCCATTCGGGGAGTTTTATTCGTTCCTTTTTACGACTGTCGAGAAAGGCACAAACAGATTCGGCTCCACGATGGGCCATCACCACGGCTTCAAGCAAGGAATTGCTCGCCAGGCGGTTTGCACCGTGTAAGCCAGTGCATGCGACTTCTCCGCAGGCATACAAACCGTCGAGCTTGGTCGAACAGTTTAGCTTAGTCGGAATGCCACCGCATGTGTAATGGGCGGCGGGGACTACGGGAATGGGCGTTTCCAATGGATTAACCCCGCGCTTAAGGCAATTCTCATAAACATTGGGAAAACGCTTGGGGAAATTAACTTTCATGCTTGGCGTGTCAAGCCGTACGAAAGGAGAACCAGAACGCTTCATTTCCCGGTCAATGGCCCGGGCCACCACGTCACGGGGAGCCAAATCGGCGAGCGGGTGATATTTCTGGAGAAAAGGACGACCTTTCGAATCAATCAACTTAGCTCCTTCCCCCCGAACCGCCTCGGTTATGAGAAAACGGTCTCCTTCGAGGGAATGAAAGGCCGTGGGATGAAACTGAATGAACTCGAGGTTCATCACGGGCAAACCGGAGCGCGAAGCCATGGCTATGCCATCTCCCGTCGCGATGGTTGGGTTGGTCGTGTAAAGGTAGGTTTGTCCCGCTCCTCCCGTAGCCAACAGGATAGCAGGGGCAGATACCGTCACAACCCTTTCATTGTTGGCATCGTAAAGATACAGTCCGAGCACATGGTCATCCTCCCCTTTGACTTGTACGCCAAGCTTTCTCGCCTTGCTTGCGGTAATCAGGTCGATGGCAAAGAAATGTTCGAACAGATCCACCCCCTGCTTCGCAATGCTTGCCAAAAGAGCGTCTTCAATCGCCTTCCCCGTCAAGTCCTTGACGTGAAGAACTCGGCGCTCGCTATGCCCGCCTTCCTTGCCAAGCGAAAGACTTCCGTCTTCCAGGCTTGAGAACGCAACGCCCAAATCAATCAAGTCCTTGATCCGGTCAGGACCGTCCCGTAAAATCTCCTCGACGACATTGGGATTACAAAGTCCGTCCCCGGCTTCCAAGGTGTCGCCGACGTGTTTGTCCAAATCGTCACCCGCCGAAGTTACCGCAGCAATGCCTCCCTGAGCATAATTGGTATTGGACTCCGCCTTGTCCTTCTTTGTGAAAATCGCAACCCGGTGACCTGCTTGTGCGACTTTTAGGGCGAAACTCAACCCAGCGATACCGCTTCCAACGATGACGAAATCGTATTCTTTCTTTCTTTTTCCACTCATTTTATTTCACAGGATGGAAAGTCAAAGAGGAAGGTTGTCGATCAAGCGTACTTCGTTCAACCACGCGGCGACCACGATAAGGGAACGACCTGATTCGACTTCCCGCTCGACCTGCATCGTATGCCTGTCGACAATTTCGACATAATTTACGCGAACGACCGAACTTTGCGTAAGAAAGCTCATCACTTCCGATTTTACCCGTTCGACATTCGTGACTTCCTTGTCTTCCACAAGCTTTTTGCCCGCCTGCAATGATTGGAACAAAACCAGTGCCCCTTCCCTTTGCTTGGGTTGAAGGTATTCGTTGCGGGAACTCATGGCCAAACCATCCGGTTCGCGGACGATGGGACCAACCACAACCTCAATGGGGAAATTCAAGTCGGCGATCATTTTCTTGAGCACGACGACCTGCTGGGCATCCTTTTGACCAAGAGCGACAAAATCTGGCATACAAAGATTGAAGAGTTTTGAGCAGACGGTCGTCACTCCCCGGAAATGGGTGGGGCGGGCAAGTCCGCACAAGCCTTTCCCAATATCTTCCTCCGATACGAAAGTCGAGTAGTCGGATGGATACATTTGAGAATCTTCGGGAGCAAAAACCAAATCCACTTGCCGCTCCCCGCACAATTCGAGGTCACGATTCAAGTCACGGGGATATTTTTCCAAATCCTCACCGACGCCAAATTGCGTGGAATTCACGAAGACGGAAAGAATAACGACATCAGATCGGTCTCTCAACAAGTCGATGAGCGACAAATGCCCTTCATGCAGAAAACCCATTGTTGGGACCAAGCCGATCGTCTTGCCCTGCTTCCGGTATTCCCCGGCGAGGGATTGCATCTCGTCTATGGAGGAAACGACTTGCACTTTTGATTCGGTGGGTAGGTAGGGTCAATAGGATTTTGCCAGAACAACACGCCCCGGACTTGGATTGCCGCTAAATATACAAGTGCCCTCTTCGCTCGAGTCCTCCGGAATGCAACGTACCGTAACCTTCAGGTCATTCTTGAGCTGCTCCTCCCACTTCGCGTCCCGATCCCAATGAACAAGGGCAAAGCCTCCATGGATTGCTTTTACTTGAGAGTCGTCGGTGAAGAATCCGTAAAGTTCATCCTTGTCGTCGATTGTCTTGGTATGTTCCTCGCGAAAGGCCAAGGCACGCTCGAAAAGAACCTTCTGAATATCTTCCAATATTCCTGATACTCCTTGAACCAATTCCTCGCAATCCATGCCTTGTCGATTAGCCCCCTGATCCCGACGCCCGACAAACACCGTCCCGTTTTCCAAATCCCTAGGTCCTATCTCCACGGTCAAGGGCACTCCTTTCTTGACCCACTGCCAATATTTTTCTCCTCCGCGCAGATCACGGTCGTCCAATTCGACCCGGAGCTGAGCTTCGGCATAGGTATTTTGGCGAAGCCTGCCGACCAACTCCCGGCAAGCCGCAAGAACCTGATCCCGGGACTCTGCCTTGGGCGTGACGGGAAGAACTGCCACGTGGGTAGGGGCAACCTTGGGCGGTACGACAAGCCCATCGTCATCAGCATGGGTCATGATCATACCGCCAATCAAACGCGTAGAGACACCCCAGGAAGTCGTCCATCCGAATTCTTCCTTTCCTTCAATCCCCTGAAACTTGATCCCGCAGGCTTTGGAAAAGTTCTGTCCGAGAAAATGTGATGTGCCCGCCTGAAGAGCTTTCCGGTCCTGCATCATCGCCTCGATGCACAAGGTTGATTCGGCACCGGGAAAACGTTCCGCCTCCGTCTTCTCACCCCGAAGGACTGGCATGGCGAGCCATTCCTCGGCAAAAGTCGCATAGGTGGCGAGCATAAGCCGAGTTTCCTCAAGAGCTTCCTGTGCAGTGGCGTGCACGGTATGACCTTCCTGCCAAAGAAATTCAGCCGTTCGCAAAAACAAGCGTGGCCTCATTTCCCAGCGAACGACGTTGGCCCATTGGTTGATGAGAAGAGGCAAGTCTCTGTAGGACTGTACCCAGCGGGCAAAGAGTTCCCCAATAATCGTTTCCGAAGTCGGACGGACGATTAAAGGTTCCTCCAATTCCCCCGCAGGCTGAAGAATTCCCTGCTCATCCGGCTCCAAGCGGGAGTGAGTGACCACTGCACACTCCTTTGCAAAGCCATCTACGTGTTCAGCTTCGCGTTGCAGAAAGCTTTTCGGAATAAAAAGGGGGAAGTATGCGTTCTTATGGCCGCTGCTTTTGAACATGGCATCCAGTGCGTCTCGAATGTTCTCCCATATTCCGTAACCCCATGGCTTGATCACCATGCACCCTCGAACAGGTGTGTTCTCAGCCAAATCGGCCGCCTTGACTACTTGTTGATACCACTCGGGATAATCCTCTTCCCGGGTTGGTGCGATCGCATTGCGTGGCTTTCCCATGATTTGCAAAAAACTAACCCTTCTAGAGAAAAGTACGCCCGAAAGCGAGGCTCTCTTTTTCCGAAGAATTTTGACAACCGAGAAGAGACAGGACATCATGATCGTTTTTTTAATCCCAAACAAGGACCTTTCCATACAATGACTCAAATAATCGAAGTGCACGGACGTGAAATTATTGATTCCCGAGGAAACCCGACCGTAGAAGTCGAAGTTGAACTAAGCGGAGGTGCGTTCGGACGAGCAGCCGTTCCTTCCGGAGCAAGTACCGGTGAACACGAAGCCATCGAGCTTCGCGACGGGGATTCGGCCCGTTATTTGGGTAAAGGGGTTTCCCAAGCCGTGGAGAATGTCAATACAAAGATAGCGGAAGCCATCATAGGTATCGACGCGATTGATCAAACGGCGGTTGACCAAGCCATGCTTTCGGCCGATGGCACCCCGAACAAATCGGTATTCGGGGCCAACGCCATTCTCGGTGCATCCATGGCAACTGCTCATGCCGCGGCATGTGCCTGCGGGTTGCCTCTTTACAAATATCTCGGTGGCCCGAATTCCAAAGTCCTGCCCGTCCCGATGATGAATGTACTCAATGGAGGCTCACACTCCGATGCCCCGATCGACGTTCAGGAATTCATGATTATGCCAGTCGGAGCCAAGACCTTCAAGGAAGCCTTGAGGATGGGGTGCGAAATCTTTCACGCCCTCAAGAAAGTGCTGAAGAACCAAGGCCTTTCCACCGCCGTAGGGGATGAAGGCGGTTTTGCCCCGAACTTGGCCAGTAATGAAGCTGCCCTCGAATCTTTGGTCGAGGCCGTTGACAAAGCGGGTTACAAGCTTGGTGAGGAGATTCAGTTTGCCTTGGACGTTGCCTCGTCCGAATTCTTTGACGCGGAAAAGGGGAAATACGTTTTTGGAAAAAGTGACGGCTCGGAGCGTAGTTCCGATGAGATGGTGGCTTTTTACACCGATCTCGTGGATAAATTCCCCATCCGGTCCATAGAAGATGGTTGTGACGAGAATGATTGGGACGGTTGGAAGAAACTGACCGATGCGATCGGAGACCGCGTCCAACTGGTCGGTGACGATCTCTTCGTTACCAATGTTGATTTCCTCAAAAAAGGAATCGATCAGGGAGTAGCCAATTCCATTCTCGTCAAAGTAAACCAGATCGGGTCCCTGACCGAAACTTTTGACGCCGTCGAAATGGCCAAGGAAGCAACTTACACTTCGGTCATCTCTCATCGGTCCGGTGAAACAGAAGATGTGACGATCGCCGACATCGCGGTTGCGACCAACGCCGGCCAAATCAAAACCGGCTCACTCTCGCGTACGGACCGGATTTGCAAATACAACCAATTGCTCCGAATCGAAGAACAGCTTGGAGACCAAGCCGTTTACGGGGGAAAGCTTCAATAAGCCACCCGCTATCCCGCCCATGACCGGGTTGAGCCGTCTTCCCAACCCAAGGCATTGGACCCTTTTGGGATGACCCCCACGACAACCCTGCCACTCTTTCCTGCCTCAATTGAGGACTGGTGGTGGAAGCAAGCAACCCTCAAGTGGCCTGATTATTCCGAGGACAAGCTCCTTAATGTCATTCGGCGCGAAATCGTGGAGCAAAGCGATCGTTTCAACAAAACGCGTTCGTTCGATCCGAATTCTTATGGCTCAAGGGATTTGTCCATTCTATCCTATGGCAACTTCTTTTTTTCCCGCACCTGGCAAGCAATGGCTTTTGCTCTATCGGAATCATACTTTTTGAGGGACTGGAAGGCTCCACGCAAAGGGCCGCTTCGCATCCTGGATTTGGGATCAGGGAGTGGAGCAAGCGGCTTGGCCTCCCTTTTTCTACTGAGACAATGGGGACTGAAGAATCCAATGACCCTCGAGGCATGGGATTACTCAGGTAAAAGTCTCGCTACCATGAAAAACCTTCATCAATCCTGCATCGGACTTTGGCCCGACAGCAAAATTTTCACCACGAGAAAGGATTTGAGCAATGAGGTTCCCCCTGCCAATGCCCGCAAGTTCGATTTGATTCTACTTGGATTTTCTCTCAATGAGATTCATCAGGAAGCGGCAAGCAGAAGCCGAACCGAATGGCTAAAGAAAGTGCTTAGTCACCTCAAACCAGGAGGATTCCTGATAATGATGGATCCGGCAGGAACCGATAGCTGCATGAACCTGCAGGAGGATTCTCACGTTTTGACGCAAGGAGATTCACGAATCAACTTGCATGCCCCTTACTTCAATGGGTTGCCTTGTCCATTCCTTATCCAAAAGTCAAAATACTACAGTCACGAGGTGCGGAGCATAAACCCGCCACGAACCGTTCAAAAAATCAATTCCCCCCTTCATTTGGAAACCCGAGAAGTCAAATTCGGATTTTCAATCCTGAGTAAGGCCGATGTCCCTGCCCTTCCGCTTGGTCCCGGGCGTTGCCGGTTAGTTTCCCCGGTCAGAAAACGAAAGGGAACGATATCCTTTGTCGGTATAGGTTCGGACGGAAAAGAATACCGCTACGAATTACAAAGAAGAGATATCAAGAAAGACGAAAGCAAAAGCATTCTTTTTTTACAAAGAGGCGATGTCCTTGAAATCCAAGGCATAGTTACGGGAAAAGACGAAAGACATATCCGACTGCCCTCTTCTCAGGCAATCAGCCTGCTCTTTGCTCCAAGAATCGAAGCAGGCTAAAAGCCAATCGATCCTCTTCTCCCCTGCTTACTGATCAATTCCCTGCCGAACCACACGCCGGCCCCGGATTCGATTTCCGTCAGGGTCATCAGGAAATAAAAGTCTTTTTGCGTAACCTTGTCTACCCTGGATGTTTCCTCGATGATCTTTCCGGAAAGGGAAAAATAAGGCCGGGGATGAAAAACTGCGAAAGGATCGCCTCTCCCTAATTTCGCCCTCACGTCCTTGGCATACTGATCGGTTGTTTTGCTGCCCTCCGTCGTTGAGATTCGTACCCGGTTACTAGCCAGCAAGTCTCTCTTCATTCCCTGCAATAAGAGGTCTGTGTCAAAATAAGTCTGGGTATCGTTTCTGACTTCTCCCACATGAAGGATTGCCGGTTGATCGGGGGCCTTCGACAAGGCACCGGTCGTAAACAGATCCTGAAGCAACTTGTTTGCGGCCCGCGTAAAGTCCTGGGAATTAATCTTGTCAAGATTGACCAAGCCTTTCTCACTGCTGTCTTCGATATAACGGGCATCGGCGTTTCGCCCGATGGGTCTGCGTTCACTGCAGGAAAAAAGCAAACATACGGCAAGGATACAAGAAAGGCGGAAAAAGTAAGGTTTCATGCTTGTTTTGAGGATTACTTGGCTTTTTGAAGTTTGAGCCAAAAGTTCTTGGCTTTTGGAGTGCTGGCAACGGACTGGACCGCAACGTTTTCGGCTCCCCGCACGTAAAGAGGCATCCAAACTGCAGAAGAATCGTTAATTACGATGCCATCCTCATTCATCCATTCGATTTTGTAGTTAAGGTTGAGAGGTTTTTTGGTAAGATTCTCCAAATTGACCTGGATCTTGAGGAGATCTTCATTTGCCTTTGCTTGGTTAATGCTAACCACCTGCAGATTCCGGGAAAGGGAACTGCTCATATAAACGCGCTTCAAGTCAGGAAGGGCACTTGTGTCCCCCGGATTTTTCTTTGTCGTTTGGTGAACGGGATTAGTGCTGCAAGCAAGGGAAGCAAAGCCCACGAGGAGCAAAACCAGAAGAAACCGGAAGTGGATGGAATTGTATTTGATCATTTTTTGATTAAGGATCGAGGGAAAGAACACCAACGACTCGGATGGGGGTATGAGCTGACACACTTCTCACCCAAACCAAATTCGTAGAGGAAGAAGGATTCAAAGCAACCTCTTTACTTAAGGTTGCACCAACACCTCTTAGAGTCAATTTTTTATCCTCAGGAGTCTTGATCTTACAAAATTGGATTTGCTTGGGCAAAGTACCCCAAGCCCGTAAATCGGCCTTGGTGGTGGCCTGTGCAAGCAGACCGATTCCGATTCCGACAATTGCTCGGGCAGTATCATTTTCGGATCTTACCGAATCGGTTGCGAGATATTGAAGCCCCCCCTTCACGAACGCCCCTGAAATTGCTCTGGAAAGCTCGATTGGGTAATCTTTGTCGAATTCCTTGGCGACGATCGCATCCATGTCCGCAAGTACCTTGGTCTGGACGGGTTGCGCCAAAGTGTTTGTATTTATTCTCAATCCCGAAAGGAACTGATCATTTGTTTTGAGGCTTGGGAGAGCTATGCCAAGGTAGGGAATCCGAGCTTGGTTTGCAAAAAAAACGATGGGGAGATCAAACCGCTTTTCCACGCGGACGGGAGCTCGACCTGTCTCGAAAAAAACATAGGTAATGGACTCTGGGCTCCTTATGCCTTTCTTCGCGTCCGAAAAGTCATCTTGTATCCATTTATTTTGAGGAAAAAGAGAAGCCAACTGGCGCAAGGAGAACGCCGCTTTATCAAAGTCTTCTCTTTGCGACCCCGTCCTAAGGAAGTAGAGGGATTCCAAATAGATCGCGGCAGGATTTACATACTCGGGCAAATTGGATGGTACCATGGCCCTGATCCTCAATCTTTCGTCTCTCAAAAGGTTTTTTCCTTCAGCATTGATTCCCTGATCAAGATCGACTCCTTTCTTTTTCATGTTCGATTGAGCTACGATGAGTTCTTTTTTCCAAATCTCCTTTGAATCTTCAATCGCTTGCCTGGATTTGAAAATTTCTGCACGGGCCCGCCCCTTTTCGTCAAGTTGGAGATAATTGAGAGCTTGGTAGACTCTCATCATGACCCGTTCGTAAACTCTCGATTTATAGGGTTTCCATTCGGCCGACCCGACAACAGACGAAAATGCTTCGGAAACCCGAGCTTCCGTCTTCAAGTGAACCCCGAACCAGCGATCGTATTCAGCTGAAGCCTCTTCCAGTGCCATTACGCTTCCGTCCAAGTCGCCAGCCAAGCGCTTAACCGAACCTTCCTCGAGCTTGTAAAGGAGACGATCTCTCTTGGGACCGTTTTGGGACAAATTCTCCGCCTCGATCGCGGCACTTTTGAAATCGCCTATTTTCCACGAAAACTGAAAGTTTTCGGATCGGTCGTAATGGGTGCTTACGCAACCATGAAAAAACAACGGCACGAGAAAGAAAAGACAGACTTTCCGTACCAACCCATTTTCCAATTTCCCGAGTGCTCTCAAACGAAGGCAATATTCAGAAGAATGCTCTAGGGTTGTTCGGGCTTAAGGACTTTGATCTCGAAGTCCTTGCTGTTCTTCGCATCTCCTACCACTGCCTTGTATCGCTTCCGTGTTCGAAGAGCTTGAATCATCGCCTGTTGTCTCAATTTCTTGAGGTAAACGGGAGGATCGTCAAAACCAGTCATCAACTTGGAAGTAACCATCAATGTACTCAATTCGACACTCATTTTCCTGCTGAACCCTTCGGGGAGGGCAAAAACCAACTCTCCGGGAGAAAGAACCGAGGAGGTAAGTTTTTCTTGCTCTAGTTTGCATTCTCCCAAAAGAGCTATGATCTTGAGGCCACCATTTGTCGTGATGCCGATCATGAGGGCAAATGGGCTATCGCAACTAGCCCGAATCGTGGACAATGGACTTTTGATCGTCGTGCTGTTGTCATTCCCATTAGAAGAAATGACAAAGGATCCTGAATGCAGGTCAAAGATGTTGTTCTCGGGCAAGGCGAAGCTAGCTGCGTCCACACTTCGCAGTGAAAACTTGCTCGCATCTCCGAAATAAAGCTCAACTCCGGCTTCGGGAAGAACGGTCAACCGTCTGCCTATGCCAATAAATTCTCCGATTCCTTTAATTTCCTTCGGCTGCCAAACCTCTCTCGCCAAGACCGTTCCAAAGCGTTGACTTACGAGAATCTCATCTGGTTCGTCGCCAAGAGGAAGCAATTCGTCTCGTTGAATAATCTTCAAGCCCGACCGCTTTTGATACCTGGCTACAAGGGATCTCCCTTTGGCTATTCGAATCTCCTTGCGTACAACCTCGTTCCAGGGATGCTTGGGCGAAGCCTGTTTCAAAAATCCCATGGCCCTATTAAAATAACCCAAGGCCTTTGCAAAGTCACCCTTGTCTACTTCGGCACGGCCAAGCTGAATAAGCTTCTCTATCTCAGGACTCGTGACTTGGCCATCCGCAACTACGAGACAAACGGCTAAAAAAAAGAAAAGCAACGCACACGGAGTGCGAATCAGGTGATTACTCAATAAGGCGAAAAACGCCACCCTTACCTTTTAAAAGGAATGGTTGACTGCCAAGGAAAAGCCACTGGTGAAATCTCTGAATTCAATGACGTCATCCCTATTACCATCTTTCGCCGTATAATTGGCGGCTCCAGAAAGGGTCAGCCATTCGTTGATGGTATAGGAAGTACCCAAACCCGCTACGTAAGTAATGTCAGCCTTACCGATGTTTCCACCTTTCTTGTAGTACATTTTGGAGACCGAAAGAGAAGGAGTGAAGGTGAGCTTATCGGAAACAGGTTTGATGTAGGACAAGTTGAATGAATAAGATGCTCCCGTTTGGAGATCCGCTACCGTATCCGTAAGACCTGATTCAAGCAAGGCTTGGGCGTTGGTTTTCAAAGTCTCGGATAGAGTATCACCGCTCGATATTGCATAGCTCAACGCTCCGGTAGCCGTCAAAATATCGCCATTCTCCAAAGGTATCGTCTTGGTTAGGGAAATAGAAGGGGTATTCGAATACATTACGACGTCACCTTTGAAATGATGAGCGGAAGCGGTTCCCCTGTTTCGGAAATTGATAGCCCGAACGTAGGTGTTTCCAACGGATAGAGTATAATCGTTCGGCAGAACGAAAGGAATGGTTAGTCCGGCTATTTGGATATCCATATCCAAGCCCCTCAATTCATGCCCGAAATCCTGAACGGGATCATTATACGTGCGCATGTGCATGAGCATGAGGGAAGGAGTGCTAAGCACGTCATCACCGATACCGTACTCACCTAATCCCATCATCATCATAAGGCTAAGATCAAAAGTCGTACCGTCTTCCAACTTATCCGAACTGGTGCTTTTGGTAGGATTGGAAGTATACTTGTAGGAGGAGCTAAGACTGAGAGAGGGGGTAAGCTCAGTGCTCTTGACATCAACCAATCGCTGGGTGCCCATTGCATCGTCGCCCGCCTTAGCTTTGGCCAAAGCATCAGCAAAGAAATCGGAGGGAAGGACAGATTCACCTCCGGAAGGAGCTTTTGTTGCCGAAGAATTGGCATCCCCGAAAACTGGCAGCGTGAAAGAAAAGACTGAAACTAAGATGAATGTCAGTATGTATTTCATAAAATTTACGTAATTTTTCGGCGACCTCTTCGTTCAAACAATCTGGGTATTCAGTAAGTTTGCCTTGGACGGCCAAATGACTCCAACCAAGGATAAACTAGTTGCTCCTGCCAATGGTAATGCTTCCGCCATGCGTATCGAAGGCAGCGCGGTCCATAATCAAATGACTTCCGTACCTAATTTGCTCAATGAAGTTGACTCGGCCATGCTGGATGGAATTGAAATGGGGATACTTTCCATCGATTCCACCGTAAAGACTGTTCAAGTTGATAGTTGAAGCAGACGGGAAATTCACATTCGAAAGATTGATAGTCATGGCTTCCATTGCAATTCGCTTGACCGATTCGGAGAAGCGCAGGTTGTTCACCTGAAGTTCATTGGCAGCCAACAAGTGAACGAAGTCAGCACCCTTTCCGGACGTTTCCATTTTCGAATTGTTTATGACTATGCTATCCAGAGACCGCAGGGATATTTGATTGTCCGATTTCAAATCCACATTCTTGACTTCCAACGAATCAAATGAACCTATTCCGAGCTCATCTCCACCGAAGCTTATCGAACTCGCTCCAGAGAGATCAACGGTTCCGGCCGAAAGCAGGATCAAGTCCGAATCAGTGGAAGAAGGATTGAAAATCACATTTCCGGTAAGGGTAAGTTTGTCGGAAGACGCGACCAAGAAATCTACCGGAGACGCAGAGTTCAATGCGTATACACCTGAGGAAAATGAAATGTCCTTAGCCCCAAGAATAAGTTCCTTGAAATCGTCACTAGCACCAGAATCGTCGGTCGACGAGCCTTGACTACGATCCAAATTACTTAAAGCGGTGTAAGCGTCCGAAGTTTCGGTGAAGAAGACACTGGCAAGAACTTGATCGGACGCGGCAAACAACACGGGATCAAGGACACCACCAGTAAAGGAGCGGCTATCGAGTAATCCGAGCATACCAGCTTCATCCTGAAGAGTAAGCTGGGCTACTTGACTAGGAGGGCTTCCCGGTGGGGTCACCTGTGGCCCCGCTTTAATATCCGCCAAAACCTTCGAAAGCTCGGATGTCGACAGATTCAAGTTCTTGAGTTCAGCAAACAACTGCGAAGGCAAATTCGGATTGGAAACAAGCGTGGATGAAATCGAGTCGAAATAGGCTGGATCTTGCAATAGTATTTGCATAAAACCCGATTCGAGCTTCCCTCCTTCAGGAGTAACCCTGTTCAGTGCATCAAGAATTCCTTGAGCGTTGTCCTTGTTCCGGTCAATTTGAGCAGCGTGCTCAGGGAATTTGGCCTTAAGGTCAACAAGCACAAGTGCCATCGGGTCAGTGAAGTCCACATTTCCGATTTCTTTCGCATTGTCAGCGTTCACGATAAGATTATCCAGAAAACCCGCATCAAGTGAACTGCCTGTTTTGGTTGCTTTGGCAACGGTATCAGCGGAATCGCCCAAGTTCGTCACTAGTTTTTTGGCATAACCCGCAGCATCAGCGGGGTTAACGGCACCCGATTTGATATTTTTGTTTGCAGTTTCAAGCAACCCCGCAGCAGCGACCAACTCACCAAGTGAATCGCCGATATCAACATTCTTCATATCCACGCCCAATTCTCTCATCTGAGCAGCTTGTCCATCCTCTATGTCGAAAATATCAACAAAGCTTTTCATCCCTTCGTCCGAGTTAAGGATTTCGGCGGACAAACCTTTGGTTTCAACAAATGCATTTGCCAAGGCAGCTGCTTCCGGATCATCGGCTGCAATACCCATTTGCTTGGCCTTAATAACAGGGTTGGCTTCACGGAGAGCCGTTTGATCTACAGATGGTGCGTCAACTGGGGGAGGAGGAGGCGGCGGAGGTCCATCCGGGCCAGGTCCGGGTGGCGGTGGTGGTGGTGCCTCGCCAGGAGGAGGAACTGGGGCATCGCCGGGAGCTGGGGCGTCGCCGGGAGCTGGGGCATCGCCGGGAGCTGGGGCGTCGCCGGGAGCTGGGGCGTCGCCGGGAGCAGGAGGCTCGTCACCGGGAGCTGGTGGGGCATCACTGGGAGCTGCTGGTTCGTCGCTAGGAGCTGCTGGTTCG
>Ga0315322_10000916_pt1 | contig 22519 bp, 16 predicted proteins | sample M110021515metaG_FD_203461 | JGI IMG/M metagenome (GOLD analysis project Ga0315322, IMG submission 203461) | Ammonia-oxidizing marine archaeal communities from Monterey Bay, California, United States - M1 100m 21515 | ecosystem: Environmental > Aquatic > Marine > Intertidal zone | place: USA...
ACTTTATTGGCCGATGGTCTTTCCTTTAGTGCGAAAACCGTAATGTTAAAAAACTTGAAATGATTCTATCAGACACCTCCATATTATCCGCTATTGACGCAGGCGACATCGTGATCGAGCCCTATGATCGTTCATGCTTGGGGACGAACAGTTATGACGTTCACCTGTCCCCTTTCCTAGCTTGCTACGTGGATGAGGTTATTGATGCAAAAAAACATAATCAAGTGGACAGGTTCGAGATTCCGGAAGAGGGCATCGTGCTGCGGCCAGGCAGGACTTATTTGGGGTCGACCGTTGAATATACTGAAACCCGGCGTTACGTCCCTTTTCTCGAAGGGAAATCGAGCGTCGGAAGACTGGGCATAGACATTCATGCAACCGCAGGCAAAGGAGATGTTGGGTTTTGCAATCATTGGACGCTTGAGATTTCGGTTTCCCAACCGGTCCGCGTTTATGCGGCTATGCCGATCGGCCAACTGATTTATTTCTTGGTCGAAGGCGATGTCGACGTCGATTATTCGAGCAAGGCATCGGCAAAATATAACCAGCGTACTCCCGAGCCTGTCGAATCCATGATGTGGAAAAACAACTTTTAGAATTTTGGAAGACCCTCTCCATCGAGAAATTCTTGAGGACCACGCGCGTTCTCCAGGCCATCAATCTTCTTTGGAACAACCTAATGGGCAGTCAGTATGGAAGAGTCCAAAGACCGGAAATACTTGTTCGGTTGCAATCGTTGCCGAGGACGGGGGAATAACGGAAATTCAGGCTAAGGTTGCGGGTTCGGCTCTGGCGATTGCATGCTCGTCTCTTATGGGTTCTGCCGTAGAGGGCATTACTGTCGGGGAAGCTCTTGGATTGGCCGAGTCGTTGATTGAATTTCTTGAGGAGGGCAAGATAGCTTCCTTGCCTGGGGACTTGATCGTGTACCAATCAATCGCTCGGTTTCCCGAGAGACATGATTGCGCCATGCTTCCCTGGCGGGCTTTGGTCATGGCACTAAAATCCTAGAATGATCTTCCGTACCTTCTGCCTTTTTGCCTGAAATTGTTCCATCCGGTCTGTCGTTGCCGATAGGATGAGTGTGCGTTGTGCAATTCGTATTGCCCCTCGGGAAGCTCCTTGAGGAATCGGCTCTGCATAAGGCGGACGGGTGTCCCTTTTTGATTCGATAGCATGGGGAAAACAAGGTGCAGGGAACGTTCCGCACGGGTGGTCGCAACATAAAACAAGCGCCTTTCCTCTTCCAAGTCGCTTTCCCCGTCAATTGCCCGCTTGTTTGGAAACAGACCGTCTGCCAACCCGATTATGAAAACATGAGGAAACTCCAGCCCCTTGGACTGGTGAATGGTAGAGAGGCGAAGGCATCTCTCTCCTTGGCGTACTACGCGGTCCCCGGATTCGGAGCTCAAGAGAACAAGTTGGGAAAGCATTTCATGTAGGTTCTCGTGCTTGCTGGCGAAATCAACCAAGCTCTCCAAGTCTTCTTCCCGTCTGGGCCAGTTTTCATAGGTTGCCCGAAGGTATTCCTGATACCAACCGTTAATGGCCTCGTCGACAACCTTGGTTGGTGTTGCGCTACCAGCCAGTTGGTCAATGGATTGGAGGGTTTCGACAAGGGCGTCCCAATCTTCCTTCGCATCAGCTGGAACTTTTTTTAACAAGTCAGGTTCGGAGAGTGCGTCGGTAACTCTCATTTCCTTTGACTTGGAGGTTTTTTCCGCCATGCCCAATAGCTTGGATGCTGTTTTTTCTCCAATTTTGGGCAGGAGACAAGCGAAGCGCATAAAAGCGGTGACATCCTTGGGGTTGGCAACGAATCTGATTTGGGCGACCAGGTCCTTGACATGAGCCTGTTCGAAAAACCGCAAGCCACTGGTGATTACGAAGGGAAGGCCTCGACGCGAAAGCTCCACCTGCAATTCCATTGCGTGGTAGTGAGCCCGGTAAAGGATGGCGATGTCGTCGTAGTGGGCTCCGCTGTCTACGAGTTGTTCGACCTTGGACAAGATGAAGTCAGCCTGTTGATATCCGTCCATCGTTGGGACGACCACAGGAAGCCCTTGGTGTGGCCTGGATGGTTTTAGGACCTTGGAATAGCTGCTCTCCTCCGCCCGGTTGTTGAGTATGCAGTTGGCTAACTTGAGAATTTCAGGAGAACTGCGGTAATTGGTCTCGATCTTGAAAATTTTGGTATCGGGGTGCTTTTCGGGAAAGCCCATGATTTGATCAAGGTCAGCTCCCCGCCAGGTGTAAATGCATTGAGCGTCGTCACCCACTGCCATAATTTGGTGGTTGATGCCTATTCTGTCCACGATTTGGGCTTGCAGGGAATTAACGTCTTGGTACTCGTCGACAAGAATGTGAGAAAATCTATTTTGATAATACTGTGCGGCCTCCTGATTGTTGGATAGCACCTCCAGGCAATAAACGAGCAAGTCGTCGTAATCGGCTAAACCGCGCTCAAGTTTCACATCCTGATATTCTCTGGCGAAATCGTCTATTTTCGCCAAGAGCTCGCCATTTGCAGGGTAACGCCCCTTGGCAATTTGCTCCACGGGCTCCATAATGTTGCGGGCGTAACTAATCAGCCCTTTGATTGGCTTTGCCTTCGGGTTTTCCTTTGATTTGAAAAAATCGGGATCCAGTTCCCTTATGATCTCATTGAGCAATGAATCGGAATCACCATCATCAAGAATGGTGAAGTTCTTGGCTAAACCGACCGAATCACCATACAAACGAAGAATTTGTCCTCCGACACTATGAAACGTGCCTCCTAGAAACCTGTGAGCTCCCACACCCGTCAGTTCCTCGACCCGGTTGAGCATTTGCTTGGATGCCTTGTTGGTAAAGGTTAGCAAGAGGATTGCTTCCGGGCTTACCCCCTGAGTCAGCAGATAAGCTACCCGGTAAGTCAAGGTTCGCGTCTTGCCCGAACCAGCACCGGCCAAGACGAGAGCCGGGCCGTCAGGGGCGGTTACCGCTTGAAATTGATCGTCGTTTAACTCGGACTTGAAATCGATCTCCGGGGTCGCCTTGACAGGCGACGGAGATCCGAACATATCCTCTTCTTCATCTTCGTAGTCGTACACGTTTGCTAGCTTTCTCCTAAAGAGACAAATCGGGCAAGCGTATTCAGTCGAGGTTTGTTTGCAATGGTGCCAAATGATCCCTGTGAACGACTTCCGACCTGTTTTTTCCAGGGAATGTATCGAGTACTTCGGAGTTTGTCTTTCCCTGTATGAGAAGGAGATCTTCCTTGCCGAAGCGGGAGATGCCTCGGGCGATCGTTTTGCCGTCAGGGTTGACGATTTCGACTACTTCGGCCTTGTCAAAGTCCCCGCTCACTTCAATCAATCCCCGCGCGAGAAGGCTCCCGCCGTTCAAAAGAATGGCTTCGCAGGCGCCTGCGTCGATTTGCAGGGTTCCTTTGGGTTCGGGAAAAAAGGCAAGCCACTTCTTTCTCTCGTTCAACTCAAGTCCCGAAGGTGCAAAAAAGGTACCTTCGGCTTGTCCGTTGACGATTTTGATAAGTTGTTGCGGGTTTTCTCCGCTTCCGATGAAGACGGCACATCTGGATTTGGTCGCTATTTTTGCTGCCGTGATTTTGGTGGTCATTCCGCCTACGGCCGTTGGGCTTGTGGTTCCTTGAGCCATTTGCTCGATGGAAGGAGTGATTTCTGCCACGAATGGAATGAGTTGACCGGCATCAGGGTGGGTCATCAATCCTTTTGCGGTGGAGAGAATTACAAGAAGCTCTGCTCTGCCCAAGGATGCCAAAAGGGCAGATAGCACATCGTTGTCACCGAACTTGATCTCTTCGTCACTGACGGAATCGTTCTCGTTGACGATGGGGACGATCCCTCTTTCAAGCAAGCTGGCAAGGGTTTCCTGAACTTTTATGGAACGGTCTCTACTCTTGAAATCTTCCCGTGTGAGCAAAACCTGAGAGGCAATCAAATCCACGCTCTCAAGTGCTTCACTCCAGGCATTCATGAGCAAACATTGACCGACCGAGGCACAAGCGCGAAGGAGTGCGAGCTCCTTGGGCCGTTCTTCAATGCCTAGTTTTCCCATGCCTAAGCCAACGGAGCCCGAGCTTACCAATATGGTTTCCATCTCGACAGCCTTCAATTCCCTTATGCCTTCGGCCAATTGAATCATCCGGTCCATATGAATGCGCCCTTCGCCGGCCGAAAGGATGCCGGTTCCCAGCTTGATCACGACTTTTTTCAACTTTCGAGTCCCCGTTCTTCCTTTTTGAAGTCGTTCAATTTTTAAGTCCTGAAAAACTCGAAAGTTCGAATTGACTGCGAAGACTAAACCTTTCGAAGGTCGTCCTCCTTGGAAGACAGGGCTTGGTTGATTTTGCTTACGCTGTCATCCGTATTTTTTTGCACATCTTTTTCTGCACGCTTGAAATCATCCTCAGGCAGTCCTTCCTTTTGGGCTTCCTTCAGGGAATCCATAGCCTCTTTGCGGGACGCCCGAATGCCAATTCGACCTTGCTCAGCAAAACCTTGTGCCACTTTGCAGAGTTCTTCCCTGCGTTCCCCGCTTAGTTCTGGCATTGGCAACCTGATGATTTCTCCGGTCACGATCGGGTTGATCCCGATTTTGGCCTCGAGCAAGGCTTTTTCGATGGGGGCAGTGGTGGATTTGTCCCACGGTTGAATCTGTATGGTCCGGGCGTCAGGGGTAGTAATGGCAGATACATCCCGGAGTTTCATGCTGGAACCGTAAACGTCGACGGTTATGTTTTCCACCATTGAGGTGTTGGCCTTTCCGGTATGAAGGGTCGAGAACTCATGCAAAACATGGTCTACGGATTTTTGCATATCCGAATCCATTTTGTCAAAAATCTGATTTGTTTCCATAGTGTATTTTTGTTTCTGATTGCCGTTGAATTACTTATTTTCAGCTTGGTGGAGAGCGGAGTTCCCGTCACCCGGTCATTCCTCTACGATCGTCCCAAAGCTTTTGCCGGAGACTGCGGTCCTGATCGATTCCTTCTGCCTCAGGTCGAAGACGAGAATGGGCATCCGGTTGTCCATGCAAAGGGAAAAGGCGGTCGAATCCATAACCGAGAGCCGATTTTCCAAGCATTCCATGTAGGTGAGCCGATCATATTTCTTGGCATCATCGTGTTTGTGGGGATCCTTATCGTAGATCCCGTCGACTTTGGTGGCCTTCAGGATGATATCGGCGGAAATCTCGCTAGCCCGCAGGGCGGCCGCGGTGTCGGTGGAGAAGTATGGGTTTCCTGTTCCGGCGACAAAAATGACGATCCGACCTCTCTCCAAATGGCGGATGGCCCTTCTTTGGATATAGGGTTCGGCCAACTTGTCCATGGGTATGGCGCTTTGGACACGCACGACCGCACCAATTTTCTCAAGTCGATCCATGAGGGCAAGCCCGTTGATTACCGTTGCTAGCATTCCCATCGAATCACCAGTTGTGCGGTCAATTCCCTTGTCGCTTCCTTGCAGGCCCCTAAAGATATTCCCTCCCCCGACAACCAGACCTACCTCGATCCCCATGTCGGAAACGGCTTTTATCTCCTCGCAGATATTTTCCAATGATTGTGCGTGGATGGGTTCGCCCTCACTCCGGCTTCCCAATATTTCGCCGCTGATCTTAAGGACTATTCTTTTGTATTGGGGCGTCATGGGTTATGTATTCGCAGGAGCAACATTCTTGACTTTGAATGGGCGATGTCCATAGTTTGCGAGCGTAGCCTGGTGGTGTAATGGTAGCACAGGAGTTTTTGGTACTCTCAGTCGGGGTTCGAATCCCTGCCGGGCTGCCACTTTTTCCTTCGGCCTTTGTAGGTTTCTTTTGAGTGGTGTTTTAGTTGTTGGGCGAAGGATCGAAAGGAGGTGGTGGTGGTGGAATGGCGGGGGCACCCTCGTTTGATGCAGGTGGTTTGTTGAAAATGTCCTCAAGCGGCACCGAGCTGGCGTTTGCTTCCACAAAAGGATTTGCGGGTGGCGCGGGCTGATTTTCTTCTGCAAACGGATCGAAGGTAGGAGCGGGCGGAGGCGGCGGAGGAGGAGCGAAGGTTTCGGGAACCGCAGGCACGTTCGGTTGTCCGCCGTTCTCAAACGGATCGAAGGTAGGAGCGGGCGGAGGCGGCGGCGGCGGAGCGAAGGTTTCGGGGGCCGGATCGGTCGGTGGAGCGGGAACCGCAGGCACGTCCGGTTGTCCGTCGTTCTCAAACGGATCGAAGGTAGGAGCGGGCGGAGGCGGCGGCGGAGGAGCGAAGGTTTCGGGGGCCGGATCGGTCGGTGGAGCGGGAACCGCAGGCACAGGGGGCGATTCAGGAAGGTTTGCGGGTTCGGTCGAAGTCGAGCTATTCTTCCATTTCTTTTTATCGGGGTTTTGCTCAGAGGTCGGCGTTGCCGGCTCCACAGTAGAAGTGACTGGGTGGTGGGGAGGTTCGGGTATCTCGCTCGGTGTTGGGCTTGCCTCGTTTGCGGATGGAGCTTCGACTCTCAAGCCCGTCATGAGATCTTGCACGGGCGTGCCGTTGACGAATCGAAGCTCGGAGACCTTATTGCCGTCCTCGTTCCATTCGGTACAAATTCCGTGCTCTTGATCTTTTTCGAAATTGAAGTCGAACGCAAGTTGACCGTTGGAGAACCAACCCTTCGAGTTTCCTTCCATCATGTCATCTATGAAATCCGCGACGATACGCTTTTGCCCGTTCTCGTACCAAGTGGTTTTCAATCCATGCATCTTGTCCTTTTGAAAGGAAATCGACATGCTTTGCTGACCCGAAGGATACCATTCGGCCGCTGGTCCCTCCCGTAATCCGTGTCGGTAAAATGTTGATGATTTTTTGGCTTCGTCAGGAAACCATTCCAAGGCTTCGCCGTGAGGTTTCCCGTCCTTCATGCTGACCTGAAAAACTTTCGCGCCATTGGGATGCCATTCCTTTTTTGGTCCGTTCAAGGCGTTGTCCGAGTAAGTTTCTTTCCGGAGTAGCTCCCCTGTGATCCGGTATTCCTCTGATTCTCCTTCCCGAACACCTTTGGCAAAACGGATGACTCTTCTCTTCCGTCCATTGTAAAAATATTCAATTGTCCGGCCATGGCGCTTTCCATCCTTCCAACCCGATACCGACTTTGTCGGGCTTTGTTCGAAGGTTTCTATGGCCTTGCCCGAAAATATTTCCGTGGGTCTGGAAACATTCCCGTCTGCATTGGCTATTCGCACGATTCCGTTATCGTCGAGATCCAACCAATGCAACATAACCGTTTGATCTAAGTAAGAGCTTGGAGACGAGGGTCTAACGCATGAGGAAAAAAACAAAATGAAGATCAGACCAAAGACGGGTTGTATAAACTTTTTCATCAAATAAATGTAATGCCGACAGGGTTACTTTGTTGCAAGAGGTTTTTGCGTTGACATGAAGGGGACATACTCAATGAAGAGAAATCCGATGTTCGGATGTCTTGCCTCAAACAGGTGGAACCCTATTCGGAATCCTCCTGCCCAAGCAGAAATTCCTCGAGATCCCTTCTTTGCTTTTTGGAAGGACGGCCTTTTGACATTGGCAGGTAGCGTCCAATCTTGAATTTTTGGTTTTCATCGGATGCTCGACCATAAGCTTCCGGAGGCGTCATGTCTTCGTAAAACTGTGACGCATGATTTGCGGAAACTCTCTTTTCGAGCAGATCCAGAACTTTGACGGTTTTGAGAAGGGAACCCTTTCGGATCTCCAGAAGGTCACCTGATTGGAGCTTGCGGGATGGTTTGGCGGTACGTTCGTTCACTTTCACCCAATTTCTCTTGCAGGCGTCCGCGGCAAGGGTTCTGGTTTTGAAATGCCGGGTGGACCACAGCCACCGATCTAGTCGGGTGCCCGACATTATGGATGAGAGGGTTTTCCTGCAGTCAACCTGATTTCGAGAGAAAAGGTCTTTCCCGATTTAAGTCGGACTTGCAGGTTTTTGGTTTTTTCGATGGGCAGGGTGATCTCATTGATTTCCGATGACTTGATACCGCTTCTTAGCAGGGCATACGGAAGGAAATTGAGAATCTCGGTGGGGTAATCCTTGAAGTCTGGGATCAGGAAGTCTCTTTTGGATAAGCACAACCCATTCAGCAAAAAAAGAAATCGATCCTCCTCGGAGAGCTTCAATCCCCGAGCAATCTTGTTCACGGTCTTGCTCCCCGCTGTCCGAATGCCGTTTTCAATGTCGTTGACGATTGAAGTGGCTACGCCGCTGGCCTTGGCCAATTGGGGTTGCGTCATGCCTGTCTTTCTTCGAAATGCCTTGAGTTTTTTTCCGAATGTTTTTGGCGTTATGCCCATGCAACCACCCTCAATGGTTGCATGACTTGTGGCAAGTCAATATACTTTCCTTCATTGTTTTTCCCTCAGGATTGCTCGGTAGATCAGTCCCGAGGAATTGAGATCTCCGGTTCCGGAGAGATTTCCGTCGACGGGTATCAGTTCGAGAAGAAATTCCTGATTCGTCGAAATGACGGACCAATTCGAGTCGGCAGTCCGATCCGTCGTTGTGGTGGTAGAATTGGTATCGGGCGTCATGGCTTTTGAATCAACCAGTTGGTTTTCGCTGGAGTCGAACCAACTTGAAAAGTCCTTCATGAGTTGATGAGCCTTTTCTTTGTTCTGAAAGTAAAGGGCGGCAAGGCCGCCCAGGGCAAGGAGGCAAGTCAGATAAAGAATCCATCTTGATTTTTCGCGTTTGGGTTTGGGTGGCCTTGGGCCTTGTAGGCTTTCGTCCCATTCTTCCCATTCCCTTCTTTCCTTCGCCTTTTCGATTACGGCGCCGGTAATGATGGCCAGTTCGTACAAAATATAGAGGGGTACGGTTAGAATGCAAAGGGTTACCGGATCCCCCCCCGGCGTTATGAATGCTGCGGAGATCAGGAGGATCACGAGTACAAGCCTGCGGTTTTCGCGTAGCTTTTTGACGGATAGTATTCCGATTTTCACGAGGAGGATGAGGACGAGGGGGAACTGAAAGGCTATTCCTACGGCGAAGGTCATCCAGATCACCGTGCTATAGTAGTTGCCTGCCTCCGGGCGATATACGTCTAGTCCGAGGACATTAAAGGAAAACTCGATCGTAAAGGCCAGGGAGTAGGGCAGGATGAAGAAATAAGTCATTGAGGCGCCGGCCAGAAAAAGAAAGGTGGCCGCGAGGCACCCCGGCAAGAAAACTCTCTTTTCCCGAACTGTTAGTCCGGGAACCACGAAGCCTCCGACGAAATACAGGATCAAGGGGAGTGAAATTCCGATTCCACCGAGAAAACAAATCTTCATGGCAATGAAGATGGGGGAAAAGGAACGAATGACTTGGAGCAGGTTGCGATTCTTGCCGACCGAAAAATGACTGAGAATCCGCGTTTGGTGGTGGGGGTCGGTGATACCCCATGCTTCCAAGTCCTCTTCCCGTGCATTTCTAAGTAAGCGCAGATCGACTTCTTGTTGAATAAGGGTTTCGGCGTACTCTTCGAGACCAATGCTTTGGAGGTCGACCTCGATTCTCCCAAAATCCTCAACGGCCGAAACCAAGGGCATTTGAAGGACTTTTACTGAGTCGTCCAGAAAGACCGCAACCCCCAGGCAACCCGCGATGAAAGCAAGGATTGATTTGAAGACGACCCACCTCAACTCTTCCAAATGCTCGAGAAAATGCATTTCATTGGGTTTCGATTTGCCGGAGTCGCCCTTCTTCTTGAGCATACCAACCAATCCTTCCTCTTTGAATCTTTCTCCAAAAGTTTTGGGGTTGTCGTTTTTGTTTTCCGAACTCATTTGAAAATATGTAGAATAAATAACCTTATGGTTTTATAAAGGGAAGGATTCATTATGGTAAAAAAACCTTTTTCGTCCATTGGAAACAATGCAAATTGAAAATTGAGGCGTTAGGGCTCAGAAGTCGTTCGTTGACAAAATGCCCAAAAAATAAGATGAAATTCCCTTCGTTTATTCATCCTTTGCCTTTTTCATCTCGAGGCAAGTGGTGACTTACCTCAGAAGCTAACTTAATTACAAGACAATGGCCCAAAAAAAGAAGGCAAAACCTGCCAAGAGCAAATCATCCAAGAAAGCGTCTTCCAAAAGCGCTCCCCGTAAAGCCCAAAGCCCAAAGTACGTCTATGACTTTGGCGACAAAACTGACGGAGATGCAACGCAGCGCTCCCTCCTCGGCGGCAAGGGAGCGAACCTTGCCGAGATGGCCAAGATCGGACTTCCCGTCCCGCCCGGCTTTACCATTACGACGGAGGTATGTACCTATTTTTACGCGAACAAACAATCTTACCCCAAGGTACTCGAGGAACAGGTTAGAGCTTCCGTTGCCCGGACTGAGAAACAGCTTGGGAAAAAACTTGGGGATCTCAAGAAACCGCTTCTGCTATCGGTTCGTTCGGGAGCTCGTGATTCCATGCCCGGAATGATGGATACCATCTTGAACCTTGGCTTGAACGACGAGACTGTTGAAGCTTTGGCAAGTTCTTCCGGAAATGCCCGTTTCGCTTGGGATTGCTACCGTCGCTTCATTCAAATGTACGGTGACGTCGTGATGGGCGTCCAGAAATTGCCAGGCGAGGAACACGATCCCTTCGAGCATATAATTGATTCTTACAAAGAAGAACTGTTCCCTAAGGAAAAGGGCGAGATTGACGATAATCGTCTTAATGTTTCTCAAGTGAAGGAATTGGTTTCGCGCTTCAAGGCTTTGGTGAAGAAAAGAGCAGGCAGTGATTTCCCTACTTGTCCGTGGGAGCAACTTTGGGGTTCGGTCGGTGCGGTTTTCGGATCCTGGATGAACGACAGGGCTAACGTTTATCGTCGCAAATACGGCATTCCTGCCTCTTGGGGTACTGCGGTAAATGTTCAAGCGATGGTTTTCGGGAATTCCGGCAAGAAGTCAGGTTCCGGAGTCGGGTTCACCCGGGATCCCGCTACTGGTGAAAAAGTACTTTATGGTGAATTTCTAACCAATGCACAAGGCGAGGATGTGGTTGCAGGCGTACGCACGCCGCGACCGGTTGCTCAGCTCAAGCGCGTTTTGCCCTCCGCCTTCAAGGGTTTGGTTGCCGTCCAGAAGAAACTGGAAAAACACTTCAGGGATATGCAGGATTTTGAGTTTACAATCGAGGACGAGAAGCTGTATATGCTCCAGACGCGCAACGGTAAGCGTACCGGAATCTCAGCCGTTCGGATTGCCGCAGAGATGGTAAAGGAGCGCCTCATCGATTGGAAGACGGCTATCAACCGGGTTCCCGCCGAGCAACTTGACCAAGTCCTGTCCCCTGTTTTTGATGCGACTGCAGTGAAAAAGGCGACTCTCCTGTGCAAAGGTTTGCCTGCTGGGCCTGGTGCTGCGAGCGGACGTATTTTCCTCAATGCCGAAAAAGCGGTGGAAGAAGCCAAAAAGAGCCCCGTTTTGTTAACCCGGGTAGAAACTTCTCCCGAGGACTTGCGTGGAATGATTGCCGCAGAGGGCATCTTGACCTCCCGCGGAGGCGTTTCCTCGCACGCAGCCTTGGTCGCTCGCCAAATGGGGAAAGTCTGCGTTTGCGGCGCGGCAGACCTTGAGGTGAATTACAAAACCCGCACCGTCAAGGTTGCAGGAAAGACCTTCAAGGAAGGCGACTATCTTTCCATAAATGGAACGAGCGGCGAAGTCTTCGCGGGCGAGCTCAAGACTGCTCCGTCTGAAATCATTCAAGTCCTTGTCGAGAAGAAATTGGATCCGAAGAAAAGCCGTGACTACCAAAACTTTTCTAAACTTATGAATTGGTGTGAGAAAGCGACGAAAATGACCGTCCGCACCAATGCAGATTCGCCTTCCCAGGTGGCCAATGCAGTCGCATTCGGGGCTACTGGGATCGGTCTTTGCCGGACGGAGCACATGTTCTTCGAAGGTAACCGGATCGATGCCATGCGAGAAATGATTCTCGCTGAGGACGAGCCAGCTAGGCGCAAGGCGTTGAAGAAATTACTGCCTTACCAGAGGCGTGACTTTCAAGGCATCTTCAAGGCATTGGCCGGAAAACCTGCCACCATTCGTTTGCTTGACCCACCTCTGCATGAATTCCTGCCCCATGATGCCACAGCCCAGCGAGACCTTGCGAAGAAGCTTGGGGTTTCCCTCGCATCCATCAAAAAGCGAGTGGAAGATCTTCATGAGTTCAATCCGATGCTTGGTCACCGTGGATGTCGATTGGGGATTTCCTATCCCGAAGTTACCGAAATGCAAGCTCAGGCAATCATTGAGGCGGCTATTCTGGTCAAGAAGAGCGGGGTGGACGTAAACCCAGAAATTATGGTTCCCTTGGTTGGTTTTCCTCGTGAGCTCGAGCTTCAAGTCGAGATCATTCACGAAACGGCCAAGAAGGTTTTCTCAGCCAAGGGGGAAAAGGTAAAATACCTCGTCGGTACGATGATTGAAATTCCAAGAGCGGCCCTTGTTGCCGATGAAATCGCCAAGACCGCTCAGTTCTTCAGTTTCGGAACCAATGATCTGACCCAAACCACCATGGGTATGAGCCGTGATGATTCGGGTAGTTTTCTTCCGAACTACACGGAGCTCGATATCTTGTCCGCGAACCCCTTTGCCAGCGTAGATCAAAGCGGAGTCGGTCAATTGATGGAGATAGCCGTCAAGAAGGGCAAATCCAAACGCCGCGGAATCAAACTTGGGATCTGCGGAGAACACGGAGGAGATCCGCAAAGCGTGAAATTTTGCCACAAGATCGGACTTAACTACGTGAGTTGTTCGCCTTTCCGGGTGCCAACGGCAAGGCTTGCCGCTGCACAAGCTGCCGTCTCTTAGTCTCGCATCATTGAAGGAATTCTCGAAAGAGGCTCGGACGCCAGTCGTTCGGGCCTCTTTCTTTTTTATGGGAGCGAACTGACTTTCAAACCAACTAATAACCAGGATGTTCGAAGTAAAGGAGAAACCCAGGCTAGTGGAGAAAGCCTTTCTTGTTTCCGTTATCTTGCGTGAGGACAAAAGGGAAGAGGCCAATTCTCTTTTGGACGAATTGGCCGAGTTGGTTCAGACCTTGGGAATCAAGGTTCACCAAAAAAAAGTGGTGCGAATCCGAAAGACTTTTCCTGGCCATATTTTGGGGAAGGGTAAAGTCGAAGAGATTTTAAATCAGGTCGGGGAGCTTGGCTGCGATGTCATTATATTCGATAACGAAATTTCGCCGGGGCAACAACGCAATTGGGAGGAGGCGGCCAAGGTTTTGGTGATCGATCGGCATGAAATAATCCTGGATGTTTTTGCCAAGCGCGCTCAGACCAAGGAAGCGAGCCTGCAGGTCCAGTTGGCCCGGCTCGAATATTCATTGCCCAGGTTGCGCCGGGCTTGGACGCATTTGGGTCGGCAACGCGGAGGCGGCGTTACCCAACGGGGCGAGGGCGAAGCTCAAATTGAGTTGGATCAACGAATGCTGCGTGACAAGATAGCGTCGACCAAAAGGGAAATCGCCCAAGTTGCCGTCAGGCGTTCGACCAGTAGAAAAAAAAGGCAGAGGGTACCCCTTCCAACCATGGCTATCGTAGGATACACCAATGCCGGCAAGTCGACCTTGTTGAACTGCATAACCGGGGCCAGCGTTATCTCCGAGGACAAGCTTTTTGCAACCCTTGACCCGACGAGTAGGAAGGTCAGGGGCCCGAGTGGCCGAACCATAGTGCTTACCGATACGGTCGGGTTTATCCGCAAACTTCCTCATCGATTGGTCGATTCCTTCAAGGCAACGCTTGAGGAAGCCTTGGTTGCCGATTTGCTTTTGCATGTCGTTGATTTGTCAAACCCTGAGTTCGACAAGCAGATGGAGACGACGAGAGAGGTTCTTCGTGAATTGGGAGCGGAAGAAAAGGAAATCCTGACTGTCTACAACAAGATAGATCAGGTAGAAAACCCTCTCGTCAAGGCCAAGGCAAGGGGCCTTGCTTCGCCTTGCTCCTTCATTAGTTCCAAATCGGGCGAGGGTGTAGAGTCCTTGATCCTGATGGCGGAAGGCATGCTTGAGGATCGGGCAACTACCAAGAATTACTTGGTTCCCCATGACCAATATGCCCTGATCACCCGCCTGAGGGAACAGGGTGCCCTGCTTTCGGAAGAGGTCGAGGAAGAAGGCGTTTTGGTCAAGGCTGCTCCGAGGGGCAACCTTGCCTACCGGATGAAGGAATTTGTTCTTCCCCCGAACTGACGGAGAAAAGAACGGAATCTTACTTCTCGGCTTGCCTTCTTTGGTAGTCGACCAAGGTGACGCGGAACATATTGGCCGCAATCCAAAACACTCCTGTCATGCAAAAGGAAGTCATGCCTGCCACAATATATACGGCATGGGGATCATAGGAGGGCACATGCGGCATCAAAACCCAAAACATGAAAGTGAAAAAGGCGATCGAAAGAATGAGGTCCACAACGATGCCTGTTTTTGAAACGAGGGGTTGGTCTTCAGTTTGATCTGACATAGTCGATTTAGAATGAATGATTTTTGCACTGGGTCAAACTTATCCCGCACTTTGAGCGGCTTCGAGTATGCGCGTCTTGATTTCCGGAATGCTCAAGTCCTTGAGGATACTCGGCTTGATCCGGTTGAAAGGGAGGGGCGGGAGGTGATCCAGTCTTTCCCCCAGACAAAGATTTCGGTTCGCGGCCACCTCGTCCACCCGGTCGATCGGAGTAAAATGAGGAGCGGTCTTAATTGCCTGCGGGTAAGACTCGATAATTTCCTTGATTGCCAAAACCGCATCGGCAAATCGATCGAGCTCTTTCTTTCCATAGCTTTCGGTCGGTTCGATCATGAGGCCGAAAATCTCCGGGAATGCAACGGTGGGGGCATGAAAGCCAAAGTCCAGAAAGAGCTTGCCGACTTGGGGAATGGCTTTGGCCTTCGGGATACCGGCCTTTTCCAATTTCTCGAAATCTTCATCGGAGAGAGTTAGAATGAACTCATGCATTCTGGGCGATCGGCCATTGCAGGCAGGGAGGGTAGGGAAGCTTTTCCCGAGCTTGGCAAATAAATATCGAGAGGACAGTACGGCCGTTGATGACATCCGGGGAACACCCTCTTTTCCCAAGCGCAGAAGGTAGGAGTAGGCACGCACCTTGTGCCCGAAATTTCCCCAATGCCGATGAAAGGAACCTATGCTAAACTTTGCTTTTCTCGAGCGGAAGATACCCTTGTCGTCTTTGTGGATCTGTTTTCCAGGAAGAAAGTCTACCAGTTTTTCCGAAACGGCTACGATCGCATCCCCGGGACCACCACCACCATGGGGAATCGTCCAAGTCTTGTGCAGGTTGTTGTGTACGGCGTCCACACCCAAGGCGGCGAGGTTGACGATTCCCGCAATTGCGTTCATGTTGGCTCCGTCCATGTAAACCAAACCGCCGGCTTCATGAACCGCCTCGGCAATCTCATGAAAACGGTTTTCAAAAATCCCCGAAGTGTTGGGGTTCGTGATCATGACTCCGCAAAGCCTGTCTGCGTGGGAATTTATCTTCTCGGTAAAGTCTTCCATGTCGATGGTGCCTTCGTCGTTGGCTCGAAGGTAGACGATCCCATCCGGGTATCCCGCCATTGCAGCTGTTGCGAAATTGGTGCCATGAGCGGATTTGGGAATGAAGACGATGTTTCTTTGCTTTCCCCCCCGTTTGCGGTGATAGGCTTGGAAGAGCTTGAGTCCAACCAATTCGCCTTGGGCTCCGGCAACCGGTTGGGTCGTGACTGCGGCAAGGCCAGTGATTTTTTTGAACCATTCCTGCGTTTCGTACAATACCGACAATGGCCCTTGGGAGTCTTCTTCGGGAGCCTGTGGGTGGACTTGAGAGAATCCGGGCAGGTCGGCCGCCCAGTCATTGAGCATCGGGTTGTACTTCATCGTACACGAGCCGAGTGGATAGCATCCATCGTCAGGACTGACGTTCAGCTCGGCAAGGTTTTCGTAGTAATTGGCTATCTCGTCGAAAGAAAAGCTCGGGAGGTCCGCCGCTCCGACTCTCCTTAGGTTTTCGCTTGGCTCGCCAGGCGCCCTTTGCTCGACCCCATCCTTCAGGCGAGGGAACTCCATATTGAAAAAGCGGATAAGAGATTCAATCGATTCGTCGTTTTGAACATCAGAAAAGGACATTTTGAGCAAATTTTCGGACTTCCCTTCTGGAGCGATGTCCGTCAGGTCGACCCCGATGTGAAGGTTTTCTTCCCGTCCTTTCTCGATAAGGTCGTCTACGGAACAGTCCAGCGCCAGTACGGTTTCGTTGAAAGACGGTGTGTCCGGAAATGCGAGTCTAACCCCTTCGCAGGTCAAAATTTCTGAAAGCACCTTGTCTTTGGAATTCAAGGCGGTTTGAAGGGATTTCTGTAGCCCGTGTTCTCCCTTTGCGAGTAAGCTTGCTCCTGCCAAGGTTGCGAGAAAGGCTTGGTTCGAGCATATGTTCGAGGTCGCTTTTTCCTTTCTTATGTGCTGTTCGCGGGTAGAGAGAACCATCACGAAACAATCTCTCCCGTTGATGTCCTTTGCTTTCCCGACGTACCGCCCCGGGGTAGAACGGAGATCTTTTTTGCGTTCTTCGTTGAAGCGGCAACCGAACAAACCCAGACCCGGACCTCCGAAAGATGGAGGTATGGCCAAGTGCTGGGCTTCCCCGGCAATGAAGTCGACGCCCTCGGTTCCAAAATCCGTTGGAGGCTTCAAGCCCCCTGTGGCCAAAAGCATGGGGTCGATCGATGCGATGGACCGCATGCCGCGTTCCTTGGCAAAATCGGCAAGTGCATCGACGTCTTCCAAGAGTCCGAATTTGTTGACTTGGGGAAAGACGAAAGCGGCGTATTCTTTGGTTTCGTTTTCCTTGGTGGCTTGAAGCAATGAATGATCCAATACCCCACTGGAAGGGCAGATCTTGGCCAGGGCGAATTCGATTTCGGTTTCCTTTGCCAATGTTTCAAGAACTTCCACGTCCTCATCGAAGAGGCTTCCGGCAAGGAGAACCTTGCTTCCTCGGGCACTTGTCCGGATGGCACACGCAATCGCCTCGAAGAGAGCCGACGAGCGATCGTAAAGCGAAGTGTTGATGGCCTCGAAACCGGTCAAGGCGGATAGAGCACACTGGTAAATCCAATGAGTAACGAGGGTGCCCTGACTTCGTTCCGGTTGATAGGGCGTGTAGGAAGTTGTCAGAGGCCGTAATTTCGAGACGAAATCCACGATCGGATGGGTGTTCCAGACGGGAAGCATGTCACCGACAAACGAGTTCTTCAAATTGGTTTTGCCCGAGATCCCGAAAAGCTGTGTTACCGCCTCTTCATACTCTAGTTCGTGGGGCAGGTCGGGCTTTGCCGCAAAAAGGACTTCATCGTCTATGTGGGAGAACAGATCTTGTGCTGAATTACATCCGATGGACTCAAGCATGGAGCGGATCTCTTCCTCACTTGCCGTGATGTAATGCCTTTGCGTTTCCCGGGGGAATTCCGCAGGGTCGTAGGGCAAACTTGGACAATCTGTGTTTTCCATGATTTTTGATACCGCCATGTATTCGAAAATATACTGCGTAAGGGTTTAAATGAATGAATAATAATTCACGTTCACAAGTCTTAATCTACCCGCAAAAGCGAAACGTTCCAAATACCTGTTAATCTCATGAATTTTTCAGGCCATCCCTTTTCAAAAAGAACGGTGGGTCGTGATTTGAGTTTTGCAATTACAATGAAGGGGCTTGAATTATAATTGTGCCGTTGGACGCCATCATGTTATTTTGCGGTTAAACGGAACCATCTTGCCCAATGAATATTCTAATCTACAAAAACGAACAGCAATACGGCCCTTATACACCCGAGCAAGTTTGGGAGTATGTTCAGCAGGGACATTTTACTCTTGATGATCATGCCTGCGGCGATGGTCAGAACTGGATTCCCCTGTCTCAAATTCCCGGGTTCGCTCCTCAAGCTCAGGCAGGACAGCCCCAACAAGTTGCTCAGCACGCCCAAGCTCAGGTGGCGCAAGCCGGAGCTCAAGTCCCTCAGGCACAAGTTCCTGTGGCAACTGGAGGCGGTTCAAAGAAAAAGAAAATCATCTTGTTTTCCAGTATCGGAGTCGTTTGTTTGGCAGGTATCATAACTGGACTGGTCATTTGGCAGAGCGGCGGTGGAGATGATGAGGAGACAGACGACCAGGTTGCGGACAAAAGCGGTCAGGAAACCACCGATGATCAAGAGGACGAGGCCGGTGACGATGTGGTGACACTCCCGGATGCGGACGATAATGATATTCCGGAAGATGAGACTCGACAACCCTCTGGATCAAGGGCCAAGTCACCTACCGACGTTTCGCTTTTGGACCGTATCCCATCCGATGTCTTGGCCGTGGCTTTCATCGATTACGGTACGATCCTCGAAATAGGCGGGCAAGACCTCTTGTCTCTGATACCACCGGACACACCTCCTCAATTGACCACCGTATTGAAAGATCCGTCTACGGTGGGACTTGATTCATCTGTTCCTTTGCAGGTTGTTTTTTCCGCTTATGACGGGCCTGGCGATGACGGTCTTCTAGGCATAGCCGGAAAACTTGAAGATGCTGCAAAATTCAAGACGGTTCTCGGACTTCTTCCTGGTTTTGATAACTCGGAGGAGAAAGACGGATATGAGCTTTACATCGTCCCTGACAGTTCCCTTGTCTGCTTAGGCATTGCCAAAGACTTTTTCGTCATTTGGGGCCTTGATGGCGGTCTGAACCATATGGATGATTTGGTCGCGGAGATGGAGAAGTTCATCCATTCGGATGGTTCGGACTCACTTGTCAACTCGAACGAATCCTTTCAAGCCTTTGTAAAGGAGAGACATGATGCCGCAATTTGGGCGAACGGAGGTTCTCTGGCTCAGTTGCCCGATGCTTCGGAGGAGATACCCGAACAATTGAGCGACATGATCAAGGGCGGATCCGGCGTGATCACTCTTGATTTCGAGAACGGGGAAGCAATTTTGGCAGGGGAGCTCCAAGTACCCGAGGGTTTCGAACGCTTCGGCAACGGGGGCTTGTCCGATGGCGCGACCAACTTGATCCCGGCCAAGGCCTTGGCAGTGCTTTCCCTTTCCTTGGACATGAAGGCGGTGGTGGATTATCTCGAAAACACGATTCTACCCGCCGCCAAGGAAGCGGGCGAGGAAGTTGACTTGGATGAGACAATTCCTCAGCTTGGGGTTAAGCTGAGGGATGTCCTGCAGGCTTTCACGGGTGAGATATCCGTGGCGCTCACTGAATTTTCCATGGTCGGTGGCGAACCTGTTCCCGGCGAGGGTCTGCCTGGCGAAGACGAACCTGAAGCTGATCCGTTCGGAGGGGGCGGAGATGAGAAACCTCAAGCAGGAGTCGATCCGTTTGGCGGAAGCCCCGATGCTCAACCCAATTCAGATCGAGAAACCTCGGGTGGCGGTCCCGGCATGGGCGGTTTGCCGGTTGAATTCATTGCCGCTTTGTCGGTAGATCCAGCGAACTGGGAAAAACTCAAGGCAGCACCACCACTGACCATGGCAATGGGATTCGCCATGCTCCAAGGCATTTCGATTGCGGTCAAGGATGACCGTCTCCTTATAGCGAGCAAAAAGCATGTGGCGGAAGTCGCAGAAGGCTCATTGAGCAACAAAGTTTCAGGGACTGAACTCTCCATGTTCAAGGAAAATGATTTTGTTCTGAAGTTTGATATCGAGGGCATTTCCAACCTGGATGAAACCCCGATACCTCCTCCTGTGATGGAAATCCTCAAGAAGTTCACTTACTTGGCAGTCACCGGAAGCTCTGGCGAAAAGGGTGGAACCGGAGCCTTGAGAATCGGAATTGCGGACAAGCAAGCCAACAGCTTGCGGATTTTGCTGGAGTTAGCCCCGGTCTTGCAGATGCTTGGGGCGAACGCCTCACCAAGTTTCGAAGAAGGGCATTGAGCCCCTCTTGAACTCAGCCTGTGAAAGCAGGGGTTTTCCTGATGGCAGTCACTTGATTTCCTTGCCGTTGGACCAAATCGTGCGTTCGGTCACGAAACCGTTGGCATCGAAATAAACCTCTTCTCCGTTCATCCGTCCATTCAAGACCTCGAATTCACCCAAGATGTTTCCATCGAGATCGGTGACTCTCATTTTACCGGAAAACGTGGTCTTGGTCTTCTTTTCGAAAATGGTGTCGATTCCATTGATCAGGTAGGTTGCGAAATGTAATTCCGCTTCTTCCCTGTTTCCTTCCCAAACGTTTTGATCTCCACCGGATCCTTTTGCCGCAGGAGGATCTTCGGGTTCGGGAGGAAGGTCGTCCGGCTTGATTTCCGGAGAAACGGGTACCACGATGGGCGGGCTTTCCTGTTCTGCCGGGGTTGGCGTCAGATCAACCGTTTCATCGAATGCGTGGCCTGTTGCACTCGGAAAAGCTTTCGTTGTAACGGGTGCCGCGGAGGAATGAAGAGGTGGGTCAACCGAGTCTTCTTTGAGGGGAATCGCATCGTTTGTGGTTTCTTCGTCTTTTGAAGGGGAAGCCTGTTGTTTCCAACTAAGCTTGGGCTGCCCCGCCTTGGGCGGAATCACTGCAGGAACCGTAAGCAGTTTCCCGTTTCGCCAGATTCCCCTGACGACCGTCCCGTCGGAGCGGGAGAGCGTGCCTTCTCCGTGTTGCAGGTCGTCAAACCATTCTCCAACATAGACATCCCTGTCGGAACTGAGGTAGGTTCCTACGCCGTGCCTTTTGCCGTTGAGAAAAGAACCTTCGTAATTGGCGCCGTCCGGCCAGTGGTAAATTCCATGTCCCGTTCTTTTGTCACGGAGGTAATCCCCTTTGTAGCTTTCGCCGTTGGCCCACCAAAAATGTCCGTTCCCGTGCCGCAAGTCTTCTTCGAAGTCCCCTTCGTAGGTTGACCCGTCATGCCATTTGTAGATGCCCTTTCCGTTCTTCATCCCTTTCTTGTCGACTTCGCCCTGATAGGAACCGTCGGGGAAATCGATGCTGGAAGTCTTTCCCGAACGGCAACCCCCGACAAGGAAAAGGCTTAGAAGGACAAATGTTCCAATTGGCAGTTTAGGCATAAGCTTATCCAAAATAACTTATTCGATTCGGGCAAGCGCTTAAATCGTTGGCGAAATAGAGTATGTCGCGGAGAGCGGGCATAGGGAAGGGCTATGTTCTGGTTCTCGAAACTGGAATGGGAGATTCCTAGGCAATCCAGTCCTTGATCACCTTGCCGGCGACGTCGGTGAGCCGGAAGTCGCGACCTTGAAAGCGGTAGGTGAGATGTTCGTGATTGATGCCGAAAAGATGGAGCATGGTGGCATGAAGGTCGTTCGGGTGCACGGGATTCTCGTCTATGCCCCATCCGATCTCATCGGTTTTGCCGTAGACTTGTCCACCTTTTGTGCCTCCTCCGGCCATGAGCATGGAAAAACCGAAGGGGTGGTGGTCTCGTCCCGTGTTCATTTTGCGGCCACCGCGGTTTTCGCCGAGCGGTGTGCGGCCGAATTCGGATCCCCAAACCACCATCGTGCTGTCGAGCAGACCGCGTTGCTTTAAGTCTTTGATGAGGGCGGCAATGGGTTGGTCTACCGCACCCGCGTTGTATTGGAGTTCGGGATCCAGGTTGCTGTGATGATCCCAGGAGGCATGCATGATGTTGATGAAGCGGACGCCGCGCTCGACCATGCGTCGGGCCATCAGGCAATTGCGGGCGAAATCCTTGTAGGTCTCGCCGCTCTTGCCCCGCCCTCCGATACCCTTGGGTTCCGGTCGGTTTAATCCATAGGCTTCCAGGGTGGCGGGTGATTCCTTGGAGAGGTCGTTCAATTCGGGGGCGGAGATTTGCATTCGACCAGCCAATTCGTAAGCTGCGATACGGGCGGCGATCTCGGGATCGTGAATTTTCTCGAAACGTCCTTGGTTGATTTTATTCAAGGTAGCGAGGCCTTTTTGTTGCAAGTTAGGCGGAAGGCCCTTGGGGTTGTCCAAGTTGAGGACCGGTTCCCCTTTGGTACGGAAGAGTACGCCGGCATAGGTGGAGGGAAGGAATCCGCTTTGCCAAAGTGTGGCACCTCCGCTCGACCCGCGTCCCGCGTTGAGCACGACGTAGCCAGGCAGGTTGCTGGACTGGCTGCCCAAGCCGTAGGTGATCCAGGAACCCATCGTGGGCATTCCGAAGCGGGACACTCCGCATTGCATCTGGAGTTGGCCGGGGTGGTGATTGAATTCTTCCGAGTGCATCGAGCGCACCATCAGAATCTCATCCGCAACGGAACCGAGGTGCGGTACGAGGTCGCTGAACTCAATGCCGGACTGACCGTATTTTTTGAAGGTCCGTTTGGTTCCCATCAGGGTCGCCGTGGCTGGCTTGATGAATGCGAAACGGGCTTTGTCGAGCACGCTCTTGGGGAGGCTTTGCCCGGCCATTTCGTTCAACTTGGGCTTGGGGTCGAAGAGATCCACTTGGGAAGGCGCTCCAGCCATGAAGATGAAGATGCAGGCCTTTGCCTTGGCATTAAAGTGCGGTTG
>Ga0315322_10000920_pt1 | contig 22500 bp, 14 predicted proteins | sample M110021515metaG_FD_203461 | JGI IMG/M metagenome (GOLD analysis project Ga0315322, IMG submission 203461) | Ammonia-oxidizing marine archaeal communities from Monterey Bay, California, United States - M1 100m 21515 | ecosystem: Environmental > Aquatic > Marine > Intertidal zone | place: USA...
GGTATCGCGATTATGTGATCAACGCGTTTAATGCCGACAAGCCATACGACCGGTTTTTGATCGAGCAAATTGCCGGTGACGAATTGGTGGACTACACCGATGCCGAGGCGGTGGATGAAACGGTGATTGAGAAGCTGGTGGCGACCGGCTTCCTGCGCATGGCGCCGGACGGCACGAGCGCCAATCCGGTGAACCGCGTGGAGGATCGCTTGCAGGTGATTGATGATGAACTACAGATTCTCGCCGGTGGGGTGATGGGCCTCACGCTTAAGTGCGCCAAGTGTCATGATCATAAATATGATCCCATCAGCCAACGCGATTACTATTCCTTCGCTGCCATTTTCAAGGCGGCTTACGACGAATACAACTGGCTGACACCGCAGGCGTTTCGCAATCAATGGGCCGGCAGCAGTCGGCGACACCTAGCCGTGGCGTTGCCGGCCGAGCGCAAGGCAGTGGAGGATCACAATACCAAGATTGATGCGGAACTGAAACCGATGGAGGAACAGTTTAAAACGATCAAGGGCAAGGAGCGTGGGGAACTGAAAAAGAAAATCGATGCGCTCAAGGCGAAGAAGAAATCGCTACCGCTGATCCGTGCGCTTTGGGATCGCGGCGAATCTTCGCCAACGTATGTGAGTCTGCGCGGTAATCCGAGTAGTCCCGGGCCGCTGGTCAACGCTGGCTTGCCCTCGGTATTTTCCGAAAAGCCCTTCAAACCGGCTGCGGTTGTAGGGGCCAACAAGACGGGTAATCGCCTGGCGCTGGCGCAGTGGATTGCCAGTCCGGAACATCCGCTTACTGCGCGTGTGTGGGTGAATCGCGTTTGGAAGCATCACTTCGGCCGCGGCATTGTTAGCAGCCTCGATAATTTCGGTAAGATCGGCACGCCGCCCACGCATCCGGCTTTGCTGGATTGGCTGGCGCGGGAATTGGTGGAAAACCAGTGGAGCACCAAGCATCTGCACTGGCTCATTTGCACCAGCGCGGCGTATCGGCAGTCATCACTGAAAACAGAAACGGCCGCGCGATTGGATCCCGAGAATTATTTACTTTCCCGTATGCCCATGCGGCGGCTCGATGCGGAGGAATTGCACGATGGCCTGATCGCCATTACCGGCCGGCTGAATCCACGGCAGGGTGGCAAGCCCGACAAGGTGCAGGTGCGCGAGAGCGGTTATGTGACCGGCGAACCGGGCGAAGGCGGATGGCGGCGCAGCGTGTACATCCAACAACGTCGGAAACACATGATGACGCTGCTGGAGACCTTTGACCTACCGGCGATGAATCCCAACTGCGTTAACCGCGTCAATTCCACCGTGGTGCAGCAGCCGCTGTTCCTGCTGCATGACAAGGTGGTACATAGCCTCACCCGCAAACTGGCGGCCGATTTGCAAAAGGAAGCGCAAGGTATCGAGCCGGTCGTGAAACTGGCGTTTGAACGCATTGTAAACCGGCACCCGACGGCGGAGGAACTCAAGCAAACCGTGGCGGCCATGAAGGATCTGGAGGCCGAATACACCAGTGCCGGCGTGGGTGGCCAACGCAACAAAGCGCTCGCCGAAGTGTGCCACGCGCTGTTTAATAGCGCGGCGTTTTTGTACATCGATTAAGATGAATCCGAACACCATCAACCGCCGACAATTTTTCGACAGCGTCCAGAACGGTCTGTACGGCGCGGCCTTGGCGTCGTTGCTCTCTCGCGATCTGTACGGGGTGGAGCCGCATCATAAGGCGCCGTTGCCAATGGACACTCGTCCACGCCAGCCGCACTTTGCGCCGCGAGCCAAGGCGGTGATTCAGTTCTGCATGCAGGGCGGACCGTCGCAGGTGGATTTGTTTGATCCCAAGCCGGCACTGGAGAAATTTCACGGTGCGGATGCCCCGGAGGAATTCACCAAGGTCGCCCCAGCCGGGCGCAGCATGAAGGGGAAGGTCATGCGCAGTCACTGGAAGTTTGCCCGCCACGGTCAAAGCGGCGCGTGGGTGAGTGAATTGCTGCCGCACACGGCCAAGATGATCGACGAGATCGCGATTATTCGCTCGATGTACAATGTGCACGAGAACCATGAGCCGGCCTGTTATAAGTGGCAGAGCGGTGAGATTTTTCCCGGCCACCCGACACTGGGCGCCTGGGTAACCTACGGCCTCGGCAGTGTGAGCCAAAACCTGCCGGCCTACGTGGTCTTGGCTGATCCGCAAAATCCGTTGCCGGTCAACAACGTGGAGAATTGGATGAGCGGATATTTACCGCCGCTGTATCAGGGCACGCGGATCAAGAGCGAGGGCACGCCGATGCTGCACATCAAGCCGGATTACCAGGAGCCGGCCGGTATCACCTCCGCCAAGCGCAATCTCATCAACGCCCTCGATCGCCTGCATAAATCCAAGCGCCCGAACCAGCCGGTGCTCGATTCGCGCATCGCCAATTACCAAATGGCCGCCCGCATGCAAGTGGAAGCCAGTGAGGCGCTCGATGTTTCCAGCGAGACGGAGGCCACGCGCGAGCAGTACGGGATTGGGGCGAAGGAAACGGATAATTTCGGTAAACGCTGTCTCATGGCCCGGCGTCTCGTGGAACGCGGCGTTCGGTTCGTGCAGATTTATCCGCGCGGTCAAATGTGGGATAACCACAGCAACATCAAAACCTCACTGCCCGCCGCCTGTCGCCAAAGCGACAAGCCCTGCGCCGCGCTCCTGCGCGATCTACGCCAGCGCGGGCTGTTCGATGATGTGCTCGTACTTTGGGGCGGCGAATTCGGTCGCCTGCCGATGGCTCAGGGCGATTACGCCAAGGCTGGACGCGACCACGGTCCCAGCGGGTTTACCAGTTGGATGGCCGGCGGCGGCGTGAAAGGCGGCGTGGTGCACGGCGAGACCGATGACATCGGCTACGGCGCCGTACGCGATCGCGTGAGTATTCAGGACTGGCACGCCACTATCCTGCATCAACTGGGCATGGATCACGAGAAGCTCACAGTTGACCGTAACGGCCTCGAGGAACGCCTCACGCACACCTATCCCACCCGCGTGGTGAAAGAAATTCTCTAGTCCGCCACTTCAGCGGTCATGGCCAGTTGCACGGCGGCGTTTAGCGGCATTTCATTGATTCCCAAGGCAAGCCGAGTGTGTTGGCCGCGTTCGCCGAACAGTTCGGCCACCAGATCGGACGCGCCATTGAGCACTTGCGGATGCCCACAGAACCCCTCGGCGCAATGGACGTAACCTTCAATGCGGACAATCTTCTGAATTTTTTCCAAATCTCCGGTGGCGGCCTTGAGCTGGGCGATGGCGTTGAGGGCGCATTGGCGGGCGGCCTGATAACCGTCCTCCTCGGTGAGTTCGTCGCCGAGCTTGCCGGCGTAGGCAATGGCACCGTCGTGGAAAGGGAGTTGCCCGGAGGTGAATACGAGGTTGCCGGTTCGGATCCAGGGCTGATAGGCAGCCACGGCGGCAGGTGCCGCGGGCAGGGTAAGGTCGAGTTCAGTGAGTTTGGCTTCGATGCTCATGTGGGCTAAGGGACGGGTTTCAGCTCTTCCATTAAAACAGCTCGGTCAAGGGCCGGCCTTTTTCGAAGATGGTGAAGGGGAAACCGGTGACATCGGTGGTGATCAGGTCGTCGACGCCCATTAGAAATGCGCGTCGATCCATCCCTGATTCTGGCATTCGGTTCGGACTAGTCAATGCCCGATCATCTGCGTAGGCTGCCGCCATGAAATTGATCTGTTTCCTGTTAGCCTTGTCTGCCTTTACCCTGTTTGGTGCCGAACCCGCGGCCTTGATCAAGGGAACCGGCCCGGGCTGGCGGGCGATGACCGAGGTGGATTTTACCAACGTCAACTGCAAGTCCGATACGTGGAGCTGGGGCAAGGATGGGCTCATCCAATGCACCGGCAATCCGGTGGGCGTGATTCGCACGAAGAAGATGGTGACCAATCTGGAGCTGGTGGTGCAGTGGCGGCACCTCAAGCATGCCGGCAACAGCGGCGTGTTTCTCTGGGCCACCCCCGAGAGCATCAAGAATCTCGAGGCAGGCAAAGGCCGGTTGCCCGCGGGCATCGAGGTGCAGGTGTTGGATCTGGGTTATGAAACCAACTGGGAAAAGGGCCGCGGCAAGCCTTCGGATTGGTTTACCAGCCACGGCGATGTGTTTCCCACCGGCAATGCCCGCATGAAAGCGTTCACGCCGCAGATCACGTATAAGAAAAAGGACGGCACCGAATACGTCGTCGGCAAACCGACCAGCAGCCGGAGTTTTCCGACTCAGCGCCTGACCAAAGGGGTCGGGGAGTGGAATCATTATTACATCCGCGCCATCAACGGCGAAGTGCGCCTGTGGGTTAACGGTGTGGAAGTCAGCGGAGGAACCGAATGTCAGCCGGCCACCGGCTATCTGTGTCTGGAAAGCGAAGGCGCGCCGATCGAATTTAAGGGCTTACGAATCCGCGAGTTGCCTTAGCGGAGGAGAACCAGGCATCACTTCGGTCTACTGGTTGACTCTAAACTGAGCTTCAGGAATGATCGCGCTATGCAGCGAGTGCTCGGCATATTGATTTCGTTCGGTCTATCTGTTGTTGTTTGGGCCGGGGAAACCATCTCCGAAGGCTGGTTGGCAGAGGGCACGAAGTGGGAGACCCCGTTTTACGTGCGTGTCAGCGGTAAGGACGGGCCAACGGTAGTGATCACTGGTGGGATTCACGGTAATGAACCGGCTGGAGCGCGGGCCGCGGAGCAAATCCGACACTGGTCCATCACCCGCGGACGGTTGGTGGTTATTCCGCAGGCCAACATCCCGGGACTACGGGATGGGACCCGTTTTTTACCGGGTGAACCGCCGTCACGCCGTGATCTCAACCGGCAATTCCCCAAGAACAAGATGGCAGCCGAGGCTCATGGCGTGCTGGGCAAGGCGCTTTGGAAGTTTATTGGCGACCAAAATCCCGATTGGATGATCGACCTGCATGAGGGGCACGATTTTCACCAGATCAACTCCAAATCCGTGGGATCCTCGATCATTGATGCCAAGGGCAAGGCCGCCGATGTTGCTGTACCCAAAATGCTAGCGGCGGTGAATGCCACCATTGCGGATCCGAAAAAGAAGCTCGTGCGCCTGCGTTACCCTGTGGACGGCAGCTTGGCCCGCGCGGCGCATGAACGGCTTGGGGCGGCATCCATGATTCTTGAGACCACCTTTAAATCACAGCCGCTCTCCAAGCGCGCACGGCAGCATCGGTTGATGGTGCATGCGCTGTTCACCCATCTGCAGATGGCCGACGGCACATCGCAGGTGTTGTTGCCGGCCAAGACCGATGCCCTGCGGGTGGCAGTTTATGATGCCGGCGGTGTGGGCAGCAACGGCCCGCGGGAATTGGATCGCGTTTTGCGCGGGATGCCCGCCACGATGGCCCGGCGCGTGGGGGCGGAGGACATTCGAAATGGCGTGCTGACACAGTTTGATGTGGCGATCTTCCCCGGCGGTAGTGGTAGCAAACAGGCGGCGGCACTGGATGCCCCAGGGCGGAAGGCTGTGCAGGCCTTTGTGCAACGGGGTGGCGGGTATGTGGGCATCTGTGCCGGCTCGTATCTGGCGGCGGCGAATTATTCGTGGTCGCTCGGCATCAGTAATCACAAGACGTTTTGTGAAACCATAGACCTGCCGGACATCGGCCGCAAGAGCATGTGGTATCGCGGGTCATCCGCGACGGTTAAGATGGAACTGACCAAGGCGGGCCGGGAGATTCTTGGCGACCGGAATGACGTTTTTCAGGTGCGCTATCAGAACGGCCCGATCATGTCGCCGATGGGCGTGAAAGGGCTGGGAGCGTTTCGCACATTGGCAATTTTTCGCAGCGAGGTGGTACGTTATGGCCCGCAAAAGGGGACGATGGTGAACACACCGGCAATCATCGCCGGGGAGTATGGCAAGGGGCGGGTGCTTTCCATTAGCCCGCATCCGGAGTCATCGGCTAAACTGCATGCGCTGGTGGCAAACGGCATCCGTTGGGCGGGCCCGCGTTAGGTGTAAACCTACGTAAGCAGCACCTCAAAGCTGAAATGTCAGAAGGAAACGCACTCGGAGAGTGCGAACCATTCACCGGCAGTGCCGGGATCGGCGGCGTCAACTGTTCCATGTTGTGGTTCATCCCGAATGTCCTCCCAATCCAATGTCAGCTTTTAATCGCTTGTTCGCAGCTTAAACACATATAAACCGCCAATTTAGGCGAATAATTACCGGGAGACCTTGTGAATCCCTACATTACACGGTGGTGGTTCCCCGTGTTAATGGGTTATGCTAAATGGCGGTGCCCTTCCGTGGGGCACCGTTCATTTTTGAGGGGCTTTTGATTTGGTGGGCGGTGTGGCAGGCTTCGGCCGGTGAAAGGTAGCGTTGTTGCAATTTCAATAGCTGAAAAGGTCGGCCGGCCATGGTGGTTATGGCTTCATGTGCTGAGCCTGGATGCGGTGCTGGTGGGGCTGGTGGGGCTGGAAGCGTTTGCCCAGGTAGCGGGAGTGGTATTGGGAGCCTCGGATCGCTTGTTGTTGGGGCTTTGTGCGTGGCTGGCTTATTGTGGGGATCGGCTGCTGGATGGCCGCCGACTCAAGGTGAAAGCCGCGATGGCGCGACATCGATTTGCTCAACGCCATTTTAATCTTTTAAGTTCACTTTGGTTTCTCGCGTTGCTGGCAGCCGCCTTGTTGGCTTGGCAATTGCCGTTGCCAGAACGGCAGGCGGGATTGGTGTTGCTGGCGATCGTGGTCGGCTATTTTTCCCTCCAGCATCATCGGACAACTCGCAAGCGGGCAGGGCGCTGGAAGGAACTGATGGTTGGGGCAGGGTTTGCGGGAGGCTCGATTTTCTTTGTGGCCTTCCGTGCGGAGCTTAGTGTGGGCTTGGTTTGTCTGGGCATGGCTTGGGCGATGGCCTGCATGCAAAATTGCCTAGTGGTCGCTGGATGGGATCGGGATGAAGATCTGGCGATGGATCAGCCATCGTTGGCACGGGAAATATCAGGACTTCATCGCTGGTTATTGATCGGGCTGCTCGTTCAATTTGCGCTGGTGGGAATCGCCGTGTTGTCGCACGGGGCATGGCTGAAACTAGGCGGGGCCCTATTGCTGAGTGGAGCCTTGCTGGGCGAGTTGGAACGGCGCGGGATGCATTGGCCCACCGAACAACGCCGGGTTTGGGCCGATGCCGTCTTATTGTGTCCACTACTGACTCTTGTCTGAACCCCTGAATCAATTCGATTTGCTGGCTCGGCCGTATCGTTGGCTGGAATATCTTGTGTTCCAAAATTCTCTAGAGCAATGCCGCTTTGCCCTATTGCCAGCGTTGGCTGGGTGTCGACGTGTTCTCATCGTTGGCGAAGGCGACGGTCGGTTTGTGGCAGAACTGGTTCGGCGTTATCCGGGAATGAATGTGGATTGTCTGGAAGGAAGCCCGGCCATGATTGAACGGGCTCGAGCTCGAATACCCCAGCAAGCCGCGGTGACATTTCATCATGCCGATGCAATTGGATGGAACTATCCGACTGGTGAATATGATGCGGTGGTGACCTGTTTCTTCCTCGATTGTTTTCAGGAAACCACGCTGACCGATTGGGTGCCGCACGTGCGATCGGCATTGCGGCCGGGCGGTTGCTGGGCCGTGGCGGAGTTTTGCGAAGGTGAATCGGGGGGGCGCCGATGGCGAAGTCGATTTTGGCTGGGGATCATGTATGCCTTCTTTCGGAGCCTTGCCAATTTGGAAGCGCGCCGCTTACCTAATTGGAAACGGCTCCTGAAGGGAACCGGCAGCCGTGTTCAGGACGAGGGAACAATGCGAGGAGGCCTTTTGGAATGGTCCATTTGGCGTTAGGAAAATACTCGCAAATCCCAGTGATTTAGTCCATAAAAGGGCTTCATGGACGCGGAGATTCGAAACGCGCAGGGGGAGAAACTCGACTACGCCTATCATTCAGCACAGGGCGATTGCCCGTTCACAGTGATTATTGGGCACGGCGTCACCGCCAATATGAACCGACCCTTTGTGGAGGCTCTGGCCAAAGGGTTGGCAATCGCCGGGATCCCCGCCTTGCGCTTTTCTTTCTCCGGTAATGGCGATTCAGAGGGGCGGTTTGAAGATTCCTGTGTCTCAAAGGAAGTGGAAGATTTGGGTGCCGTGATCGATTCTGTCAAAGTGCAGGGCCGTCGTATTGCTTACGTGGGGCACAGCATGGGCGGTGCCGTGGGCGTTAAGCGAGCCGCTGCCGATGATCGGATCGAATTACTCGTTTCACTGGCTGGCATGGTGCATACGGCCAAGTTTGCTAAGGTGGAGTTTGGTGAGGAAACTCCTGGCAGCGGGTTCATGTGGGGCAAGAAAGATTGCCCGTTATCGCGGGCGTTTGTGGATGACATGAACCAAATCGGGAGTGTCCTGGAATTGGGTGGGGAAATCAAGGTGCCGTGGCTTCTGGTGCATGGCACTGTGGATGATGTGGTTCCGATCGCCGAGTCCAGTGAGATTTTTGCCCAAGCTCAGGATCCCAAAGATCTCGTCGAAATAGAAAACTGCGACCACGTATTCGACGCCGAAACCGACCCGGAAGCGCTCCCGGTCATGGTCCGAAAAGTGACCGAATGGCTATTGCCGAAAACGATGGCTCCTCTTCAATCCTGACTCTTTTCAATTGCAAATTGAAGAGGGAGTGGGAATCATTCCACATGTTTCGTGCGTGGTGTCTTAACATCTGTGGGTTGTCCCTTCTCCTTTTTTTAGCGGCTTGTAGTGGTTCCAAGACTGAATCGAACGAAAAGAAAACGGACGAGCAGGCCAACGAATACGCCGAAGATCAAATCGTTGTCCGTGATGATGGAACGGTTGTTGCCGCGGCCAATAATTTGCCGATCACAGGCGTTTTGAAGTCTTACTGGCCGAATAAACAAATCAAGCGTTCTACTGCCTTGGTGGAGGGAATCGGGCATGGTCCGGTAAAAGCATGGCATCAGAACGGGGCAGTGGCTCTGGAGGGGCAAAATGTGGATGGCCGGCCGGAAGGTATCTTCAAGCAATGGTCTGAAGATCAGCTGGTGATGAAGGTGACTCGTTTCCAAAATGGGAAGACGGTTTCTGAAGAGACTCATCATACGAAGGAAATGGAGTCTCAGATTGCGAAGTTGGTGGAGGAAAGAAGCCGATTAGATCGCAATGTATGGGCACCTGAGCTAAAGGCTCAGGAAGTTGAGATGACTTTTGTTCGGCTTTGGGATGATCTGCGACGAACTGATCATAATTGGAAAACGCTGGAGAATTTTGTGTTTAAGGCAATTTCGTTTCCGGTAGCAGGTGCAAGAACCAGTTTAAGTCATGGGATCACTCGGGAAATGCTTGAAACGAATACGGTGGAATTGTCGTTCGGTGATTGGAAAAAGCAAACAGCTCGTTGGAAACAGAGCGGTTGGGTGTTAGTCGAAACGGAATGGCATCAGTCAGAGTTTCATCCAGCTAAAAAACCGTCAGACCAAGCGAAGAGTGTCTACAGTGTCGTAGGGCATCTGGCTAATTCGGAGTTTGGTAGGCGGATTATCGTAAAAGTAAAGATGGATGTGTTGTGGGGAGAGAAGGGGGCTTCCGGCTTAAGGTCTCCGGATAAACTTATTGTGACAGAGGGTAAAATTCTGTCGCGTTCATCGGATCAGTTATTTCGTGAAGTGCAATCATGGAATGTTCTGCGAGATAACCCTGATCTTCCTTTGCTTAAAAACGTCAGCGAAGACAAATGGGCCAGAGTAAGCCCGACTTCTATAGTGGTGATGGATCTGAATGGTGATCAATTGCCTGATGTGCTTTCGGCTGGGGCAAATCTGATTTATTGGAATCGTGGTAACTTTAAATTTGAATCCAAGGAAATCATTAAAGGAGCAAACGGCTTCCCTCATTCCTTGGTAGTGGCAGAATTCACGGGAGATCAGCATCTGGATATTCTGACAGTAAATCCTGCTGGAAAACCGGAGGTTATCCCGGGGAACGGCAACGAGGAATTTAAACCGTCCAATCTGATGAGTAATCGTGATGAGGATTTGAAACTGGAAAATGTGTCCTGTATGGCTGTGGGTGACGTGGATGGGGATGGGGATAATGATGTGTTCATGGCTCAGTATCGTCCGGCTTATGAAAAAGGGACGATGCCCGTTCCTTACTTTGATTCAAACGATGGTCATCCCTCTTGGCTGTTAATTAACCAGGGTAACGGTACATTTGTGAATGGGACAAAAGAAGCCGGATTGTTAAAGAAACAACATCGTCGCACTTACAGTGCTTCATTTGTTGATCTGGATAGTGATCAGGATTTGGACCTCATGGTGGTTAGTGATTTTGCAGGTCTAGATTTGTACACCAATGACGGAGAGGGGCGCTTCAGTGATGTTACTTCTCAATTAGGAAGCGCCCGGTTTAGCTTTGGGATGGGACATTCAGTTGCAGACTATAATGGAGATGGGAATCTTGATATCTATATGGTGGGAATGGGATCTACTACAGCTCGCCGGTTGGAGGGAATGAAGCTGGGGAGAAAAGGCTTTGAATCTATCCAAGATGCACGGATGAAAATGGGATACGGCAATCGGATGTTGTTGGGCGATGGTCGTGGTAAATATAAGCAAGCATCATTCAATGATCAGGTGGCGCGCACAGGTTGGGGGTGGGGGAGTACGGCATGGGATTTTGATAATGACTCCGATCGGGATTTATATGTCGCCAACGGGCATTTGAGTGGCGAATCCTCTCAAGACTATTGCACTTCATTTTGGCGGCAAGACATCTATATGAATGCCAAAAAAGAAAACATGGTTGTTAGCTCGTTGTTTGATTCGTGTGTGGGAGATGTGGGGAAGTCAATTTCGTGGAATGGTTTTGAACACAATGCGCTATTGCTAAACGAAGGGGAGCATGGTTTTGCTAATGCTTCATTCCTGTTTGGCTTAAGCCATGAAAGCGATTGTAGATCTATTGTTGCGGCAGATTTTGATGTGGACGGAAGGCAGGATATTCTCTTGGTGGAAGGGGTGCAAAAAAAAGGGGATCAGTTTAGGGAGGGATACATTCAGCTGCTCCGCAATGAACTGAAGACCGGCAACAATTGGATTGGGTTTAATTTCACCAAAAAATCAGTCCGTGCCGCTTATGGTGCTCAATTAATTGTAAAACAAGAAAACCGAAATCATATTTTGCCGCTATTAACTGGCGATTCCTATGATGCACAGCATCCGCTAACGGTCCACTTTGGCCTCGGTAAGACTTCAAAAATTGACGAGGTGCAAATCCGATGGGTGGGCGGGGCCGTGAGCAAAATCGCTACGCCTGAGCCAAACAAATATCACGAGATAGAAACGGCCTTGGGTCATTAAATTTAGGTTTTGAGTGGTTTTCCGGATAAAGGTGCAATATGGGTGCAGTTTGTGATGCCCAAGCTTCAATTTGGGTTGACTCGCTGAAATAGACAGACAACATGAATATATGTCACCCAACCGACGTGCTCAACGCCACTGCTGTCGGTTGTCCGCATTTACATCGGTGGAATTGTTAGTGATCATTGTGGTGATCAGCCTGTTGGCCGGCATCATTCTTCCTTCTCTCAACAAAGCCCGGATTAAGGCAAACGCTAGCCAGTGTGTGGATCAACATCGACAACTCGGGCAGGCATACGCGGAATATATCGCCGATCATCAGCGTCCGATTGTTCGGCAAAAGATGGCCGGTAATCAGCGCAACGCCTGGCAACGTAAGTTGCTTTTGCATGCCGGGCAGGATCGCGGATGGTATTGCCCGGATTGTCGGCAGGACCATCATGGTGTGGGGTATAACCACGCCCTAGGCGAACTGGGGGATCTGAGCCGGGTCAAACAGCCGAAGTCGACGGTGGTGTTTGGAGATGCCGGCTTGGTGGCGAATCCCGATCAAGCTGACCCCAATGAATGGGTTGAAAAACAATCGGTTCGCCCACTCAAGGATGCCGGAGTGTTTGAAGTGCCTGCCAGTGCCAATTGGAAATCCAAGCCGTTGCGGATGGTAAATCGCCACTTGGGACGTGGTAGTGCCGTTTTTGCTGATGGGCATGTTGAGACATTGCCGGTAGGGGCGATCGGGTTCCAATACGAGGCCGGGCATGCCCGGGCGCTCTGGGATAACGAATAGAAATTCCTTTTCGGTCCCGTTCTGCTGCGCGAGAATTGGCGCGTGCAACGACTTGTTTTTCTTCTTTTGATGCTTACCCATGCTTGGGTTCAGGCGAAGCAGCCGAATGTGATCGTCATTCTGACCGATGATCAGGGGTGGGGCGATCTCAGCCTGAATGGCAATACGGATTTGGCGACGCCGAATATTGATTCGTTGGCGCGGGATGGGGCGCGGTTCGATCGTTTCTTTGTGTGCGCGGTGTGTTCGCCGACGCGGGCGGAGTTTTTGACCGGGCGTTATCATGTGCGGAGCGGAGTGTACAGCACGTCGGCCGGCGGGGAGCGGATGGATCTCGATGAACGGACCATTGCCGATACCTTCAAAGCCGGCGGATATGCCACTGGCGCGTTCGGTAAATGGCATAATGGGATGCAGTATCCGTATCATCCGAACGGGCGCGGCTTTGAGGAGTATTACGGGTTTTGCTCAGGGCATTGGGGCGATTACTTCAGCCCGCCACTTGAACACAATGGCCGTATTGTGCAGGGCGAAGGGTTTTGCGTCGATGATTTCACCGACAAAGCGATGGCGTTCATGGAGCGCAGTCACAAGACGGGTAAACCTTTTTTTGCCTATCTACCATACAACACGCCGCATTCGCCGATGCAGGTGCCGGATCGGTGGTGGAATAAGTTTAAGGACAAGGAGATCAAGATGCACAACCGCGACCCGCGCCGGGAGAATCTGGCGCATCTGCGCTGTGCCCTAGCGATGTGCGAGAATATCGACTGGAACGTCGGTCGCCTGCTCAAGAAGCTTGATCAACTAGGCGTGGCCGAGGACACCATCGTGGTGTTCTTCCACGACAACGGCCCGAATGGCGTGCGTTGGAATGGCGGCATGAAAGGGCGCAAGGGCTCCACGGATGAAGGCGGCGTGCGGTCGCCGTTGGTCGTTCGTTGGCCGGCGCGCATTCGAAAGGGCACGTTTGTAAAGCCCATCGCCTCGGTCATGGATTTGCTCCCCACGCTGGCGGATTGTGCGGGCATTCCGATGGTCAGCCAAAAGCCGATCGACGGCCTCAGCCTCAAGCCGCTCCTGCTCGGGCGTAAGGTGCAATGGCTCGATCGCACGATTATGAATTGTTGGAAAGGTAAGGTCAGCGCGCGCACGCAGCGATATCGCCTTGGGCACACAGGCCAACTCTTCGACATGGTAGCGGATCCGGGGCAGAGCAAGGACATCAGCAAGGAACAACCCAAGGTGGCCGCGCAATTGCGAGGTGAAGTGGAGCAATGGAAGAAAACCGTGCTCACCGAATTGGGCGAGGACAATCGGCCCTTTGTGATCGCGCATCCGGATTCCGAGTGGACGCAAATCCCCGCGCGCGATGGCACGGCCCACGGGGGCATCAAGCGGTCCAACAAGTTCCCCAACTGCTCCTACTTTTACAACTGGACTTCACTGGATGACAAAATCACCTGGCTCGTGGAGGTCGGGGCCAGCGGCAATTATGAGGTGATAATGCATTACGCTCTGCCCAAGGGCGATGAAGGCACGGCTGTGCAGATCACCTATGGCATGGGTAACTACGCCAGCGCCAAGACGGTGACGCTTAGTAAGGCGCATGATGTGCCGGTGCGCGGACAGGAAAATGATCGCGTTAAGCGTATGGAATCGTATGTCAAAGATTTCAAGCCGATATCCATGGGCATGCTTAACCTCAAGCAAGGCAAGGGTGTCCTCACGCTCAAGGCCCTCGAGATTCCGGGCAAAACCGCACTGGAGTTTCGGCTGCTTATGTTGAAGCGGGTGAAGTAGCATTCACTCCAAATAAATATAACGCACGCAGGAAATATATTGAACAAACTCTGTGCCCTCTGTGTCTTTTGGTAAGTATATGAGAGCTGCAATTTATATCATCACCCTGCTGGTCACGCCGCTTTGGGCGGGGACGCCGGAAGCGATGGTGTTGTTGAAGGCGAACTGTTTCTCCTGCCACAATCCGGACAAGGAAAAGGGCGGGCTCGATCTGACCTCGCGCGAGGCAATTCTTGCCGGCGGCGACAATGGTAAAGTGTTGCAACCGGGCAAGGCCGCGGCCAGTCGGCTGGTGCAAACCCTGCAAACTGGTGCTGATCCGCACATGCCGCCCAAGGATCAACTGTCGCCCCGGGCTATTTCCGCATTGGAAACCTGGGTGAACGACGGCGCGCCCTGGGATGCCGAGGCGCTCAAGGATTGGCCCAGCCCCAAGCGCGATCAGTTGACCCCTATGCCTCCAAGTTATGCGCCGTCACTGGCTTTGGCGTTGTCCGCCGATGGAAAACGTCTAGCAGTGGGCCGGTCGAATGGGGTGGTGGTGCATGATTTGGAAAACAATAATGCCGTGCTCGCCACCCTGACAGGGCATCGCGATACCGTGCAGGCACTGGCGTGGAGTGCCGATGGGCAATGGTTGGCGTCTTCGGATTACCGTTCCGTGCGGCTTTGGAATGCAGAGCTAAAACCGGCCGACGAGATCACGGCCTTCGAGGGGCGCGTTACCGCGCTGGCGTTTGCGCCGGATAATCAATCGCTCTATACCGCCGACAGTCAGCCGGCGGTTCGCGGGACCGTGCGTCAATGGTCTATGGCGGAGCGCAAACCGCTGACCGATTGGGTGGCCCATACTGATTCCATTTATGCCCTCGCCTTGAGTAAAGACGGCAAACAACTGGCCACGGCCGGCGGTGATGAGGTGGCCACGGTGTGGATCTTGGCCGATCGGAAGCCGCGCGCCACGTTGGAGGGACATCAGGGCGCTGTGTATGGCGTAGCCTTCAAGAGCGATGGCGATCAATTGGCGACGGTGAGCGCGGATCATGAGCTGCTGGTCTGGGATCTCAAAACCAAGCTGAAGATGACCGAGGTGCGAGTGCACAAGGGCGGGGTGACGGGGCTCGGTTGGACGCCCGACGACAAGGCGATTGTCACCAGTTGCGAAGACGGGCTCGCAAGAATTTTCACGGAGATTCAAACGCACGACGGCGCGCAACGTTCCAGCACGGCCAAGGAACGCAAGTTGACCGGCGGCACGGGGCGCCTGCATGCTGTGGCGTCTTCAGCGGATACGAAACGGGTGGTGGCCGGGAATCATGCGGGCGATGTGTTCGTCTGGGAGGACAATAGCTTGACCGCTACGCTCAAGCCGGAGGCAGAAGTGCCGGGGCCCGAAGGTAAGGTGAGTTTTATCAAAGACGTGCTGCCTATCCTGAGCAAAGCTGGCTGCAGCGCGGGTGCCTGCCACGCCAAGGCGGAGGGGCAGCGGGGGTTTAGCCTCTCGGTGTTCGCATACGACACGCGCAAGGACTGGCAGGAAATTACGGAGGACGCCTTTGGTCGACGCGTGTTTCCGACCTTTCCGGAAGAGAGTTTGATTTACCGTAAAGCCACGCTCGCCATGCCTCATGAAGGCGGGCAGCGCATCGTGCCTGGGTCGCCCTCGGCCAAGGTGTTGCTGCAATGGATCCGCGACGGCATGGCCTATCAGCACGAAGGTGAGGCCTCGCTGGAGCGAGTGACCGTGATGCCAGCAGCGGGGGTATATCGCAAGGACGCGCAGCAATCCCTGCGTGTGACTGCTCATTATTCGGATGGCCAACAACGCGATGTCACTGTATTGGCGGGGTTTGTCTCGAACGATAACGGCATTGCAACTGTGACCGACGCCGGCCGCGTGACGGTGGGTGGGATCCACGGCGAAGGCACGATCGTGGCGCGTTACATGGGGCAGGTGGCCATCTCGCGCGTCACTGTACCGGCGGAGAAGAAGATCGCTGCGGCCAACTACGCGGCGTTGCCTGCGCATAATTTCATTGATGAACTGGCCTACGCGCAGTTCCAGCGACTCGGGTTCCTGCCCAGTGCGCTGTGTTCGGATGAGGAATTTCTGCGCCGCGCCTCGCTTGATACCATCGGCCGTCTGCCGACCCTTGAGGAGGCCCGTGCGTTTCTGGATGATCCGGCAAAGGATAAGCGCAAGAAACTGATCGGGCGATTGCTGGCTGATCCCGCGTACGCCGATCATTGGGCGAATCAGTGGGCCGACCTCGTGCGGCCCAATCCTGATCGTGCCGGGCTCAAGAGCGTGTATGTGCTTGATCAATGGCTGCGCGAGGCATTCCGCAAGAACCAGCCGATGGATGTTTTTGCCCGCGAAATGATCACCGCCACCGGCAGCACGCATCGGTTTGGGCCGACAGTGGTGTATCGCGACAAACGTACGCCGGATGAGATGGCGAAAATTTTCAGTCAAATATTTCTCGGCACCCGCCTGGAATGTGCGCGGTGCCATAATCATCCCAACGAAAAATGGACGCAGCGGGATTTCTATTCCTTGTCGGCCTACTTTGCGCAGGTGAAACGCAAGGGCTCGGGCGTGTCGCCGCCGATCTCCGGCGGCACCGAATGGTTTTATCATGGCGCCACCGGTGGCGTGACGCATCCGGTGACCGGCGAAAGTCTGCCGCCACAACCGCCCGATGGACCGCCGGCCAAATTAGCCGAAGGCGCCGATGCGCGCGATCGATTGGTGGATTGGATGGCGCAGCCGGATAATCCGTTCTTCGCCCGCGCACTGGTGAACCGTGTGTGGGGCGCGTATTTCGGAAAAGGACTGGTGGAGCCGGTGGACGACATGCGTGCCTCGAATCCGCCGGTGAACGCCGCGTTGCTCGATGCATTTGCGAAACATTTCGTACAGCTCAAGTACGACCAGAAGGCGCTTATTCGCACGATTCTGGAAAGCCGGTTGTATCAGCTTAGCTCGGAGGCCAATGCCACCAACGCGGCCGATACGCGCAATTTTTCGCGCAGCTACCGACGGCGCTTGCGGGCGGAAGTGTTACTGGATGCGGTGGGCGATGTAACCGGCGTGCCCACCAGCTTCAGTGCTACGTGGAGCGGTGCACGCGCGTTGGAAACGTGGAACTTCAAGATTGGCTCTGAGTTTCTGGACGCCTTTGGCCGGCCGAATTCCAGCAGCGACCCCCCTTGCGAGCGTAACACCAAAGGTACGGTGGTGCAGGCACTACACATGATGCATTCGGAAATCCTCCACACAAAGATCACGCACGCCGATGGCCGCGCGGCCAAACTGACGGCCGGCGACCACACGCCGGCGGAGATTGCCGAGGAAGTGTTTCTCGTGGCCTTGAACCGTCGCCCTACTGCTAATGAAACCAAGGAGATTACGGCCTATTTTGAGAAGAAAAAGGACGATCGCGCCGGGGCCGTGCAGGATCTGCTTTGGGCGGTGCTGAACACAGCGGAATTTCTGTTTAATCACTAGGCCGGACTCGCTGGCATCGTAGAGGGACGAGATCCACCCCGTCCCAAATTTTGTTTAAACCCAAAGCATGCCTTGCCCCGATACGTTCAACCCGTACAATCGCGGTGTCACTATGAAACGCATTTTGCTTTTTCTTTCTGTGCTCATGGCCGCGCCGTTATTTGCCGGAAAATGGGATGAGATGAACTACGGCCCGTACCTGACGCATTCACTTGAGGTGCACGGGGCGGGAATTGTAAACAAGGGAATTGCCATCCGGCTGGACGCGGGCGAAGGCGGGGTCTCCAAGGGTAATGCGTTCATGCTCTACGACACCGATCTACTCAACTGCGCGGTGGGTTGGAGCGGTGGCTTTATCGATTGGCGTGGCATCGCGATGGATGGTCGTCACAACGCGCACGCCTCCATTCGCGGCGATCAGACATTCGCCAATCCCGTGGGTCCCGGTTGGCGCAGTCCAGCTGGTAAATGGGAGGACACCGTCCGCGTGCGCGGGCTGGACAAGAAACCCTATGGGCCACTGCCGCGCACATGGGCGCATTACAAGGGCCTGTATTTACATGGTGACAAGGTGGTGCTTAGTTACACCGTGGGCGCACGCGGCGTGTTCGAGATGCCGTCGTTACACGGCGAGAATGTATTCATTCGCAATCTTCAGATTGCGCCGGGCACTAGCGAGATCGTGATGCAAGTGGCTCAGGGGACGGACGCCAAACCGCTCAACGGCAGTCGCAATATCGTGCAGGTGGCCGGCGCCAATGATAATGAGCCCGTGATTGCCGCCGCAGTGCTTGGTGAAACGGGCCTGTGGGATTTGGAGGACGGCAAGAATGTGCGTCTGCGCATTCCGGCGGCCACCAAGGCGCATCGCCTGCGTGTGTTAATTTGGTCCGGCGTGGCGGCGGATGTGAAGGGCTTCGCCAAAGCCGTGGCCACAGTGCAGTCCGGGGATGAAGCCCCGAACTTGATCAAGCTGACTCAGGGCGGTAAGGCGCAATGGACCGAGACGGTGGAGACGCAGATTCAGACCGGACTCGACTTGGGGCCGTACGCCACTGATACCTTCCAGCTACCGGATAATAATCCCTGGAAATCCTGGATGCGCTTGGGCGGGTTCGATTTCTTCAAAGACAACCGCCGCGCTGCGGTGTGCACGTGGCAGGGGGATGTGTGGATCGTTGAAGGATTGGATCTTCCGAAGGGCAAGCTCACCTGGCGCCGCATTGCCACGGGGATGTTCCAGCCGCTGGGGTTGAAGATTGTCAACGAGACCATTTATGTCTGCTGCCGCGACCAAATCACTCGCCTGCATGACGCCAATGACGATGGCGAAATTGATTTCTACGAGAATTTTAACAACGACCATCAGGTGACTGAGCATTTCCATGAATTCGCAATGGACCTACAGACGGATGCCGAGGGAAATTTTTATTTCGCCAAGGCCGCGCGCCACGCGAAGGACGGGCTGGTGCCCCATCACGGCTCGATCATCAAGGTGAGCAAAGACGGCTCCAAGAGCTGGCGCATCGCCAACGGATTTAGGGCCCCCAACGGTGTGACCGTGAACGGGGACGGTACGTTTTTTGCCAGCGATCAGGAAGGCCACTGGATTCCGAAGAACCGCATCAACCTGATCAAACAAGACGGCTTCTACGGTTACATGGGCTCGTATGTGCCCGGTCGCGATCCGGAGGATTACGACCCGCCGGTGGTCTGGATTCACAACAGCGTGGATCGCTCGCCCGCCGAGCAGCTTTGGGTTACCAGCGATAAATGGGGCCCGCTCAAGGGCTCCTTGATCAATCTCAGCTACGGCACCGGCCGGCTATTTACCGTGCCGTACGAAAAGGTCGATGGCGTGCCGCAGGGTGGCGTGAGTCGCATTCCGCTGGGCGAAACCCCCACTGGCGTGATGCGCGGTCGCTTTCATCCGGTGGATGGCCAGCTCTATGCCTGCGGTCTCTTCGGCTGGGCCGGTAATAAATCGCGACCGGGGGGCTTCTACCGTTTCCGTTACACCGGCAAACCGCTGCATGTTCCGGTCAAATATTCCGCCAGCAAAAAGGGCGTGAGCCTTACCTTCAGTGAGCCTCTCGATAAAGCCACTGCCACCGATGTGGGTAGTTATGCCGCCGAGATGTGCAACTACCGGCGCACGCGAGGCTATGGTTCGCGAGATTATAAGGTGAGCAATCCCGATCAACAGGGCCGCGATCAACTTGAGGTTTCCATGGTCACACTTAGTGCCGAGGGCAAAACCATCACGCTGCAAATACCGGGCCTGAAGAAGTGTATGACCCTACGCATCCGCTACAATCTCAAGGGCGCCAAGGGCGAATCCGTGCAATCGGAAATCAACTGCACCATTAACGTGCTGAAGTGAGATGGCAGAACTTAAAAACCCAGAAGAATTCCGGCGATGTAGGCAAGTTCATTGTCGGCATCAAGGAGCACGGGAAAACCTCCACTCCTGATCCGACGGCCCACGGCATAATCCTAAGACCACGGCCGGATTAGCTGTCGTCATCAGTCACCTCAAACTGTTGCCCGATGTGCTTGTCGCCGCGGGTGCGAGCGAGGGTTTGCTGGCGTTGGCGTTCGCGGCGGCTGGCGCGAAGGGAGTCGCTGAGATCGGCGGCACAGCGCGGGCAGCAGACGCCTTCCTCGTATTCGGGCGAATCCATGTCCTCGAGCTTGAGCGGCCAGCGGCAGCCGAAGCACACGCGGCTCTCGCCTTCCTTGAGGCCATGCGTTACGGACACGCGATGGTCGAACACAAAACATTCGCCTTCCCACAGGCTGTCGTCCGAGTCGGTCTTTTGCAGGTAATTCAAAATGCCGCCCTGCAGGTGATACACGTTTTCAAAACCCTCCTTCAGTAAGTGTGCCGAGGCCTTTTCGCAGCGGATGCCGCCGGTGCAAAACATCGCAATCTTCTTGTGTTTTGCCTCCGCCAGCTGCGATTGCACGTAGGCATTCCATTCGCCGAAGGTGGTGGTGTGCGGGTTGGTGGCGCCCTGAAATGTGCCAAGCTCCACTTCGTAATCGTTGCGGGTATCAATCAGCAGCACATCGGGATCTCTGATTAACGCGTTCCAATCTTCCGGGCTAACGTATTCGCCCACGGCGTCATTGGGATTCACCGAAGGATCGCCCAGAGTGACGATCTCCTGACGGATGACTAGACGCAATCGATGAAAGGTGTCGCGGTTCGTTTCGCATTCGCGATGAGGCATGGCGTTGAAGCGTTGGTCCGAGCGGATGAATTTCAGCACGGCATCAACGCCCGGCTTGGTCCCGGCAATGGTGGCGTTGAGTCCTTCGGTGGCGAGAATGATCATGCCGTGCACTTCATGGGCGCGGCATTCGGATTCCAGTCGATCGCGAAAAGCTTCGCAGTCGGGGAGATCGACGAAACGGTAAAAGGTGGCAACCGTCTGCGGCATGGATCAGCGACGATCGAGCGTGAGGCGATCGACATTTGGACCGCTCGCGCCGATGGATTCGAGGCGGATTTGATTTTCGCCCTTTTGCAGCGCGGCGTCGGTGATCAGATCTTTCCAGCTCGTCCAGTCGCCTGTGTCATTGAATGGGAGCGATTTTTGAATAACTTTGCCATTAACCTTCAAGGTCAAGGGCCGGTTGCCGCCCGCGAGGGCGTATCGGAAAGCGAGCTTGTAGGTTGTTGCTTCGTGCGCGGTTACGATCCATTCGAGGTGCTCACCGGATTGGCCATTGAAGTCGGCATATCCTTTGCCCGAAAACCCGCCATTCCGCTTATCAAAGCTCGGTCCTTGCCGACCGGCGAGGGCGGCATCCAATGCCTGCGGGGAGCTCGTCAGTTTTACCGGCTGCGCTTTCACCGGCTTGGACGTAGAGCCGCCGCTGGAGCTGCCGGCAATCAGATGCGGTGCTTTGTCTTCACCATTAGTGAGGGTATTCAGGGTGTAACAGACCAAGGTATTCAGCGCAGGCGTCTTGTCCTTGGCGGTGACGTTCTTAAGGGTCAGTTGGTACACGTAGCCGGGATTCAATTTATCCAGCGCGATCGAAACGGTCTTGCCGGTTTTGCCCACCTCCAAGGCGGTGACGCCGATGGTCTCCTTGCCAAGTTGTGGTGAGCCGTAGCTTTGGTGGTACTTGTAGTAGTACCGCTGAAACTCAAACTTAGTCGCCTCCACGTTGCCTAGTGGATGGGTGAAGGTAAGGTCAAATCCGCGTTCGGTGAGTTTCATGCCGGCCAATTCCATCGGGGTTTTGCCGGTCCACGTGACGCGTTGTAGCCCGCTGCCGCCGGCCCAGGAGAGGTGGGTGGATCCGGTCCACAGACTGCCGTCAGGCGCGAAGGCAAAACGGTGCATGCCGCGATGCAATCCGCCGCCATCGATAAAGGGCAGACAGGCGCCCTGCGTTTGGCCTGCCACTTCATCCACTAACACACGCAGGATGCGTGGCCGATTCATTTCGCCAACGAGCAGTTGCCCGGCGAACGGGCCGAATTTTCCATCGGTGGTGTCGGTAAGCATTTGAGTGGGGCTGTTGGCCATGCTGCCCTGCGGAAACAAAACCGCGGCGCGCTTGCGTTGGGCATCGAATTCGGCCGGCGGTACCTTAAGCGGATTGCGTCCAACTTCCCACTGGCCGGTCCACACTAGACTCGCGGGGTGCCCGTAAAAATTACCTTCTTTCACATGGAACAGCTTGCTGGTGCCGAGCCAGTCACCCTGGTTATCGGTGGCCCACAGGCGGCCGGCGCTGTCGAAGTTCACGCCATTGGGGGAGCGAAAGCCGGGGGCGAAGGGCGTGGTCTTGCCGTCCGGTGCAATCTTTAGAATCCAGCCGCGAAACGGGGTGGCGGAGTACATTCGGCCGGAACCGTCGCGGTGGTTTTTGTAAAACTGTTCGCGGGTAATGCCGTAATGGCGGAATTCTCCACGGATTTCCGGGCGAATACTGGCTCCGCTGGAGGCGAGATTGAGGCCGACGTAGTAGTTTCCGGACTTGTCTCGCG
>Ga0315322_10000923_pt1 | contig 22489 bp, 32 predicted proteins | sample M110021515metaG_FD_203461 | JGI IMG/M metagenome (GOLD analysis project Ga0315322, IMG submission 203461) | Ammonia-oxidizing marine archaeal communities from Monterey Bay, California, United States - M1 100m 21515 | ecosystem: Environmental > Aquatic > Marine > Intertidal zone | place: USA...
GCTTATAATATTTTTTTATAATTAGTAACATCTAGCCCTAGCCAGACACAAACAGCAGCCCTATTTTTCTAAAAAAAACCAAATAAAGCGCCCTTTTAGCCTATTATAACAAATAAAACAAAATAAAAGCTAGCTTTGGCCCGTTTTTATTATGCCAAACAAATAAGCGCAAACCCCCCACTTTTCCCAGAACTTACAAATAAACATATAGTACTAATACAATGCAACAAGATGACAATAAAAATAAATTCGATGTAAACCTTGATCCTGAACAAACAGAGAGGTTAAGAGAAATATTTGGATTTAATAATAAGCAGCCCTTTGGAGACTTCATGGTTGATAGCTCAAAGAAAGGAAAATTCTACGATAAAATAAAGAAGGAGCAAGCTAAAAAAAATAAAAACAAATAAGCCCCAAGGTTGTAGGATATTCTTGCAAATAATAAAGTGCAAGTTTGCCAGATATTTTCGCAAATAATAAGGTGGCTCAAAATGCCCACTTTTTTATAGAATTGCAAATAAACATATAGCACCAAAACAAATAAAAAGCCCCCGAAGGGGCTTGCTGATATTAATTAATCTTTGTGAATGGTCCAGCCAGCCTCACCGCGAGAGTGGTAGAACTCGGCATCGACCTCGTTGCACCACCTGCGTTTCCGAAGCTTCGACTCCCGCCAGTGCGGACCCATCGCATCTTCCCAAGCGTCGTCAGGCGAAAGCCCGAACCCCAGATTTAGGGTTCCCCCATAGGGACAGGCATGAGATAGGCATTGAACAACATAGTATCTAGTAGAGGTAGTATCAGACATCAACAGAACTATAACAAATAATATATTATAGTCAAGGACTTTTTAATCAGCAGCAAATAAAAATAAACACAAATAAGCAAATGCCCGTTTTCTAGCATATAGACAAATAAACGTTATTATATTCTTGACAGTATAACTAACTGATTATCAGAGACTTACATTAAGTAAAAATCGTTGTAACTCACTGATTAGTAAGGAGTTAGAGCGCCCCGCCCGCCCCCGCCCTGTAACTCGCTGATAGACAACGAGTTACGGGGGTTTTTTTATTTAGCTTTTTTTATAGTTGGGGTGCCAAGTTGGGAATTCTACTTTTGGGGCCAATTCTGTATAACCTAACTCTGTGAAATGTTCATGCAGCTCGTAAGCTCCATGCAAGCATATTTCAAAAAAAACTTGTTTCTTTTCGTCAGAGTACTCAAAGTTACAATCATTCCTTCCACTTTCACACTTAGTTACTCTAAATGTTTTAGGGAATACCCCCGTCAATTTAACTGTTGGTGTTTCGTTGTTCATCTTTTGCTTGTTGTATTTTTTTCTTTCTGTCGTTTCTGTCATGGAACCATGCAGAGCCATATCTAATGTTTCTTGATTTAAAGAATTCGTCGCAAGCTTCGCTCACTGTGCGAGCAATGTTTGCGGGGAGTACATCGTACATCCCGAAATTCTTTTGAGAGGATTGCTGGATTATTTCTTTCTTATCGATAGCTTTCTTAAGGAAAGGATCGTGTTCTATATCGGATTGATTAACAGAGTTGTCTCTTGTGGAAGTGCTCATTTATTTTATTTCCTTTACAATTTCTAAGAGGGATTCTTTATCGACGTTGATCATTATTTCGATTTCATCTTTGTCATCGCCCAAGAATAGAAGACAGACTTCATTTGGATTATCGGGGACGGGTCTTTGTGCTTCTAGTTTCATTCTTATCTATTTCTTTTTAGAGACCATATAATTCCAGCTAGTATATAAAAGGCTGTCTTTAAAATTTCTACGTCCATATTATTTGGGCTCAACAACGAAACCCGTTTCGTCTTCTTTAGCAAGACCTTTCTCAACCAATCCAACGATCACGCCTTTAGGATCTTTGAAGCGCAGATCATGCTCATCTCCATTTACTACGGGATAGCCAAGATAAGTTTTAGGAAGTGAACCACGGAAGACGACGGCGACGTTACCTCCTAGCTCAAGGATTGTTTTCATTTTGTTATCACTAGTCTCCTCACTGCGAGAAAAGGTAAGATGGTAGTTGTCAGGCATTTTGCCATCAAGCCAAGCCCTCATTCTATAAAACCCTTTAGTGTAATCGTAGAAACTCACATTTGGGAACTCTTCCATTACATTAAGAGGGCGAACTAGTTGGGGGTTTACTGTTCGGCCTTTAAGGACATTCTCCCAAGGAATATCTGAAGTAAGATTAAGGCGAAAGCATGGAATCATTTGCTTTTTACCTGCGCTAATGATCGCCTTGGCGATTTCCGTTCTAAGGTCCGACATGAAACCAAAGTTATCCTTAAAGAATCTTTTAGTTTTATTGATTCTAGAAGTTTGCACGTTGCTCATGCAACCACGACCCGCAGTATCTAAACAAGCGGCACGACAACCTGCGCTTGCCCATTGGCAGACATTGAATCCTGATTTATTAGCGGGGGAAAGGTGGAGACCGAAAGTGCGATATCCTAGAACCTCTCCCTTTAGTGTTTTAGTGTTACCTTTATTAAGTAATTTCATAACGAGGGGAGAATACCAGAAGAGAGAATGCGCTACAAGCCTTTTTTAATTATTATTAAATGTTTTTTAATGCTTGACACGCCATTAAAACAAAAACCTTCGTAACTCACTGATTGATAGGGACTTAGAGCGCGGCGGCGGCCCCCGCCCTGTAACTCATTGATACTCAACGACTTACAACGATTTTTTTTTCTTGACAAAGAAAAACCCCGCCCTCCATGCAGAGAGGACGAGGTTATGTTTGTTACCCCTAACAAAAAATTATAGTGCCATCCTGACAAGCTGGATGAGGCCGAAGAGAGTAACTAGGCCAGAAAGTAGGACTATGCAAGTGAAAACTACATTCTCGAAAAAAGATCTATCTTGTTCTTTCATGGGAAGAAACCCCCCCTTGCGGGGGGGCGTTATGGGCTATGCAGGTAAAATTAAAGCTGACTCGCGATCATCTTGGGAGATGACAACTTCGGGAGGATTGACCACACGGTCAAAAATCTGCTGGGCTTGCATCGTCATGCGGGGAAGGTGCATGACATTGTTAGCGGTTAGATTCTTAAACGACTCGGTCACGGCGTTGTAGACATTCCAGAGAGTCCCCTTGTACTCGGAGAACGCGCCCTCGTTGCCGTCCTTATCGACGCCACCGTTTTCGATGTTGTCGAAGATAGCTTCAATCTTGGTGGGCTTGATTAAACCCGCCTTGACAAGCTTATTGAGAACCGAAACCTCATTGGCCTCGGTGTTTTTGTAAGCCTCAATGCGCTTACCTTGGTTGTCCCAAGTCTGTTGAACTTGGCCGATTGCCTTATTAAAAAGGAAAGGAAGGTCTTTTAAGATGTTTTGCGTATGCTTGCGAGCAAGTGTGACGTCAGAAGAAAAACAGAGGTTTTCGCAAACCAACATGGAATTCCCAATTGCGAGGCTGCTGGCAAATTTCTGGTTGTGGGAGTTGCGAAGTCCCATGACAAGCTGGCGCTCTTCACTGTCGAAGCCAGACTTGCGAAGAGCGAAACCGCTGAAGCAATTCATATTACCTTCGGAAAGACCGTGCTCTTCCTGTTCAATGGTGAAACCATTGTCCTTAAGAGTTTCGCGAGCTTGATTAATGAGGGCATCATGAGCGATAGGGAAGTGGTTGCCTTTGCCTTCGGCGTCTGGCTTCCTCATCCAGTTGGGAGCAGGAGTTTCGATAGCTTTAACGGCTGCGAAGTCAACTTTGTTGGATGAGTAGATTAGGTTTTTCATAGTAGTAGTAGTAGTAGTAGTTAGTGGTAAAGCGAGAGCGTTTCTCTCGACAGGAGAATTATGACAGAAAAGTAATTAACTGCAAGCCCTTTTTTAATCTTTTATGCATTTTTATTTTTTTGTTTTGAGCTTGACAAGGAGTTAACGAAAAAACCGCCGTAACTCACTGGTACTCAAGGAGTTACAAGGCGGCGGCGGGGGCTGGCTCCTAAGCCACTGATATTCAATGACTTAGGAGATATTTTTATTTAATGTATTCTTTTACAGAGAGGCAGTTAAACTCCATTGCCCTTTGATCGGTAGGATCTCCAGCCTCTCCGACCTCAACCAAGTCGATAGCCGCAGCCTCCGAAGAGGCTTCAACTTCAAACTGCAAGCGGTTTACTTCCTCTACTATCACTAAGTAGTTTTTAATCTTCATCTGGCAATGGCTCCTTTCCGTAGTCGAGGTAATGCTTATGCTGCCTAGCATATTGGTAAACCTTATTCATTGCTTTCTCCACTTCTCCTCTTTCCTGACAAGCTTTATCCCAAGCTTCCTCTCCAAGAGGGTAGTAATCCCTCTCATGGAAGTCTGTATCATAAAGGAGTTTGACTTGAGCGTCGCTTACAGCGCAAAACAAATCATTGTATTGTCTGCGTAGTCTATCCTCATCCGATCCATTCATGTGGATGCACGGCATTGTATGTTTTTTAATCATAATTTAAATTCTTTCTGTTGCTTGTTCAATGACTAAGACAAAGCCCAACTCTTTTAGGGCCTCAATGTCATAGTGAGTTAAAGTTTTTCTTCCTGTTAGTTTCTTTATAGAATTCCTGACAGATTCTTTTTTTACATAAGTTAGGGTATTACCGTAAACTTCTTTTCTTTCAACCTCTATTGTCATAGTTAATTTTGTTTAATTTTACCACCAGCAAGTATAAAAAACTTGATCGCCTTCTGAGATGGCTTCTCTAGCTTTTGCCACAAACTCTAGATCATAATCTTGGCGCGTTGCGTCGTGACTAGTATCACTCCCAAAGAAAAAGCCTTGGGTTTGAGGTAATGTTTGGTGCTTAATGCAAGTCCATAATTGGTCCAAGTCTTCTGTAGTGATTTCAAGCTCTTGGCAATTAAGATCACTTTCTGATTTGCCAGTTTTGATGGCCCAAAGTTTTTCCATCCAACCTTGCAAAGCATTATGTTTGCGCCAGTAAGAAAGCTCAGTTGACTCACCATTAGAGTCCTTTCGGTGTGCATATTGGTCTAATCCCATAACAGAAGTATCCTGACAGAATATTTATAATGGTCAACGATTTTTTAATGTTTTTTTTGCGCTAACAATGCCAAATATTTTTGCAAATAAACTTGACTAACATTGCCAGATATTTAAGCAAATAATGCGCTAAGGTCACTAAGGTTAAAAGCAAATAAGCCAAATATACGCCCAGATCCACAAAAGATAACCCACTGATACTCAGTGAGTTACAGAGCAGCTTAAAATTAAAAAACCTTCTAAGTCACTGATACTCAACGAGTTAGAGCGATTCGCCTGCCCCCGCCCGCTAACTCACTGATATTCAACGAGTTACAGCGTTTTTTTCTAAAATGATTTTTTTCGGGCTGTAAAGCTAAAAAAGGGACAAAGGCAAAAAAAAGCTCCCTTTCGGGAGCCTTGCGCGGGGCGGTTAGTCGTGCCAAGGAGCCACCTCTTTCTCGCTATGCTCACAGTGAGCTACCCACTCTTGGGCTTCGGCATAGGCTGTTCTCCAAACCCCCATGGCCAACTCCCCGTCTTCAAACATTTCTGGGATCACCCACCCACGGTAAGACCTTGGGCAAGTCATGCTCTCCTGCCCTTGGAGTCCTGCCTGATAAGCGAAGTCATATAACTGATGTACATTTAGTGTTGCCATGCGTAGATTTTACTCCAGAAAAGAATTAGATGCAAGCTTTCTTTGTATAAAAAACAAAAAAAACCCCGCCCCCAAAAGAAGGAAAGGGGGCGAGGCTTATGCACTAGGCTTTTATGCAGTTACCTAGTCGGCGATGATTTGACCAGAAGGGACAGAAACACAAAACCCTCCCGCTGCATTACCGATACACACACACCTAAAAAAGAGTTTTGATCATTTGGACTGCGGTGGCGAAGCGGCCTTTCACCTTGGTGATCCCTGCAACGTGGAGGGTGCGGAACTTGCGCTCCCCTGCGTCATCAAGGTCGCGGGTAGCAGCGACGACATAACGCTTGCCATTCAATTCGGCGAATCCATCGGTCTGGATTTCTTCCACAAGGAAGCTTCTGATACCGTCAGCCTTAACGGTGCTTTGCCCAGCATTGGCGTAGGTGATCACACGCTTGTTGAGCTTAGATTCAAGGGCGGCGGGGGATAGTGTATATAGGTTTTTCATCAGGGATAGTTTAAAGGTTTTGAGAGATCTTGTCGAGGATATTTCGGCGATTTTCTGCTTTTATTTTTTGATCTTGCTCCCACTCCCGAAGCTCAAGGTTTCCAGAGATTACCATGAGAAGAGTGAGGCCAGTGAGGAAGAGAAAGGTTTTCATATTACTTAGAGGCTTTTAGGATTTGTTTTTTCTTTTCAGCAATTAACTTTTCTGCAGAGAGGGTACAGAGACCGTAGGACTTGATTTTTTCCAGACCTTGTTCCATGCCCTCTAATTCTGCTTTATACATTCTTACTGTCCAGTTGTTGGTGTTGCTCATGTGAGAAGTATAGTTGAATTGGGGTTGGAGTCAACCCCTTTTTAAATGTTTTTTAATTATTTTTCAATGCGCCCGAAGTGAAGAGTCTTGAACACTTGCTTGTTGCTAGTCTTGCTATCGTGACTCTTGTCCACGACCTTGCACACTGCGAACTCATTTGTCATGCGCTCGATACCACGAAGGATATACATACGAGGATTGTTGTTGTTGGCGGTATAGTAAACAAACTGTTTCCCTGTCAGGCTAGCGATACTTTCTTTAGTGATCATGCGAAGAGTATAGGGCCAGAGGCAGAGAATTAAAAGCTTTTTTCGCATAAAATTAATTTATTTTTTTCAGCAAAAGGCTTGACATAGGGCCAGAGTATACTATGGAAAAAAACCTCGTAAGTCGTTGATACTCAATGAGTTACGGGGCGGGGCGGGGCGCTCCGCGCTAAGTCGTTGTCGCTCAGTGAGTTAGAGCGTTTTTTATTTAAATGTTTTTATTTACTTTTTTTACCCTAAAAGGCTTGACACTCTCACTGTTCTGATTTAAAATGGTGGCATATTTCTGCGAGGGCTATGCCAGACCCACGATCACTCCTTATTTAACGTCTTACGGATCGCTTAACCGTGTTTATACTCACTTGACGAAAGTTTATTGATCTAGGTTTTGCGCTAAGAGCGCGGCGAGACCCTGAGGCTCCTCCTTCTTCTCTTGTCTTAGTCCTATGGAGATTTCAAACTCATGAAGAGCGTATTCTAGATCTTCAGCTATATTTTTGCGTTGTTCAAAGTTTTTAGCTTTAGAGCGGGTTTTAAGATGTGATATCTTCCAAGCTAGACATTCTCTTAACCAATTTAAAGATTTGATTTGTTTAAATGTCCCTGATAAGTCTATTTTATCTTCGTTCATATTATTTTTATTTACTTGCCGTAGATCCAGCGAAGCTCATCACTCCACTCCTTGACCATCTCAGCCTCATGCCCCTTTGGGTTCTTGCAAGCTGCACCGATCCACTTTCTGATCATGCGCTGGAGCTTTTTCATCCTGCGCCATTCCATCCAATGCACACCAATGGCGAAAGGGTAAGTGAGAATGAGAATGGCTTTGCCCTTGGCGTCTTGGTCTTTGAAGTTGTGTAGGTTCATGGGTTATGAGTAAGTTTTGATTTGTTCGCGAGCGTTGTCGATTTCCTTAACAGAATTATCAGCCATATCCCCCAACTTGCGAAACACCTTGCGTTTTTCCTCGTCGGAGTATAAAGCCTCGACTCTAGCTTTAGAAGAAATTTCACCAAGCCTTAGGCGTAAAGTAAAGAGTTGGTCTTTGAGGAATGCGATGTGTTCTTGTTCAGTCATGGGAGTATTCTAGTATAGAGTTAGGGCTAAAGAAAAGGTTTATTTTGTTTTTCTTGGGGCGGGGGAAGCGTGAGAGCAATCGCTAAAGAAAGGGATCGGCTCTTGCTTGGCGAACTCCTCAGAATTCTTTTTGAACTGAGCTTTGCGCTGATCAATGAGATCTTGAACTTCTTGTGAGCGAGTGGCGGGGTAAGGCTTGTTTGCTTTCATGTGAGTAGTTTACTTTGTTTTCCTGAGTAGTGCAAGCTTTCTTTGCTATTATTTCGATTTATTTACTTATCCAACCGAACTTAAAAAAGTCAAAGTGACCATTGTCATCCCCATACTTCAGATACTCCTTGGTGATCTCTGAACCATACTTGTCTTCGATGTCTTTGTACATACTGCCAGCAAAAACCTCGTCCATGATCTGGAAGAATAAACTCTTGTTCATACCTCCACCATCTTCGTTGGCGTAGTTAAAAGACTGCATCTCTTCTTGTTTCTTCATGGGCATAGTATACAGCGAACAGCTCACAATTAAAAGCTTTTTTTTGTATTATCTGACATTTTTGCAAAGGGGAGGGGTTTTCTGAAAGTTTTTGCTTTTTTGCTTGACACGCACACAGCGGGGGGGTGGTGAACACTATATAGAAAGTTATTTTTATAAATTAGGGGATGCGCCATATAATAAAATACAGCTACAAGGTTAGAAACCGTGTAATAGATAAAAACCAATGGCAAAAGACAACAGCTTATTATTGGGTCATATTGAATTGACAAAGAAACAAAAAGAATTCTATGATATCATGACTGACGACAAAACACGAATAGTGTTTGTTGGGGGTCCAGCAGGAACAGCAAAGACATTTTTATCAGTTTATAGTGCATTAGATTTATACAATAGCGACAAAAACTTAAAAATATTATATTTGCGTAGTGTGGTGGAGAGTGCGGATAGGGGGATAGGTTTTCTGAAAGGAGACATGGATGATAAGTTTGGGCCATATATGGCACCCCTTTTAGATAAGATTGATGAGTTATTGAATAAGCCAGAGAAAGACCAATTAAAAAATAAAAAGGTACTAGAAGCGGAACCGATAAACTTTTTGCGCGGATGTACTTGGAGAGATAAGGTGGTTATTGTGGATGAGGCTCAGAATATGAGTGTGAGAGAATTGACTACTGTGCTTACAAGGATAGGTCGTGGTAGTAAGTTGTTTATATGTGGAGATAGTTTGCAGAGTGATATTAGGAATAGTGGGTTCGATAGGCTTAAGTCTTTGTTTGAGGATGAGGCTAGTTCCAAAAAGGGTGTGTGTAGTGTATCTTTTGGGAAAGAAGATGTGATAAGAGATAAAATTATCAGTTATCTTGTAGAAAAAATTGAATTATTAACCCCGAAACAATAAAATTTCTATATGAATAAAGTATTTTGTTCTTCCTGCGGTCACAAGAATGTGTACGAGGTGGCTAAACCAAAGTTTTGTGCTGACTGTGGTGCTTCTATAGGGATGCCCTCTCAAGCTTCTGTCAAAAAAGTGACAACGGAAGTCGAGCATGAGGTAGAACAACCTCGTAGACTTGATCTTAATAGATTAAAAAACGATATTGTTGCCGAAGTTGGGGATAACCAAGGAACTACTCTAACTGATTTATGGAAATCTGCTACTCCAGATTCTGCTAATAGTTTTGATCGCCCAGCGCCTAATCTACCAGATGGCGAAGCTATGATCAAACAGAGTCAGGCTGATTGTTCTTCCTCACGAGTCCAAGATATTGATGGATAAGACTTATGAAGACCTTATCCCAGAAATAGAATTACTTTTAAATAGATATAGAGCTAAGTGGCAACTTAATTCTATAGCATGGTTGGATTACGATGACGTATGTCAAATCATCCGTATCCATTTACACAAAAAGTGGCATCTGTGGGATCAGAAGAGGGCTTTCAAGCCTTGGGCGTCTATGTTGATGAATAATCAGATTAAAAACTTGATTAGGAATCACTATGGGAACTTTGCTAAGCCATGCCTTCGTTGTTCCTTCTACTTAGGTGGAGATGAATGTGGGTTTACTAAAAGTAAAGAGCAAGATGATGAGTGCGATGATTTCGCCAAGTGGAAGACCAAGAAACAATCAGCCTTTAATTTAAAAATGCCTGTTTCACTTGACTCTCTTATTTCCGTTCAAGATAGAATGAAAGACGATGAATTGAACTATGAAGAAAAAGCTTTAAAGATACATAATTTAATTATGTTGGAATTGGGGGAGAAACATAAAGAAATATATAGGTTATTATACATGGAGCATTGGGATGAAGAAAAGGTAGCTAAGAAGTTCGGGTTTAAGAAAGACACTAGTAAGAGAAAGACCCCTAGATACAAACAAATAAACAATTTAAAAAAGAAATTCTATATGATTGCGTTGAAAGTGGTAAAACAGGAGGATTTATGATATACGATTTAACAGAGAAGCAGAAAGAGCAGATTTTAAAACTGTTTAAAAAGAATCCTGACTTAATGTATATAACCCGAAAGATATTTAATGATGAGAATATCGATGGTCGGTCTAAACAAGGGAGAGCAGTTAGAAAGTTCTTAGCTGAACAAGACAAAAGAGCAAATACTTCATTAGCCCCAAAGGTAGAGCAGGTACATCTCAACAAAGAGCAGAAAGAGTTCCTAATGACGGATAATATTGAGGTTGGTATGAATGCACTAGAAATAGCCCGACTCACATTCAAAGACAGGGACATCATTCCTCTTAGCATGAAACATCGAGTCATCGTTGATTTCCTTAAGACCTATCGGCCAGAAATCGTTGATGATAATGAAATTGTAACAAAAGAGAAGTGGGTGGCTCCAAAGTCAATTAGTAGGGCTATAAGTAAGGTAAATAACTTCTGTTCAACCCAATTAGAAGAATTATCTCTCCAGACAAAACAAAAGAAATTAATGGAGCAATTAATCATCTACTTGCGTAGCCCAAGATTTAATCACTTCATAAATCAATATACAACTCTAGCTGATCGCGACTTATTTGAAAGTGAGTTCGTCAGGGCGATTTGGGACAAGCCTGACCTCACTAATGACGAATTGAACTTGTATGTGACCGTGTGTACCAACTACGTGCGCCAAAAACACATCCAGCAGCGCATTGACAAGCTTAACGCACTACTTGACGACCAAGACAACGAAAGGGACATCACAATGCGTCTGACGGAGATTATCAAGGCCACTAGTGATGAGCTTAACCAGTGTGAAAAACGAATTGAATCATTGACGAAGGATCTCAATGGATCTAGAACTGCTCGACTAAAAGCCAAAGGAGAAGAAAATGGATCTATCTTTGCTTTGGTCGAAGCATTCCAAGAACGAGAAGAAAGAGACCGTATGATCATGATGGCTGAACTTCAAAATAAATTAATTGAAGAAGAAGCTGACAGATTGGAGAGTATGGACGATTATAAAGCAAGGATCTTGGGAATATCCAAAAAAGAATTATTATGAGTGACTTTGTTTGTAAAGAATGTGGTAAGGCTTACGACAGCCGAAGGGGTTTCCATGCCCACCTAAAAGCACATAGCGTTTCCATAGGAGAGTACTATGTGGAAAATTATGCTAAAAGGGATTTATTTACAAACGAGCTACTAAAATTTAAAAATTACGACCAGTACTTCATGGAAGATTTTAATCAACCAGAGAATTACATATCTTGGTTGAAAACGACTTCACCAATAAAAGCTAAAAACCACCTTATAGAATATACAAAAAGGAAGTTTGGGAATAAAGATGTTAAGTTTACCCCTCCTGATCTTTACTATATGTTAGCTAAACTCCCGAATATAGATTACTATAGGAAAATGTGGAGTTCTTACTCTGACTTTTCAAAAGATTTAGGCATAGAGTCTTGGTTCTCTAAAAACCTACCAAAAGACTTCTGGGAGAAGAACCACAATGACCTTCCTATTTTTGTAGACACAAGGGAGCAAAAACCATTAAAATTTGAAAACGGCGTAAGCAACAAGTTAGACTTCGGTGATTATACAGCCGCAGGTAAATATTACTCAAAAACATTTGTAGATAGAAAAGCACAAGATGACTTCAGACAAACATTCGGGAAAGATATTAAAAGATTTAGGCGGGAAATGGATCGTTGTGTCCAGTTTAATTCTTACATGTTCATTGTTGTCGAGTCTTCTATTGAAAAAATCGAAGAAGACAACAAAATATCGAAGTTTAAATCGAACTTAGGTTATTTGTGGCACAATGTGCGAGATCTAATGCTCGATTACCCAGAGAATGTACAATTCATTTTTGCATACTCAAGGGCGGGAGCTAAAAAGATAATCCCCAAAATATTATATCACGGCCAAGGCTTATGGCATGTTGATGTACAATATCATTTAGAGAAAAAAGTTCATGGCATGGCAGAAAGGAAAACAGCGGTATCGTAATGATTACTCCGCTACGGAATTTAATTCTTATTTAAAAACACTCGACGGCGACTTGCCTGACGAGGAAGCAAAGTATTTATTATATAAGTTCTTAAGGGCTAATATTGCATTTACCTCTGAGTTATTTTTAGGGGTAAAATTATTTCCATTTCAGGCTATGGCTATTAAGGGGATGATGGTATCGGACTATTCTATGTTCGTATTCTCCCGTGGTATGTCTAAAACATTCTCTACAGCTATTTATGTACTACTTGAGTGTCTTTTAAACCCTAACGCGAATATAGGTGTTATTGCAGGTAGCTTTAGGCAATCAAAACAAATCTTCCAAAAAATGGAGGATATACTTAGTAAGCCCGAAGCAAAACTAGTAAAAGAGTGCGGAGTTAAAATCACAAAGGGAACTGACCAATGGACCCTCAAAATTGGTAATAGTCGTGCGATAGCCCTTCCGCTAGCTAATGGAGAACGACTGCGTGGATTTCGATTTAATAGGATAGTACTAGATGAGTTCTTAACAATACCAGAAAAGATATTCAATGAAGTTATTATTCCATTCCTTGGCGTAGTGGAAAATCCAATTGAAAGAGAGGAATTGCATAAACTAGAATCCCGCCTAATCGACAAGGGTGAGCTGAAAGAAAATGAAAGGTATGTGTGGCCCAATAACAAACTTATAATACTTTCATCTCCATCCTTCAAATTTGAATATATGTTTAAACTCTATAAGAAGTATGAGGGGCTTATTCTTGGAGAACTTGATTTAAATAAAAATAATGATGATGAAGAACAAGCGGCTGATGATGCTTATCGATTAATAATGCAATTAAGTTATGATTGTGCTCCTACTAGATTATATGATCAAAACTTACTTAAACAAGCGAAAGAGACTATGTCTGAAATGCAGTTCAAACGAGAGTTCGGTGCTCAATTTGTGGATGAGAGTGACGGTTACTTCAGATTATCTAAGATGGCGGCTTGCACCATCGCTGATGGAGAATTCCCTGCTGTTGAAGTTGTAGGCAATCCAAGTGATGACTATTTACTTGCTTTTGACCCTAACTGGGCTGGTAACACAAGTGCTGACCACTTCGCTATGCACGTATTTAAGGTTCTGAGAGACGAACAGAAGGTCTGCCTTGTCCATAGCTACGCTTTGGCTGGAGTGTCCTTAAAAGACCATATGAAGTACTTCTTGTACCTTATAGAATCTTTTAACATCGTTGGGATATGCGGTGACTACAACGGAGGAGTTCAATTCATAAATTCTTGTAATGAGAGCCAATTGTTTAAAACAGCTAAGGTTGATATTGGTGTTATAGAAGTAGACTTAGAAAAGCCTGATCAATGGCATAACGATATACTTAGTTTTAAGAACCAATATAATCAGAGAGAAAGAAAGTATTGTATCTTAAGAAAGCCTACAGTTAACTGGATCAGAAGTGGTAATGAGATGTTACAAGCAGCCATAGACCATAAAAGAATACTATTTGCTTCTAGAGCGGTAGACGATCACTTTGATCAACAAAGGAAAAAGAATTTACCTATTGATGAAATAAAGTGGGATAATAAAATTACAGCTACCTCTAAAGGAGCAAAAATGATTGACCTTCTCGATCAACAAAAAAGTAACATTGAACTTACAAAGTCGGAATGCGCTAACATTGAGGTTACTACAAACCCCCAAGGTTCACAGTCATTTAATCTACCCCAAAACATCCGAAGACAAAAAGGGCCGAATAGAGCACGTAAAGACTCTTATTCTGCTTTGATTCTGGGCAATTGGTTCGCCAAAGTATATTTTGACTCTCTGCACGTTAAGCCTGAAAAGAAACCTACTGCTACATTTATACCGTTTACTATTTGAAAAGTTATAAAGTAACTTTTATAACTTTAGTGTAACAATTGTTAGCATGGCCAAGAAGCGTAAGTATACAAAGAGATCAGAATATTGGAGTAAATTTAAAGACAGTACTCCTAATCACAATTTAGAAGATATCACAAGCCAATCATTGGCAGAAGAGTTTTCTCCTGAACTGGTTGGTGAGTCGCTATATGAGACTACAGCTTCTCGTCTTGCAGATTCTTCAAAACGTTCTAGCTCAAGGACAAATAGTATTACCCAGAGTTATACTAAAAATAGATTTAAAAACATCGAAGATGGCTTATTGCCATTTGATTACTCCCGTGACTCAGTAAATTCTCGTGATGCCATACAACTATGCCAGAAAGCTTACTTCAATGTGCCTTCATTCCGTAGTACAATAGACTTATTATCAGACTTCGCTGATTCTGATTTATATTTGGATGGAGGTTCTGAGAAATCTCGTAACTTCATTAATGCTTGGTTCAAAAGAATCAAGATGCATGATTTAAAATCTCAATACTTCCGTGAATACTATCGATCTGGCAATGTGTTTATGTACCGCATGGATGGTAGAATTAAAACCAGTGATACGGGTAAGGTTTTAGAGACTTATGGCGCAACTAAAAATGTACCTATACCCATTAAGTACTTAATCATGAACCCTACAGATATTGCCACTAAAGGTTCTATCTCTTTTAATGACTTTCAATACTTCAAGGTTCTTACACCATATGAAATCTCTAGACTTAAAGAACCTAAAACAGAGCATGAGATTGAGATGTATAACTCTTTGCCAGAAGATGTACAGGTAAGGATTCAAAACAACACAGCCACAACCACTGAGCGTTTATATATTAAATTAGCTTCTGAACTACTACATGTAGTATTTGCTAAAAAACAAGACTATGAGCCTCTTTCAGTCCCTTATGGTTTCTCTGTCTTAGACGACATCAATAAAAAATTAGAACTTAAAAAAATTGATCAAGCAATCTCCCGCTCTATTGAAAATGTCGTTCTTTTGGTCACAATGGGTGCTGAACCAGATAAAGGAGGAGTTAACCATAAAGCTCTGGCTGCTATGCAGAACATCTTTAAAAACCAAAGTGTCGGTCGAGTACTCGTATCTGATTATACAACAAAAGCTGATTTTGTTATACCCGATCTTCGTAAGGTCATTGGACCCGAAAAGTATGAGATACTTAATCGTGATATTCAAGAAGGTCTCCAGAATGTTCTAATTGGAGACAATAAGTATGCTGACGGTCAGCTTAAGATGAAGGTGTTTATTCAAAGACTTGAGGAGTCCCGCCAGCAGTTCTTAAGGGATTTCCTCCAGCCAGAAATTCGTCGTATTTGTAAGGCTGCAGGTATGCGTTCTTGGCCTGAAGCGAAGTTTGTCAAAACGGACACTTTAGATAATTCAGACATGACAAAGCTTGCTACTCGCATGATGGAGCTAGGAGTCCTAACCCCTCAACAAGGTATGGAAGTCATTCATACTGGAGAATTCCCCAAGTCTGAAGATATGGGTAAGGCTCAAGAAGAATTTAAAGAGCATAGGGAAGAAGGGCATTATTTACCTTTGGTTAATAGCATTAACTTATACCAAGAAGAACAGGGTGCCGATGAGCCTGTTAAGCCTGAAGTCGCCCCTGTCGCTCCATCTGGAGGTCGCCCTATCGGAGTATCAAACTCTAATTTCTCTAAAAAGAGCATTATTGAAGCTACTAAAATAGTTAGTGAATTTGAACTCAAGGCTTATGCAGACTTTGCAATAAAGTACGGTTTAGATGAATTAGATGAGCAAAGAAAAGATTTAGTCTCTCAAGCTTGTGAGTCCATCGTTGTTTCTAAAGCAAGGGAGGAATGGGATGATACTTTAGCTAGTATTGTTGAAAATATAGAAAACCTTTCTGAACTTAATGTTGATAAAGATGTGCTTGATTTAGGATGTAAACATCAACTTGATGATATGTCTGCTGCAATTTTACATCACTCAACTAAGATTTAAGTGTATAGAATGAATATGGACTTAAAAGATTTTGAGGTAAGCAGTTTTGATTGTAATATCAGGGCGCTTAAAGAGACTGATTATGATAAGTTTGGAGTATCCGAAGGCTCTATCGCGGAAGCTGCTAAATCTTTACTACCTGAAGATTTCGATCCATCAGCAAACGTAGATGTACTTCCTGTAGTATTCAACCTCGCTGTAGTAAATGAATTTAATAAAAACGGCGATGGTATAGATTCAGAAACAGCGGTATCAGCAGTAAAAAGATTTATAAACAAACCTATCAATATTGAACACAAGAAGCATAAAATCGTCGGTCACATGATTAATGCTTCTTTTTCTGTAGAAGAACTTGATTTTAAAGACAACGCTATTGATTCATACGCAGAAAAGGAAGAACCTTTTTATATAAACGCCGCTGGATTAATTTATAAAAATATTTTCCCCGAACTTGCTAACGCTATTCAGGAAGCCGCTAACGAAGAAAATGAAGAATATCAGAGTATTGCTACTAGTTGGGAACTTGCATTTAAAAACTATAAAGTCGTCTATGGATCAGATAGATTGGACGAGTGTGAGATTGCCGAAGGTTCACAGGCAGAGGAACTTAAGCAGTATGTAAAAGGGTTCGGAGGCAAGGGGGTTGATAAAGAAGGTACGCCAGTCCATCGTCTGATTTATGGTGAGACTTACCCTTTAGGTGCTGCGTTAACATATAAACCCGCTGCTAGAGTGAAAGGAATTTATACTTCCGAACCAAATAAAGAAGAAAAGGATGTTGATAATTCTTTAGCGGAACAAGATAATATTAATATTAAAAATTCCCTAAAAGCGGAATGTGATGTAACAAATAACAAATTCGATATTTTTGATATGGATAAAGAACAATTCGAGACATTAATGACACAAGTTGCCGAAAGCGTAGCTTCAGTAGTCAAGAAAGACGATCAAGCCGCTTCGGTTGGCGAGATTATGCGTGATGCTCTTAACGAGCATTCCGAGAACTGGAAATCTAAGGTACAACTTGAAACTGAAGCTCGTGAAAAAGCTGAAGTTGAGATGGCTGAGTTGAAAGCTTCTTTTGAGGCTGTTCAAACTGAACTATCTTCTCTTAAGTCTGAGGTTGAAGCTCAAGCTGCCGTTGAGTTATTTAACTCTCGCATGACCTTTATCGATTCCACATATGAACTGACTGAAGCTGAGCTTAAGTTAGTCGTAGATGAGTTAAAGTCTGTTGAAGCTTCTGATGAAGCCTTCGATACCTTTAAAGAAAAACTTTCTATTCTTTTTGCTAGCAAGACCAAAGAGGCCATTGCAGCTCAGGAGGAAGAAGTCAAAGCTAAGATCGAGGAAGCTATCGCTTCTAAGCTCCAGCAAGACGAGCCTGAAGAGCAAGAGGAAGTTAAAGCTAGTGAAGATGAGTTAGAAGTTGAAGAAGTTGAGACTACTCCAATTCCTAATAATAACGCACAAGCTTCTGAACAAATCTCTTTAGTTGAGAAACTAAAAGAAAACTTCTCTGTTGAAGTAACAAAATAAAAATCTAATTATAATATAAAATTATGGCTAATGAAATTACCAATATGCTGCCATTTCGTCAATATGATGACAACGATGTTGTTAACATGTTCGCGTATGAAGGCGGTGCTGTAGGGGCAGGTACTGTTGTAAAAGTATCTGCTGCTAATCTCAACGACGATCTTGTTGATCTCGTTGATGGTGGAAGCGCATTCCTGACTTCTCAGGGAAATGCTTACTCTCCACTTGCTGTTAACCCACTCCGTGTGGACGCTGGCGCTTCTGGTGCTGCTGCTCTTGGAATTACTCTTCGTGACGTTCGCGACACTGACGAGAATGGAGAGAAGCTTCGCTTCTACCCTCAGAAAAAAGAAGAGCTTCAGTGTGTTCTCTCTGGAGAATCTGTACCTGTTGCGACTAAAGGAACCTTCGCTTTATTAGAAGGAGCTTTCGCTGGTGGTGTTATTCCTGCTCCTATGACTGAGCTTGCTTCTTGGGGAGCTGGTGATCTTGGAGAAGCTGCTGCTACTGACGTTGTTGTCGGTAAGGTTCTCGCAACTGGAACTCGTGCTGCTGGTGATACCCACGCAGGAGGATACGCAATTGTCAACATCAACTTCTAATTCACTCACAGATTATGAAAATTACTATTAAAAGAACTGAAGATCAGTTAGCCCTAGTTCGCGCTATGGGTTCGAATAATCGTGAAGAGGCTTACGAGGCACAGGCAGCTGTTGCAGAACTTCTTGGGCCAGTGGTCAGCGAAGTTATCAACAACGCTGTTACTATTGGAAATCTTTTCACCACTCTGACTTATCAGGCTGATGACAATCCTTCCCTCCCTCTTGACCTCTTCCACGACATTTCTGAAGAAGATTATGTGCAAGTTTACTCTCAGCAAGTTGCTGGAGGACTTCCATACAATCAGGTGTTCCCAGCTCATAACGAACTAAAGTTTAGCACTTATACCCTCGATAGCGCACTCGCTTTCGACCGTAAGTACGCTAAGAAGGCTCGTGTTGACGTTGTGTCGAAGACCTTCACTCGTATGGCTCAGGAAGTTATGCTTAAGCAGGAGCGCACCGCATTCAACGTGCTTGCTTCCGCCCTTGTTGGTGGAGACTCTGCTCCGACAGGAACTGGAATTGGTTCATCCACAAAGCACGTAATTAGTGCTGCTGGATCTAACCTCGTTCTTGATGACTTTAACAGCTTGATCACCCACTCTAAGCGTATCAACAGCTCGTTTGTTGGAGGTACTCCTGTTGGTGGCAGTAAAGCTGGAGTTACTGATCTTTTGGTTTCTCCTGAAGTTATCGCAGACATCCGTGCAATGGCGTATAACCCAGTAAACACTCGCCAAGCGACTTCTGGAACTACCAGCATGGCTGCTCCTGAAGAGCTTCGCTCTCAGCTTTACAGCGGTGCAGGACTTCCTAGCTTCTACGGTATCAATGTTATTGAGATCCTTGAATTAGGGAAAAATCAGCGTTTCAACAAGATCTTTGATGCTGTTGCAGGTAGTGCAATTACCTTCAACCCAGCGTCTCAACAGATCCTTATTGGTGTTGATCGTTCTCGTGACGCTCTTGTCCGTCCTGTCGTTCTTGACGAAGGATCTACTGGTGAACTCAGCGTTCTCGTTGATGATCAGTTCTCCGTCCGTCAAAATAAGATCGGTTACTACGGTAAGGTCGAAGAAGGTCGTGTTTGCATCGATGATCGCGCTCTTTGCGGAATCGTCCTGTAATCCACTGGATAAACAATTAAATATTGAGAGTCGCTTCGAAAGAGGCGGCTCTTTTTATTTGATTTTTTTAGTGTAACCTATTATTATAAGTTATGTCTGATAAGAAAGAATTTTTAGAGGGGTTTGAATTTGCTGACGGGAAAGATCGTACAGGGAAAGAGGAGCAGATTGAAAAAGCTAAAGAATTGGAGGGTCTGCTTGGTATCCAAGATATGAATCCATATAAGACTTTAAACAAAAACATCTTTGCAGAGAATCTAGGATCAATGTCGGTCTCTCAAATGACAGAGTTAGCCCAAAGAGTTGGGATTTCGGGGATGGAAATGAGTTCTAAATTATCGTTGAAGAAAGCTCTAGAGAAATCTTTCGACATATATTTAAGGCAACATAATGTCTCTGTGGCTGGACCACCTACTCCAGTAGCTACTGATGTCAGTGACGAAGTGAAGAAGCTGTTTGAACTGTAGAGTTCCCTAAAGGCTTGTTTGACTGTAAGATTATTTAATGAATGATCTTGGTTCTCTTGCTACAAAAATCGTAAATTACGAATTTTCAGAAGACCGTCAGAGGTTTCCTGTATCTTACGTTTCTGGCTGGCTAGAGACAAATATAGGAGAACTTAACGGTCTTACCAATGAAGAATTTTATGTTAATAATACTGGAGCTATAGAAATAGGCGAAGGTTCAGGTTTGATGCCTGTAGAAGAAAATATTTTGAGTGCTCTTTACGAAATTCATTACTACGAAAAGGCTGCTAGAGATTCCTTAAGGGGATTCACGTATGGTTCAGATACCGATTGGCTCACTTTAAAAGAGGGTGATACAACAATACAAAGACAAAACAAAAATTCTGTAGCTAAAACATTTAGAGATTTAAAAGTAGATGCAACAGACAGGTTGAATGATTTAGTAGGGAAATACAATGTATATAAGTCATCCCCTCTTCAAGTTTTTGGCCGAGACGGCATTGAACCCGTCGATAATATCAACGCCTACAGTTCAACTAATTCATATAGATCTTTCTAATGGCCTCTTTACTTACAAGCTCTCAAAAGCTAGCTATAAAAAATGCACTCTCAGAAGTCCACGATACTTTTGCTAGAGATATTTATGTATTTATTGAGAAAAAGGTAGCTACAAGGCCATCAACTTTAAATTACAACCCTTTGTATGGTAGAAAAAAAGATGACTCTAAATTAAACTCTCAAACAGAATTGGTTAAACACACCGTACAGGCTAGAGTTAGTTTCTCTCCGAATCAAGGGGAATCTGTTGTGGACGCTGGAGCGCAGTTTAATCTAACCGCTTCTCATGGGAAAGTTAAAATTAAAGTTGATTCGAAAGGTTATGAAAAAGTAAAAGATAGTATAAGGGTAGAAATAGACAATGATTTATATGTAATCGATTCTGATGCGAAGCATGTAGGACCATTCTCGACTCAGTACTATACAGTGTTCCTTAAAAGAGAAAACTAATGTCTAAAGCCTTTCTGTCAGTTACTAAATTTGATGTAGGTATTAATAAAGCGGCCCTACTAAATTCAATTACCAATTCCAAAAATGGGAAAATTACAGGTAGGGAGGTTCGTAAATATATATTACCGATTATAGAAGAAGCTCAACAAAAATTAATAAAGGACTTCTATAATCACGCTATAACTAAAGAAATTAACTCAGGCCCATCTTCATCTAATTCTTCTGGGACACTGGGGGGTTATGGAAATCTTTTTTCATTCATAGGTTTCGAAAGAGGGGATAACCCAACCGCAATTATAGATAAGATATTGAGAGAAAAACTTACCCTTAGAGTTAGGGCTATTTCTAGAGGTAGATTTAGAATTTCGATTTTCAACGCTCCTTCGGAAGAAAAAATTTATACGGCTACCCCTATACCTTGGGCGACAGGAGCTAGTTGGGCAGAGGGCATGGAGAAGGGGATATCTAATTTAGGTTCTTTTTTATACAGTTCTAGCGGGAGTTTCGATACATCTAGATCTAGTAAGGGTATACAATTGAAAAATCAATTCAGGCCAACAACGTTTAAATCAAAGCCTTATGTGTCTAAGATGCTTCACAAATTCTTAAATAACATTATAAAATTTTAAATCATGAAAGCCCAATTCGATCAAAACCTCTTATCTAGTTTCTATTTATGGTTAGAGAACCGTCTATTAAAAGATGATACCAAAGCATATATTACGGAATTAAATAATGATTTCCGTTATGTTGATTTTGATGATATCCCTTCTGATATGATAGGTTATCAGGGTGAATATAGACAACTTGTTGCTGAGTATAATGTAGATAATGTAAATTCTGGTTTTTTTGTAGGAGATGATTTTATTACGGGAGATTCAAGCGCAAATGGAGATGTGTATACAGATTACAACAATGGTCGTATCTTATTCCCTTCGGCTTCTGGGACTGGGCTGAGCATATCAGGCACTTACACTGTTAAGGAAGTCAATACATACATTTCTCATGATGACGATCTAGATTTCCTTTTACATTCTGATTTCATTGAAAATGGCCAAGATTCCCCGTATTTTTATAATAAATCTTCAATGGTGAATGACGGGGCTTATTTTTTACCCGCTTGCTTTATTTCTTTAGCTTCTTCTGAAAACCAAGAATTTGCATTTGGAGGGGAAGAGGATACTCAGAGTAGAGTGAGGGTCATGGTACTTACAAAAGATTCTTACATTCTCGATTCTGTTATATCTAAATTGAGAGATACTGTAAGGGAAAAAATCACTCACATACCTTATGAGCAATTTCCTTACGCTTACTCTTATTCTGTAAAGAACTTCCCATATACTTATGATGGTTTAGTCGTAAATCAGGGGGATGATCCTTTATGCTCTTACGTACAAAGAGTTTCTTCTTCAAAGGTCGTATCAGAAGCCTTGAGGGAAAAGTTAAATTCTAATTTCTCTATCGCTTTCGTTGATTTCGATTTATCTACATATCGTTTCCCAAGGGCTTAATCAAGTGTATTTAAAATAAACCTTTTAATATAATATGGCTTCAAGAACACGAGTAATTTCACAGAATAAAGCAGTTTATGTCACTCCGACAGGTTGG
>Ga0315322_10000924_pt1 | contig 22485 bp, 15 predicted proteins | sample M110021515metaG_FD_203461 | JGI IMG/M metagenome (GOLD analysis project Ga0315322, IMG submission 203461) | Ammonia-oxidizing marine archaeal communities from Monterey Bay, California, United States - M1 100m 21515 | ecosystem: Environmental > Aquatic > Marine > Intertidal zone | place: USA...
ATCCATCTCTGAATTATGAATGCGGATTATTGATTGAGGGGTTTGCAACGCCACCATTTTTTATGATGACACATAATCGTCCTTATTATGCAGATCTTATTGAAGCGAATGGTTTCAATAAAATCGAAGACCTCTACGCTTTTTGGGGTGAGATGTCGATGCTCGAAGGCATTGATTCAAAACTTGGCGTAATGGTCGAAGGCGTTAAAGAGCGTTTTGGAGTTTCAGTTCGATCTCTTGATCGAGCAAGGTTTACCGACGAAGTCCGAATGTTTCTTGACATTTATAATACGAGTCTTGCGGGAACGTGGGGATTTGTTCCTCTTTCGCAGGGGGAAGTGAATCACATGGCTGCTCATTTGAAGCACCTGATCGTCCCAGAACTTTCCCTGGTCGCTGAAGTTGATGGTAAGCCTATTGGTACTGTTTTCTGCTTGCTCGACTACAACCCACGTATCAAAGCCATGAATGGGCGACTTTTTCCTTTTGGCTTTTTAAAATTACTATGGAATAAGTCAGCTATCAAAAGAATGAGAGCAATCAGCACGAACGTCGTTCCGGAGTATCAAGCTTGGGGAGTCGGTCTGGTTCTGCACGCCGCTCTTGTGCCGCGACTTTACAACTGGGGTATGAAGGAAGTGGAGTTTTCTTGGGTTTTAGAAAGCAATCATCTTTCGAAGCGAACTCTTGAACGGGGAGGCGCACTCGTAACAAAGAAATATCGGATTTATCAAGATGATCCACCGAGTGATGCAAGCGAGACAGAATCAGCGAGATGACGTTATTGTTACATCGCTCTGATTCACCCGATTGCTGGATTCACTACGTTGTATGAAGACACCACTGGAAATGCCGCCAATCATCATGGCCCTGTTTCCACGTGTCTGCGGTCGTCGAGCAGACTTGTTCTTCGGCCAACTACTTCGTCCTTGGCGATGCGTACGCTCCCAGCGCATTGAACCATAGTTCACGCCACCCAAATTAAAGGTTCGGTATGGATTTCTTGGGCTGATTGCTTCTGCGGAACGACAGAATACTGAGATGCCAAGGATCGTTACCGTTATAAAAGTGAGGAGAATAAACCGTGTCATTTGAGTTTCCTCATTTCATTTGTCCTGACACTCATATCCCACGCACCATATAATTGCAGGTGATATGTGGAGATCAAGCTGTTTTGTTGGACAGGATAGAAAAGTAAAGGAATCATCCATTCCCTGAACGCTTAGGCCTGTACCCAACAGTTTTCTGTGACCGAGACACTCTGGCGCGTTGTTTTTTCTTTGTTTTTCTTAGTCCGCGAATGTGATCTCCAGACTTTTGTTCTGAAAATGATTGGTTGGCCTCTCGCCTTTTTTTATTGAGAGCTTCTTGGGGTGGTCGATCTGGGATCAAACTGTCGCAACCAGAACCAATCAGATCTTGTCTCCCTACGTGCTCAAGCGCTTTCCGCACTTCAAAATAATTCTCTGGTTTAAAAAATTGAAGTAACGCTTTCTGCATTCTGCGATTTCGCAAACCTTTCGTGACAGTGACAGGTTTTCCTGTCATTGGATCACGGCCTGTGTGATACATGCAGGCCGCAATGTCGAACGGGCTGGGGATGAAATCTTGGACCTGGTCAGGTCGGTATCCATTCCGTTTTAAGAAAAGTGCCAAGTCGATCATTTCATTAAGGCCGCTCCCAGGATGACTCGCAATAAAGTAGGGAACTGTGTATTGGCGTTTGCCTACTCGACGACTTGCCGCACGAAAAGCCTTGTCAAACTCAACGTAGTCAGTAGACGGAGGCTTTTTCATGAGGTCGAGTACATCTGGGTCGGTGTGCTCAGGTGCAACTTTTAAATGTCCACCTACATGGTGTTCGGCCAATTCTCGCAGATACTCTGGGTCGCGACGCGCTAAATCCATACGAACACCGCTCGCGACGAGCACCCTCTTTACGCCGGGAATCGATCTGGTTTCCCGCATGACTTCTTTCAGAGGCCCATGGTCAGTTCCAAGAAGTTTGCAAACTGTGGGATGGACGCACGATAGCCTGCGGCACTTTGCCTCGACATCGGGTCGAATACAACGCATTTTGTACATGTTGGCTGTTGGGCCACCAATGTCGGAAACCGTGCCTTTGAAATCAGGTTGGCTTGCGAGTTGTTTTACCTCAGAAAGAATTGACTGCTTTGAACGACTCTGAATGATTCGACCTTCATGGGCTGTTATGGAGCAAAACGTACAGCCTCCAAAGCAACCTCGCATGATTTGAACGCTGTTTTCAACGACCTCAAATGCTGGGATTCGTTTTGTGCCGTATCGTGGATGAGGACGACGAGTGAATGGTAGTGCGTAGACACGATCCATTTCGTGTTCTTCAAGCGGCAAAGCTGGAGGGTTAATGACTACTGCTTCTCGCCCATGTCGCTGAACAAGCCTTTTGGCGTTATGAGGATTTGTCTCAAGATGACTTATTCGAGTCATCTCACAAAATGCGTCATGATCAACCTTGGTTGCTTCATACGCCGGAAGTTCGCGAGTGCTGTCATCGATAGAAACTGACTCACTTGCTCCAAGGCGATAGGCAACTCCTCGGAGTGTTCTCATCTCTTGAACTGTTTTTCCATCGGCAAAACCCTTTGCAATATCAAGGATTGTTCGTTCGCCCATGCCAAAGGCAAGCATGTCAGCTTTTGAATCGAGGAGAATCGAGCGACGCACCGTGTCGCTCCAGTAGTCGTAATGAGCGATGCGTCTTAAGCTCGCTTCGACTCCACCGGCAACAATGGGAACACCAGGGAATGCCTCTCGTGAACGTTGACAATACGCTAAGGTTGCTCTGTCAGGGCGCAGTCCAATTTCACCATCTGGTGAATAGGCGTCGTCATTTCGAACTTTACGGTTTGCGGTGTAATGATTAATCATGGAGTCCATATTGCCAGCAGAGATGGCAAAGAAGAGATTCGGTCGACCGAACTGTCTCCAATCTTGGCAATTTTGCCAGTTTGGTTGAGCGAGTACGGCAATACGAAACCCCTCCGATTCCAAGAGTCTGGCAAGGAGGCCATTGGCAAAGCTAGGATGGTCTACGTAGGCGTCCCCTGTAACAAAAACGATATCCACGCTATCCCACCCCCTGGCAATGACATCTTTTGGGTGCATTGGCAGTGGCGGAACTGTTGGCGTATTTGTTTGAATAATTGGTAAATTCATAGATGCAGGTAGCCTTGTTGGCGTCGATTGGCTGTACTGAAGTGTACCCTGCTAGAACGGGATAAGGCTTGACAGTCTCAGACTGATATATTTGTAGAGACGTCAGGCAAGCGTTTTTGTCTCATAGGTGTTTTTTGACGGGTGGAACGATTGCATGCTTCGATTAGCTCCCCAAGTTGTACTTGTTTTATTGACAGTACTGGTTCTGCAGGCGGTTGACGGCTCTGAGCAAGACGAACGTGTGTCGCGAGCAATCGCTCAACTCGGTGCAAGTCAATATGCCGATCGAGAAGCTGCTTCAAGGCAGCTCGCTGCAATGGGTGTAATAGCTGTCGATCAGCTGGTGCATGCAGCCCGAGGAAATGACTCTGAGGTTGCTGCACGAGCAGTTGATGCTCTCCGAGCAATGCTTCGGCAGGATGATTCTCAGTTATCAAATAAAGCCGAAGCTGCCCTTGAATCAATCGCAGAGCAAGGGAGCCAGGCGGTGGCTCAGCAGGCAGAAGTAGCTCTTGATTTTTTTGATGCTGCGCAAGCTGTTTCCGCGCGAAAGAAGCTTGAAGAACTCGGAGCAATATTTAGTGAGGCCGGCCCTTCCGGACTGCGTGTTGAAATTGCTGAAGACTGGAAGGGCGACAGTCGCTCGTTGAAATTAGTGACACGGCTGCAAAAAGTTGTTCACGTCAGTTTGTTTGGCCTTCAACTTACGCAAAGAGATGCCGTAACCCTTGGGAGGCTACGGGGTATCGAGCGTCTTGATCTATTCGGTGTTGGTCTTTCAGACGATGCGATCAAACAACTGAAGCAACGGCTCAAAGAGACTGAAATTGATATCCGAAAAGGTGGTAAGTTAGGCATTGCCGGAATGCCTTTACAGGGGCAGTGCGTCATTGCTGGTATTCAACCAGGCTCTTCAGCAGAGAAAGCAGGATTGTTGCCACAAGATGTCATTACGGAAATCAACGGAACGGCAATCAGTGACTTTGGAGCCTGTACTCGTATTATTGGTGAACATAAACCAGGTGAAGAAATTTCTGTGGTTATTGAACGGATAAAACCGGACGGATCAGCAGGTCAATTTCGGAAGGTTGTCGTGCTGGGAGGGTGGTAGGGAGCCAACCTCAGCAAAAATATTGAGTTCGCAGGTGAGGATATCGAATTGAATAAACCAGTAGAAGGCCCTCGTGGCAAACAGAACAACGGCACTGAAGAAGTTGATGTTCGGTGGCATGCAGCCACAATTAGTCGGAATCAACGTGAAAGTAGTGCAGGCCACCGGGGCTGTGTCATTTGGTTTACCGGCTTATCGGGGTCGGGAAAAAGCACTCTTGCTAACGAAGTTGACAAGCAGTTGCATGCTCGTGGCCATCGCAGTTTCATTCTCGACGGAGACAATGTGCGTCATGGTCTGAATGCATCTCCCAACCTTCTTGAAACAATTCACGGTCAGCCGTTCGCGAAGCGATTTGGCCTTGGCTTTGGAGCAGAAGACCGTAAGGAGAATATTCGTCGGGTCGGGGCAGTTGCAGAACTCTTTACTCAGGCTGGAATCATTACGCTCACGGCATTTATTAGCCCCTATCGTAGTGATCGTGAAGCAGTACGAAAAATGTTACCAGAGGCAGACTTTATCGAGGTATATGTCAAAGCGCCCTTGGACATCTGTGAGAGCCGTGATCCAAAAGGACTGTACAAAAAAGCCCGTGCTGGTGAAATTAAGGGATTCACTGGTATCGATGACCCTTATGAAGAGCCAGAAAGTGCAGAAATCACGGTTGAATCTACTGTAAATAGTCCACAGGTGCTCGCCCAACAAGTTCTTGTTTGGCTCGAACGTGCTGAAGTTATTCCAGTACGGTAACCAGGTTTCCTATTACTCGGGTGTTGGCCCTATAAGTTCAACAATATTCCCATCTGGATCTTTCACGCACGTCAGAGACATTCCAGGAACAAGATTTTCAGGAAGTGTAACGGGAGACTTTGCAAGAGGTTCTACACCAAGCTGCTTCAGGCGACTGAGTAATGCCGACGTGTCTGCAACAATGATCGTAAGATAGCGAAATCCAGTATGCGAGTGAATAAAGGCAGTGTCACCGGATCGTGGTGATGTTCCAGCAATCTGCATCAGCTTGAGCTTTGTTGCTGCTTTATCATTTCCCAAAACAAGGACTCGGACATCAAGTGGTTTGTTGTCAGTGAGACCCGCGGCTTTGGCAAGATCAGAATCTACCTGAAACCCCTCTGCCTGCTGAAAGCCGATCCCCTTCGTGTAAAATGCAACAGAGTCATCAATGTCACGGACCACCATGCCGATATCGATTGTTGTTTTTGGAAATGAAACAGTAGGCTCAGCAGCGAACCCAAGCCCGGCAGTGATAGCGAATGAGAAAGTAGCAAGTATGCGAAACATTAAAAACTCCATCGTTGTATCTAAATATTTCAATATAACGTAACCTGCAATTTTCAATGTACAACCGTTATGGCAGGGGACCCTACGGAGAAAAACTGCAACGAATCTCGTTTTGAAGGTCGATCAAACGTTCATCACCTGGCCTGATTGTTAACGCTTGATCTACTATATTCGCTGCTTTTTCCAACTGCCCGATCTGTATATAAGTGCCGGCAAGTTTACGGTAAAGCCACACTTTATTTGGTGTTTGAAGGATGTCGTACTCGTATAAACGAATTGCTTCTTCGAGTTTCCCAGATCGCAGTAACTCACTCGCAGCAGTTGCAAATGATCCGCCCCATGGATTCTTTTTGCCTTTTTCCTCAAACCATGAGATTGCAGCATCAACTCCCTTGCTGCAAACCAGTTGATAGAGTCGCTGGTCTTGCGAGCGGGGAGGATTCTGAGGGATTTTATATGGTTGCTCTGTGACAACATGAATTATCTCTGTGTTCATACGGTTTAAAGTAAGCCACACGGCGTTCGATCCCGGCGGATCACCCTGGTTACACAAAAGAGCTACAAAAGCATTTCTGCTGGGTATTCTGTTCACGAGCGCGCGGAAGCCACTGATTGCGCCACCATGATTCATGACACGGGTTTTTTTCTGAGTCGTTGGATGGATGACGTTATAGATCCGCCAGCCGTAGCCATAGTCACTGTGTTGTCGTCCACCTGCGGCCTGACATTCGGGGACTGATGTATTTGGCGTGAACATCAGATCACGAAGATTTTCCTTAAGAAGCTTGTCTGTCGCGAGTGCTCGATCCCATGCAAACAAATCATCAACGGTCGAATAGATAGCCCCCGCTGCACCGGGAGCAGGATTCATTTCGATATAGGGTGCATTTTGAACCCGAAAGGGCCCGTGCGTATATCCGCAAGCTCGTTTGGTAAGCAGTTCGTGAGGGTTGTCATATCCGGTGTTTGTCATGCCGATCGGTTGTGTGATCCGATCACGTACGTTCTGTTCGTAAGACTCTTTTGTCACTTTTTCAATGATGCGACCAAGAATTACATACCCCGCGTTACTGTAGCTATAAAGTTTTCCTGGGTTATGCGTAAGGTCACCACTGCAGAACCGCTTGATGAAGTCGTCTTTCTCAAACAAAAGACGGGCAGTTGTGTTGCGATAGTCAAAGGAGTTTGTGAAATCAGGAATCCCAGACTGATGTGCCAGTAGGTGATGGATAGTAATTCGCTCTCCAGTATCTTGCCGATACGAGGGGAGATGGTTCGTGATCAAGTCATTTAGGTTCAGTTCTCCATCCTGTATGAGTTGCATGATGATCATGCTGCAGAACTGTTTGCTTACAGAAGCGAGACGAAATTTCGTCTCGATTGAGTTTGGGATTTCCCATTCTCGGTTTGCCAGGCCAAATGCTTTCCGATAGATCACTTGACTGTTTTCAGCAACGAGAACTACACCGGAGAAGTAACCATTTCTCGCCATTGCTTCGCAGATTTCATTCAGGGCTGCATGTTTGTCCTTAGTAGGCAGTCCGGGCCTACTCGTAATCGATTCTTTGGGGTTCGCTGATACAAGTCGAGGACCGCCCACTAACGCGATGATCCCAGCCAACAAGACCAGAGTTTTTAAGAGTCGCTGGGCAGGCCCGTGCATCACAAATCCCACTGTTACAAGCACTGTTGCAATCCCATACAAGTCAAAGGGACTATGTAAGGAATTCTTACCCGTGCTACCGTGATAAATCATGGAACCCTTTTGTCAGGATACCAGTGGTAAAAAGCAAGACGCTTTTAGTCTATGAAGCCAGAAAGTTCTTCGCTGCGAGCTGGCGCTTGAAGTTTACGAACTGCCTTGGCTTCGATTTGCCGGATACGCTCTCTTGTCACCTTGAAGATATGCCCAACTTCTTCCAGTGTGTAGCTATAACCATCACCGAGACCGTATCGAAGCTTAATGATTTCTCGCTCGCGATACGAAAGGCTCTTGAGGACTTTTGAGATACGATTGCGAAGCATTTCTTGGGCAGCACCAACAGCGGGATTCTCTGCGCCAGTGTCCGGAAGTAAGTCGCCGAAGTGACTGTCTTCACTGTTGCCAACAGGCCGATCCAGACTGATTGGGTAACGACTCATTGCTGTTACACGACGAGTCTCATCAACCGGTGTTCCGGCTCGAGCGGCTATTTCTTCAATGGTTGGTTCGCGACCATACTCCTGCAGAAGTTGACGAGCCACATTTCGGACACGGCTCATCGTTTCAACCATGTGGACAGGAATTCGAATAGTACGGCTCTGGTCCGCGACGGCTCTTGTAATTGCCTGTCGGATCCACCACGTGGCATATGTGCAGAACTTAAACCCACGCCGATATTCAAACTTGTCAACGGCACGCATCAAGCCAGCATTTCCTTCCTGAATTAAGTCAAGAAATGAAAGGCCACGATTCCTATATTTTTTCGCTATCGACACGACAAGCCGCAGATTACCTTCAGAAAGCCCTCTTTTCGCACGTTGGTAGCGCGCGAAAATCTCATTTATCTCCTTCATGCGCCGCTTCAGGCTACGTGGTGTTTCTTGGCATGCTTTAAGAATTGCTCGGTATTCGTCAACGAGGTTTTGCCTGTTTGATGCTGGCTGTTTGGTTCTTTTGTGGGCATCTATTTTAATTTTGAGTTCTCTCAGACGACGGATAAAGCCATTGAGAGTTGGAATCATGGTTTCTATGCGTTGGGTACGCAGGCCGAGTTCTTCGATCAAGCGAACACAGCGTTTGCGTCGGCGTCCTAATCGACCCCATGCTTTACGACGCTCGGTCGTTCGGGCACGTTTCGAAAGAGCTATGCGGTAATCCGCTTTATTCTGACCAATCAATACCTCAAGAGTCTGAAGATTATGAGGGAGTCGTCCAAGAATTTGTTCTTTCTCTAAACGATCAGTTACTGAAACTTGTACTGTGCGATCAAAAGGAAGTTCACCCCGGTGGACACGACTCAGAACCTTGTAAGCGTTCAGGCATACGTATTCACATTCCAGAAGTTTTGCACGAAACTGTGATCGAGTAGTTTCAATCTGTCGAGCGAGATATATTTCCTGGGCTCTGGTGAGAAGAGGGATTTCTCCCATCTGTGTGAGGTACATACGGACGGGGTCGTCTGACCAATTTTCTATTTGCTCGGAAAGTGCATCCTCAGCTTCATTTTCATCAACTGCTTCACTGACTTTAGCTGGTGAAGAGGACTGGCCGGAAGCGTTAATTTGATTGCCATCATCCGAAGTGCTCAAATCCGATTCTGCGGTGCCATGGTCAAGAATTGCTTCTGCTTCTTCAGCCTCAGCAACCTTATCACCAAGTTCCTCAACCTCTCTGGGGCGGGCAACAACATCATCTTCAAGTTCGTCCAAGAGCGAATCGTACAAGTCAGAACTCCTTTAATTTCCAACAACTGAAAAACGGAAAGTAACCAAATCCTAGTTGTCATTTCACGAGATACCAGACGGTAGCTCAAGAAACGGATGGAATGAATGGGCTTATGGGAATAAAACGGTGAAAGGAACAACAATCGGCGGGAGATAAATAGCGGTGTCGTAAGGTCAAAATCAGAAGGTTTGCAGGAAACATATTATCGTGTTGAGCGTGGGTTTGAGGGCATTATCCGGTGGGCGTGTCTTTTGTTTTCGACCTTCCCTGAACATCATTCGCGTGGTGGACAGTGTGATTCAAGTAGCGACCATGTCCAGTGGGGAAAAAAACTCAATTTTCTGAAGATTGGAAGAGTTGGGTGGATGGGGCAAGAGAAACGCAGTTTCACGGCTGAATCAGCCGTCAAAAAACGATCTGGAGGGGAATGGTTCGTTCAAAGTGTGTCTGCAAGGGGGTGATTGATCTTTCTGGCGAACGTCTCGTTACTCTCGAAGAGGTGAAGTGAAGGGTTGCCAAGACAGGGTTTTGGAGGTCTGATTGACGTCGTAGACAAATGATTATGCAGTCTCAAAGATTGAAAAGCGAGTATTTCTCGTGGCAAACCGCGCACAAAGTAGCGGTCGTGCGACGGGCGATGGTAAAACAGTAGGACAGTGGTGAATCTTCGGGCGAATTCAAAGGTTTCTCGGCAGTGAAAGAATATCAATTAACCTGTCAGTGCGGTGAAATGGTGCCGGTTCGTGCCGGGCAAGCTGGTGGGGAGATTTTCTGTAGTGGGTGCGGTAATCGCCTTGCAGTACCGAAATTCGGTGAATTATCAAGGCTTCCACTGATCGACGAACCCGACGCTGGTGCGCACCCAGCGTGGAATAGCTCGAAAGCCCTTGTTCTTCTTGGATTCGTGGCATTTCTCGTATTTATGGCAGCTGGTGTCTGGCTTCGCTTACCAACACAATCACCGGTCCAAGCCGCAGCCATTCGTAAGCAAATGACAAAAAAAACGAATGCTGAGATCTACGATGCGTGGAAAAACCATTTTTCCACAGCAACAGTAGAGCGTCCCCAGTGGGTTGTTGAAAAACGATACGCTCAGCAGACATATCTGAAGCAGGGGGCTTCCTGGGTGCTTTTACTCTTGAGCGGCGTTGGAGTGGTCTGCGGACTTATCGGAATTTCCGGACTCGTCCGTTTATCCCGATGAACGATAACTCACCTTATTATCTTGCCTGTTGAGGGCGTGAAGCAGATCGCTGCTGTCTTGATTCGCTCTGCTTTGCCTGCCTGCTGTTCGGATCCTCTTCCGAGGATTCTGTGCCATCTCGAAACCCTCGCCATTCCTGCCCCACGGCACTAAGGCCAGCTGAAATTTTCGGAAAAAAAGATCGCAGAAGGGGCTCTTTTGACGTGTCTTTGTCCGGTTCGCGAGAGGCTACCTGGCTTGAACGCTCCCTATTTGGGTTTCGTTGCGAGCGTGGTGCATTTCCTGCGGTGGCCTGCAGTTGCCGGGATTGAGAAGGAGCAGATGCTTTTGGTGCCGGGCGATTTTGAAGAACAGTCTGTTGGGACGATCTCGTTCGTGCCGCTGTTGTCTTTGGCAGTGGCTGAACATTATTGCCTTGGACGGGGGGGGCTGCTTTGACTGGACGAGCAGGTGGCGTCACTTGCTGTGGGGTAGTGAAAGCCTGATCAACCTGAACTGCGATTCGCTCCGGAACAACGAGATATCTCATTGTCTGTGGGCTTGCTTTTGTTGTTGTCGACCCTCCTTCAGTAGATGTATCTGGTGCAACTGTTGGTGCAAGCTTTGGTGGCAAGGCGGCAACAGAAGTCTTCTGCGGGGCGTCTTGCGCCGCGTTCTTTCGAGTTTCTGCCTCAGCAAGAATCGACTGGGTTATGTCTACTGGTTCTACTGATGGTGGAGCCAGAGTCGGTTTCTTCGAAGTAGGGGCTTCAGTATCTAAAGCATTCCCGCTATCGGTACTTGTTGAAACCATGTCAGGTTGTTGAGAAGTAGGGGCATCAGGTGTTGTTGCGAGTGACTGCTCGGGAGTGATTTCTTGCTTTACAGCATTCTTTTCCTCAGTCGGTGTCGAGAGAGGGTCTGCTTCTGTTACCACGACTTCTAATACGGACTCGACTTTTTTATCACCGGCCTCAGCTGTTTGAGTCAGTGGACTGTCATGAGGCTGAATGCCTGTTGTGGAAGCAAGTTCCTCTTTTGTCACTTTTACAGGAATATTTTCCACTAGATTTTCAATGCCATCACTTTTTTCTTCGACCACCTTGGCCGACTCCATAGCTGTATCCTCGGGAGCAGATGGAAGCTCTTGGTGGAGTGGTTCTGTGCTGTGGTCCAATTCGGCTGAAACTTTTTGTTCGGAGAGCACAAGATCGTCTCCTGTACGCTCATTCTTTTTCTTTTGAAGTGGTTCAGGAAGCGTGCTTTGAATACCCTTTGACTGTTCTGAATCCGGGGTTGCCTCGACGGATACGAAGTCTTCCACCGACGTGTTTTTTTGGACCTCTGGTTGACTGTCCGACTCTGATTGTTTTGTTACCGGCATCAGGGTTTTTAAATCTTTTGCAGCATGTTCCGTCATCTGCTTTTGGGCAGAGGCTAGTGTCGCTGGAATTGGCGGTGCAGCATTGTAGGGAATAAAAGCAGGGGCAGCTGTTCTTTGTGGTTGGTTTGTTCTTTGTGTTGCTTGCGTTACAGATGCAATTTGCTGCTGACGTGCAGAGGTGCTTTCCGCAAGTTGAAGAGAAAGAACGGGCTGGCCCTCACGGAGGGGGTGACGAAGCACTACTCCATCAAACGTCGCATCAGACCGTAATGCAGTTGTCGGAAGCATGGCAACCGGCCAATCACGGAGGGCTACGTCATAGATTGTGACAGGCGAACCTTTTGGCAGCGATCGAAGAGCAACGAAAATAGATTCGCTCTCTACCTGAGGCACGTTTTGGGCAATGTGGACATCCAAAGCACGATTGACACCAACTGCAGCAGCTGCACCGGCGAGGAAAGCAGCAGCGAAAACGGTACTTGCTTTGGGTCGCTGAAGCGTTTTGTTCGTAGGTTTTTTTGTGCCGTTGCTACTCATTGCTTTGCCTTGTGGGCCGTAGAGTTTTTGTTCATCAGAACTCTTGGAATACAGTATCAATCAGAAAGACACATCTCATACGGGTCTTTGACTGACGAAATAAAAAGCTACTTATGAATTGACATCGGCATAAATGTCACGTTCGAACCAATCCACCAGAAAGAAAGCCCGTTGGACCTCCAAAACTGCCCATTTTGTCAGTTTCTAGAATGGATCACTGAACTTTCAGAAAACATAGGGTCAACTGTTCGTGTCATCGATCGTATGGCTAGGAGCCGGCGTCCTTCGTGTCGACCTTGAGGGTCACGAAAGAAAGCATCGCCCAGTCCGGATGAGGGAGGGCCAACAGACGAAAGAACGAGCGTGCCGTCTGCTGGTAGGTGTAGTTTTAATTCTAGCTTGTTCATAACGGTTTTACGTTGACCGGCTTCGAGACGAAAGGCTCCGTCATCTCCAGTCCAGTTGCGCTCAATAGGTCCGTGACGAATAAGCGGTATGAGTTCGATTTCGATCCCTCCATCAGCGGACGGTGTCGCTCGGACGTCAAATATGGCGCTGGCATCTCTGTAGGTTTGGCCCGACACAGTATCAACAGTCGACCGACTGTCATGCTCTAAAAGGATGAGTTCTTCAAGGCGTGGAGTTGAAACGATTTCATTTGTGCGACCTGAAAGTGTTTGAATCACACGTTTTACAACGGTTCTGTCAGCCGCTAACGGACTGTCGTCAGCTTCGCCTTGAGTAGTATCAAACGTAGTAGAAAATCGTTTAGCTAGTGCGGCAGGGATATCACCGCGGATAACACCAGCACGTATGCCATTTCCATTGAGACGATGGCGAAGACTTGTTGGTAAACATTGTTCATCAATAACGTGCCATAGTTCATCACCAAGTTCGATATCTTCTTCAGCATAGCGTAAGAAGGTGAACTCGAGAGGGATAGTTTCAAGACGACTGCTAGAAGCCGACAGATCTGAAACACCACTGAATTGTTCCTCAAGATCTTCAGTTGTTGCTGGTGTGAGAAAACTATTACCAAACGGTGTTTGGCAACCACCGGTAAATAGAATTATGAATACGAAAGTTGTCAGAAGTTGTAGATAGACAACGGAAGTGTGACTCCGAGTATCCATGACGCGTCCGACAGCAGGAGATTGAGGGAAGGAACCAGTTGGGGAGAAGAGAGTAGGAAGAACAGCCGTTCGAGGTCAACCTAAATCTTTTCCTATTACACGCAGTGCATTGCGGAAAAATGTTAAGCCAGCACCATCAGCATGAGGGTCCATTCGGCCCGCCCAGGCGGGGTGCTGTGTCGCTTCAATGAAGCGTTCTGGGTGTGGCATGAGGCCGAAGATTCGGCCTGTTGGATCACACATGCCAGCTACGTTTCGCTCGGATCCATTTGGGTTGGTCTGCTGCCCATCTCTGTTCTCGGCATAGTGAAGTACAAATTGACCACGTGAGTCAAGTTGCTGGAGAGATGTTTTGTCAGCAGTGGTGAAGCGTCCCTCGGCATGGGCAACAGGCAATTCAAAGTGGTCCAATCCACGAAGAAAGACACAGCTCCCTGGGGTGGCTTGTAATCGTACCCAGCAATCAATGAATCTCCCGGAGGCATTTTGTGTAAGCGTGGCGGTTTGTTGGTCAGGGGCAGAATCGGGAGTGAGCAGTCCTGTTTGCAAGAGTACTTGGAATCCATTGCAAATTCCAAGAATTAGTCCACCTCTCTCATGAAAGCGACGGAGTGTATCACCAAGACGTTCGGTCAATTCGAGCGATAATATTCGTCCGCTGGCAATATCATCACCATATGAAAAGCCACCAGGGATACAAAAAATTTGAAAATCATCCATAAGAGAAGGGGATTGGGCGAGTGCCTGAACGTGTATGCGTTTCGTATGACCACCGGCACGTTCAAAGGCGTAAGCGGTTTCTTGGTCACAATTCGTACCCGGTCCACGAAGAATGAGAGCGCGAGGGGAAAGCATGCAGTTTTTCCTTAGGACTTGCCGTGTGTTTGAGCAGTACTTTGCTCCCGCCATGCGGTTGCAAGTTTGTGAACCAATGTTTGGGTGACAATTGAATCTTCACCACAGCGAATTGTAAGAAAACTGTCGTTTGTGACAGTTCCAATCCACGACCACGTGCTCCCGTGAAGTATTCTGTCCACTTCAGACGCGTTCTCTTCCTTGACTTCGATCAAGAATCGTCCTGGAGTTTCAGTGCATGCAACGCGTAGTAAACTCACGAGTTCATCGGGTTTTGCTAAGTTGCCAGTATCAACGAGTGGTACCTTTGCCAGGTTTATGTCGGCGCCTAAGCCACCGCCTATAGCCATTTCAGCAAGAGCTACCCCAAGCCCTCCATCAGATAGATCGTGACACGATGCGATGAGTCGCTGCTGGTTTAATTCGTAGATGCTCTTGAAAGCATTTTGGCAATTCTTGAAATCTACTTTGGGAATGTCACCTCCCGTTACCCGGCCAATAACAGCAAGTTGACTACCACCAAGTTCTGATGATGAAATCCCAACAATAGCAATTCGATTGCCTGCTCGTTTAAAATCTGATGAAACGCACAAGCTCACATCATTTATCTGACCGATTGCTGTGGCAAGCAATGTTGGTGGTATTGATTGCTCTTTGACGACACCTGTGTCGTCTTTCCACGTAAAGACATTGTTAAGGCTATCTTTACCACTTACAAATGGAGCTTGAAGAGTCACTGCTGCTTCATAACAACCACGACATGCCTCCACCAGTGTTCCGAGTGAATCTGGTCGACGACAGTCACCCCAACAGAAATTATCAAGCAACGCAATTCGCTCTGGGTCAGCCCCGGATGCAATACAGTTTGAAACAGCTTCCACGATACCACCAACAGCCATCTCAAACGGATCAATGGTTCCAAGGTGGTGCCGAATCCCAATGCCTATCAGAATGCCTCTTGGTCGGCCCAATACTCCGCGTATCGCTGTAGCGTCAGCTGGTCCCCCCATTGGTCCCAGCAATGGCTTTAGAACACTTTTCCCCTGAACTTCGTGATCGTACTGCCGAATGATCCATTCCTTACTTGCTACATCTTCGGACCGAAGTAATTCAAGTAGAACCGTTTCAAAGTTTTCATCTTCTAGTGACCAGCACACGGGGAGATGTTGTGGTGGTGTAAATATGGATCGGAGACGCTCTCTTGGCCTGCCCTCGTGGAGAAAATGACAATTGAGGTCACCAACACGTTCACCGTCCCACCGAAGGGCCAGTTGGCCATTTCCCGTAAATGTACCGATAGGAGTTGCTTCAACACCTTCTAGTCGGGCTACCTCTGCAAGACGGGGCCATTCTGAAGGAGAGACCGCCAGTACCATTCTCTCTTGCGCTTCTGAAATCCATACCTCGGTGGCTGAGAGACCATCGTACTTCAAGGGTACCTTTTCCAGATCTACTTCGGCACCTAGTTCAGCCCCCATTTCTCCGACGGCACTCGACAGCCCTCCTGCCCCACAGTCTGTAATGGCATGGAAAAGATGTTCTTCAGATGCAGCTAACACAAAATCTGTGACCGTTTTTTCGTGAATAGCATGACCGATTTGCACTGATCCGCCCGATTGACTTTCACTCTCACTTGAAAGCTCAATGCTGGAAAACGTTGCGCCGTGGATGCCATCACGGCCTGTTCTGCCACCAGCAACAACTACGAGATCACCAGGTTCAACACGACCATCCGCAGAATCACGGGGCATGAGCCCCACCGTGCCACAGAAAACAAGAGGATTTCCAAGGTACCCTGGGTGAAATGCCACAGCTCCAGCAATGGTTGGGATGCCCATTCGGTTGCCATAATCTCGTACACCAGCAACAACTCCATGAAGTAATCTTTTTGGTGGAATAATACCAGGCGGAATTGTTTTAGCTGGTGTGTCCAAAGGAGCGACACAGAAAACATCTAGATTTGCAAGTGGCTTTGCACCATGCCCAGTGCCAAGCACATCCCGGATCACACCTCCCAGACCGGTTGCAGCACCTCCGTATGGTTCGATAGCAGAAGGATGATTATGGGTCTCGACTTTGACACAGATGTCGTGATCGCCATCAAAGCGAACAACGCCAGAATTATCGCTGAATACACTTACGCACCAGTCGTCTGGCCCAAGTTGTTCTCGGATGGTCTCCGTTGATGCAAACACTGTCTCTTTTAGTAAGTTGTCATAGCGAGACTCACCGTCAGGTCCGATGTGGTCTATAGGACTCCCAAGAGTTTTATGGCAACAATGCTCACTCCATGTCTGGGCGATTGTTTCGAGTTCTATCTCGAATGGTTCTCGGCCGAGGCTATTAAAGTGATCTCGTACTGCATGCAATTCTTTTGCTGTGAGAGCGAGGCACTGTTGGCGGCTCAGTTCTTCGAGTTCGGAATCATTCAGTCCATTAAGTCGCACATGCTCACGTTTCAGTTCCCACCTGCTGCCGCCACTCAGCCTAGAAAGCGTAAGTGGGCCAATAATAACTTCATGAATGGCTTCGCTGGCAAGTCGTTTCCACGCAATCTCTGCAACTTGTTCTGATGTCATGCATTCCGCAGGTACCCAGTATTTCTTAAGACTCCGAACTGCGGTGGCATTCACTCCAAGCAGTGCCATTGCTTCTTTGGCACTTTCTGCAGCGGGATCAGTCACGCCTGGTTTTGGAAGGACATGCAAAATGAGATTATGAGCCTCTTCTGCGCCGGGTGGCATTGAAACCAATTCCTCTTCTCCGACTTTTGCCACCCTGCAGACTTCTGTTACCGGATTTGTGAAGAGGCGTGTTCCTATTCTTCGAACCTCGTCGAAGTCCATGTCTCCCTCAATAAGCCAACCATTAGCAGCATGAGCAGAGTGAATATCAAAACCGAGATCGTTTGCAGCGGTAACGAGGTCTTGAGCAGTAATATCGTGCTGACGGTCGTGTACATCAACTTCCCAGAGCATCACGGCTTTCCTTAGCGAGAGTTAATAATTTGATGAGCGTGGACCGGTCGCCTTCTTCGATTGCGTGTCGCAATTGATCAGATACTTCCGTGAATTTTTCAATTTGTGCGGTGATTGCCTTGGCGTTATCGAGCAATATGTCAGCCCACAGGTCAGGATCACCAGCTGCTATTCGGGTGGTGTCTCGCCAGCCTCCAGCAGTGAAACGATGAGCTTCACGAGGTGTTGCCGTGGCTAATGCGGCAGCAACAATATGAGGTGCGTGGCTCGCGGAGGCAAGGAGTTGGTCGTGTTCCGACGGTGAAAGGAGACATGCCTGGGCACCAATCTGTTGCCAAAAAGCAGAGATGGCTTCAGTGTCTACTTTCGGAGTAGATTCTACTGGAGTAAGAACCGTTAGTTTGCCTTCAAAAAGGGTAGGGTCTGCCGCTTGTGGGCCACGTCGGTGACTTCCTGCAAGAGGATGGCTGCCAACAAATCGGCCTGTGCGAGAGGAGCGACGCTGCTCCCAGTGATCAACAATCGACTGTTTTGTGCTGCCAGCATCTGTGATGGGTGTGCCAGGGCGAACACATGCGTCGATCTCTTCCAGTTGATTTCCAATAACACTCACCCGAGTAGCCACCAGAACAAAGTCAGCATCTGCCACACCCTCGCGGATGTTTGTGGTACCTTCGCTTATGGCACCGAGTTCTTTAGCGGCCGCTAAAGAACTGTCGGACCGACCGACACCTATAATTTTGTTTGCGGCTCCTCGTTTGGCGAGAGCAAGACCAGCTGATCCTCCAATAAGGCCAACTCCGACGATCGTGACCGTGTCCCATTGGGCAGTCATAATGAAATGTAGATTTGTGCAAAAATGTCGTGGGGGCAGTAATTCATTTACTCAGAAAACGTTCTATGGGTTTTACCAGATGTGCACCTCCTTGTGAGCAGGGGTCGTCTGTTTGTCGACATTCTAACCCCTTATGGCGAAAATAAAGCATGCGTGGTTTACCCCCAAAAGCGACAGGGCGACTTGTGAGCCGACAACTTCCAGCCCGGTTGCAGGCAGATTTGCTTGGGCGATTGGCAATAACACTTCGGGCAGGTATCGATTTACGGAAAGCCTGGGCAAGTGAAGTCAAGCGAATGCCTGCTCGTTGGCGATCACACCTGTCGCTTGGAACGCGTAGTCTTGATAATGGAGAAATGCTTTCTGACGCGCTTGCTCATACGGGGCTATTCCCTCCGTTAGTCGTTGGGATGGTAGCTGTTGGTGATCAAACCGGTAAGGATGTCGAAACACTGAAAGAGTTATCTCGCGTAATCAATCATAGAGTAGAAACTACATCGCGTCTTCGTTCGAGTCTCATCTTACCGGCAGCCCAATTCGTCCTCGCGCTGGCAGTTGTGGGGCTACTTATTCTCATTAGTGGAATGATTGAATTGGAGCGAGGAAAAGCACTCGATTTTATTGGTCTCGGTCTTGTTGGTATGTCGGGTCTCAAAATGTACGGTGTACTTCTGTTTTCCCTGTTCGTTGTTTTGGTATGTGTCTCTCGATCAGTCCTTAGCGGATGGAGATCACATGGTTTCATTCGTGGATTCATTACCCGTCTGCCACTTATTGGACCAGCTGCTCGAGACGGGGAAGCAGCTGCCTGGAGTCAGGCCGCATCGTTAGCCGCAGGTGCCGGACTTGATGCAGGCAGACTTGTTTCGCTTGGTGGTTCGGTAGCTCCGGGTCTGGCAATTGACCCGCACTGGGTAAATGAAAGGCTGGTTGCTGGAGATACCCTAGCCGAAGCACTTCACGCTGCTCATCGTTTTCCACCTGAATTAATTGAAGGTTTGGCAGTTGGTGAAGAATCTGGAACAGTTTCAGAGGTTCTTGGGAGACTGAGTGAACAATTTGCCGATAATTCAAGAAAAGGGTTTGAAGCGGCAGCAAAAGCGGCTGGCGGTGGTGTCTGGCTTTTCGTAGCTGGCCTCGTGATACTTGTGATTTTCAGGGTTTTTTCAGTTTATGTTGGAATGATTCAAGACGCTGCCAGCCAAATTTAAGTCAATAAGGACAACGTAATGCGATCTATCTGTGCTGCTGCGATGGTGGTTGGGGCCTTGGTTGTTCCAGACTTTGCCATCTCAGATTCAACCAGTACGCATACACAACGCATGGAGTCTCATGGCTATCATCGCTATCGGGGATCGTGGAGAACTCAGCAGGAAATTAATCTGTATAAGCAGGCAGAAGCTGCAACAAAGAGCAGGGTAGAGGCACGGCAGCGGCTAGAGAGGTTGCGGCGAGAACTTGATAAACCAGGAGTCAGTGAGGACTTTTCTACCGAGATCCGTCAAACAACCGATCCTTTTTCGGTAATGGCCCTCATTACTGCGATCAATACCGATCCTGTTCCGCGTGTTCGACTCCTCTATGTTGAAGCTCTCGGAAATATAGATTCAACAGATGCCATCGGAGCGTTACTATCTCTGGTTCTTAACCATTCTGATTCAGAGGTGCGTTGGAGTGCCATTGAGCAACTTAAAGATAAGGAGTCGATACAGGTTGTACCGCCACTCGTTGCTGCGCTTAGTGGAACCGATAGTCGCCGTATCAACCGTGCTGCATTTGCACTGAAAATACTTGGTGATGAGTCCGCTGTCCAGCCCTTGATCAATGTTTTAATAACTCGGTACGTCGTTTCTTCTGGTGCTGAATCAGGAGGAAAAACATCAGTTACATTTTCACCAACAGGTGGCGGCCTCGCGCTTGGAGGCAATCAGAAAACGAAAGCCGTTTCATTACAGAACGCGCAAGTACTTGAAGCGTTGACTGAACTGACTGATGTCAACTATGGCTGGGATCAATCTCGCTGGCATCTCTGGTTTTTAAATCAAGGTGTCCCATCTACTATTGATATACGTCGAGACATGTGAATAGGTGCCTATGCGGCATCTATTGCACGCCGTTGTTTCCGACGCCGAATGAACCAATCAGTATCCAATGCCTTTAGTGCAACACGGTTTTCAAGGTTTGGTCGGAATATCACGAGTAGAAGGATTGGGAGAAACCATGCTAAGAAAAGGCCGCCGTTATGTGCTTTCCAGAATTGGCTTCCAAGGAGAATCGCGGCGGAACAACTCATGAGTGTTCCCAGGTGTTTTGGTGAAGGCCAAATTGCCATAGTAGCCATCATCACCAAGAAGCCGGCGAGCACAGGAAGCCGAAAAACGGGGTCGTAAGAAGGGAATGCCCAGAATCCCTCGAGGCTTACGCTGCTTGGAAAAATCCAACCAAACATCTGACGTAATTGGCCAGCAAAGATCGCGAGTGTTGGTGAAGTGCACCAGAGCCCGATGACAAGGGCTGCTAAAGCAGCTCCAACACCAGTGGCGAATCGACGGACTCCGCGCTCCCAATAAAAACTGCACCAAAGTGGAAGCAGGAATATGGGGTAGTAGATGATGCCAATTGCTAGCCCTATGAGACCTCCCGCAATTACTGGTCTCCGATATGCTCCAATCGCCCACACAATCAACGCACCGGGCAAGGCGTGGTCAACCCTCCCGGTCATCATGGCCGTGTATGGGAGAAGAAGATAAAGGACCGCAGCAGCAATACCGAGTTTGGTACTTTCAAAGTGTCGCCACCCAACAAAAATCATTCCACTGACGATCAGTAGTTGGGAAATGATAGCCATTGCTCGAGCTGTTGTTTCGTGAACAACCCGTGGCGGTGGCTCTTTCGTCTTGCCGCCGGCTGAGGAAACTGCCTCGGAGGAGAAAACGCGTTGAGTTGATATGTGTGGCAAAAGAAACAGGAGTGGATACCCAGGGCCAAGTCTTGCTAGTTGATCAGCGTTGACTTCTGCATCACCAGTCTCAAGTCTGGCTGCGGTCGTCGCTGCTGCAAGGTCATCTCTCTCTGGTCGAGTGGTGAGAACATTTGCTAAAAGGAAAACAAGGAGTGATATTCCGAGAAAGGCGAGGCCCCCACTGTTGAGGTTGGGTTCGAGCATAGGTCTTCGAACCATGAGTGAGTCACAAAGCATGCGGATAATAAACAAGCCGGTTATCACAAACAGCCACACATAGCCCAATTGTTGTGCATCAACATTGGCTTTAAAGCCACCGTATTCAACGGCCAGAAGCCCTGGTGCGAAGAGAATCAGACCGACAAGATCAACATTACGGATACTCAAAGCTCGATTGAATTTGAAAAAAACGGCAATCGAAAGAAGCGACGCAAGGTAAAACCAGGTCGTTGGATTAACACGGTAATAGTGAAAGAGTATTTCGCTCATCCGTCTCAGCAGGATGGAGGTGGCGTTTGGGAAACAACCGTTGACAATCAACTAGACTACGTCCCTTGCTGTCTGCAAGAAAGGAACGAAAGACAACAGGTTAGCACAAAGAAAAGACAAAAGATGGTTTAGTGCGGTCGTAACGATTACTCTGCTGAGTTATCTCACTTTTTGCCAAAATTACTTAAATGATGTGGCTTGCATCATTGTCGTGCTGGCCTCTGGGCCGCATGGTGAAACAGAAGCGACTGAGCCAGTGGTGTCTTGGAGGAAAGCTTTTTTCAAGCACGCCGTCCGTGCGACGTGCTTTTTAGAAAGGCCAGATCAGAGGGGCTAAAATAATGGTGATGACCATTACTATCAAGTTTAATGGCCCACCGAAACGAAGGTAATCACTGAATTTGTAGCCACCCGGCCCATACACCATGAGATTTGTTTGGTAACCAAGAGGACTGGCGAATCCACAACTTGCGGCTACGGTAATCGCCATAATAAATGGCATTGGATTGAGGCCGAGATCAGTAGCGGTTTGCCATGCGATTGGAAAAATTAGCACAGCCGCGGCGTTGTTACTCATCGTTTCAGTAAAGATCATCGTGACAAAATAAATTGCTGCCAAGACAAGGTATGGTCGATCACCCGCAGCCCCAATAGTGCTTTGAGCAAGGAGTTCATCAAGCCCTGTTTTTTCAATGGCCCTGGCAAGCCCGAAGCTAGCGGCAATGAGGAGCAGGGTCTCCCATTCGATAGATTTTCTTGCTTCATTTGGTCCAATACACCCTGTCGCTACCATAGCCGCAGCTGCTACAAGAGCTGCTGCAACCATGGGAACAAGTTCAAGTGTTGCCGCCAGCACCATAGCTACCAAAATAGTGCATGCAATCCAAGCAAGGTCGTGCCGAGGTGGCTTGGCCCCTTTCACTTCACTCACAAGATAAAAATCACGGTTTGTCTTTTGTCTTTTCAGAAATCGCGGGCTTGCCTCAAGAAGTAATGTGTCACCCGGTTGAAGAATAATGTCACCAATTTTTTTCCTTAAACGCTCTCCGTTTCGAGCGACTGCGATAATTACAGCATCGTAAGTCGACCGAAAT
>Ga0315322_10000925_pt1 | contig 22480 bp, 18 predicted proteins | sample M110021515metaG_FD_203461 | JGI IMG/M metagenome (GOLD analysis project Ga0315322, IMG submission 203461) | Ammonia-oxidizing marine archaeal communities from Monterey Bay, California, United States - M1 100m 21515 | ecosystem: Environmental > Aquatic > Marine > Intertidal zone | place: USA...
CTCTGTGAAAAAGAAGGAGTCGATCTCGCCTTCACTCCGCAAAAAGATTTTTTCTACCACTCCGATCACTCGGTTCTTGTAACCGAGTCTCTGCTTAGTAAGCGCCTTTGCGGCTTGAGCCGTCCCGGTCATTTTGACGGAGTTCTCACCGTTGTGGTCAAATTGTTCAATCTCCTTCAACCCACCCTCGCTGTTTTTGGGGACAAGGACTTCCAGCAAATCGCCCTCATCCGTCGCATGGTTCGAGATTTAAATATGCCAGTTAAAATCGTCGGACATCCCACTGTCCGTGAGCCCGATGGACTTGCCCTCTCCTCTCGCAACATACGCCTCACCCCGGAACACCGTAAGGATGCTCCAAGAATCCAGCGCTCTCTCTCGGCTGCCAGCAACCTTGCCGTCACGGGAGAACAGAACCCTGCCGCCTATCTTCTGAGCGCAAAAAAACACCTACTCGCCAACGCTCCAGATGGCTTCTCCATCGACTACCTCGAACTCATCGACACAAAATCAATGCAAGCCGTTTCTCTCGTCACGAAGCCCGCTGTTCTTGCCACGGCATGCTACTACGGGAAGATACGTCTGATCGATCATGTTAAGATCCTGATCGGCTGATCCACAAATCCTCCATCGACTCAATTATTTGGCCAATTTAACCGTATATCAGATCTAAGGAGCAGAAACGGATAGGTAAAATAGGCGCAAAACAACTGATGACAAAAAGGACCATAAAAATCGCTCTTGTCCACCTCCCTGAAAAGTCTAACTTCCTAGTCATGAAAATTTTGGTTCTATTACTCGCTCCCATTCTCTTCGTTTCCTGCTCTGGCAGCCAACCTAGAGAACGTAGGGTCGTGCCACCTCAAGGAAGCGATGTCGGTAGTAAGCCTTGGAACGACCCATCGGTTGGACCTCGCCCTCAGGGAATCTTTGGCGGGATGGAGCAAGGTCGATAAATTTGCCACCGTAACCATCTGGAGTGAGTGACCCGGCTAGCGAAGAACCGATCCACGAATCCTGTGATGCATGCGGCAAACTTCTAGACGTAACGAGCTTCAGTCCGTTCGATTCCGTCATCTGCCCCCGTTGCTCGGCTGAGACAAAGGTAAGACGGATTTTTGGAAACTATCGCCTTGAAAGGCGCTTTGCCATCGGAGGCATGAGCGTCATTTTCATCGGCTGGGATACCACGCTCAATCGCAAGGTCGCAATTAAAGTTCTCAACGAGGAATACTGTAACGACGAAATTCGCATTCAAGCCTTCGAAAACGAGGCCCGTCTCACCGCAAAAGTGAGCCACACCAATGTCGTTAAAATTTTCGCCGTCGATCGTGCGCACGGTCGCTTCTACCTAGTCATGGAATTACTTGATGGTCGAAGCTTTGAGCGAATCATGGGGGAACGTGGAGCCCTTCCCGAAGACGAGGTTCTGGAAATTGCGATCCAAATCACTTCCGGACTCAAAGCGGCGAAGCGAGCTGGCATAATCCACCGGGACGTCAAGCCCGGTAATATTCACATCGCCCCAGAAGGACGCGCCAGCCTTCTAGACTTCGGACTCGCCCTCATTACCCAAGATGGAAAAGCCCAAGCCAAAGAAGCTTGGGCTACTCCCTACTACGTCCCCCCCGAGGCTCTTGACCGCGATATCGAAGATTTCCGAAGCGACATTTATGCCTTCGGTGCCACCCTTTATCACGCTCTAGCAGGATGCCCCCCATTTAAATCAGCTACTAACTCAATAAGCAGCCTTCGCAAAGCCAAGCAAGCTATCCCAAAACTTTGCAAAGTAGCACCATGGATCAGCCGGAACACCGGAGAAGTCATTGATCGCATGATGGCCTTTAACCCAGACCATCGCTGGTCAAGTTACAGCAAGGTCATAAAGGCCCTCGAACAGGCCAAGCTCACAATTGGCCACGACTTTTCTCCTCCGATTTATACCCAGGCTAGAATCAAACGGCGCAAGAGGAAAATGATCCTCAGTATTATTTCCACCGTCCTTTTGATTTTAGTGAGCATCGGCTTAGCGACTTGGAAGCCCTGGATGAAAATCACCAGAGATTCTGAACAGCTTTTCGAAACCAATGACTCTCAAAATAAAAAGCCAAAGATCTTCAACCCAAACGGTGACGACCGACCAAGCATAGCGAAACGATGGGCCGAAGCTCGTCAGCTAACCAAATCTGGTAATTACGAAAAAGCATCTGAAAGATTTTTATCCATTTCACGCGATCCCACTGTCTCCGGAATGGAGCAAGTCTGGACCTCTCTAGAAGCATCGATCGCAAATGCTTTGGCTGGCAAACCCGGCGCAGCCCGGCGGCTAATCTCCAAATCCCTCTCGGACCTTGAGGATCTTCCGGAGCAGCACTCACAGCAGAAGCGCTACCGGGAACTCTGCCAGCTACTGGAACGCATCAAACCTCCCACAACCAATGATCTCCCTGACGAGCCCAAGAACATTACCGACTGGATGGGAACCTTCGCAATCGCTCTCAAACTCTGGGGACAAGGCAAATGGGAAGAAGCTCTCCCCTTGTTTTCCAACGTTCGTGGAGCCGAACTTCCCGACGAACTCTCTTGGTTTGTCATTTATCAAAATATAGCTGACGTCTATTTGGGAGATGGCCAGATTCTGGCCAGACTCAAAAACTTTCCCACCCCGAAAGACCAGCAAGAAGCCAACAGCTTGATCGGCGAGATTACGAATGCTTCAAAAAACCTCCGTTCTATAGGGCGAGCAAAGTACAATCTGGATGCTAGGCTGACTCACCTCATCCAGCTTCGCAAAGAATTTCAAAACAGCCCAGTGTTCACCCACTCCCTGACGTGGAAGAAATTTCAAGCACACCTCAGAAACAAAGGATCATCATACCGCTTCGATGATATCGGGGCATTACTTCAAAACCCGCCGGAAGACGCTCCATCAGAAGCAATTTGGGCTTGGTCTTACCTCCAAAGAAATGCCGCTGCTTTTCTGAACAACATTACCATCCACAACAACTGGATCACCGAGAAAAAAAATGGTGAGCAAATCACTGGAGTCTCCGGAGATAGCTCTGGCTTAAAACTCGAGGATGGATCCGTCGTCCCTTGGTCTGAAATCAAGCCCGAACACTTGTTGGATAAACGAGCCAATGAAGAAGCTCAGGCAATTGCCTTCGCCTGGTTCGTCGGATTAAATGAGCAGGTTGAAAAAATGGCTGAAGATTTGGCAGGTCGCAATCCTGAATTTAAGACCAATTGGCGACGCGTCATCGTCGGCACCTCACAATAGATAGACTCATCCCGCTCGGCCTATTCGGAAGAAGTAATGAAGTCCCCTGCTGATCAGGGTTTGAGGGCAGGATCTTATTCGGCTTCCTGCCACTTCTTGATTTTGGAAAAATCAATTCTGAAATCCTCATTCTTTTCTTCTCCCGCGATGGAAATCAGTAAGGAGCTGGGATGGAATCGTCGTGAAAATTTCTACTCAACGGCCCACTTTACGTTCGATCGCAAAACATACACTTTAACGTGCCGTCTATAATCTTTCGTCCGGCCGCGCTTGTAAGAGAACACGACCTGCTCGGGGAAAGATTCTTTAACTACATATTGAAGGCGATCCTGCCCAGAACCCTTCCAAGCGAAAAGAAGAACAATCTGCTTCTCAAAATCAACGGCCTTGGAAATCGCGGCAAGTGCTTCTTTATCGAAATATTTGGTCCCATTCTTAAGGGACTTCAGCACGACTGGTTTTGTTCTGGACGCACCCTTAAACACGGCTTCCTCAGCACGTAGATCCTTCAGCTCCGCGATTGGCTCATGATTTGCAGGAACTGCAAACAACCCACCCACGATTGTTAAAAAGGAAACGATGGCTATCAAATGTGTTTTCATCATGGCTAGGACACCTCAGGTTAACGATCCTTAGAATTTTCTGTAGAACAGTTTTATTCATCGGGGGCTGAATTTCACCCGGTTATTTTGGGATTCCGGGTAATCCCGATCACCGAGGTGATCTTTGGTCATACTCAATCATCTCCCGAGCCTAGGCGTGGCTAACAAGTCGATGATGGGAGTACAAGACTTCCTTTTTAAACTAACGAGGATCCTGCATTGACCGGAAATACTCCTAGTTGCTGCAGCGGAGAAACGGAGAGCTTAGGATCGAAGAAAGCAACATGAGGATGCGAGGGTCCGACCTGTAAGCTTGAAGCTGTCTAAGGCCCCTTCCAGTTATGTTTAGGATAACGACCCGCGAGATCTTTTTTCATCTGCGCAAATCCTCTCTCCCAAAATCCGGGCAGATCACTTGTCACCTGCCACGGCCTCTGGTTAGGTGCTAGAATCTTCGCCACTAACGGATGGCCGTTGGCTATCGTCGGTGTCTCCTTCACCCCGTAAAGTCGCTGGACTTTCTCCTCGAACCACGGGTCGTTACCAGCGGCATAAAACACCCTCGTATTTACTCCGTTTTCCAAAGTAATCTTCTCAGGCGCAAATGAATCCATGGCCTCGCGCTGCGGAACCGCTAACCAATCGTGCAGAACCCGCCACGGGTCGCGATCCTTCACCTCCTTGAAAGTCGTTGCCCCAGCGCAAATCTGCGCGATTGCCATCTCGCGATCCCCAGTATCAAACCCCGGAAAGTCCAATTCTGGCATGGCCTTGCTCAAAAAAGCCAAGCGCGCAATCCACCGCTCAACCTTGGCATCCCACTTCTTTAAAGCCAAATCACCCGCGATTACCCGCCCCGCCAGAAGCTCGCCCGCCAAGTCAGGATCCACTTCCCCGCCCCGCTTTTCCTCCAGAACCAAACCACGAAAGATCCGTTGCTTTACCGCCACCACCCGGCGTGAGACTTCATCAAAAATAACGTTTTCCGAATCACTGACTTCTCCGGCTGGAATCCAATCTTCCGAGACCTCAACGCCCCGTGACAAAGTCACCGAGCGCTCCCTGCCTTCCACCTCAATCATGTCGACTGCCAAAAACAAAGGCGCATTTCGCACTGCCGATTTCGGATGTAACTTTCCTTTGCGACCGCCCACCACGTGGCACACTGCGCTTCCTTGATCTCGCCTCACCGCCAAGCGATCACCAAACGCTACCAGCATTGCCTTGGCGCAAGCTTCGCCACGCTGACGAAAATCCGGCTCTTTGATCCGGGCACCCCGCTTTTGTGAAAGTCGCCCTAGCTGCTGGAAATTCTTCCACGTCTCCCGAGCCCCTCTCGCCAGCACCCCAAGCCCCTCGCATTCACGCGGCCGAAAATCGACATTCTTCGCCGCCATCATCGCCAACCATTCCGCTCCAAAATCATTCCGCCAACCCGGCTCTCCCTCCAGGAATTCGGCCCACATCTTCCCCCGTCCCCCTTTCTTGAAAACCCCTTCTCCTTGCACCGCAGCCGCCACAAATAAGACCTCACCCAGACAATCCCTTCCCTGAAGCACGAGAGAGGCCAAACGGGGATGCAGAGGTAGCGCCGCCATCTGTTTTCCCACCTTCGTTAACCGGCCATCCGAATCCAAAGCACCAAGCCAAGTCAGAAGCTTTTCCGCATCAAGCCGGCGCTCGGCCTCAGGCTGAGACAACCAACGAAAACCCGAGATTTTATTCACTCCCAAACGTTTCAAGAAAAGGATCGCCTCGGCCAAATCCACCCGCCGCACCTCCGGCTTTTCAAACTCCGCCCGATTCCGGTGATCACTCTCGCTCCACAAACGGACACAGCGACCCGGCCCCGTACGACCCGCACGACCCGCACGTTGATCGGCCGCCGCTCGCGCGATCTTGACCACGCGCAACGAATCAAATCCGCGCGCAACATCGTAACTCGATTGACGAACCAAACCGGAATCGACGACCACCTTCACCCCCTCAATTGTCACCGAAGTCTCGGCCACATTGGTCGCCAGAATAATGCGCCTAGACCCGTCAACTTTCAGAGCACCCTGCTGTGCCGCCGGACTGAGTGCCGAGTAAAGCGGACAAATTTCCCACCCCTTCAGTGCCGCCGCATTTTCGAGAAGGCTCTGCGATTTCCGGATCTCATACATCCCCGGCAGGAACACTAGAATACGATCGCCCTCGATCAAGTCACGTGCCTCCGCTTTCACTGCCGCTGCCACCCGATCCCAAACTTCTTCGTGGCGATTCAGACCTCTTCTACCCACCGGCCCTCCTCCCCGGTGCTCGATCTCAACCGGGAACATCCGCCCACCGGCTTCCACCAATTGGCAAGGCTCCAAGTAATCTTTTAAACCACCCGTTTCAAGAGTCGCCGACATCACGACCACCCGCAAATCTGGCCGAACACTTTCCTGAAGATCCAGCACACGTGCGAGTGAGAGATCAGAAGAAAGTCTCCGCTCATGGAATTCATCAAAAACGACCGCTCCAACTCCCGAGAGCTCGGGGTCATCCAGTAACATTCGCTGCAAAACCCCATCGGTTACAAAGAGAATTTCGGTCTCCGGACCAGATTGATTCTCAAAGCGAACCGCATAACCTACTCCTTTCCCCAGCGGAGTTCCCATTTGTTTGGCCACAAATTCCGCCAACAACCTCGCCGCCATCCGCCTCGGTTGAACCACAATAACCTGCCCCTCGCACTCGCCTCGAACCATTCCCGGAACAGTGGTCGATTTTCCTGACCCTGTTGGGGCCTTGAGTAAAAGCCGCCCCTGATCAACCGCCACCGAAGCGCGAATCTCCTTCTCGACTTCGTTTACCGGCAAGCTCACAACACAAGAAAAACACTCGCAGCCCACATTCGCACGTCAGATTTTTTGAAATGTCGATGCAACATCTCGCGTTTCATCTCTTGCCTATCCAGCTAATCCCCCATACCCTTTCCACATGAATACAATCATTGCTTTCCTCGGCCCCATTGGAGGTCCCGAAATGTTTCTTATCTTTATGGTTCTCCTCCTTCTTTTTGGAGCCAAGAAACTTCCACAACTCGCCCGAGGAATTGGTAAGAGTGTCGGTGAATTCCGAAAAGCCCGCGAAGAGTTTGAAGATGAAATCAGAAAGGGAGGCGAAGAGCTTGATAACGAGGTCAAAAAATCGGATGACGATAAAGTCTCTAAAGCTCCTGGCGCTGAGCCAAGGACTGAATCATGAAACAACTTGATAAAATTATTTTTAAAAACGCTCCGCGAATCCTTCTCGGGGCGTTTTTTCTGTGCAGCTCCTGCGAAGAGAATGCCACACCCGAAAAGCCTGCTGCTAAGGATCCCAATCCAGTTGAGCATTCCACTCCTGAAAATACTCCAGAGTCCCTAATTCAAAAACCACTCACTGCTCCGGAAAGATCAAAAGAAGCAGCCGCTGAAACTGCGGAAGGGATCCGTTTCATGGCCTATAACATAGAAAATTATTTGACCATGACCCGCTACATAAAGGGCGGAGACAAGGTCAGTTCTCCAAAAGACCCCGAAGAAGTCGCAGCCCTTGTCAAAATCATCGTAGGCGAAAACCCCGACATTCTTGGCATCTGTGAAATCGGAACCGAAGCTGATCTTAAAGACCTCCAAACCCGGCTCAAAACCGCTGGCCTTGACCTTCCCCATTACGTTCACACTGGAGGCATCGACTCGACCCGCCGACTCGGAATTCTTTCCGCTTTCCCTATCGCTGGCAATCACTCCAAGCAGGAGCTGGTCTATGAAATTAATGGCCACGAAAGAATGATGGGACGTGGTATTCTGGACGTCACGATCGACCTACCCGGCGGCATGACCCACTTCATCGGCCTTCACTTGAAATCAAAACGGGAGCTCGAAGACTTTGATCAAGCGGAGATACGCCTCAACGAAGCCCGCCTCGCTCGCGAGCATTGCGATGCTATTTTTGCTGAGGATGCGAACGCCCGAATCGTTCTTTACGGAGATATGAACGATACCCGTAAGACCCCCCCTCTCTTCATGCTCATGGGAAAATACAAGAGCGATACTTACATGGGAGACGTTTTTGCCAAAGACTCACGGGAGCACCTTTGGACACACTTTTGGTCATACCAACAACAATACGCCCGCTTCGACTGGGTCATGATCTCGCCTGCGGTTTATCCAGATGTGGATAAGGAGAACTCCTACATCGCCGATCCCGAGATTTGGAATGACGCCTCTGACCACCGCGCGGTTGTCGTCACCTTGAAAAAGTAGTTCAAGCGCCTTTCTTGCTGTTGTCCCGCCTCTTGAGACAACGATGTGAAGAATGACTGCTTCTATTTCCCGCCAATCCAAGCAATCGCCCCCGGCACGATTCTTCGCCAACCGAGAGCCCGCACGAGATTTGCAAGCGCCTCACCTTCTGAACGGCGGGCCACCAAGGCTGTCTCTTCCAACATATCGGCAACAGTTCCTGCGGCTGCTCTCTCAACCGGCAGGGTAAACCACAAAAACGCAGTCGCTAACCCAAGGGATGCCGCAACTACCCCTAGGCACAAAGTTGGGGATAGCCTGCCGATCACCATCGCAAAGGCCATCACAATCATCGTGAAGGCCGGCATCGCCGAGCCAAATTTCACGGCCCACTTTCGCCAGCCCACCACCTTTTCTTGTCGACGGGCCATCAGGACTAAACCCGCCAAAATTCCTGCTTCTGCGACATCACGAGCTTTTTTGGATCGAGAAAGCGATGGCGAAACAACCAAACGAGTCGGCCCTAAAACCATGAAAAGCCGCTTTTTCACCTGAATCTCAACATCTCCGGCCTTTCCCTTTTTTAGAATCCGCTCAACCATTTCATGAGCGGTAATCGACATCTCGGCTCCACCCGCTTTGCGAACGATCCTGTCGCTCAGAAACTTCCGGGCAACAAATGAAACGAAAACGGGGATCAGCCCCATGAGAAGAAGAAGTTTGGCCATCGCTTGTTATTAAATACCTTCACCTTATATTCGCGAATTTTGAATTTCATTTTTTACCTTTTCCTCCAGACTCCGCCTCAGCCCTAAAAACACCAAGCTATGGCAGAAGATACAGAAGGACCAAAGACCGAGGTCGCACCCCCATCATCATCCAACCAAAACATTATTATGGGGATCGTCATGGGCGCCGCCGTCCTACTTCTCCTCCTCTTGGTGATCACCAAGAAATTTAATACAAGCGGAAGTAATATCGCGGATCCTGCGGTTGCCGAACTCCGTAAAGAGCTCGATGCGCAAAAGACAAAAAGCGACCAGCTACGCTTTGCCGGAATCTCAGCAGACCCGCAGGCTCTCGTCTCTCAGATCAAGAATGACACCGAGGCCCTCGCTCGCCTTGTAAACTCGAGTGCCAGTGACGCGGCAGTCCTCAGAGCAGCCCAAGCTGATGCCTCCGTTCTTGCTGCTACGAATTCCGAACTTCGGATAGAAAGGGACCAATATCGCATCGATGCCAATCGCGCAGTGGAACTCCAAGGCCAACTTGAACTAGCCCGTCAAGAATCCACCGGAATGATTAGCAAAAGCGAATATGACCAGCTTAGGACCAAACTAGATGCCGCTATGGCCGAAAACAAAAATCTGCGTAATCAGATATCTGAAATGCAAAATGACAATTAAGGAACCACGCATTCCTTCAGCAGAAAATAGCCTGCAAAGCAAAAACCGCGCAGTCGAACCTATCCACTCAGAAAAGGCTCACGCTAGAACCGCTCAGACAAATTTAATCTAGTCCCTTCGAGCTTCAAAATTTAAGCCTGACCAAGAGGTTTGACTCATAGAGGCCTTCATTCTCTAAAAAAAGCCGTCCGAGCGCAGGAGATCGCACACGGACGGCTTGGCTATTTCAGGGCGTTTTTCAACGCTATTTTTCAATAACGACGGGACCTTCCGGGATGACTGAGAGCGCTGTTTCAGTTGAACAGCAGCTAGCCAATCCGAGAACAATGAATCCCAGTGCGAGGGTAGTTATCAGTTTTTTCATAAGAGTATTTTTTAGTGACACGCTCCGAGCATTCAATACGCTCTCGAGAACTCAATGTTTCATCGTACCATCGTGCCAGTATTGAATAACGGCCGACTCTCCGGCCTCACCAGCATACGTGATCGTATAAAAGTATTTTCCATCTGAAGTTCGTGCGCTCTTTGTGATTTCCTTGACCACGCCTTTTGCGGTCTCGCCATCAACTAACTTCCTTACCTCTATGGGGAGATCGTCAATCAAGATGACCTGCGGCGGCAGATATTTCTGCGAAAAGATACCAAGTCCGCCAGTCCTCATAGGTCCACCTCCGCATCCTGAAATCAATCCAATGGCAAACGATCCGAAAGCAAGATTTGCTATCATTTTTTTCATTTTTTATAAGAGTGGTTTTTAGTCACGCGCCCGAATCATGGGAGCCTCTGCAAATGGTCGCGCTCCTTGCCGCGCCCGAATTTCAGTTCCCGGCTCCTTTCCTTTCTCCGTGAAGAGGGCTAAACCAACGACCCCGACGTTACGAGTTCGTCCATGACGAAGATTAGCATAAGATGAATTCACTGATGAGAAGCGGAAAGTAGCCACTTTTTCATGGCTGATTCGAAAACCTTTCACTTCAAGAAGTTCACCAGCACCAATGATATAACCACGTTTTTTTGTTGATCCAGCCTTCCCGTCAATAACGTCAAGACCATCGACCGTAAGAACAACTTCCAAGCGAGCGTCACTGAGATTTTTAAGCCTAAGTTTGTAGTCTCGACCCTTCTTGCCGATGACAAAACGGGCCCCACGCCACCAATAATTATCCAGCATCGACCACCCGCTATGTAATCCCCATTCCAGCATCCCTCCGGCCGTCTTTTGCATCCCACCTCCGCTCGTCCGTCGATCCACCCCCATTTCACGAGCACCATCGCTATCATTATAGCGAATCAAAGAAACATATTTCGGCTTAGCCATTGCCCTCTTAAAATCTGTAAAGCCAATCGATGATTCAATTTCTTTACCCCAACCCGTCGCAATACCAGTCCGCTCCTTTTTGTTACTACTCTCCTTTGAAGAAACTCCGGTAGTGAGCGGAGAATAAGCCGGTGAGACGTTCTCAGTCGCAGGCGGAGGAAGATCGGCGCTTGGCATTCCGGCCGGAGCAGAACAACTCGAGAGAAACCCCATCAACAATAGCGCATAAGAGATAACACAAACAGCGACTTTCAACTTCATTGCGGTGCTAGAAAACCAGCAAAAAGCTTATCCGTCAATCTAAATGCTGTTTTTTTAACATTTTTATTCGTCGCGAAGAGGTGACAAGCGTCCACTAAACTTCGGAAACAATCTATCTTCCTGTTGAACCAAAAAAAATCCCGCTAAACGAATCAGATTGAAAGCTACCGCGCCCTCGGAACTTTTAATATGCGATCCCTCCTCGAGATCTTAAGCTTCTCTGGGCTTACCGGAGCAGATTCCAAGCACAAACCAGTGCTTTCACCCCAGCCATTTCAATGGATGGGTCACAACCTACTCCCCAGAGAATAGTGCCATCATCCTTACGCAGTTGCACATACGCTGCCGCATCAGAGCTTGAGCCTCCTCTTACCGCATGAGAGCGATAATCGGTCAGCGTAAAATCTTTAAGTCCAGTTTCTTCAAGACCTTGCACAAAAGCATTGATGGGACCGTTCCCGATACCCTCAACGATCTTACTCTCGCCATCAATTTCAATGACTGCCTTACAGGCCAATTCACCACGCTCAGAACTATGATAATCCAATTCATAATCCTTCAGCGTTAAATGGGAATTCACATTAACAAACTCAGTAAAAAAGACACTCCCTACCTCTTTGGCGGAGAGCTCCTCACCTCTCTGATCAGCAAGATCATAAATCCGCTTACCGACCTGAGGATGCATCGTCTTTGGAAGATCAAAACCATGTTCCTGATCAAGAATATAAGCCACTCCACCTTTTCCAGACTGAGAATTAATTCGCACGATCGCCTCGTAACTCCTCCCGATATCATGCGGATCGATCGTCAAATAAGGAACACCCCATTTTTCGTCTTCCTCTTTTGCACGCCGATCCAAGCCCTTTTTAATAGCATCCTGATGACTACCTGAAAATGCAGTAAAAACCAACTCCCCCGCATAAGGCTGGCGATCAGGAACAGTCATTCGCGTGGTCCGCTCGTAGACTTCGCGGAGGCTCGAAAGATTCGAGAAGTCTAATCCGGTTTCGATTCCATGGCTGTTCATATTCAAGGCCACGATCACAATATCAAGATTCCCGGTTCTCTCACCATTCCCAAAAAGGGTCCCCTCGACTCGATCTGCTCCAGCCATCAGGCCAAGCTCGGTCGAGGCCACTCCTGTGCCTCGATCGTTATGAGTATGGAGAGAAATAATCACCGAATCACGTTTTGAAACCTTGCGGCACATCCACTCAATCTGGTCAGCGTGGACATTCGGGGTTGACCATTCAACAGTCGCGGGGAGATTTAAGATGAGTTTTTTTTCAGCAGTTGGCTGCCAGACATCGATCACCGCTTCGCAACACTCTAGCGCGAAATCGAGTTCGGTATCAGAAAAGCTTTCTGGCGAATACTGCAGAACAATCTCAGTACTAGGAATGGTCGGCACAAGTTCTTTAACCACTTCGGCTCCAGTAACGGCGATCGCTTTGATATCCTCTCGCGAAGCATCACCAAAAGTAACACGACGCTGGAGGGTGCTTGTAGAATTGTAAATATGTACAATCACACGACGAGCTCCCTTGATGGCCTCGAACGTTCGCTCAATTAGGTGACGACGAGTTTGTACCAAAACCTGAACCGTCACATCCTCCGGAATACGATCCTCTTCGATCAACCGGCGCATGAAGGAAAACTCGGTATCACTTGCTGACGGAAATCCGATCTCGATCTCCTTGAATCCCACCTTCACAAGGAGATCAAACATCTCGAGCTTCTCCTCCACACTCATCGGGATGGGAAGAGCCTGATTCCCGTCGCGCAGGTCGACAGAACACCAGGCTGGAGCTTCGGTAATGAGACGATCAGGCCAGGTCCGGTCGGCAAGAGCCACTGCCGGGAACGGACGATATTTGCTAATGGATTCAGATTTCATTTTCTCGTTGTTCGATCAACAAGGAAACGCACCGATTCAGCTAAGAGGAAAGTGTCTGCCCTTGGAAAAAGTCCGATCAATTAACGGATGATGGAAAATGGCCCAAAGAAAAACAACGACTTCAGACTCGAGTTAGAGTCCAAGTCGCAATCCTAAAAGAAGAGCCGGGGTGAGTTTCACGGCTTTAGAAAAACTTAGCGGATCGGGTTTGTCACCACTAAAAGTTGGCCCCGAAGGCCTTTATTAGCCCTACATCTTAAGTTGCTCTCCAAATTTCGTCATCCCGATGCTCGACGCTGAACCATCATTTGGGCCGATCGATACTGATCCCAGATCATGACATCTAGGCCCAGTAAAAGCCCTTCTTCAAATTCCAACGCCAAACCTCCTTTAGAGAATTCGAAAAAATCTCATCGGCATACAAAATTCTTCCCATTCCCTCGCCTCCCTTCCATCTTCGCCACACATGGCAATATCCAGACAACTTCACTCCGTCATAGACGCCTTTGGTAAGCAGGGTTGGCATTGCGAACAGATTGAAAACCGCGAGGTCGTCACATCAGCTTTTGAGGCCCACCACACTCATATTCATCTCCACGCTCAAGCTTTCCCAAACCTGAATTCCCTCGCCGTTGTTGCCGAATCTCCCATGACATTCGATGAAGAGCGGATGCCTCTGGCACTAGAGCTTATCATGCGGGCGAACAAGCAATTGACTCTCGGCAACTTCGAATACGATTTCGACCGCAACCTTGTCGTCTTTCGCATCACCAATCTTTTTGACAAAGAAGTCTACGATGCCGACATCATCTCATCCATGGTTCACTGCACCATCGCCGAACTTGACCGTATTATTCCGCTTGTAGGAGTCATCAACCGAACTTCCAATGACCTTCTCGACGACCTTTCCATTCCACTTCTTCTCGAGCGTGAAGACCTTTTACCTCCTGTTCCAGAGGGGGCCGAAGGAGAAGAGGAAGAGCTTTGACCACCACTTTCTCCCACAACTCGGAGCCGGAAAAACTCCCGAGTCACTAAATTCGTCAAGTCCGTGACTTGACGGAACCCATTTCCCGTCCTAAGTCCACTTCACGGATCAGAAGATCCAACCCACTACCATGTCTGTCTTGATTGGAAAAAAAGCCCCGACCTTCACGGCGAAAGCCGTGCAAGGTGATAACATCATCGACTCCTTCTCTCTCGAACAATACCTCGGTGAAAAGTATGTCGTCTTATTCTTTTACCCTAAGGATTTCACCTTCGTCTGCCCCACCGAGCTCCACCGCTTCCAAGAAGAGCTTGCTGAATTCGAGGCCCGTAACGTTGCGGTTGTCGGCTGCTCAACTGATTCCGAATTTTCACACTGGGCTTGGCTGAACACCCCCAAGAACAAAGGCGGAATTCAGGGAGTCACCTACCCACTTGTTGCCGATATCAACAAAACCATATCCGAAGCTTACGATGTCCTTGCAGGCGAGGAAATGATCGACGACGAAGGTAACATCGCAGTCGAAGGAGAGCTCGTGGCCTACCGCGGACTTTTCCTCATAGATCTCGACGGGAAAGTCCGTCACCAAGTCGTCAACGACATGCCTCTTGGGCGTTCCATCGCGGAATGCCTCCGAACCATTGACGCTCTTCAGCACTTTGAAGAACACGGCGAAGTCTGCCCCATGGATTGGCAAAAAGGTGACAAAGCTATGACCGCAGACCATCAGGGAGTTTCCGACTACCTCGGAAACAAGTAATTTAAATCTCACGTAAACTCCGGCCCATCCCGATGGATGAGGCCGGTTTTTTTGATATTGAGAAGAATGACGGAATCCGCAGATAAGCTTTTGCCCTCCCCTTCAATCAGGCCTATGTATCAACCCATGACTTTAAAAAAGAAATCCGCCGCTCAGAAAACAGCACCATGGGCAAAGTCGATGCCTAAAACGCAATTTAACTTCATGCGTGAAATTCTTGCCGCTCCCAGTCCAATCGGGCTCGAGGGGGCAATGAGCTACGGAGTGATAAAGCCAGCCTTCGATAAGATTAAACCGAAGTCCTGGGCCGTTCACCAATTCAAAGGCAATGCTGGCATCGTCCTAGATACTCACCCAGGCGATAATGACAAACCATCGGTCATGTTTATCGGACACGCCGACAAAATCCGCCTTCAGGTCCGCAGCATCGGCAGCGACGGAAAAATATGGGTCAACAGTGATTCGTTTCTCCCCTGCACCCTGATTGGCCACGAGGTCAAACTTTTCTCTCAAAAGCCCAGGAAGCCTGGTCAATATCGCGTCATCGAAGGCGGCACCATCGAGGCTCTAGGCGCCATTCACTTCTCCGAACCCGCCCAGCGAACCGGAGACAAGGGAATCAAGGGAGATATGCTTTTTCTCGAACTCCAACTGCACGGCGAAAAATGTAAGGACCGCGTCGAAGCTCTTGGGATCCGTCCCGGCGACCCCATCATTTTAAATCGCCCCATCCGCAAAGGGTTCAGTGACGATACCTTTTACGGCGCTTACCTCGACAACGGACTCGGCTGTTTCATGGTTGCAGAGCTAGCAAAGCTTCTTGCCAAGAAACCTCTCAAAAACATCCGCGTTCTCCACACCATCGCCACTCACGAGGAAATCGGACGCATGGGGGCTGCTGCCATTGCCGGGGAAATGAAGCCTGATATCCTTATTGGAGCCGACGTTAATCACGACTACGACGCGGCACCCGGACTCTCAGCAAAGCGAATGAACAATCTCAGCATGGGCAAAGGATTCAGCCTCACCAACGGCTCCATCACCAGTGCCTTCGTGAACAGCATTATCGAAAAGGCCTGCCGAAAAGCGAACATCCCCTATCAGATTGACTTCGCCGGTCGCGACACAGGAACCGACGCCATGGCTGCTTCCCTTGCCGGAGTCGACAGTGCTGCCACCTCTATCGGATTCCCGATTCGCAACATGCACACAATTTCCGAAACTGGACATACTCTTGATGTCCTCGCCGCCGTTCACGGGATGGAAGCCACACTCCGCGAGATGGACAAAATGAACCGAGGAAAAGGGCTTAAACGAAAAGATCTTCTCAACGAGCATCCCCGGCTCGACGAAGCGAAAGAGGCTTGATGTTCTGACTCTAGGTAGTCCCATCAAAGTTCGGTTAACTCGCTTTTTTGGCCTAAAAATCAGATTCCAGCCAATCTCCTGAGTGGATGAGTTCATAGCCATCGATTCCTTTTAACCATTCATAAATCCAAACCTTCGTGGGCTTTTGGCCTAACAAAACATCGGCTTGAATTCGGTGGTACTCGCCTTTGCCCTCATCCGGCAACCCTATCCCCTCAAACCCATCTAGTTGTTTGAGCAACTCCGGCCCAATTTGGTAAACCTCGCCCTTCACTCGGGTGTCCCCTTTTAAAACCAGCCCCGGATACCAATCGATCTTTACCAGCGTTCCCGGAACTTCGGCAGATCCCATCCAGCGGGCACCCTTCATCCTCCAGTCGTCCGAAGCTCCTTTCCTAAGGGCACCATATACGAAAAGAAGATCAGTCATCACTCGACTCAAGAATCCTAGACATTTCGACCTTCAGCTCGTCTAGTCCCTCTCCCTCCATCGCCGAAATCGGAACAATTGGAACCTTAGGGAATCGATTCTTGAAGATCGCCAGATTCTCTTCGGCACCCTCAAGATCCATCTTGTTGGCTACAACCATCCACGGAAATTTCGCTAGATCTTCGTCGTAAAGTTTGATCTCGGTTCGAAGAGTTTGGATATCCTCAATCGGATCACGAAGCTCGCTCCCCGGAATATCGACCACGAAAAGCAACACCCGACAGCGGGTGATGTGACGCAAAAACTCATGCCCAAGCCCACGGTTATCATGGGCCCCCTCGATCAACCCTGGAATATCAGCAACGGTACACCGCTTCTGACCATCGAGAGTCACAACGCCGATCTGAGGAGTTAAAGTCGTGAATGGATACGATGCAACCTTGGGCTGTTTCGCTGAAATTTTACCTAGAAGAGTAGATTTACCGGCATTCGGAAATCCCACTAACCCCACGTCGGCGATCCTCCGGAGTTCAAAATAAAAGACTCCTTGGTCTCCTTCAGTTCCAAGCTCCCGCTCCTGCGGGACCTGATTCGTGGCACTCCGAAAATGAAAATTTCCTCGTCCGCCCTTCCCCGGTTCAAGTAAAACAAATTCCTGTCCCTCCTCAGTGAGATCACAAACGGGAACAAGATCTACCCCTTCCTCGCTCCGTTCCATTTCGACTGCTTCCTGAACATCAAAGGCCGGACTACGGTAAACAACTGTCCCAGGAGGAACGCGCCCAATCTTGCTTTTCCCGTCTCGCCCATGTCGTTTCCAGCTTTGCCCATGAGCACCGTCTTCCGCATACAGCTTGGGGTCATAATGAAAATTACGGAGATTGTCGGTGTTTCCATCGACCACCAACTTCACTTTCCCACCATTACCGCCATCACCACCATCGGGACCTCCCCGGGGAACAAACTTTTCCTTTCGAAAACTCACCGCTCCGTGTCCGCCATCTCCGGCACGACAATGAACACGGATGTGATCGACAAATGATTTATCTCTCTTCATGCGGTAATCTTCCCAAAGGTATTCATTAAGGAAACTTCAAGTGCGAGCGCCTCCACGACATTTGTTTCCAACAACCGTCGCAACTCCTCCATGGCCGCAACACGTCGTAATAGCACGCCTAATTCTTCATCCTCCACCGCTTTTTCCATCACTCCCGCATAATCGGGAAACTCCAAACCTTCCCCGCCAGCCTTCAATCTTAGTAAATCGCCAACCCAAGCATGGATCGTCTCGATCATCAAAGCTCGCTCTCCCAGATAATCCGACGACGCCTGAGCAAGATACATTTTCTCACGATCGTCCATCCATTTGGAATCAACAATTTTCTGATACTTCACCTTGTCCTCCTTCAACAAAGCCGCATATCCCTTCTCGATCTCCACCTTGCGTTCACGAAGTAAATCCTCAAGACCTGCTTTGATCGCCAGCCCCGCTTCCAATTCTCCAATTCCTACACGAGTGACGCTTTCCAAAAGCGGAAGAATTCGCTGAACCTGGACCGGCTTCTCCGCTCCCGGCGTCGCCGCCAGAGAAATGTGAACGCAGCGCGACCAAATCGTAGCAAGTAATTTCTCGGGCTCGCTCGAAAGCAGGAGCAAGATACTCTCTCGCGGAGGTTCTTCCAACGTTTTCAGAAAGGCATTTGCCGCTGAGTCACCCATCCTATCAGCATCGACAACCACTCCAATCTTCCACGTTCCCTCCGGCGACGATTGATTCATCATCTTTTCTAGCGCACGAATGTCATCTACTGCAATTTTCCGGGACTTAGACCGAGGGCGCACCACGCGGATATATTCCCCTTCTTGTTCAGCAAGTGAGGGAGCCTCAACCTCAACGGGCTCTCCCCAAAGATCATCTCCTTCATCCTGCTTACCATTCAAAAGATGCGCCATTTTTGCGGCCAAATCTTCCTTCCCCCCGCCTTTGGCACCTGTCACCAAAAAGGCATGCGCAAGCCGTCCACGTTCGTGGGCCACCGAGATGAGGTCAAATGCTTTGGCCGCCGTAAATGCCATGCCGTAAAACTACCCGTCACCCGTGCAACGAGCAAGATTATGTCGATCTCGAAATCTCGGTGCATTCTCCCCCTAATCTGTCACCCTATCGACATGTTGAGACTCGTTTCACTTCTTACCATCACTCTATTTCTTCAAGTCCAAGCCCATCGGGACCCCATCAGACTCACCCACGGCCCGATGCTTGGAAAACCAACCAGTAACTCAGTCGCCGTTTGGGGACGGACTTCGGAGCCTGGCGAGTTTACCGTCAAATTTGGAACGGATCCGTCTCAATTGACTCACTCCAGCCTCCCGGCTAAAACCAAAATCGACCGAGACAACACTGGAGTGGCTAATTTAACAAATCTCAAAGGAGATACCCGCTACCACTACCAGATCTTCGTAAAGGACAATCCGCACGGACTTCCCGGCACTTTTTTGACCCTCCCATCGGCGGATGAAAGTCGAAACCCCGAACACAATCCCAAAGGCCTATTCAACTTCCGGTTTGAAGTCGGATCCTGCGCAAACCAAAACCCGCTTCACGGAATCGGCCACCGCTCACCAGTTTACGAAAACCTCAATCAAGACTGGGCTGACAAAACTCACTTCCATATCATGAATGGTGATTGGCTCTACGAGGAGATCCGGACATATCCGCCCGAAGCGTGGCGCCTCATTCAAGGGCAAGAAGCCCTGCCACCCACCGTGAAAACCATGCCCTCGATCGTTGGAGTGTGGGAAAACTACAAACTCTACCTTAGCCGGGGAAATGAGCTAGCCCAGTGGCATCGTAATGTTCCCAGCTACTTCACCTTCGATGATCACGAACTCGTAAACGATATATGGGGCTCAGCCGAAATTGGCAAACGCCACCGCCGAACCGTATTTCGCGATATCGGAACCCGAGCTTGGTTCGACTATCTTGGCTGGGCCAACCCCGTAGAACACCCCCGAAGAGTTCACGCTGCCCGGGGAAAAATGACTGCCGGTAGCAATCTCCTCGTCGACCCCTCAACCGATTTCACCAAGCTCCCGCTTGATAAGATGGGGACGCTTCACGTTCACTGGGAAACTCCAGAAGCAGGTGTCAACAACCTCAAGTTCGACAACGACGATGGCCATAAAAATTCTTACGTTTATCAAATCACTAAAGTCGTCGACGCTCACACCCTTGAGCTTCACATGCCGGCTAAGATCACCGATGAGGTCACCTACTCAATCGGACGCAGTTCCTATGGAAATTTCCGCGTCGCCAATTGCGAATTCTTTCTCCTCGATACCCGCGGTTCACGCGACATGCACGACGTCACAGATCGCGGTAAAGAAGGGGTGTCCATGCTTGGAAAAACCCAGCGTGAGTGGCTCCTTAAATCAATGAAGGAAAGCGATGCTGATTTCTTTTTTCTGACTTCAACGGTTCCCTTTATGATTCCCCACAGTGGCGCAGGTGGTTTTGAAGCCGCAGAAAACAAGGAAGAAGCGTGGACTGGATTTCTGAACGAACGTGAACAGCTCATCAACGAGTGGGACAAACTTGGCAAAAAAGTTTTCGTCATGACCGGTGACCTTCACAACAGCTTTGCGATCAAAATCACCGATAATGTTTGGGAGTTTTGTTGTGGCCCGCATAACAGCGTGAACCACGTTCCCAAGAACGACGAAATGGATCGCCCCGCCACCGGCATCTTCGACTGGGGGCCCCGCAAGTGCGATATCCGCTGGAGTTCATACATCCTTCCAGATCTCGAAAGACTGCAGCGACTTTACCCATACTTCTGCGTCGTCCAGGTGAACAACGTCTTCAACATGCCAAAGGAATTGGGAGGCAAGCGCTTGGTCGCCTACCCCCACCCGCAAATTATTTTCCAATATTATAATGGTCGAACCGGTGAACTCGCTTATGCCGAAGCGATCTCACTGGACCGGTAACGCCTACTCCGAAATCGCCTTGAGGCGCAGATAGGCTTTGCCATTCCCAATCGATAGCGGATGACGGTAGGTAGAAGTCACAAAACCATCTTCAGTCACTAACTCAGGAAGCACTAAAATCCCTTCATTAGTCCAACCAGAAAGATCGTCACTCACCTGTGCAACCACCCTAACCGCTCTCTCCCCGGGGGCTCGAGTCACAGTCACGGTAAGATAGCTCTCACCATCGATCTCCCTGATCTCACTTGCTAGTTCTCCAGGAAAACTAGCTAAATCTCGAGGAAGTGAGCCTAAGGCAAACTCGAAGAAATTACTCCAACCATCACCATCAGGATCGGCATTCTCACCAGAAATTGCAGGATTTAACAAATCTGCCTCCGAAAAAACGGCGGCCTGCCATGAAGCAAAATCCAACCGCCCAGCGGGAGAACCACCTTGAGAACCCGAAATCCTCCAGTTGGCGGGTTCACCATGATCGCCCCCTCGATCAATAATTTGAATAGAATATCCATCGAGGTTTGATAGATCCGGCCACGGCGAAGAATTATCATAGGAAAACTCATGAATGACAGAATCTTCCTGCCCAATCATCCGTAGTTGTTCTCCGCCGTTCGAAAGCTGGCCAGAATATTCGCCGGCTATCAGCCCGTCAAAATCTGTTCCAAAACGAACACGAAAGGCATCGATACTCTTAACTAGTAAAAGTTTCTCCCCCGGACCGAGAACACGAGTGAAGGAACCGGAAAAATCAAAAATAATACCATCGGTGAAGCGGACAGAGCTTAGATCAACGTTCTCCTGTGAGAAATTTTCTAAGCGAATAAACTCAAAGAAATCGCCGTCATCAAAACCAGCATCAACCTCGGCCTGATTGGCTCCAATCGGATTGTAGAGAATCTCAGCGATGGCCAGATTCTGGGAAGTAGCCGGCACCGAATCGATCGTAAAGCTAGCTAAAGTCACCGCACTCCATTCGCCATTCTCAAAACTGCGCGCCTTCACCGTGAGTGGTTCATTCACGGTCAATGGTAGATTTCCATTGGCGGCGCGCTCACCGCTCAACCCTATGTCCAAAACCATGTCACTATTGCCTGGGGAATTGTGGAGTTCGATAACGACTATATTTGTACCGCTATCTAGAAGAGCCGGATCGATCGGATAGGCTCGATAATCAGCCTCATTTCCATCATCCGTATCGGAAGTAGGCAAGGTGGAGTGGTCTGTTTGGGCCGGTAAATTCGAACCGCGATAAGCCTCCACTCCGTTCACAAAAATAACGATTCCCCCGTCAACTAAAAGGTTCGCCGAAAGAGACAGGTATGCCGATGGATCATCAATTTCAAAAGTTTTTCGGAAGTAGCTGGTCGATTGCCGTGGACGCAAACTATTGACCTCAGTTTCAATTTTAACTGTCACACCACCACTTGAAATCCCGCCATACCCGAGAGGCGCCGGACCACTTTTCCACTCACTATCATCGTAGCTCAGCAATCGCCACTCCGTTCCCAAATCCCCATCTGTGGCGTTGTGTTTCCAAACCGATCCTTCCTCAATCAAGACTTCTTCCTGCAGTCCCCCAGTTTGCGAAATCGCATTGGGGTTTGGAGCGCCACCCGGCATCCTTGGATCGGATCCGTCAGTGGTATAGTAAAGCATGGTATCATCATTCGTAATAAGAAGCGGATATCCTTCGGCCACCGTTCCACCAAACTGACTAAAGGCAGGAGGCGCAATTTCAGGCCATAGATTATTATCGCGGAAATCTTGACGCACGGGACCAAAAAGGTATCGACGCCGGCCGATCGAAGGATTGATCCACCGAAGAACTTTACCCGTGTCAACAGCCTGATTTTCGATCAAGCGAAGTAGGCTCTCAAATTCACCTTTCAACCCGTCAAAGCGTTTTCGGATATGTGAATTCGAC
>Ga0315322_10000927_pt1 | contig 22459 bp, 23 predicted proteins | sample M110021515metaG_FD_203461 | JGI IMG/M metagenome (GOLD analysis project Ga0315322, IMG submission 203461) | Ammonia-oxidizing marine archaeal communities from Monterey Bay, California, United States - M1 100m 21515 | ecosystem: Environmental > Aquatic > Marine > Intertidal zone | place: USA...
GATAGGTTTTGACATGCTGTTCCACAAACTCTTGCGACCTTAGAGCTTAGATCATCTGGCCGCGGCAAACAATTTCATGTTGCCGATTGACCGAGGGACAGTCTACACTTGCGCCATCTAGTCAGGGTTACGGCAATGCGTTATCAATTCTTCATTTGGCTCTTCCTCGCACTCCCCGGGTTTGCCTCATCGGCACCAGAGGTAGGTGACCCTGCCCCGGACTTCAGCATGCAGGGTTCCGATGGCAAGACCTATTCGCTACAAGAGTTAGTAGGTAGCAGCGGAATTGTCATTGCATTCTTTCCCAAAGCCTTCACAGGGGGCTGAACCAGGGAATGCCAATCGCTGCGTGACAGTGATGAAATCTTAAAGCAATACAAAGCCGCATACTTCATGGCAAGCACAGATACGCTCGATGACGTAACTGCCTTCGCAAAACTTCATGAGGCTAACTTCCCCGTGCTGTCCGACGCGAGCAAATCAGTTTCCAGGTCTTTCGGTGTACTAAGCGCGATTGGCTACGCCAAAAGATGGACCTTCTATATCGATAGCAACGGCATCATCAGGGATATTGACCGCAACGTGAAGACAGCAACTGCTGGTCCGGACATGGCTAGAAACCTGGAACGACTCGGGTTTGAATAACCTTGCCTCTACTAGAGGCAATGACACATATGACCTACCGAAACACCGTTATCACAGCTTAAAGCCCACCCGAACAGGTAAGCACCTCGCCGGTGACGAAGTTGGATTCAGGAATACAGAACAAATATACCGCTCCTGCAGCATCTTCTGGCTTCCCGGTTCTACCAAGGGGAGATGAGGCGGTAAGCCCTTCTATTTGCCTTTCGCTCAAGCCCACTTTAAATTCACGCCCGCCGACGTCAATGGTTGGCGGCGCGTCGGAATATGACTGTGTTAATCGGGTGTCAATTGGACCAAATGCCACACAGTTAACCGTGACATTGTAGCGGCCCCATTCCTTTGCGAGCGTTTTGGTCAGTCCCAGCACACCCGCCTTAGCAGCGCTGTATGCAATTTGTGTAGCGCTTCCGGTGGTACCAGAGACAGAGGATATGTTCACGACCTTCCGACACTTGGCCTGGCCATTTGCTTCAATTTCCTTACTAGCCTGCGGTCTCAACCAGCTTGAAAATTCCCTGAGTATCCTAAATGGAGCAGACAGATGGACGTCTAACATCGCCTGAAATTGTTCATCGGAATGGTTATGCATCGCACCATTCCAGATGTAGCCTGCATTATTAACGATAATGTCTATGCCACCATAAGTATCAAGAGCGCCCTGTAGCAAAAACCCCGGAAAGTCAGCGTCTGTTACGCTGCCTGCAATCAATGAGGCCTCGTGGCCGGATTGTTGTATGAGCGCGACGGTTTCTGCGGCGACATCCGAATCCAGGTCATTAACCACAACACACGCGCCGTCTTCGGCGAGCATCATGGCAATAGCCCTTCCAACACCCCTGCCTGCGCCGGTCACTATAGCGGTCTGTCCTTTCAGTTTACTCACGAATCAACTCACTCCGGGTTCTGTTTTTATTGTAGACCTTGATACTCCATGGATAGCAGGAGCCTATTTGTTACGAGAGACAATATATTCAGCAATCCAGTGTAGACCTTCAGCTCGTTTTCCAAAACACGTCAACTGCTGCTGGGCCGCGGCAAGTTCCTGCTGCATTTTGTTTCGTGCTGTCTCCACACCCAACAAACTGGCAAAAGTTGACTTGTTGCTGGCCGCATCTGATCCCTGGGGTTTTCCAATCTGTTCGGTTGTGCCTTCGACATCCAGCAGGTCATCTCTAATCTGGAATGCCAGACCTATATGATGACCGAAACCCTCTAGCCGATCAGCTTCATTAGTTTCGTTCCCCAACGTCGCAGTGACGACTTCACTACAGATCATCGAAAGGCCCGTTTCGATCAGAGCCCCACTCTTCTGCCTATGCATTTGCTCAAGCTCATCCAAAGCTAGAACACGGGTTTCACCTTGAAGGTCTGTAGATTGCCCCGCGATCATCCCGTTGGCTCCCGCCGCTTTTGATAGCAGGCGCACCCACTCAACAATCAAAGATGGCTCAACTCCGGATTCCGCTAGTAATTCAAACGCAAAGGTTAGCAGCGCATCGCCGACAAGAATGCCCGTCGCTTCATCGAATTTTTTGTGGACGGTTGGTTCACCTCTCCTGAGATCATCGTCATCCATAGCTGGTAAATCATCGTGGACAAGAGAATAGATATGCACCAGTTCGATAGCGGCGGCAGGATAATCCGCGATCGCAAGCGGAACACCCAACAACTCCGCCGTCGCATAAACAATCAAAGGTCGTATCCTCTTCCCATCCGTAGCGATCGCATAATGAACGGCATCACCTAACCGACCCTGTAATTTTTTCGCGCAGACAAATTCCACCATGACCCTTTCGACGCGCGCTTTGTATTCCGCGGCACGATCACTAAATTGCGTCTGACTGTTCTGACTCTCCATACGCTTATGCTACCGGTTGCGCGCACTAGTTAACAACTGCCCATGCAGCACTACCGCGGACTAGTTAACAACTGCCCATGCAGCACTACCGCGGACTAGTTAACAACTGCCCATGCAGCACTACCGCGGACTAGTTAACAACAGCCCATGCAGCACCATGATGAGAGTAGACTGCAGATGGTGTATCCTTCGCAGCCACTTAACTGGGGTCATCTCGACTTTCTACTATCTCATGACCAATTCAGCCGCTACCGCCTCTGCTGCCGCAAATATTGCTCTGGTAAAATACTGGGGGAAAGCAAGTGTTGGCAACAACCAGCCAGCGACAGGCTCAGTCTCACTTGGCCTGGAAGATCTTAGAACCACCACCACACTTGAATACGCCACAGGAAATCGGGATACGTTTGATACTGAACTCGACGATAATTCACGCAAAAGAGCCCTCCGGTTCCTTGATAGAGTTCGGCTGACCCACAATATCAACCAGCCGTTGCACATAACGACCGCCAATAACTTCCCGACCGGCACTGGTCTCGCCTCAAGTGCTTCAGGTTTCGCCGCGCTTAGTCTTGCGTTTAACGCACTCTTTAACCTGAAGTTGGCCGCCAGCGACCTTTCTCGTATGGCGAGGTTAGGCTCCGGTTCTGCAGCCAGGTCTATTTTCGGCGGGGTTGTCGAATTAATTCCATCAGACGATGCTTACGCCATTCCTATTGCAACAGCAGAGGAATGGCCGCTTGATATAGTAGTGGCGGTGACCGAGGAACGCCCTAAAGCAATTGGCTCAACCGACGCGATGATTCAGACAGCGAACACCTCTCCTTTCTATCGAAGTTGGTTGTCTTCTCACTCTGATGACATGCGCTTGGCAAAACAAGCTATTACAGAAAAAGACTTCGGGAAACTAGCAGACACCAGTGAGCACAATTGTCTGAAAATGCACGCGACGATGATAACCAGCCAGCCTCCCATTGTTTATTGGCAACCCTCCACCGTTGAAATCATGCATCAGGTTCGTGCACTCCGATCATCGGGTACACCTGCTTTCTTCACGATCGACGCAGGCGCTCAGGTCAAGATAGTCTGCTTACCCTCAGCTACTGACGCCATCAGGCAACAACTGCAAACCATCACCGGACTAAAGCAAGTGATTGTCACGCGGCTGGGAGGTTCACCCTTGGTTACAACCTCATGAAGGCATCAGCGCCGGGAAAACTCTTTCTGGTGGGTGAATATGCGGTGCTTGAAGGTGGCCCTGCTCTTTTGACACCGGTTAAGCAAAGAGCAAAAGTCACGATTGAAGCCGCCAATAAAAGTCAGGTTATCAGCCTCACAACGACCGTAGAAAAACACTCACTCGATAGCGCATTGCAACACTACCCCCTGTTGCAGGCAACAATGGCTGAATTAGACTGCCTGGAACAACTTCAAAATGCCCAGCTAACCATTGATACCAGTTCATTTTTCCACCGTGGCATCAAACTTGGACTGGGGTCCAGTGCAGCGCTGACTGTTGCGCTGGTAAACTTATTTCAGCCTGATTCGACCGCAAGTGAACTATTTGCAAAAGCCTTCAGGTGCCATCTCGCGTTCCAGAACGGCATGGGAAGCGGTGCCGATATCGCACTGGCCGCGATGGATGAAACAATTGTTTTTCAGCGCGGTGAATCCCCGATTCCGATGGGTCTTCCTGATGATTTGTTTATGCTCGCCATCTGGTCTGGGGAACCCGCCTCGACTGTAGGTTATGTAGCAGCAGTGAATCAGTGGCGGCAACATAACCCGGACACCTACCTGGGCCATATCAACGATCTAAGCAACACTGCAAGTGAGTGCATCACCGCCCTGGAGAAAAAAGATAGCCAGCGGGTTTTGACCATCATTGAACAGTATGATCGACACCTAGAGCGCCTTTCGTCAGCATCAGGGGCTAATTTTTACAATCAGGCTCACCTGAAGATGCGAAAAAAGGTAGAATTGACGCACTGCGCATACAAGCCTTCGGGTGCAGGTGGTGGCGATTATGGAATCGCCTACAGTACCAACAAACAAGAACTACTTAGGCTCGCCGATAAGCTGGAACGGGAACAAATCGATACGTTTATTCTCTGATGTAGGCGTAAATAAATGGGTGTGATGGAGCATTAATGGACAAGGCAAGATTCCCGGGATTCTACAAATTATCAATCGGGGAAAGACTTAAAAAAGTACACGAAAACGGTTGGTTGTCTGAACAGGACCTGCTTTCACTTCGCGATGGACACCATACGCTACCGCTTAGTCGAGCGGACAAAATGATCGAAAATGTCGTCGGTGTCATGGGCCTGCCCCTTGGCCTGGGCCTTAATTTCAACGTCAACCAAAAAAATTATATCGTCCCCCTTGCGGTCGAAGAACCTTCTATTGTGGCCGCACTCAGTTCAGCGGCAAAGATTTTTAGTGAGTCCGGGGGCATTCAATCTTCCGCAGAGGAATCGCTTCTCATTGGCCAGATCCAGATCGTGAATCCACCGGATGTGGAAGAAGCGCGGAATCAAATTTTATTTCATAAAAAAGAACTCATCGACAAACTCAATGAGCTACATCCCAAGATGGTTGAACGCGGGGGCGGGGTTCAGGACATCGAAATAAGAACCTTCGAGAGAACAGAGCGAAATCCTCTGATGCTGATTGTTCATATTCTCGTTGATACCTGCGATGCCATGGGTGCAAATATCATTAATTCGATGTGTGAGGAAATCGCCGCGGATATCGAAGCCCTGACAGAAGGTCGTGTGTTTCTCCGGATTCTGTCCAATCTGACTGACCGAAGTGTCGTCAAGGCCAGCGTAGTCATACCAACCGAAAAACTGGAAGGAAAAGGCTATCCTGGTGAAGAGGTTCGTGACGGAATCATCCTGGCCTCGCAGTTCGCCGAGATCGATCCTTATCGTGCCGCCACCCACAACAAAGGCATTATGAACGGTATAGACCCACTAGCAGTCGCTACGGGTAACGACTGGAGGGCGATTGAAGCGTCTGCTCATGCCTATGCCGCCAGAAGCGGTACCTATTCCTCACTCAGCCGGTGGTACGCCAACGACGCCGGCGACCTGGTTGGCAATATTGAGATCCCAATCAAAGTCGGTATCACAGGCGGTTCTTTGCAGGCCAATGACACCGCCATGATCAGCTATCGACTGTTAAAGGTTAGTAGTGCCAGGGAACTCGCCGAACTCATGGCGGCTGTCGGCCTTGCCCAGAACTTTTCTGCCATTAAGGCGCTGTCAACGGAAGGTATCCAGAAAGGACACATGTCATTGCACGCAAGAAGTGTTGCTGTAACAGCCGGTGCATCCAAGGAATTGTTTGAAACGGTTGTTAGTCATTTGATCGATCAGGGTGATATCACGGTTTCCGCGGCGAAGGAAATCATGGCTGAGCTGACGGGTAAAAGCCTGAAGAATGAAATCAAGAAAAAAGGTTCAACGACAGCGATGGCTAACGGCAAGGTGATTCTGCTGGGTGAACATGCCGTGGTTTATGGCAAGCCCGCTATTGCCGTTCCTATCAAAAACGCTGTCGTCGCAGAAATCTCTGATACAGACCACCCGCCGGAAATCAAGGTACCGGCCTGGGATATCGACGACAAGTTGGAAGAATCCAATTCCATCTGGTGGACCGCTATTCAGGATGTGTTTGAGCAACTGGGCATTGCGAACCAAAAATTCTCTGTGCACATAAAGCCTAACATTCCAGCGGCAATGGGCCTCGGAGGTTCAGCTGCAACCGCAGTGGCGATAGTGCGCTCAGCCTCGAAGCACTTTAAGCTCGATTTAAACGACGAAGAAGTCAATCATTACGCGTTCCTCTGCGAGAAAGCTGCCCACGGCACCCCCTCCGGCATCGATAACACCATCGCGACCTACGGGAACCCTCTTGTTTACCAGGCCGGTGAACAGCCCAGGCTGGATATGATCGAATTTCCAAGACCTCTTAACCTGGTAATTGGTATATCGGACCAGCCCAGCCTGACCGTCGATATGGTTGGCGGCGTGCGTGACCGTTGGAGAAAAAACAGCGCTCTTTATAATTCTTTGTTTGCGAATTTTGCGCAGGTTGCTGAATCAGGATTGGATGCGATCAAGCAAGGTGACTACAAAGCGCTTGGTCATATGATGACTATAAATCACGGTCTGCTAAGTGCAATCCAGGTGTCTTCACCTGAACTGGACCGAATGGTACAGATTTCTCGGGACCATGGCGCATTGGGCGCGAAATTGACCGGCGCCGGTGGTGGTGGTTCGATCATTGCCCTGTGCGATGACAACTCTGAAGCTATCGTCAATGGCTTAACAAGAAATGGTTTCAAGGCGCTGCAGGTGACCGTGTGAACAGCATTTTCCAAGTAGCGCTACCACACCGGGCAAAGGCGCATCATTATGTTGCCTGTCTGTTAACCCAAAGACGGCACCGCTGCGGGCCAATCGAAGATTTTTGGGGAGGGAATTTAACTAATGTCTTCCGCACTCAATGAAGTTGTTTCCTCTGACCTGGAGGAACTGATTCTTGTCAACTCTCAGGACGAGAATGTAGGTACGCGACCAAAACGGGAATGCCACCTTGGCCAGGGTGAACTACACCGTGCTTTTTCTGTGTTCATCTTCAATGCAGCTGGCGAGGTTTTACTGCAACAAAGAACTGCCCAGAAATTCCTGTGGCCGCTATACTGGTCTAATGCGTGCTGCAGTCACCCAAGGGCAGGCGAAGACTCGGAAGACGCTGCCCATCGGAGGCTAGCTCAAGAGCTTGGTATATCCGTTCCTCTTACCTATCTGTACAAATTTGAATATCACGCCCAATATCAAAATATTGGCAGTGAACATGAACTTTGTTGGGTCTGGATTGGCTTTGCTGAAGCGAAAGATATCTCGCCAAACAGCAATGAGGTGGCTAACTGGAGATTCTTTTCCAGGGAGGAACTCGGGAATGAATTATCCCAGAACCCTGACAGCTACACACCGTGGATGAAAATGGAATGGGAACGCATCTTCAAGGATCACCAAGACCTCCTCAATCGCTAAACTTTCGCTGCCTTCATTGCGCTTCGTTACAATGTTTTGTTGTCTAAGCAACAGCATTGTGATTCCATAACCTGTCGCGAAAGGAGCAGCTAATGAAGACAGTAGGTGGATGTTATTGTGGCCAGATCAGATATACCTTTGAAGGCGACATCGCTGCACAGATGCAATGTCATTGTCGTGAGTGCCAGTACATTACTGGCGGGAACCCAAACGTTTTCATCATGGTCCCAGAGACAACATTCAGCTACGTCAAGGGAGAAGCCGCCAGCTTCAGTCGCCCGGACCTGGATAACCCAGTAACACGATTTTTCTGCCCTAATTGCGGCACTGCCATAGGAACCAAAGCTCCGGGTGCACCGGGGGCTATGGTACTTAAAGTGGGGACGCTGGATAACCCCGGTATTTTTAGTCCATCGGCCGCAATATTTACAAAAGACGCCCAACCCTTTCACCATATTCCCGATGGCGTTACAGGCTTTGAGGGGCTACCCGGTTAGCTAGGTATCGCCCGCAAAACTCAATTCTCAATACAAGGCCCACCAAGGTCAGCTGTCCTCGAAGACGAACTACCTAAGGAACCATCTTGAAAGACGCACTGTATTCGAACACCTACAAGCATTATGTGCTGGGAGTCCTGGTTGTCGTTTACGTTTTTAATTTCATTGATCGACAGATTCTCGCGATACTCGCGCCTGCCATTAAGGACGAACTGCTACTTTCAGACACCCAGATAGGCGCACTCAGCGGGGTAGCCTTTGGTATTTTCTACGCTACTCTGGGCATTCCAATCGCCAGGCTAGCCGACCGGTACTCACGGGTAAGCATTATCTCAATTTGCTTGAGTATCTGGTCATTGATGACCGCCTTTTCGGGTCTTGCGACCAACTTTGTCCAATTACTGATCGCCAGAATCGGCGTTGGCATCGGTGAGGCCGGCGGCAGTCCGCCATCGCACTCCCTGTTGGCGGACTATTTTGCGCCCGGTAAAAGAGCGACGGCTCTGGGCATTTACGCGCTTGGCGTTCCCATAGGAATCCTTTTTGGTAATCTCGCCGGCGGGTGGATCGGTGAAATATTTGGTTGGCGGCAGGCATTCTTTCTGGTCGGCATACCTGGTGTCTTCCTGGCTGTCATTCTTAAACTAACCGTCAAGGAACCACCCCGTGGTTATACAGAAGAAAAACCGACAGATACCAGCACCGTTCCGTTTCGAACCGTTCTAAAAACCATGTGGGGGTTCACATCGTTCAGGTATATCTGCCTGGGCGCTGGTACACAGGCGTTTGTGGGATATGGCGCCATCGCCTGGATGCCCTCTTTCCTGGTGCGCGCCCATGACCTGAGTATTGGTGAAGTTGGCACCGCGCTAGGCCTTATCATCGGTATATTTGGTGGCATTGGAACACTCTTAAGTGGTGTCATCGGAGACCGGCTTGGCGCAAAAGACGTTAAATACTACATGCTCGTACCTGCTTATGGGTTCCTGATCGCGGTTCCTGCAGGTGCAGCCGTCTTCCTGGTTGATGAACTTTATCTGGTGCTCGCGATTTACACGATTCCAGCTTTCATGGTGAACCTTTACACAGGACCAACCTTTGCGATGACTCAATCACTGGCGCCGCTGGCAATGCGAGCCGCAGCATCCGCCCTGTTGCTGTTTATGATCAATATTATTGGATTGGTTTTCGGCCCAACCACCGTGGGCATCATCAGCGACCTACTTCAATCCAGCATCCAGATGAACGATGTGGAATCCTTGCAAATGGCGCTACTTGCGTGCAACTTTGTCTACCTGTTGAGCTTCTACTACTACTTTCAAGCATCGCGGCACCTGGAAGCAAACTTAAACTCGAGTAAACAATAATGACAGCATTGACGGTTACCACTAAAAATTGGGTCAGAACAGTGACTATGGATCGGCCCGAGTCTCTGAATTCATTTAACGCAGACATGATCGATGAACTCTGTCATTCCTTTCTGGATGCAGCGAGTGACGACTCCGTTCGCGTGCTCGTGCTGACCGGTGCCGGACGCGCTTTTTCGGCAGGAGCCGATCTAAAGTCCATGGGCACTGCGCCCGATCCTTCGAAGAAAGACCTGCGGGCGTTGATGCATTCAATTATCGACTTCCCAAAACCATTTATTACAGCCGCGAATGGCCTTGGTGTTGGCATCGGCATGACTATCCATGGCGTGGCTGACCTGGTGTTTATGGCAGAAAGCGCGAAATTCCGGGCTCCTTTTTCCTCTCTTGGACTGACTGCTGAAGCCGCCAGCACCTATACATTCAGCCGCCTGCTAGGCCATCAGAAGGCATCCTGGGCGCTATTATCCGGAGAGTGGTTCACAGCAAGGGAATGCCTCGCCATGGGCCTTGCGCTGGAAGTAATACCGGACGATAAACTGATGCAAATTGTCTATGAAAAAGCAGCGCAACTCGCCGCCCTGCCGCTTGCGTCACTCATGCAGACCAAAAAACTTATGGTAGCTCCTCACGTTGAAGCTATGAAATCGGCGGTCTACGAAGAAGCCGTCGGTCTCGAAAACCTTGCCGGGGGACCGGCTAATGTCGAGGCGATTGACGCCTTTCTCAATAAACGCGATCCCGATTTCAGCAATAGCTGATTTCCCCTCTTGGGGTTCAGTCTTTACCTCTGCTAAACAGGGATCCCAGTTTAGACCTGATAGTCGTTTCCGCCTCTTCGCGCAAATACTGAGCAAGAGCGCTTTTGAGCGCATCTTTAACACTCACCATCAGCTGACCGGCGATCTTCTCGCCGACTTCGTCGGGCGTCAAACCGTTTTCAGGGGTTCCGATATTTCTGAGCTGCAATGTTTTCAGTTCAATCGACTGGTTACCAATCTGGTCACTGCGCAATTCCATCGTGCCATCTGAAAAATCGATCCGGCTAATGGCGAGTTTAATGTCGACCTCACTAGTCCCGGTATCGCTTACGTCATCCTGGGCATCAGATTCCGGCATACCCTCCATAAATTTCTGTACATTCGTGGTCGTACCTTTTTGTTCTGCCAGGACATGAACACCATCAATGCTAATTTCTTCTATCAGGTAGACCGGTCCAGTAAGGCTCGATGTATCAATAGCCACTGAAATGTTGTCCAGCGTAAATAATGGTTCGGTCGAGAAGCCGGGAGGATTGGCGACTGTTAGACCGTTCAAGGTTGCCTTGCCTTCGGCCAGGTTGACCTTAACTTCTCTCACCCGTACCTGCGCATTAGTGACCTCGGTACCCACGTCTTCAATCAGACTTTGAACGATCCCGTCCAGATTCTGCATTAGGTAGTAACCAGCTCCTGCAACCGCAACAACCAGAACAACTACGAACCCTAAAATAATTTTGCTCACGTTGATCCTCATCTTTGTTAAATCACATTAATCATATCGTCATATGAATAGGATAACAGCGCCTAGGGGCTCTTCAAACGAGGTTTGGGTTCAATTCATAGATAAAGCTATACTTGTCCAAGGTTTACATCCCCGCAACCAACGTCGAGATAAAAAATGATTGAATATCATAATCCTGAAGGATCTGTCGGTATCGAAGTGACACCCTATTCTCTGTCTGCTGCCATACAGGGTGCCAACTCTATTAGCGTCGGCTTCCTGGCGAATGGCTTTCCCGACTCTGAGAATTTCCTGCACGCACTCGAAGAGGCAATGCAGGAACTTGAACCCGGTATCGAGGTTCATTCCTATAACAAAGGCAATGCATCGGTACCTGCGAACGATGAACTACTGGGTACGATAAGCAATGAATGTCATGCCGTGGTGGCTGCATACGGGCATTGAGGATCCTGCACAACCGGCACCGTGCGTGACGGCGTAAATATTGCAAAATTAGGCATCCCGGCTGTATCACTGGTAACAGAAGAGTTCTGGCCACAGGGCGATTTCGTTGCGGAATCGCTCGGCATGCCAGACGTTCCAAGAGTGCGGCTACCACATCCGGTTGCAGGCACTGGGGTAAAAAACATGAGAAAGGTCGCTGCGGAAGTAGCACCTGCAGTGCTTAAAGCGTTAGAGGGAAACAATGGCTGATTTACTAACAGCTGCAGATGAGTCAGCTGCTCTGGAGGACCTGCATAGCAAAGGATTGACCGATGGCTTACCAGTGATTATCCCAACACCTACGCGCGTCAATCGGATGGTGCTTGCCTCGGGCCTTGAGGCAGATATGGTTCTGGGCACCATGGGGCCGGGCCACGGAATCGCAACAATAGAAAAGGTGGCTGTTGCCGCCGTCATGGCTGGTTGCCTGCCGGACTATATGCCGGTTGTGCTGGCGGCCGTAAAAGCCGTTATTGATCCAGTGTTTGACCTGACTGAGATGCAGGCGACCACGCATTGCACAGCACCGCTCATCATTGTGAATGGACCGGCCAGGCACAACTGTGGACCGATTTCATCCGGCTATGGCGCTTTAGGACCCGGCCATAGGGCAAACGCTTCCATTGGCCGCGCTCTGAGACTGACAATGATCAATATTGGCGGCGGGCGGCCTGGATCTTCTGATATGGCCCTGCTGGGTCACCCGGGAAAATTCACCTTCTGCCTGGCGGAAGACGAAGAGAACAGCCCCTTTCCACCTATGCATGTCGACCTTGGTTTCGACCCCGACGACAGTGTTGTTACCGTCATCGGCGCAGAAGCACCTCATTCGGTTCTTTATAGTGGCGACGGCGACGACCCGAAGGGTTATCTATCCTTGTTGGACATGCTGGCAATTGGCATTGCTAATGCTGCAACTAACAATGCGATACTAACCAAGGGTACAGCGACTATCGTGTTAAACCCCGAACATGCTGAAGTGTTAAACAAGGCAGGCCTGACCCGACAGGATATTGCTGAAGAAATACACCGACGCTCGACGATGGCACAGACAACAATCAACAAGCTCTCACCGGCGTTCGCAGGCAAGGACTCAGGCAATCGAGATGCATTTGGAGGCCCAGAACAACTGCTGATATTAATGTCCGGCGGCAGCGGCCTCTATTCAATGGTGATGCCATCCTGGTGTGCGGGCCCCCATAAAAACTCGGCATCCTGCATTAAAGTTGAATCAGAATTTTTCTGTGAAGTTCCAGGACTTGCAAACCAGGTAATCTAATCTCTAACCGAAATTTCAAAGGACACTCATGAGTAATTTTCCAACACCTTATGTTTCACACGACTTAACTGGTCAAGTTGCCTTAGTTACAGGCACGACTTCAGGGCTTGGCAGGCGCTTCGCCATTGTGCTGGCAGCCTGCGGGGCCAAAGTCGCGATCACTGGCCGGCGGGTTGAAAAGCTCGAAGAACTGGCGAAAGAGATACGCGCGTCAGGTGGTGTCTGTGAACCTATCCCTTTTGATATTACCAACACCGAAGAAATTACCCAGGTTGTCGACAAAGCGGAATCCGCACTTGGCCTGGTCGACATTCTCATCAATAACGCTGGAATTCCGGATGCCCAAAGAGCACACAAAATGAGCAACGAATTTATTGATTCGGTGTTCGATACCAACCTGGTTGGGCCCTTTAAGCTATCGTGTGAAATCGCTCGACGGCTGATTGCCGCGAAGCAGCCAGGCCGCATGATCAATATTTCATCTGTCGGTGGTTTCAGCTACGGCGGAAACGGTGCGGCGCTGTACTCCGTGACTAAATCTGCCATCGTGCGGATGACCGAAGTGCTGGCGGTTGAATGGGCAAGAAACAACATCAACGTCAACGCCATCGCACCGGGTGCATTTTCGTCAGAGATGATGGATGGCATGCTCGAGCGGATGGGTGATATTGCTCAACACTTCCCACGCAAGCGGATCGGAGATCCGGCGCAGATGGATTCCACCCTGCTCTACTTTCTCTCTCCCGCATCTGAATTTGTGACCGGCACTTATATTAAAATCGATGATGGCCAGGGCGGGCGTTAGGCGCCCCTTCAGGGCAGGAACCAGCAGGACTATACAAAGGGGATAATCTTCTCTGCAATAGTCTCCAGCACCTCAAATCGAGGATCGAATGAAGGCAGGTTCATTACCTGGTTAAGGCCAGCCTCATTTAATGAACGTAGTTTGTCGATCAACTCTTCCTGTGTGCCAATCAGGCAAGTCGCCTGCAACAGCTCTTTGGTCAGGAACTGCTGCTCCTCTGGAATAACCCAGCAATTGTGACCAAGGTGAATACGCTGGTGCCGGCGGTCGTCGGGAAACTCTGACAGCAAACTTGTGTACTCTTCCCAGACACTCGCCACTGCATTGGGCGGCTGATAACCAAAATTTCTCCATTGATCGTAAGCATAATGCAGCGATGCCATCGCCATGGCGCCGCACTCGTGCTTGATTCGAGCGGAATCGGTCGCCTCACCTTCTTCCTTAACTATCATCGCAGTGAGTGCTGTTGTGTAAAAACTGTCACGGCTGAATCCTGCAGGCGCGTCCTTCTCCACCATGGACCAGATGTTTTCCATCATCGCTGCACTGCCCGGAAAAGCCAGCACAGCACCATCTCCGTATCGACCCGCTAGCGCTATCGATCTGGGGCCAAAACCAGAGACATACATGGGGATAGTGTCTTCGAAATTTACAAAACCTTTATCTGGCATGACGTGTCGAATAGGTATTTCAGTTTCACCCGAAGACATCATGGCCTCTTCGCCGCGCAAAAGTGGCTTCAACTCCTGCAGGTAAGATTCAAATTCTTTAATACGGTGCGGGGGTAATCCCATGATTCGCATGGCTGTGTTTCCCGCGCCGACGCCAAAAAAGGTGCGTCCGGGAGCAATCGCGTTGATGGTGGCGATACCCGCGGCGTTGACGGCTGCTGGCCTTGTGCCAGTTATCGCGACCCCGGTTCCCAGCTTGATGGTTGACGTTCGATCCGCCGCCAGCGCCAGTGCTGCATAGCAGTCTGACCAAATCATCTGGCTGTCAGCCAACCAGGCATGACTATATCCAAGCTCCTCTGCGCGAACAACGTAACCTATATCGCCCACATGGCTTGGGACGCATATTCCAATATCCATAGACACAATTAATCGACCTCGCTATCGCATATGCTATTCTCGGAACAAAGAGCATAGACTGTTAATTGAATGGTAAGCATAACCGACATCGACGTGCCACGCAGAAAGCCACGCAGAAAGCCCTGCAGGGAACCTCGCAGCAAGCCCCTCTGGAGCCAGCCTGGTTCCAGGACGGCGTTCTCGACGATAGATTCTGGTGCCAACCCAGATTCTTTGCTGCTAACCGCGCTGCCCTCAGTCGGATTGACCGCAACAGGAATCGTCAACACAGCAGTCCCATTTTGCCGGAGTGTTGCCGGTGGCGTATACCAAACTCACGATAGTTTCTTCTAGACACGCGCAGCTTGTACCAGTCTCTTTCCCAGTCGGCCGCTGACTTCTTTTCGTCGGCTCAACCTGAAGCACACCGGATTTTCCACGGTCGCGGGCAGCTTTTTGAAGGGCTGGAACACTTATCCGTTGATTGGTATTCACCCGTTGTTCTCATCACGACCTACGAAGAGATCGACGACCTCGATAAGCTGACCGATTCAATCACCCGGCACGACACCCACTCGCAAATTGAATCCGTGATGCTGCAGTACCGCAAGCGCAGAGGTACGCCGACACAATGCCTTTACAAAAACCCAATTAACCACTGCATCGTCGAAGAACACGGGCTGAAATATGAGGTTCAACCAGGCGTCAACCAAAATGCCGGGCTCTTTTTAGACATGCGCCCTCTACGCCATTGGCTTTCCCAGAACTCAAGTGGCAAGAATGTTCTTAACCTGTTTGCGTACACCTGTTCACTATCTGTCGCTGCGCTTGCGTCAGGCGCGCGTCAGGTCGTCAATGTAGACATGAGCAAACCGAGCATTACTTGGGGCGCGCGCAACCATGCCTTAAACGATCAGGATCCGCGATCCGTTAAGTCCGTGCCCCACAACCTGTTCCGTTCCTGGGGCAAGATCAAACAATTCGGCCGGTATGACACGATCATCATAGACCCTCCGACGCGCCAAAGAGGCAGCTTTGACGTAGAAAAAAACTATGGCGCGGTCCTCAAGAAACTGAAATCGCTGGCGGCGGAAAAGGCAGACATTATTGCGACTGTTAACAGTCCTTACCTGACAGACGATTTCCTGATTAACCAGTTTGCCCGACATGCACCGCAATGCCGTTTTAGGAGAATGATGCCGGGATCAGAAGAGTTTCCAGATAAGTTTCCCGAGCGGGCGATCAAAATTTATCACTTTTCCGCAAACTAGCTGTCTTCTGAAGGTTGTGTTGCTAATTTATCGAACCCGTCATGGAGATAGCTTCACTTCTAACTCAATTATCAAACGGGGAGTTCCCATCGCAGTGTATATTTCCCCTTACAAAAACAAACGAGCGCGATACCCATGAAACCCATTACCTGCATAGATGATTTACAAGACGCACATAAGCGTCGTGTACCGCGGATGTTCTACGACTACGTAGATTCCGGCTCCTGGTCTGAATCAACTTATCGAGACAATCAAAAAGCATTCAGCGGTCATAAATTCAAACAACGAGTGCTTGTCGACATGGCCAACCGAAGCCTGAAGACAACGATGCTGGGCGAACAAGTCTCTATGCCAACGGCTCTCGCGCCGGTTGGCCTGACTGGCATGCAGTGGGTTAATGGCGAGATCCACGCCGCTAAAGCAGCCGAGAAGTTCGGCGTACCCTTCTGCCTTTCAACCATGAGCATCTGTTCTGTCGAAGACGTAGCTGACGCTGTATCAAAACCATTTTGGTTTCAGCTCTATGTTATGAAGGATCGCGAATTTATCCGCAGGCTAATTGAGCGGGCGAAAGCGGCCGGATGTTCTGCATTAGTGTTAACGGCCGACCTGCAGATTATGGGACAACGCCACAAAGACATCACGAACGGCTTATCTGTGCCGCCTAAGATAACGATGTCCAGCTTCTTAAACATAGCAATGCACCCAGGATGGTGCATGAGAATGCTAGGGTCAAAACGCTTCACATTTGGCAACGTGGTGGGACACGCAAGCGGCGTTGAGCAACTGGCGACACTCGCGCAATGGTCCGCCGAGCAACTGGACCCTACGCTGACCTGGGACGACGTTAAATGGGTCAAGGACCTGTGGCAAGGCCCGCTGATTATTAAGGGAATCATGTGTGAAGAGGACGCAGTTTTAGCTGCAGCATCAGGTGCAGATGCCATTATTATCTCGAATCATGGAGGCCGACAGTTAGATGGTGCACCAGCGACACTCGATGCACTGCCTGGTATCGCTGATGCGATTTCAGGAAAGGCAGAACTTTGGATGGATGGTGGCATTCGTTCAGGCCAGGACATGTTCAAAGCATTGGCACTGGGCGCAGATGCCACACTGATTGGTCGAGCCTATCAGTACGGACTTGGCGCCAATGGCGAAAACGGCGTAACCCGCTGCCTGGAGTTGCTGGCGAACGAACTGGATCTCACCATGGCATTTTGCGGCCTGAAAGACATCAATACTGTCTCTAAAGAAGTACTATTGTAAACTTTTCAATACTTTATGAGGTTTATCTAGAAAGCATGTTACCAAGCAACCCGGAAGAAATACTCATTGTCACGACCGGCGGGACTATCGACAAAGTTTATTTCGATCAGAAAAGCGACTACCAGGTAGGCCAGACAATCATTGGTAGCCTGCTCAATGAGGGGCAGGTCACCCATACCTACCGTATCGTGGAAGTGGTCCAGAAAGACAGCCTGGATCTAAACGATGCAGATCGCAGGTCCATACACAAGGCGATTGCCGGGGATCCAGCGACCCAGGTTGTTGTGACTCATGGTACAGATACCATGACCAACACCGCTCAATCTCTATCTGACATTCAGGGTAAAACCATCGTCATGACAGGATCGTTGGCACCCGCAAGGTTTGCAATGACAGATGCGATGTTTAATATCGGCATGGCGATCGCCGCCGTTCAGACATTAAGCCGCGGTGTCTATATCGCAATGAATGGAACAGTTTTTCCAGCCAAATCAGTCATTAAGAATAGAAAGATGAACCGATTTGAAAGGATATAATGAACCACAAGCCTAGAACCTTTATAGTCCACAGTTATTAAAAAGTCACCATTAAGTAGCTAAAAGCACCCATGAGGAAGACATTGAAGTCCTGGCCACATAAGACAGCTGCCCTGACGCCACAATTGGCTCTGAATCACTCAACAACGACTAACCTAATGAGCAATATCCTCGAGACTGTCGAAGGCTACTAAGCACAACTTTTCCGGGTCCCAGTTATCAGAAGCCAACACTGATGAAAAGGACGTTCAAATCCAACACCAGATCCTCACTGAATCGCTCACTTTTTTTAACCGAGCTATGCCCAGTGTTGCATTGGGTCATGTGGTTGCCGGCTCAGTTATCGTTGTAGCCCTTCACGATGTCGTTCCGGCACTGAACCTTTACGCGTGGTTGGGCGCTCTCATTTGCGTGAGCTTTGTCAGGCTCGGCGCAACAATGCTCGCTGCGCGGCGACTAATGGACGCCCCTGTCAAGAAAGTTCAAAACTGGTCAAACATACTCACCGCCTGTAATTTGGCGCAAACCTGCATCTGGGGCGCTTCAGTCTTATTGATCTGGCCGGGAGATATTGCGCACAGAGCAGTCCTGGTGACCGCACTGGCTGGAATCATCGCGGCAGGTGGCACGATGTTAGTCCTGCATCGCCACTCCTTTGCGATTTACTGCCTGCCCATTGCAATACCCGCTGTTATCCAGCTAGCTCTGAGCGGTACCAGACTTGAAATCATCCTTGCGGTGTTACTAGTTTCTTATTCCGGATTGCTGATCATTTCTGTGAATAGGCTAAGCAACGTATTTCTAGACGGGTTACGTATTCGCTTCCTGATGCAGGCGGAATCCCGAACCGATGCGCTCACGGCGCTCGCCAACAGACGAGGTTTCGATGAGTCCTTGCGCAGCATCTGGCAGCAGTCTATTCGCGCCCAACAACCGATAGGACTGCTTATCATTGATGTAGACCGCTTTAAGACATACAACGACTACTACGGCCATCCCCAGGGTGACATTGCCCTTAAGAAGGTCGGCGAACTGCTGTTAGAAGTCGCGTCTCGATCTACTGATATGTGCGCCAGAATTGGCGGCGAAGAGTTTGCGGTAATCATGCCTGCAACCAACCTGGAGGGTAGTCGCCAGGTTGCCGAGGACTTCCAGGAAGCGCTCACGAACGCTCGCATACCCCATCGCAAATGCGATAGAGGCTTCCTAAGCGTGAGTATAGGCTTGAATGTGATAACACCGGAGAAATCTTCTACCGCAGACCTTTTTATGCTGGAAACAGACAAGGCCCTGTACGAGGCAAAAGAATCAGGCCGAAACAAAATCTGCGTGGCTAGATCCAAGACTTCGGACGAATAGTCAGGCCACTTCGTCGCTTACTTGCGATCAGTTTTCACTCAAATAAACCTGCAATGCCTGCAACCCTGCGGCCCTCACGGTTGCTACAAGTGACCCGCTAGCACTCTGCAATCGCAATCCAGACTGACGACCACCATGAACAAGGTTTCTTAGCAGGCCTTGGAAGCATGGCAGTTAGTGCGCTTCAATGTGAATCTTCTAGCACGGCCACACCGTTCTTCTGAACCCGTGTTAAACTCGCGCGCCATGCCAATAGCCACTCTGACCAACTTGTCCCTCGCCTTCGGTACTGACCAAATACTGGATCGGATTGAGCTGTCTATAGACAGTGGTGAACGAATTGCCTTCACAGGCAGGAATGGCGCTGGCAAATCAACCCTTCTTGGCATCATTAGTGGAGCAATAAACGAGGATGACGGCAACCTCTGGCGAGCAGACAACCTTAAGTTCGTCACTCTCAGCCAGAACTTACCCGAACGCGCGGATATCAAGGTTTTTGACGCTGTCTCAGGTGTGTTTGATGAGTTGGGGCAGCAATTGGCCGAATATCATCATCTTACTGAGCAGATGACTGGCGACGAAGCCGACACAAACCGGTTATCACAACTCCAGAGCGCACTTGATCACGGTGATGGCTGGAATATCAGCCATCGCATCGAGGCAACGTTGCATCGGCTGAAACTGGACCCAGAGGCACCACTATCGAGCCTGTCGGGTGGTTGGCTAAAAAGAGTCGCTATTGCCCAATCGCTGGTTCTGGAACCCGATGTCTGGATTCTAGACGAGCCGACAAACCACCTGGACCTTGAAGGGATCGAGTGGCTCGAATCACTACTATTAGATTTTCAGGGCACCGTTTTGTTTGTCAGTCATGACCGCCAATTGATGCAATCAGTTGCCACTGCGATTGTTGAAATAGACCGGGGCAGCGTCACCCGATACAACTGCGACTACATAACGTTTATTGAACGACGCGATAAGGCACGAGAGATAGAGCAGGAACATAACAAACAATTTGACGACAAACTAAAAATAGAAGAAACCTGGATTCGGCAGGGTATTAAAGCCCGACGCACCAGGAACGAAGGACGCGTGCGTGCATTGAAGGCATTAAGAGAAGAGCGCGGCAAACGCATATCCACCAAGGACTTAAAACTGCAGGTTGATAGAGGCTCCAGTTCCGGCAAGATCGTTAAAGAAGCCGCCGGCCTTGGAAAATCCATCGATGGCAAACTGATCATCAAAGACCTGGATCTGATCATCCAGCGAGGCGACCGAATCGGCATACTTGGCCCCAATGGTTGCGGCAAATCGACCTTACTGAAAATTCTGCTGGAAGAATCGTCACCAGATGCGGGTAACCTCAAAACCGGCAGCAAACTGCAGGTTGCGTACTTCGACCAAATTCGTGAACAGCTTGACCAGCAGAGAAGCGTTCATAACTATATCTCCGAGGGGCGGGATTTTATTTCGGTCAGGGGCAAAGACATCCATGTCGTGTCTTACCTTCAGAATTTCCTGTTTAATCCCGACCAGGCACGCGCTCCTATCCGCACATTGTCCGGAGGTGAGCAAAACCGGCTCTTGCTCGCCAAACTATTTGCCCTACCTGCCAACTTTCTGGTGCTGGACGAGCCCACAAATGACCTGGACATTGAAACCCTTGAACTACTGGAAGAATTGCTCGTTGAATATACCGGCACAGTGCTTCTGGTCAGTCACGACAGAGCCTTCATGGACAATGTCGTCTCAAGCCTTTTGGTATTCGAAGGCAACGGAAAGGTTCAGGAGTACGTGGGCGGTTACTCTGATTGGGTAAAAGGCGCCAATACTCAACAACCGAGCAGCAGCAGTAATAACAAAACGGGTAACCAAGCGGGTCGTCATCAGGATAGAAAGAAACAGAAGGCCGCAGACCAAAAACGGCTTCGGGACCTGGATAAACTTACCACCAAGATAGAGAAAGCAGAGCAAGAGCTTGCACACGTCAACCAACAGACGGCAGAGGCCAGTTTTTTCGAACAATCGGCTGAGCGACAAACTGCTATCTACGACAAGGTCGCTGAACTTGAAAAGGACATTATGGACTTGATGGAAGTGTGGGAGGCTCTAGAAGCCAACTAAACGGCCAGAGGTCGACCAATAGCGAGCAACTGATGTAGGATTACTCGACACTAAACGGGAGCTATCATGTCAGGCAAAGATCACGAACAGGTATCTATCTACCCTTTCTCTGATGAAAAGCGGGAAGAACTTCTAACCAAGGCACGCGAATGCGTATTCAATTGGACAACCCGAGACGGTTGGGCGGTTGGCGTGATTCATGCTTTCGTCTGGAAAGACGGCCGTGGCTGGATCACCTGCGGAGTGCATCGCCACCGCGTCTCGGCGATCCGACGTGACCCACGCTGTTCATTGGTGGTCAGCGGTATAGCGGCGCCAGACGGCCCTAATGGCGCCATTACGATTAAAGGCCGCGCAATCATCCACGACGACCAAGAGACCAAAGATTGGTTCTACCCTGCCCTGGCCCGCGGACCCTATGGCACGGGCGAAGACAGTGCCAGCCTTACCCCCGAACAGGAAGCCGGGGCTCTCGCATTCGAGGAAAGGCTCGATTCACCACTCAGGGTCATTATCGAGATCGTCCCAGAAAAATGGATAACCCTGGACAGCGATAAAATGGCTGCAGATACCATGGGCCAACTCAGCGATGAAGATCGCGGGCCTGCGCTGGAAGCTGACTCGAAGCGCATGCCCGATGAGCTAAAAAAGCGCGGCATTGAATAAAGCCGCCTGATTAACCACGATAACATCGCTTTCGAGCCATCGATCGGCGCTCTTTTTTTGATACCATAGTCAACGGAAGAGCGTTGCACCCGGTGGTGTGCCCGGCCTTCAAAGCCGTTGAGCTGCTGTTAAAGTGGCTGGTGGGTTCGACTCCTACCTCTTCCGCCACATTATTTATATATATGCATATATTTCAATAACTTGAAGCTATATATAATAATCAGCCCCCCAATTAGCCCCCTCCTCCGCGGTGAATAGTGCTGATTTGATTAACTTACTCATTGTCATTTCTCAATAGGTTGATGGGGTGCAGCTTGACTGATCTAATGCAGGAACTTGGTCATCACGCGCCAAAAGCTAGTCATAAAAAAACCCGCCGAAGCGAGGTTAGTGGTCGAAAAGACTTGCATGCCATGGGTTGCTATCGGGCTCGACCGGGCTAGTAGATAGTCTCAGGCGGGGTTGGTTGGGGATGTAGGTAAAGGATTAAGAGCGTGTAGGTTATCTGCCACCGCTGCACAGTGGTATGAATCCTGGCCGAGACCAACCTTAGTTATCTAGCGGCTGGGCATAAACGGAATCTTGGCTTGATAGCGTTGCCAGACGGTCTTCCAGTTCAGAAATACGCATTTCCATTTGCTCTACTTGTTCCCCTTCTTCTGAA
>Ga0315322_10000930_pt1 | contig 22436 bp, 16 predicted proteins | sample M110021515metaG_FD_203461 | JGI IMG/M metagenome (GOLD analysis project Ga0315322, IMG submission 203461) | Ammonia-oxidizing marine archaeal communities from Monterey Bay, California, United States - M1 100m 21515 | ecosystem: Environmental > Aquatic > Marine > Intertidal zone | place: USA...
GATATCATGAGTTTCATTATGCAATAGAGCATACAGAATTAAAGGGTTATCTAAATGACACAGTAAAACAAGTGATTTACTGAACATACTTACCCAAAGATTAATTATATAATAACAGCCTTACATCTGAGCTGGCACATCAATACCTAGAAGTCGCATGGAATTATCAATTACTACGGAAGTCATTCTACTGAGCTCAATACGCATGTTTTTAGCGTCTTTGTCGACTTCTTTTAAAATGGGAACACTTTGATAAAACGAATTAAATTGTTTAACTAAATCATAGGTGTAATTAATCAGTAAAGAAGGGTTTAGCTGCGTTCCGGATTCATTAATTGCTTGTGGGAACTTCAAAAGCTCTATGATTAATTTTTTTTCTACTAAAGATAAATCCGTATCAACGCGAATGTCCTTGCGTTTTCCTGCTTTTTTCAGTAGAGATTGAATCCTAGCAAAAGCATATTGAATAAAAGGGCCTGTATTTCCATTTAAATCAATCGATTCTTTAGGATCAAACATCATTCCTCTTTTAGGGTCTACCCGTAAAAGGTAATATTTCAAACCACCTAAACCAATGGTATTGTAAAGCGTTTCTTTTTCTGTCAAAGAAAGTGACTGAAGATGTCCTCTTTCTTCTGTCATCTCGCGAGCATCATTAATAACGGTAGCAATCAAATCATCTGCATCCACAACAGTTCCTTCTCTAGATTTCATCTTACCCGAAGGAAGATCTACCATTCCGTAGGATAAGTGAGAGCATTCTTTAGCCCAATCAAAGCCTAAGGTTTCTAAAATTGCAAACAATACTTTAAAGTGATGCTCTTGTTCGTTACCCACCGTATAAATTAATCCGGATAACCCTGGAAAATCTTTATGTCGCTGAATGGCTGTTCCAATATCTTGCGTCATATAGACTGAAGTTCCATCTGCCCTCAGCAAAAGCTTATCATCCAGCTTCCATGCAGCTAAATTAACCCACACCGAGCTGTCTTCTTTTCTGTAAAAAAGGCCTTTATTTACGCCTTTTTCTACCACTTCTTTCCCTCCGATATAAGTGTCAGATTCATAATAGAGCCTGTCAAACTCTACATTCATGGATTGATAAGTTTTAGAAAAGCCTTCATAAACCCAGCTATTCATTTTTTTCCACAGATTATAAATCTCAGGATCTTTTGATTCCCAGCGTATAAGCATTTTCTGTGCTTCAATAATACTCGGTGCAGTTTTTTTGGCTTCTTCTTCCGTGACGCCAGCTGCAATCAATTCTGTAATCTCCTGCTTGTATATTCGGTCAAATTCTACGTAGTACTTCCCAACTAGCTTATCGCCTTTTAAACCAGCCGTTTCTGGAGTTTCATTGTTTCCAAACTTTAACCAAGCATACATACTTTTACAAATATGAATCCCCCGGTCATTGATGATTTGTGTCCTGTATACCTGATGACCGTTTGCTTTTAGAATATTGGTAACAGAATCTCCCAAAAAAATATTTCTAAGGTGTCCTAAATGCAGTGGTTTATTTGTATTCGGAGATGAATATTCCACCATAAAAGTCTTGCCAGTATTCTGTTTGATATATCCAAAATCGGCATCATTACTAATCGCAGACATGGAACTCAACCAATATGAGTTGGATATTTCTAAGTTTAAAAATCCTTTTACCACATTAAATTCGGTTACCGAAATGCAATTTGTACTGATGTAGCTCCCTAATTCCGCTGCTGTATCTGAAGGACTTTTTTTAGATAGTTTTAATAAGGGAAATACAACTATGGTCAGGTCACCTACAAACTCTTTTTTAGTTTCTTGGATCTGAACAGCTGATGTATCGATGTGTTCACCATATAGTTCAGCTACTCCCGCGACTGCAATCTCTGCTAAAAGGACGTTAATCATTTATCCTCTTTTTTCAATAATATTAGTAGCATTCTCTAGTATCCGCATAGCCGACTCAGCCATCGCATTCTGTTTATTATCTAAACATGGATTGATTTCCACCATTTCAAAACAGCATACTCGTTTATCAATCAAAAAATGATTAACCAAACCTGCAGCTTCATTCTCGGTAAGTCCATTCGGAACAGGTGTACCCGTTCCATAAGACACGAGATCACAGTCCATGGAGTCGACATCAAAAGACATATAAATTAAATCACACTCTTTTAGATACTCTAAAACTTCATCGGATATTTCTTTCGGCCCTCTTTTCCTGACATCTTCAACATAAACATGTTTAACATTATTTTCAGAAATAAAATATTCCTCTGCTTCTTCTGCATCTCTCACTGAAATGTATACCAAGTCTCTTGGTTCAATTTTTGGTTCTTCACCACCAATAGCCTTCAGCTCCGACCATATGCCAGCCGTTTCATGGTCTACTACATTGCTGCGATGTTCAACATTATCTATGCCCATTGTTATGGCTAAAGGCATACCATGTATGTTTCCAGAAGGAGTTGTGTAAGGCGTGTGTACATCAGCATGAGCGTCTATCCAAATTACACCTATGCGTTGATTTGGATAAGCACTTTTAATGCCTGCTATAGTTCCTGCCGCGCTAGAATGATCTCCTGCTAACACAAGAGGAAACTTGTTTCTGTCCAAAATCGAAACAACTTGATTATGAACTTTGTTTAAAATATCCAATACCCCTTTGGAATTTATAGCCAATGAATTTTGATCATAATCGTGAAGAAGATTATTGTTGTCTATTATTTTTTCAGATTTGTACTTTATGAAGTAATTCTTTTTCAATTTTAATGCTGCAATTTTAAGAGCAGCAATACCGAGACTGGAACCTCTGGTTCCGGCACCTATTTCAGAATTATTTTCAAGTATTACAATTTTATTAGTACTCATACGACTCAGCTAAATTTCAAAGGATTACAAAATTAAAAATTAATGCGGTTATTGACTGAAAAAAAATCAAAAGGCTTAGGAATAAAAATTTTATCTTTGTCTTCGATCAAATTTTTGGTGACTAATCTCTATTTAAACTTGCTGCTTAGTGTTTAAAAATTATCTTTTAAAAACTACGTTATACACATTGAGTGTATTGGCAATGGCTTGTTTCACATCAGGATGTGATACAAACCGTGGAAATGTGGTTATATCTGAAGGAACAATAAGTTATGCCATCACCTATCCAGGCCGCTTAGAAGGCGGTTTACTAGACGGAGTACTTCCTAAGGAAATGAAAATGGAATTTCAAAATTTCAGATACGTTAATACCATTTCGGCGGCAGGCATGTTTGAGTCCAAACTGATTACTAACTGCAAAGACAAAACGGTAACCTTCACATTTAATTTTGGTCCAAAAAAAATATACGCTGTAATGTCTGAAAAAACAGCTGACTCCTTGTTACATGAGCAATTTAAAATCCCCACACTATTTGATGTTCCTGGAACTGAAATGGTGGCTGGCTACAGATGCAATAGAACCTTCGCGGTATTTGACGAATTAGAAGAAGGGCCTGACTTTGAAATTAAATTCACGGATGATATTCAAATTAAACAACCAAATTGGTGCAATCAATTCAGCGATTTAGATGCAGTACTGCTAGAATACGAATTGAAACAATACGGTTTGAGGCTTAAGCTGCGAGCAAATACAATTGAAGCAGGCTCCATCCAAGATAGCAGTTTTGAAATACCTACTGGATTTAAGCTGGTATCTATTGAAGAAATGGTCTACCAGTTTGAAGAAGTTTTTAAAAACTTTCAGTAAAAAAGAATACACACATGTTAAGGTTTATTTGTTTACCATTTTTCTTATTTCTTTTTAACGGTCATTTTCCCGCTCAACAAACAGAAGCTTCCGTGGTTTATTCGGTTGTAATGGATTCTGATGACCCTGTTTTATCGCAGCAACTAGGCGCAATGACCGGAAGCACGATGACCATTACGTTTAAAGATGAAAACTTTAGACAAGACATGAATATGGTTATGATGAAAACTTCATCCATTCATAATGCAAAAAAGAAAAGAGGAGTCATGTTGGTTGATATGATGGGTATGAAACAAGCAGCGCAAATCGACAATATCGAAGCTCAAGAAGAAAATTCGGCCAATACAAATTCAGAGATTGAAGTTACCGAGGAAGTGAAAAAGATTTTAAATTTCGATTGTAACAAGATCATTCTTACCGATACAAATGGAATGGAGATGGTTATGTATGTAACCGAATCTTTAAATGCCATCAACAATAAAAACAAATATGGTAATAACCGGGTCAAAGGATTTCCACTATCTATTGAGGTTGAGATGCAGCAACTAACTATGACAATGGTCGCAATTGAAATAATAAACAAAGTGGAAAAGAGTGCTTTCAGCATCAAAATTCCAGAAGAATACAAAGAAATAAGTATGGCTGAATTACTTCAAAGCCTTGGAGGGATGCAATAGCTTTCATTTTCAGAGATCTAAACAATAATCAAAGTAAATTGTGCCGGCTAATTCAATTAAAAAGAAGCTGAAAAATGCCTTTTCCAGTCCAGATATAAATACTTACAAGAAACAATTCACCAATGAGCAGTGCCCCAATAAACTTCAAGAAATTCATCTTAGCGTATCCCGCTACATAACAAATTAAATCAGTCGGAACAGGTGGGAAAAATGACCAAGCCATCACAATTGTAAAACCATACTTTTGCATGCCTGCTTTCGCCCGCTTGAATTTTTCTTGATTTTTTACTGAAAATAACTGTTCAACTTTTAAAATTTTTGCTGAAAAATATATCCAAGTGGCACCAGCAAATATTCCGGTCATAGAAATCAGTAGCACTAAAAATGGTTGATCAGGATATAATGCAATACCCATTACTACAAAAATCGTACTGGGTAAAAAGAAAATAGAACGAATCAAACTTAAAGTTATGTAGGCATAGAAAATACTCTTACTATTAGACGCGTAAAAAGACTTTAAAGTGTCGGCTGTATAAATGGAAGGAAACAGTCCATAATGAATGATTGCTGATACAATTAGCAGTAACCAGATTAACCGAAGAGCTTTTCTATATTTAAAAATACTGCATTCAGACATTCCACTAATATCGATAATGTTTTTTCAAAAAAATTAAACCTACAATCAAATACCCCCCTCCTTGTTATTGTTTATAAAATGTTAACACATTTGTGTGTACAGAAGTTATGTTCTTTAATAAACAGCACTATGGTATATTATAATTTTGTTTGATGAGGTAAACTGCACATGACAAATCCAAACAAAATAAGAAACAGCAAGCCCGAGAAGAAAAAAAAATCTTCAAAAGCAAAAGCCAACGGCAATAAAAAACCAAAGGCTCCAAACCCTCTATGGCTAAAGATTAAGCAATTTTTCTTGGATGAACGTTTGCATAAGACGACCGGATTAATTTTACTCTTATCAAGCATTTATCTGTTTTTATCTTTCACTTCCTATCTATTCAGCTGGAAAAACGACCAAGACCTGGTTAATAATGTACCATTTTGGTCATTTGTGTTTTCTGGCGAGGAATTGGATATTAGAAATTGGCTTGGCAAGCTAGGCGCATACACTTCACACAGTATTATTTATGGGGGATTCGGTATTGTGTCCTTTCTGTTACCATTTAATTTTGCTTTATGGGGAATAAAAATACTTTTCAAAAAGGAATTTCTACCACTTTTAAAAACACTTAGCATTTCTGGTGTTATTTGGGTTTGGCTATCCATTACTTTAGGGTATTTATTTGCCAAACCATATGACTTCTTAGGTGGGATATTTGGTTTCGAGACAAGCGGCTGGATTGTGACAGCTATCGGACCAGTCGGAATGGTTCTTTTTATTCTTTTCTCTGGTCTTGTAGCGACTGTTATTTTATTCAATCCAAAAATACCCACAATTGGACGCGTAATTCCAAATAAAGACGAAGAAGAAAGCACCTCAGATCAGGAATCTAATGCAATACCCAATAAGATGGCTCCGGACCAACCCATACCGGATGAGTCGTCAAAACAAATTGAATTAGAAGAAAACATAACAGAAGACATTGATGAAATTGAAGAAGTAACAGAAGAAGGGCCAGAAGACTTAGGAACTTTTATTGGGGAAGAAAAAGAAGTAAAAGTAGAGGTGATTGATGAAGAGTTTCAAGTGGAAGTGCCGTCAGAAGAAGATGAATTATCAGAAGCAGAAATCAGTGACAAATTAAAAGAATTTGGAGAATACGACCCAAAATTAGTATTAGCGACTTATCAGCTACCCGGAATTGATTTGCTATCCGATCATGGTGGAGGCAATATTTCTGTGGATAAAGAAGAACTTGAAGAAAACAAAAATAAGATTGTAGAAACACTAGGTAATTACAACATAAAAATTGCTAAAATTAAGGCTACCATAGGACCTACTGTCACCTTATATGAAATTGTACCTGCCGCAGGTGTTCGAATTTCAAAAATTAAAAATTTAGAAGATGATATTGCCCTTAGTCTCGCTGCATTAGGAATAAGAATTATCGCACCTATGCCTGGCCGAGGAACTATTGGTATTGAAGTACCTAACTCTAAGCCTGAAGTGGTTTCTATGCGCTCTATTATTGCTTCGGAAAAATTTCAGAATAGTAATATGGAGCTGCCCGTTGCATTGGGAAAAACAATTTCTAACGAAACGTTGGTTGCAGACCTTACCAAGATGCCTCATTTACTAATGGCGGGAGCAACAGGACAAGGTAAATCAGTCGGTTTAAACGCAATTCTTGTTTCAATACTATATAAAAAGCATCCATCACAGGTTAAATTTGTTTTGGTTGATCCGAAAAAAGTTGAGCTTACACTTTATACCAAAATTGAAAGACATTTTCTTGCTAAACTTCCTGATGATGGTGAAGCCATCATCACAGACACATCCAAGGTAGTCACCACTTTAAATTCCTTGTGTGTGGAAATGGACCAAAGATATGAGCTTCTTAAAAACGCAATGGTGCGGAATATAAAGGAGTACAATAAAAAGTTTATCGACAGACGTTTAAATCCAGAAAAAGGCCATCGCTATCTACCGTACATCGTCTTAGTTGTTGATGAATTTGCAGACCTAATAATGACGGCAGGAAAAGAAGTTGAAACTCCTATAGCTCGTTTAGCACAGTTAGCTCGGGCCATTGGCATCCACTTAATAATTGCTACTCAAAGGCCTTCTGTCAACGTAATTACAGGAGTAATAAAAGCCAATTTCCCGTCTCGGATAGCTTTTAGAGTTACGTCTAAAATCGATTCAAGAACAATTCTTGATGCCGGAGGAGCTGACCAGTTAATTGGGAAAGGTGACATGCTCTATTCGCCAGGCAATGAACTTGTCCGTCTTCAGTGTGGCTTTGTAGATACTCCAGAAGTTGACGAAATAACTGATTTCATTGGTTCTCAAAGAGGGTACCCTAATGCATTTCATTTGCCTGAATACATCGATGACAGTGCAGCCGCAACATCAGATGCAGACAGAAACGACAGAGACGTGATGTTTGAAGAGGCGGCAGAAGTCATTGTCAATCACCAACAAGGTTCAGCATCACTCATTCAAAGAAAGTTAAAACTAGGCTATAATCGAGCAGGTCGAATTGTTGATCAACTGGAGGCTGCAGGCATTATTGGCCCACATAAAGGAAGTAAAGCTCGTGACGTATTAATTCCAGATTTAGATTCTTTGGCGCGGTTTTTGGAAAATGAGAGGAAAGACAGTGAATTAGACTAAATTTGCAATTATGAAGAGTATTTTAACAATTACGGCCTTGTGTTTATTGATGAGTGCACCAAGCATTGCTCAAAACGAAGAAAAAGCAAAGACAATTTTAGACGGGATTAGCAAAGAAATGGCTTCCTACAAGACCATTTACATCGAATTTAATAGTAAAATAAAGAGTGAAGGTGTCAATAGCTCATCAGCTGGTAAAGCATGGATAAAAGGAAGTAAATATTATTATGAAGATAATAATGCCAATATCTGGAATGATACTGAATACCTCTGGAATCTTGAATTAGACGAAGGTGTTTGCTATAAAAGTGACGCGGACGAAGAAGAAGGAATTAATCCAAGTAAATTATTAACCATTTGGGAAGATGGTTTTAAATACCAGTATTACGACCAGGGCTCAACGGCAAAATTGCATGCCATTAAGTTATTCCCCAAAGAACCCAAAGAAAGTAAATACCATACGCTTATTGTAAAAATCAATAAGGCTGAAAATAAAATTCATAGTATGACAGTGAAGACTAAAGACGGTATATCGCTGTATTACACCATAGAAAAAATGTTAGCTAATATAGAAATTAGCGATTCCAAATTTAAATTTGACAAAGCAAAACATCCTGGTATTGAGATTGAAGAGCTGTAAATAATTGACCCAATGCTTAAATATTTATTACAGCCAGTTAATGCCTTTTTTCAGTTTTTTTAAGGTTTCTTTTTCCGCTTTGGATGTTGGCGAATAATTGTAAATCCAAGATGCATCATTTGGCAAGCTCATCAATATGGATTCTATTCGACCGGCTGTCTCCAGGCCAAATTTTGTGCCGCGGTCGTAAACCAAATTAAATTCAACATATCTACCTCTTCGTAATAACTGCCAGCGTTTCTCCTCTGGAGAATAAGTGCTGTTTCGATAAATGGTTTGCTGTTCATAGGCAGGACAAAAAGTACGACCTAAGCTTAGAGAGAACGCTAAAAGTGCTTCTTTAGTTAAACTTGACTTTGCTTCGTCTAAACGATCGTAAAAAATTCCCCCAACCCCTCTGGTTTCATTCCTATGTTGATTAAAAAAATAATTATCAGCCCAAACTTTAAATTCATCATAAAAAGCACGATGGTGCGCATCACACGTAGTTTTTAACCTCTCATGAAAATCTTTGGCAAGATCATCTATTATGAAATGTGGGGTAAGGTCAATTCCTCCTCCAAACCAATATGTCCCATCATTTAGCTCAAAGTACCTAACATTCATATGAATAATAGGCACATGAGGCGAATAAGGGTGAAGGACAATGGAAACACCAGATGCAAAAAACTCATTATTATCAACTCCTAAAGCATTAGTAATAGAGTCAGGTAACACCCCTTCCACAGCTGAAAAATTTACCCCTCCTTTTTCTAATAGATCACCATTTTGAATAATTCTGGTCCTACCTCCTCCACCTCCATCTCTCTCCCAGCTATCTTGATGAAACTTCGCCTTTCCGTCTAGCTTTTCCAAGCCTGCGCAAATTTCATCTTGTAAAAGCTCAAATTCGTTTTTAACCTGCTCTTTAAACAACATTATCTCTTTAATATCAATTTGAAATTCTCATAAGCCAAAATGTAAACGTTCTTGTTCTCATAACCGCTTCCCTCTCCAACCGTAGCGTAATCAAACCCAGTATGCATATAATCCAATTGAATACCATTTATTTTGCTGGCAAATCCACTTCCAAAATGAAGTAGACCAGCCAAGTGCTGCATCATAATATCGAAACCCATATAAGAATACACTCCAGGGTCATTACTGTATTTCTCACGAAATTTTTTAATGAAGCTTTTCGTTCGATTTGAAGCGAAATCTATGTACTTAGCACTTGAAATGTGAACATTGAAATCATTTATATAATTATAATCTATTTGTTCAAATTTTTGCCAACCTTCCAGACCAAATACTACAAAGGAAACATCTTCGAACCCTCGATCGTTTTTCACCTTATTTAAATCCGTTAGAAACGAGCTAACATAGCCTAAGTTTCTGGATGGTACAACTAAGACATTCACCCCCGTTTTATTCAAATACGGATACATATTTTTCAAACCTTTTGTCTTATTTAAAACAGCCAGTGTGTCGCGGTACCTTGCCAACGTATCGTTAGTAAGCTCATCGTATTTTTTTCGAAATACTTTTGCAAAATAACTTTGATCTGCTGCATTTTTATCGGTGAACAAAATGATATTTTCTTGAGAGAAAGAATCTACAACGTATCTAGCAATTTCATTTACTTGAGTGGGAATTGACGCTACTGCTTTTGTAACATATGGGTTTTTAAACAATACCTTATTGGAAGAGTTTACTGGAGAAATAAACTGAATTTGGTGCTGTAAAGCGAAAGCCGCCATCATTTCTTGGGTACTACCGGATATTGGTCCAAAAATTAAATCCAGCTTTTTAGCTTCTTCCTTATCTAGCAGTTTTCGCATCGTAGCGGTATCACCTTTCGTATCGAAAACAAATAAATTAACAGACAGCCCTGCACTTTTTAGAGAATCAACAGCCATTTCAACACCTTGGTATAGTTCTGCCGCTCGCACCGAAGACCTATATGGCTTACAGTCGCCAACTTGCGGACATTCTTTTAGTGATTGATAAAACTTATCCAGCTTAAAAGGGAGATAAACGCCAATATTATATACTTCCTTTTTAACCACTGTATCTTTAGGTATCTGAACCCGATTGGTGTCTAAAACGACGGAATCCGCCGTTTCAACAATGACAATAGTCATTGGAATTCTAATTTCAACACCTTTTTTCAATCCGTTCGGCAAACCGTTATTTGCAGCTTTAATTTCTTCCGGAGTACAATCGTATTTTTTACTCAACGCGTAGAGCGTTTCACCCTTTTTTACCTTATGCAATACCACAGAGTCCCCTTCCCCAGCAAATTGATTAATTGGATTCTTAATAACTGGTTCTACCTCATCGTTGATACGAAATTCTCTTTGGATTGTCCTTGGAATCAATACCTGATCTCCAATGGTTAAAATATTGTTGCCATTAATATCCATTAGAGATTTTGCATCCACACGATACGTCTTAGAAATTGAATAGAGCGTTTCCCCCTTTTTAACTACGTGCAATAGAAACTGACTTGTGTCAATAATGACAGAGTCGCCTGTCTGCTGAGTCGAAACCGATAAATTTACCTTTGGAATTAATAATTCTTGCCCAATACTCAATCCATTTTTAGCTGATGGATTAGCATTAAGTATGTCTTCAATTCCGACATTATACAGCTTATGTATTCCGTATATTGTACTACCCGATTTTACTTTGTGCAAATAGAATTCTTTACCATCGATAAACTTTGTCTCAGCACCTTCCGGTTGACCAAAAACACTTCCTAAAGAAAAGAAAATGCAACTAAACATTACAATAAACTTCAACATAATATTCTATTTATTCCCATTCAATTGTTGCTGGTGGTTTAGAGCTAATATCATAGGTAACTCTGTTAATACCCTTTACTTTATTGATTATTTCATTAGAAATTCGTGCCAAAAATTCATGAGGCAAATGACACCAATCCGCCGTCATCCCATCCGTTGACGAGACAGCACGTAATGCAACCGCATTTTCATAAGTTCTTTCATCTCCCATTACACCAACCGACTGAACAGGTAACAAAATTGATCCGGCTTGCCAGACCTCGTCGTATAAGCCGTGCTCCTTCAGCCCTTTTATCCAAATATAATCTACTTCTTGCAGTACGTGTACTTTTTCTGCTGTTACTTCCCCTAAAATTCTAATCCCTAAACCTGGCCCAGGAAATGGGTGCCTGCCTAATAAATTGGCAGACATATTCATGCTTTTCCCTACTCTTCTTACCTCATCCTTAAACAAAGACCGCAATGGTTCAACTACCTTCAATTTCATGTAATCTGGCAATCCACCAACATTATGATGTGATTTTATAGTAGCACTAGGTCCTTTTACTGAAATGGATTCAATAACATCCGGATAAATAGTTCCTTGTGCTAACCACTTCGCATCCTCAACCATTTTGGATTCAGCATCAAAAACATCTACAAATACCTTACCAATTGCTTTTCTTTTGTCCTCAGGATCTTTTAGGCCTTTTAAAGCCGAATAGAAAAGTGATTTGGCATCTACGCCTTTTACATTTAACCCCATTCCTTGATAAGATTGCAGGACTTCATCAAATTCAAATTTTCGAAGTAAGCCATTATCTACAAAAATACAATGCAGATTTGCACCAATTGCACGATGCAACAACATCGCAGCAACCGAAGAATCGACACCACCTGACAACCCTAAAATAACTTTATCATTACCCAATGCATTTTTTAAATCATCAACCGTTGAGTCAACAAAAGAATCAGGCGTCCAATCTTGAGAACAACCACAAACAGAAACAATAAAGTTTTCTAAAATAACCTTGCCTTGTTCAGAATGATAAACTTCCGGATGAAATTGAATGCCATAGGTCTCTTCTCCAGCAATGTGATATCCGGCGTACTTGACATCTCCTGTGCTACAAATAACCTGATAGCTGTTTGGAACAGAAGCAATACTATCTGCGTGACTCATCCAAACTTGCGAATTCCTATCCACACCCTTCAATAAATCGCAATTACTGTCCACCATTGTAAGATTAGCTCTTCCGTATTCTCTGGTGCTAGACGGCAGGACCTCACCTCCAAATTCATGGGCTATAAACTGAGCTCCAAAACAAACTCCTAATAATGGCAATTTACCTTTGTATGGAGTTAAATCTGGTTTTGGAGCATCAGCATCTCGAACAGAAAAAGGACTACCAGAAAGAATTACTCCTTTTAATTCATCTCCATGCGATGGTACATTATTATAAGGATGAATTTCACAGTAAACATTCAGTTCTCTCAGCCGACGAGCAATTAATTGCGTGTACTGCGAACCAAAATCAATAATTAAAACCATTTCTTGCATGGCGCAAATATAAACAGAGCCGCGTTTTTAGATATCATTATTATTCGAAACTTATTAACCGAAAACTTTATTTTAGCATCCAATCAGAATAAGCAAGTATAATTCTATGAAAAATATAGCTATTTATTGCGGTTCCCGTTCAGGTCATAGCTCCATATATCAGGAACAAGCAATTGAGATGGCGGAAGTCTTAGCCAAAAATAATATCGGGCTTATCTACGGTGGGGGAGCTATTGGTATCATGGGGCACATTGCGGACACAGTGCTTAACCATCATGGACACGTTACTGGAGTAATTCCATCATTCTTAGATAAAGTGGAAATTACGCACCATGGTTTATCAGAATTATTTGTCACAAAAGACATGCCCGAACGAAAAAATAAGATGTACGAACTGGCTGACGGTTTTATTGCGCTTCCTGGGGGAATTGGCACCTTAGAAGAACTCTTCGAAGTTTTTACCTGGCGACAGCTTAGCTTACATAACAAACCTATTGGAGTTTTAAATACTAACGGTTACTATAATTATTTGATTCAGCACATTGCGCACATGGTAACCGAGGGTTTTCTCAGTAAAACTCATGCTCGATTGATAATTATAGAAGATAATCCCACATCATTATTACAAAATATGAATGTAATTTAACTGAAATGAAATTCGTTCAGTCCATCAATCTTATAGTTTATGCGCTATTTACTGTTAAAAATTCGGCTAATTTTAATTTACAAAAAGAAATGCCAAGAATTTAGATTTATTACCTTTCCGCTACTCGAACTTTTAAATAAAGAATGCTTCAAACTGTACAACGTCTATTTGGCCTTTTAATTTTACTATTTGTGGTGTCAGTAAGTAGTGTTGCGCAAACTACTATTTCTGGCAACGTTACTGACCAATCTTTTGGACAAGAAGTTTTGGGCGCGAGGGTGACTGTTAAAGGAACTAAAATCTTCACGGAAACGGATGAATTGGGTAATTTTAAAATTACGACCAATGGTTCATTTCCCGTTACGCTGATAATAGAAGCATTTGGATTTGAACCAACTGATTATATTGTTAAGTCAGAAAAACAAAAAGTACGGATTGAAATTGGTGATAATACGACCCTTTTAGACGGAGTTGAAATTCAAAAAATAAACATTTCATCAAAACAAAAGGAATCTGCGCTAACCGTAGAATCCATGAGTCTAATGGCGATAAAAGAATGCCCTGCAGCTGATTTTTATGAGGGATTAGGCGCTTTAAAAGGAGTTGATTTAACTGCTGCAAGTATCGGCTTTAAAGTAATTAATACGCGCGGTTTTAATTCAACCTCTCCTGTACGATCTTTACAAATTATTGATGGTGTAGACAATCAAGCACCAGGATTGAATTTTTCATTAGGAAATTTCTTGGGGTCGTCTGAACTTGACCTTAAAAAAGTAGACTTAATTGTTGGTGCGAGCTCTTCTTTTTACGGACCTAATGCATTTAATGGAGTTATTAGTATGGAAACAAAAGATCCCTTCCAATTTCAAGGATTAAGTGTACAAGCAAAAACAGCAGAAAGAAATTTGGTCGAAACTGCGATCAGATACGCTAAGGCTTTTCAAAACAAGTTGGGTGAAGACAAGTTTGGTTTTAAAATAAATCTATCCTATTTAAAAGCCGACGATTGGGTAGCAGACAATTTAGACGCCGTTTATGAATCAACTTCAAGTCAAGATAATTATGGTGGATACGATGCCATCAACCGATACGGTGATGAACGACCACTAACGGAAAGCTCACCATATGCGGATTTGAATAGACCCGGCATGGGAGTTATTCACCGAACAGGATACGAAGAAAAGGACATTGTAGACTATGATACAGAAAATTTAAAAACAGCTCTGGCACTTCATTATAAGTTCACTGAAAGTACACAACTTATTCTTTCGTCTAGTTTTGGTACAGGTACAACCGTATATCAGGGAGACAATAGATACAGTCTCAAAGACATTTTATTTTTTCAAAACAGGATTGAAGTTAAAGGCAAGAAAGGATTCCTTCGAGCTTATGCCACCCATGAAGATGCAGGCAAATCCTATGATGCTGTATTTACTGCACTTTTACTGCAAGATCAATCCAAAGACGATTCAAGATGGGCGGTTGATTATGGTTATTACTGGACTCAGGTGTACGCACCAAAAGTAAGAGCATTACCAGGCTTTCCTACTCCTCAAATCATTGGCGGAGAGTTTTTCTATGATTATGACCTTGCTAATTCAATTATGGCTCAATATACAGACAGTCTTGCGCTTTGGCATTCCCAAGCCAGATCATTGACCGATTTAGGGCTTTCTCCTCCTGGCGGAATTATTTTTGACAACAATACGGATCGTTTAGTCCCTGGAACACCTGAGTTTGATGCCGCTTTAAACGACATCACCTCTAAAACCTCGTTTCTAGAAGGTGGCTCACGATTTTATGACAAGAGTGCCCTGTACCATGTTCATGGCGAACGCGTCTTTTACATTGACTCCATCAACCATCCTGATTTTAAAATAACGACAGGTGGAAATTTCAGACTATATACACCTAAATCAAGAGGGTCTATATTTAAAGATACGAACTCGGTGATAACGAACAGAGAGGGCGGAGCATATTTAGGTATAGAGAAAAAATACGTAGCTAATCGATTGAAGTTGAATGCTACAATAAGAGTTGATAAAAACGAAAATTTTGACTTGGTGTACTCTCCTTCCGCATCCGCCGTATACAATGTTGATGAGAATAGCATCTTGAGATTATCTTTCGCCTCAGCTACTAGAAATCCAACTTTACAAGACCAATACCTCTATTATAATACGGGAAGGGCTATATTATTGGGAAATACAGTTGGATTTGATTCCTTAATTACCATTCCTTCTGCACTTGATTTTAATAGTAGTCAAGACCGAGATGACCTAGACTATTTCAATGTTAATCCTATTCGTACAGAAAAAGTGAAGACAGTAGAAATAGGTTATCGAAATATGATTAAAAACGCACTTTATGTAGATGCCAGCTATTACTATAGTTTCTACAAGGATTTTATTGGGTATAACATTGCCATAGATAGTGAAATCAGCAACTTTACAAATCAATTCAATTGGTCTACGTTTCAAGTGTACCGTATTGCCACTAATGCGACAGATATTGTAACGACTCAAGGTGCCTCTATAGGTCTTAATTATTACACCAAAAAATTCTTAACACTCAGAGCCAATTATTCTTGGAACAAGCTGGACAAGAGAGGTTCTGACGATCCTATCATACCCGCTTTTAATACGCCCGAGCATAAATACAATATTGGTATTGGGGGAAATAACATGAATGGTAAATTTAAATTATCCAGTAAAGAAGGTGCGAAAGAATTTTCATTTAAAAACATTGGCTTTAATGTCAATTTCAAATGGATTCAGTCCTTTTTGTACGAAGGATCTCCTCAATTTACAGGTGTAATACCAAGTTATTCTTTATTAGATGCTCAAATTAACAAGTATATTCCTAAATTTAAGTCAACCTTTAAAATTGGGGCATCCAATATTTTAAATAATAAACAGTTCCAGGTCTATGGCGGTCCGAGAGTTGGTCGAATGATTTACTTTTCGATTCGTGTTGATCTTGATAAACAATAAATGAATTAACTAAAATTAAAATTATGAAAAAACGTTTACTTCTATTAACCTGTTTACTAACCGGTTTTGTTGCAATAAATATTGCGCAAACACGATACTTGGAGGAAGTGTTTTCTAGCACTACGGTAACCTCTGATGTGCCTTACGGGCAAAACTTCACAGTGCTTACTGGCTCGCCTTTGTTAGCTCCATTAATGATGGATGTTTATGAGCCTGCAGGAGATTCTCTTACGGGAAGACCTTTGATTATTTATTTGCCAACAGGTAGTTTTTTACCTCGCTATATTAATCAGTTGTGTACAGGAGACAAAACAGACAGTACAACTGTTGAAATGTGTAAAAGACTAGCGCGTCAAGGTTATGTAGTAGCTGCTTGCAACTATAGAACGGGATGGAATCCTGCTCTACCGACACAAGAAGAGCGTACAGAAAGTATCCTTCAAGCGGTATATAGAGCACTTCAAGATACAAAAACAGCGGTTCGTTTTTTTAGAAAAGACCACGCCGAATCGGGCAATACTTATAACATCAACCCAAATCGTATTGCCATTGGTGGACAAGGTTCAGGTGGCTACGTTTCCTTAGCTTACGGATCTGTTGACAAATTGTCTGAAATTCAGCTTCCCAAATTTTATAACCCAACCACGTCCGCTTTCATGGTAGACACAGCGGTATGGGGTGACTGGGATGGCTACGGTGGAAACCCAGCTCTTAATTATGTGAACCATGCTGGATATCCGACTGACGTATCCATGACCTTTAACATAGGAGGAGCGATTGGAGATTCTAGTTGGATTGATGCCGGAGAGGTGCCTACTGTATCTTATCATGGCGTTGCCGATGCATTTGCACCTTATACTACAGGAATTGTATATGTTCCAGGAACAACTTTATATGTAATAGAAGTAAGTGGAGGTAGTGTTGTATCCAGATTGCAAAATGCAAATGGAAATAATGATGTTTTTAAAACTCCAGCTATAACAGACGTATATACAACAATGGCTGATGGTTACAATACTTCTTTAGATGGAACCTATGGTAATGGTGGAGACGAAGGGCTTTATCCGTTTGTTGGTCCAGCTGATGGGAATGGTCCATGGGAATGGTGGAGCAATGCTCAAGTTGGCGTAGAAGCACCTTTATATGGTGCAGATTCGGCAACGTGTGTTACCAACAGCTATGCGAGCAATCCTGTTTACGAATTTTTAGGTGAAGCCACTGGACGTCTCAGAGCCTTAGGTTTTGTAGACACAATTCAAGGTTATTTAGCTCCAAGATTGTATAGAGTACTTATTGAAAATACGCCAAGTGAAATTGGTGAATTAAGCAATTTGGATGTTAGTATATACCCTAATCCATCTAATGGAGCAATTAATATAATTAGCACTGAAAATAATCCAATTAATAGGGTTGATTTTTATGCTACGACGGGCAAGTTAATTATGCAAGAAAATAATATTGGTGCTGACATGTACACCAATAGCAATCTTAAATTATCATCCGGAATGTACATTGTTAATGTGCACTTTGAATCCGGAATAGTGACGAAAAAGATTATTGTAAGATAAGCTATTACTACTGCTACAAAAAGCCTGAATGTATCAACATTCAGGCTTTTTTTATACTCGATAAATTAATAGCCTTATATCTTAAAAATCATATTTATGATCGATTAGGAAGAAAGAACTGGACATAAAAAAGCTTCGTTAGATATTACTAACGAAGCTCTTATTCACTCTCAATAAATATTAATACTTGGTTATTCGCCTTACTATTTTTTCATTCTCATGATGTAGTACAAAAACATATATTCCAGACGAATAAGAAGTTAAATCAATTACAACTTGATTTTCTGCTCTTGCAATGGCCTGCGAAAATATTTTCTTTCCATCAATACTATACAGATCTAGGGATAATTCTAAATTATTTTTCCCTGTCAATTGTAACTGAATGTTATCTTCTGTTGGATTGGGAAACAAAACAACATTTAAATTACTTATGCCTTCGATCAGATCATTGGGAACTATTGTGAACACAACTTGGATAGAATCGGTGCAGAGTCCATTCGTTGCATACAACGTAACTGTGTACGGCCCAGGCGAACCCCAAGAATGAGATCCAGGATTAGTCATACTCGACGTTACGCCATCTCCGAAATCCCACAAATAACTTGTTGCACCACCAGAACTAGAATTAATAAACGTAATACCAGAGCCTACTGCAGTCGTAGTAGAAGCAGGAATATTCATAAAATTTGCATTTGGGTAATTCGTGCCATTCCCCACAACAACTGTTTCTTCAGATTGACAACCACTAGAATCTGTAACTGTTACCAAATAAGTTCCAGGACAGACTCCACTATGATTGGCTCCAGAACCAATACCGCCATCCCATAAATACGTTATACCACCTGTTCCTCCTGCTGCGGTCGCAACAAGTGTTCCATCACACAGGCCGCTGCATGATTCTGAAGTAATAAATGCACTAACAACAGGTGCTCCGGTATTTACGAGTATTGCCGTATCCGATATTTCACATCCTTCAAGATCTGTAACTGTAAGCATATAGGTTCCGATACTAAGACCCGTTAAATTTGCCGTGGTTTGTGTGGTATTCCATAAGTAAGAATACGATCCAGCCCCCCCACCAATAGCTGCATTTATTGATCCATCGTCTACACCACATGTAGGATTAGTAATGGACAGTGATGCTGTTAAAGGATTAGCAGTAACAAAACTGCTTGTTCCGCTGTTATCCGTTAAGTCCCCATCGGCGCCACCATTCGTAGCGACAATTTCCACATTAAAATTATGCGCGCCGGCAACTGTGGTCATAATTGGAAAAGAGACATTTACAGATGTACCTGCCAGCAATGATCCGGTCCAATTATAATTTTGAGTTACACCTCCATCAATGTCATATTCCAAATCTATAGAGGTAACTTCATCTAGACCATTGTTTTTTAAGGTAACGGAAGGAGTTACATCCAAAGAGCAATAGTAACCAACTGGTGCGTTCACCATATTAACGGCAGAATTATCATACGTTGCTACCGCACAAGGAACAAATGTTCCATCCAAAGTGGTAACGCCAGAATTAGTTGGATCTAACCAAAGTTTTAAGGCATCTCCCGGATTTTTAGGCCCTGTATTCCAATTAATACTCATTCTTCCATAATAGTCAGGACTTGGACTAGGAACTTGTGTACAAAAAGAACCACCACCCGTTAGTTGACCAACAATTTGACCATTTTGATTAAAAATGGGAGATCCAGATGAACCTCCTTCTGTAACTCCATGACCATTAGCAGTTCCTGTCCATAATACACGCCAATGTGTTCCACCGGTACCCCATCCAGAAGCGGTAAGTGATGTTGTAAATGTTGAAATCTTCTTTTCGTCTCCCGCCGGATGATGTATAGATACACCGCTTGTAGCGTTGGCCGTAGAATTACTCCAACCATTGTAAAATACATTGTATGCCACAGGAATTGAATTATTCATTTCCATTAGTAAGTAGTCAGGACCAGAACTTCCTCCACCGTCATTAGAATCTGCTCTTCTTGTCATGCCTGTCATAGACTGAGATGCAGAAGCAACACCACTCCCACAATTTGGACGCTGATAATTAAAATAGGCGATTGATGAATTAAGGTCACTAGTGGATGAACTGACTCCACAATGCAAAGCAGTTAACACATAAGGTGAACAATCTAAGCTCGTATTGTTAATCAATGAACCTGAACACCAACCTTGCCCACCACCTTCTTGCATAAGAAGTCTCACAATACCTTTAATTTGATTTTGCCAATTATCACTTTCAGGACTACAAGCAACGTCTACTTCACACGGATCGGCTTTTTCTTCTTCAGCTGCCCTGGCAATCCAACGATACGCATGACCAACTTTGTTAATTTGAATGGTCGCATTTCCAACAACGTCTATAGGTTGATAATATTCAATTATACATCTTTCCCCAACTACATTCCCAGTTGCAAAAACACCTGATTTCTTATTGTTTTGGCTGGTGTAACCACCTAGAATATCTGAATAATCTTCGTTGTAAATGTACATAATGCTTCCCTCTGGTAAGAAAAACTGATCGTACACTAAATTTATGGCCATTGCATCTTTTGCAGAAATCTTAAGTCGCCACATTCTATCCCCGTTAGGCATTGTAAACCAACTTCCCGAATTTTGAGTATTTAAGTTAACCTGATGGAATCTTGAGAATAGCTCAAGTTTCATTTCATTAGTCCGCTCCAAATCTTCTGCTGCAATTTTTTTCATATTTAATGCTGGCAATTGCACACCAAACAATTTTGGCAGACTCACTGGGTAATCAACAGATAATTGGTATGGTTTTCCACCAACTTGCATTTGCGCAAACAAAGAGGCAGTTATAGAAAGCATGAGGCAAATGGAATAAAATTTTTTCATAGATATATTTTTGACAGCCAGTAAATTTAACCAAACCATCCGATTTGAAAAGTATTAAACTGAATTCTAAAGAACTATCAAAGATTCTTCGCAATTATTTATCTTTGTAAATTGTAAAGCTAAAACATGAAAAACACACTTATTCTATGTCTTATCTCTCTGCTCTTATTTGCATGTGGGGAAGAATCGCAAGTAATCGTTGTACAAGAAGCAACACCTGTAGAAGCCACACTTTGCAATTGTCTTGATTCCTTATCAACTGTTAATAAGGCAACGTGTGATAGTCTTTTTCCTGAGCCACAAAGCAATTCTGAAAAAAGAATGAGAATTGAAGGAGCTAAAATTTGTGGTATTGATCTTATTTATGAAATGGATACCATAGTATCATTGGATTCCCTACCCGAACCTGAGTCGATAGAAGAAGTACTAACAATGGAAGTTCCCGACCCATTATCAGCCGAATGTCAAGAATTTCTAGAAGATTTTGCAACAGCCATCAAGCACTATACAAAAATAGTGAATAGTGCTTCAGATAATCCGGATGACTTCATGCTAATCATACAACTAAATGAAGCAAAATCTTCATTTAAAGAGTGGCCGTCTAAGCCTCAAATGTTTTCTTGTTCAGATAATGAGTCCTTTAAACATAAAGTAGAAAAACTCACCGAACAAGCTGATGAACTGTTGGCATCATAACGAGTCGATCATATAGTAACCGCTTTGATTAACTGTTATGTTGGGAATCACTTTGTGCTCTTCAAAATACAAATACCCTTCTCTAAGGTTCTCCCAGAACAACTTCAAGTTTTTGTCTGAGCAACGATTTACTACTTTTAAAGAATTAAAGGTGTCCATTTTAAATGGAAATAGGTGAACTTCAATAAATTCCTGTCTGCTTTTTTTAGCCAAAAGCGCCATCAAATACAATTCTTCAATACCCTTATTAGTTATTGGAATGCAACCAATACTAACGCAGTCTCCATGAATAAAAATATCGCCTCCTAACCTATCTTTTTGATTTAGAATCTTATCTGCTTTATTTGGGTAATTAAGACCTAAACTTAAATGAAAAGCAGACCATGGATTAAACCGATTGATTTGATAATATCCTTCAGGGACCTGAAGGTCTCCCTGCTTTGATTTAGGACCTAGTGTTCCTGACAATACGCAAAAATCATATTCTCTAAATAATTGGTAGCGAACTGAATCTTTGTGTTTCACCCATAATTCCAATTTTTTTTCCAATTTAAAACCGCGAAGAAATACATTCACTTCATTTAAATTGATGCTCGATTGAGCCAATTCTGTTGTTAGTTGTACTTCAAAATGTTGAGAAGCCAATTTAACTCTTGCTTGTAGTCTTTGCTCGGATTCGAAATTTTGCGTAAAAACAACATTGTTAGCAGAAACAACTACACTAAATAGAATAAATATTATTAACCGACTCATATACGCTAAAGTTTTGGAATGATATATGCTTACCTTACTTTTGAATTTCCTAATTAGGGAACCTTTAACCGTAGAATGCACACAATTATGAAAGGATACAAAACAATATTGGTTTTAATTCTGATAACCATTTCGACGTCAGTGTCATTTGCACAGATAGTGACTAAACTTGACATAGAAAAACAAATGGCTGTTAGGAAGTTCGAGAAGCTACTGGATTACATTCACAACATGTATGTCG
>Ga0315322_10000933_pt1 | contig 22381 bp, 19 predicted proteins | sample M110021515metaG_FD_203461 | JGI IMG/M metagenome (GOLD analysis project Ga0315322, IMG submission 203461) | Ammonia-oxidizing marine archaeal communities from Monterey Bay, California, United States - M1 100m 21515 | ecosystem: Environmental > Aquatic > Marine > Intertidal zone | place: USA...
TTGAGAAGATTACGATTGTATTTTCGAGAATGCCTTGCTCCTCGAGAGTCGTCATGATTTGTCCGACTTTCTCGTCTATGAGAGTGACGTTGGCCAAGTAATGCTTTCTTTGCCGGATTCTGTTTTCTTCGCTTGGCTCCATTTGATGGACCACTGAATCGTGGTCGATTTCGACATTGTGGGTCCGCATACCCTTGTATGCTTGCGGTTGTCCATCCAAATCCTCCTTGGTAACGGGTGCGACGGGGACGTCTACGTCGTCGTACAGATCGAGAAACCGTGGGGGAGGATCATAGGGAGGGTGGGGCCCGGGGAAACCCACTTCGAGGAAGAAGGGCTTTTGCCCGTCGTATTCCTCGAGCCACTTGACCGCCCTGTTTCCCGTAAAGGCATCCGAATGCGTATCTTCGGGCAAATCCCAAGAGAAGGCTCCGAGGCAATCCCGGTAGTCAGGTCTTTCCCTATAGGTGATTCTTTTTTGCTTTTCTACACCGATTTCTTCCAAATGCTTCTCCCAATCGTCTTGAAAGTCAGCGCCTTCGAGGAAACGATCCTTGTTTTCGACTACTTGCCTTTCATGAAAACCGCATGGGGTGGTGAAGGGCCAAGTATGCATTTTTCCAACGTTCGCGCAGTGGTAACCCGAATCGGCAAGGTTTTCGATCCAACTTCTGGTCCAATTGTCGGCATTCTTAAGAATGCCCGTGGTATGGGGGTAGTGACCGGTGAAGAGGCTTGCCCGGGAAGGAGCGCAGGAGGGTGCGGTGACGTGACATTGGGTGAAGCTAACCCCTTCCTCTGCCAACCTGTCCAAGTTCGGAGTTATGCAATGCGGATGACCTAGCGCCGAGATGGTGTCATAGCGTTGTTGATCGGTCAGGATGAACAGAACATTGGGTTTGAGGGACATCGTTTTTCGGTGATTCAGGAAAAGTGTTTGCGGTATGAATCGATCGTCTGCCGGGCAGCCGTGTCGGGATCGGGCCAATCGAAAGCCTCCGCGGATACGCATCCTTCATACCCGATTTCAGCCAGTGCCCGGGCAATCGGTTCGATCTTCGTGTGTCCACAGCCGACTGGTCTGCGGTTGCTGTCTGCGAAGTGGACGTGTCCCACGTATTTTGCGCCGTCTATGAGGGACTGAGCGATGTTTTCCTCCTCAATGTTCATGTGGAAGAGGTCAGCCAATAGGGAAACCCCTTTTGTTTGGAGACCATCCAGGAATTCGCAGGCATCTCCAAAGCGGTTGAATAAATTGGTCTCATACCGGTTCAGAGGTTCGTAAATAAGAAAGGTTCCGGCGTTTCTTGATTTTTCTCCCAACTCCTCAAGCGCTTCTCCCAACCAATTTAAGCATTCTTCACGATTTGCCGTTTCGTTTGAGCTTCCTTGCATGGAACCGATGATTGCAGGGGCCCCGTGTTCTGCGCCGAATTCAATCATCTCACTTATGAATTTCCGAGCATCCGTCCGGGTTGCTTGGTTTGCGTCGGTCAAGGTCAGTCCCCTTATGACTTTGCCGGCACCTGTTCCCACCGCCCCGAGTTCCAAGCCGTTTTCTTCTAGCAAGGCTTCCAATTCTCCGGGTTCTCCTGCTGACGGTCCCTCAGTAAACAGCTCGATCGCTGAGAACCCGAGTTCTGACGTTTTTCTAAGTCCGTTGGCAAGGTCATCCCAAAGCACCCAAGGTCCACCTCTAAGGGAAGGAACCAACGATAAAGTAAGGCAAGGTTTCATATGGAAAACACCTTGATCTGAGAGTCCGAGAAGATAAAGGAAAAAACCTGCCTAACCAAAATTAGACAAAGCTCTTTTTGCGCAAAAGGGAGAGGCTGATTATGCGTCCGGTTTCTCGGGGAGAAAAGGATTTCCCTTTTGCGGCGGATTCTCGACCGGATTCCCAGGCAGTACCCTGATATTGGCATCCGGCGCGGGTTCAGGATTCAGGGGGTTGTTGAGTTCCTCGGCAAAAGGATCTTGGTTGGGTAGCTTCGCTCCGGGCTTGGCGGTCTTTCCCGGGCCGGCTGGCTGGAACGGATTAGGATTCGGTGCAAAGGGGGAGTTTTTAAGCGTGGGTAGTTGCGGGTCGGGGTCCAATACCGGTCCGAGTTGGGTCTTCTCACCTTGGACTCCAGGCGTAGCGCCGGCTCCCGGAATAGGGGAGTACTTTCTTTTCATCGGGTCAGCAAGTCCCTCGAATGGATCGTTTGAATTTTTGAATCTCGGACTGATTCCCGGAAAGATGTAATCATTTGGCATGGTAGTCAATGAAGGCATGATCACGATCGGTCTGGGCTTCTTGTACCTCTTGTCATAGGGGTTTGGTTTCATGACACTGCTGTTCTCCGGGTCGGTGACGTAGCCTTTCTTCATCAACCATTCCATTGTCCCTCCACGAGGAAGAACCCATCGGCCATTCATATGGATTGCCGTGGGCAGGCCTTTCGCATCGAGCCAACCGGTTTGATTGCCTCCGACCGAGGGTCTCAATCGAAAATCATCATCAGCAGATTTCTTCGATTCGGCAAAAAAAGAAACCATTGGAATCAAGGGCAGAATCAATGTCAATGCACGCAATGTCATGAAATCAATCATAATTCAGGTGTGTGAACTTTGTCAACTTTTCGGACATGGTTATTCAAGACCGCGTTTTTGAGGAAGGCCGATGAGAGGCTTGGTTTCCCTTTTCCTTCTAAGTGCCCGGATCGATTTACCTGCTCGCTGTTTGTAGTCGTACGCTCAGGAAATGCTTTTTGCCGAGCCGAACTGCTACCTTCCTAAATCAGAGAGGCGTCTGAAAAGCTGAAATAACCAAGTCCTTCTGGGTCGAAGTCGGGTTCTCCGATGATTACGTGGTCGTGCAACGCAATGTCGACGTATTCAGCTGCCTGTCTTAATTTTTTCGTTACTTTGAGATCTGAGCAACTGGGACTTGGGTCTCCGCTCGGATGGTTATGGGCAATGATGACCCCACTGGCTCCGTGCCGTATTGCGGGACGGAAGATTTCCCTTGGATGCACGAGGCTTCCAGTTGCGGTTCCAGAGGTGACGGCTTCCGCTCGAATCAACTTATTCTTCCGATCCAGACAGAGAATCCAGACTTGCTCCACGGTATCTGCCCGAACCTCCGGATAAAGGTATTCCCATACGGTTTTGGGACAGTCAAACTTGATGCTTTGCCCTCTCTTTGCCCGCATCATCCGCTTGGCAACCTCGACATAGGTAGAAAGTTGCAGCGCCTTGATCTTTCCAATGCCCTTGATTTCCCTAAAGTCGGAAGCATCCCAACGTAGCAAGCCGGCAAGCGAACCCGCTTGACTGATGAGGTCGTCGGCTAGAGCCAGCACGTCTTTTTTAGCGGTGCCAGAACGTATGAGCATAGCTAGAAGTTCACGATCCGTGAGCGGCCCGGGTCCAAGTCTTTCGAGCCTTTCCTGCGGTCGCTCGTCAGGCGCTAGTTCACGAAGAGAAAGATGGAGGTTCCTGTCTTCCCTCATGGGGTGACTGGCGGTTATGGGAGGAGTGATTGGTTACTTAGTTTGGCAAACTTATGCGTACGTAAGCTTTTTTCTTTAAGCGGCCAAACCATTGCCTTTGGCTTTGGGACTCGTATTCCGAAGCCAAGGTTTTCTCGATTTCCAATCTGACCTCATCCAAAGGCTTTCGGCCCGAACTTAACTTTTGCGATGCCTGAATAATGTAAACGGCAATCTTGCCTGATTTTTGAATGCCTCCATCCTTGGTGCGTTCGAGTACGTCAATTACGAAGGGTTTTGATATTTCACCTTCTTTGAGAGAAAAGGCTTGTTTTCTTATTTGCTCGTTCCTGATTTCTCTATTGGAAACGAGGAAGCCCCAATCTCCGGCATTTTCCCTGAACGGGCTTTGACCGTTTTTAGTCGCCAACTCCTCAAACGAAACACCCTTCTTGAGCTCAGCTTGGATCTTTTCAGCCTGCTGAATGAGTATGGGTTGGGGTTCTCCTGCTATTTGGGAGAAGACAATCTCCCTCAACCGGATTTTCTCTTCCGTTTTAAATAGGTTCGGATGCTCGTTGTAGTACTTCTCTACCTTTTCCGGGCTGATTTCTTCCTTCAGTCTTTTGCGGGTGGAGAGCATGTGACCGTAAATGATTTCCTCTTCCAGGTCCTTCCGAAATTCCAATGGTGACTGACCGTTGCTTTGAAGGACGTCCCGAAAGAGCTTTCGATCCCCATTGAATTCACGAATGAGACGTTCGTTGTAACGCTGTTCGATAAAGGTTTCGGGTATGACCATGCCTTTCTCCTTGAATGCGGCTATGGAAAGCAGTCGGTCGACTTTCCCGTCAACGAATTCAGAGGCCCGGTTTTTCTTTTCCTCTTCCGACCAATTCAAACGATCCATGGGAGCTTCGATTTCCCCCCAGGTAACCACCCGATCATTGACTTTGGCAACGACTCTGTTGATCTCGATCAATTCGGCTAAGGCAAGGTTGAAAGGCAGCGTCGCAATAACCCCGACAAAGGAGGCTTTCCGAGCAAACGAGTTAATCATTTTTATTCCCATGCACTATCATACTTAGAAAAGCTATGATTTCCTTCAACTTCAAAAGTGGGTCTTTTGCAGAAAGTTTTGGGATTCGTCCGAGAATCCTATGGAAATTCTTCTCTCCTTGCTTGCCTCGCTTTGCGAACCTGCAGAAAAGCTCGCTTCCCTTGACTTCCAAATGATCAAATCCAATCTCCTCGCAAAGACACCTGATCCTCGTCTCTTTAAGCAGAGACATGACTTCCGGGGGCGGAGGACCAAAGCGGTCTTTAAGTTCATCTTGATACTCCTCAATCTCCTTGATCTCCCGAATTTGCGAAAGCCTTCTGTATCCCTCTATCCGAAGCCTTGGCTCAGGGGTATACTGAGTGGGGAAGTAAGCTCCCGCAACGTGATCGGGGTTTTCCGGTGTCGTGTCTCCCTCTTCGTTTTCGCCTGAAACGATGAAGTCCAATCGGGTTGTGGCCGAAGGCCTGAGGCTTACGTCGTCTCCCTTCAGTCTGGAGACGCTTTCCTTTAACAGGCGACAATACATTTCGAATCCAATTCCCGCAACGTGTCCACTTTGTTCACTTCCGAGAAGATTTCCCGCTCCACGCAATTCAAGGTCTCTTAGGGCAATTCGAAAACCTGCCCCGAAGGTGTTTATTTGCCTAAGGGTCGAGAGCCTTTTGCGGGCCTGGTCCGAAACGGTGAGATTGCGATTAAGGAGAAGGTAAGCATAGGCCTGGCGGTTGAATCTGCCCACCCGGCCTCTCAGTTGGTAAAGTTGGGATAAGCCGAATTTGTCGGCTGCTTCGATGATGATCGTGTTGCAATTGGGAATATCCAAGCCCGATTCCACGATAGTCGTGCAAACCAACAAGTCGTGTTCGCCCGCGACGAATTCAGTCATCACCCGTTCGAGTTCTCCTTCGTCCATTTGCCCATGGCCGATGGCAATGCGCAGCTTCGGGAATTGGATTTGTAGCTTTCGGGCAACTGAATCTATAGTCTTTACGCGGTTGTGAAGGTAGAAGATTTGACCGCCCCGCCGGGCTTCCGTCTCGACCGCCCGCTTAATGGTTTCGCTCGTGTTTCTTACCACCTCGGTTCTGATCGGTCTCCGGTTGGTCGGGGCGGTTTCTATGGCGCTCAAATCCCGAGCGCCCACCATCGCAAAATAGAGGGTTCTCGGGATTGGCGTCGCGCTGAGGGTCAGAACGTCGACGTTTGCCCTTATTCGCTTGATTGTTTCCTTGTGTCCGACCCCAAACCTTTGCTCCTCATCAACGACCAGGAGTCCGAGGTCATGAAATACGATGTCTTCCCCGAGCATTCGATGCGTACCGATGAGGATGTCGATGGTGCCGTCTCGGGTGGAGTTCAGGATCTTCTTTTGTTGTCCGGGCGTACGGAATCGAGTGAGCATCTCAAGCTCGATCGGGTAGTCTGCCATTCTTTCCCTGAATACGTTCAGGTGTTGTTGGCAAAGGATCGTTGTGGGCGCAAGAATAGCCACTTGCTTCCCATCCATCACTGCCTTGAACGCAGCTCTGAGAGCGACCTCGGTTTTCCCGAACCCGACGTCCCCACAGATCAACCGGTCCATGGGGTCTTCCTTTTCCATGTCTGCCTTGGTTTGATCAATCGCCTTTTGCTGGTCGGGAGTCTCGGTGTAGGGGAATGCATCTTCAAATTCCTTTTGCCATTGATCGTCGGGAGAAAAGGCGTGGCCATTTTGAGTTTCTCTGGTGGCTTGAAGCCTGAGCAGGTCAGCAGCCAGATCCAATGCTGCTACTTCCGCCGCTTGTTTGGTCTTTGCCCATGCTCGCCCGCCCAGTTTTGCCAATTTGGGTTTCGCCTTCCTCAGTCCGACGTAGCGGGAAAGCAAGTGAGACTCCTGAAGGGGGACGTGAAGGAGCAATCCGTCCGAGAACTCCACGGTTATGACTTCCTCTCTTCTGGTCCCTTCTTTGACTTTGCCAAGTTTCTTGAAGAGACAAATGCCGTGTTGGAGGTGGACCAGATGATCCCCCTCGATCAATTCGGAGAAATCCAGCGCCTGATCCACTTCTTTGCGGCGCACCAATGCTTTTTTGGTTCGAATTGTCCGGCGGCTTCTCTCCCTGCCAAGTATTTCCCTGGCGGTTGCAAGAACAAGGCCTTTCTCGGGATCTTCCTTCAGTAGAGAAAAGAATTCGTCTTTTTTGCACGGGCTTGAAACGAAGCCTTCGCTGAGCCCGACTGGAAGGAAGCGGGGGACAAGTTTTTCCAAGCAAGTTTCACTTGCGATTATTTCCTCGATTCTCTTTCTTTCCGAACTCGCTCCGGTCGCAATGAGAATTTCATGGTTATCCAATTGCTTTTGCAGGAGATGGAAGAGGTAACTGGTGCGGAGAAATTTTTCGTTATCAAGTCTTTCCAAATCCAAAGAGGAATTGGCGTTGGGAGTTCGTAGATCAGAAAGGCTCGAAACTTCAGGGCTCGCTGATTCGGAGTTTTCGAAAATACCCGAGCCGGCATCAAGTTCACTTGTTCCCATAAAGCGGTCGTCTGAATCTCTTTTCCAGGAAATCGAAAAGGTCACGCTCGCTTCTTTTTTTTCGTAATGGTCGTGAAAGCACGCCGGGAATCGAGAAATCAGGTTTTCGGGTTCCCTGAAGATCCAGATGGCGGGCTTGCGCAAATAGCGGAAAAACTCGCCTTTGCATTCGGATAAACCAGAAGTGTCGGAGGAGGCTATGCTTACCGAAGAGATTCGTGAAATCGTCCGTTGGGAGGTTGGGTCGAATGATCGAATGTCTTCGATTTCGTCACCAAAGAAATCGATCCGGACGGGTTCTCTTCCATTTACTGGATAGACGTCGACCAAGCCCCCGCGTACCGCAAACTGTCCTGGTTCCTCGCAGAGGATCTCCGAGAAGTAATCCAAGTCCTCTGCAAGGATATTGCAGAATTTCTTGAAGTTCATATCCATCCCCGGGGCAATGGAAACATCTGATTTCTTCTGTTCTTCGAGAACCGGGCACGGACTAAGGATTGATTCTGGGGTTGCCGCAATGAGAATGATACGGTTGGTATCCTCGCTTTTTTCAGACGAGTCCAAAAGAGTGGTCAAGGTAGCGAGCCGATCGCAGGATCGGTCGAATGCGTCGGGGTTCGAGCTTTGCGGTTGCTTGTCGAAAGTATGAAATTCGATCTTTGCGTTGGGTTTTGCATATTCCAAGATGCATGCAGTGTCCTCCGCCCAATCTTCCGCTTTAGGCAAGCTTTCTTCGAGCAGTACGGCGATTGATTTGCCGCCCCTCAATATCTCGTTTGCGCTTAGGGCTGCAGTTGATGATTCGGGGACGAAGGGAATGAAAAGTGCATCTGCGTCCTTAGGAAGAAGGATCGGTTTCACGTCCTTGTCGAGTTTTCGGGCGGGGCATTCTGCCCGTCTTTGTCTACGAGGGAGAGTGCTTCCTCGGCCGCTTTTTCTTCGGCCTCTTTTTTGCTCCTCCCTTCTCCTTCCCCGAATTCTCTTTCGCCGATGGTTACTTTCATCCGGAAAGTCTTGTCGTGAGGCGGACCGGTTTCCTTTATAAGCTTGTAGCGGATTTTTTCATCCGGTCTGTTTGCCTGAACAAACTCCTGAAGCTGTCCCTTGGGGTTGAAATTGGTATGACTGTGGTCGATCTGACCATTGGACTCGCCTAACCAGGACAGTACCCGTTCCTTGGTCGCGTTCATGCCTCCGTCCAGAAAAATAGCTCCGATCAATGCTTCAAGACCATCTTCCAATGTGGATTCTCGCTCATTGCCTTTGTTCTTCTTTTCCGAAGCTCCCATTCTCAGGAACGCTCCGAGGTTTAAGTTTCTCGCGAGTTGAGCCAAGGTGCTCCCCTGTGCCAGTACCGCTTTTCTTTTGCTTAGGATTCCTTCGTCGGATTCGGGATACAGATGGTAGAGCTTCTCGGAAAGAATAGCCCCGAGAATGGAGTCTCCCAGGAATTCAAGTCGTTGATTGTTGGGCTTTTGTTTCTTATGCTCGTGAAAGGACGGGTGCGTCAGGGCTTGGTTCAGAAGCTCGGGGTTGCTGAAATGGTATCCGATCCTTCGCTCGAATTCGGCTAGCTCTTTCGGGAGGGTTTTTCTGCTAGATGCAGGTTTCCCTTTGCGTTTTATGGAAGAGGCAAGCTTCCCTAGGAACTTCATCATGCTTGCGTTTCGGAGAAGAAACGAGCCATGACTTCCTTTGCCACGGCGAGATAGGCCTTGGCTCCCTGACCACCTGGGTCATATTCAAAAATCGTTTTCCCAAAACTCGGAGCCTCGCTTAAGCGAACGGTCCGAGGGATGGCGTTTCGAAAGATTTCATTTGGGTAATGCTCGTTGACTTCTTGCCAAACTTCATAGGAAAGACGGGTTCTGTTGTCATACATGGTCATTGCTATTCCCCCAAGGGCTAAGTCGGGGTTGGCCCCGGAGTCCTTGAGCTGATCAACCACTCCGGCTATTTGCCCAAGTCCTTCCAGGGCAAGGTATTCAGACTGTAGGGTGACAAGGAGATAATGCGCCGCGCAAAGTGAGTTCATTGAAAGCAACCCAAGGGTAGGGGGGCAATCGATGAGAATGGCTCTTAATCCATAATCCTTGTGGAGATTGGCAAGGGATGAGCGAAGCTTTCCCAGGTAATTGGGTTGACCGCTCAGTTCGATTTCAGCTGCGGCAAGGTCGAGTTCCGATGGGATGATCCACAAGTTCTTCCTGCCCGTTGACACGACACGGCCCGAAAGATCGCTTCCCGAAAGAAGAGGCTCGTAAATACCTGCTCCTGGTTTCTTTTCCAACCCAAGCGCGCTGGTCGCATTCGCCTGGGGGTCCATGTCGACGATCAGGGTGGGCACGCCGAAGGAGGCTAGGGCGGCAGCTAGGTTGACGGTCGTAGTGGTCTTTCCTACTCCCCCCTTTTGGTTGGCGATGGCAATGATTTTAGCAGACATTAGAAACTGCAAATTAAGATCGTTCCATTTTCTGTCGAGAAGGAAAACCTCATGATGAGATCTTCACCTCCCCGTCAGCCTTTTTTAACCTGAGATGCTTGTTGATCGAAGGTAGCTCAGGGATATCGTTTTCGAAACCCTCTGACTGGAGAAGAAACCACTCGACCGAGTTTAATCCGGCGGCCAAGGCCAATGGGCTTGCTCCTCCCAATCTCGGGTTAATCTCAACCAGGTGGGGGGTCCCGTTGTCGTCCACTAAAGCTTGCCCCAGGACGTGACCGGAAAGCCCTTCGACTGCCTTGAAGGTTTTTCGCATCGATTCTTCCCATTCACGGTGCTCAAAAATTTCGCTCTCGTGGGATTCTCCGTTTATGATTTTCGTCCTCCAGCGCAAAACCATGCCATGGGCATTACCATCAGAGTCTATCCATGTTTCAGCGCTAAATTCAGATCCTGAGACCATGGGTTGAAAAATAGGCATTTCTAACTTTTCAGCATGAATAACCGCTTTCTCCCTGCTCAGATTGATGCCGATGGATTCAGCGGCGGCTCCGGTTCTTTCCTTCACTACGAACCGTTCGCTTTCAATACCGGCGATTTTTTCCGACGTCGCAATTGCGGGTATCGGAGATTTTGCCATCGATTGGAAGAACAGTAGTTTGTCTTTGCATATTCTGATGGCCTGTGGGCTAGATAACATCACTTGGACTCCATGCTCGGCCAAGCGCTCCTGATGGTTTGCCCAAAATTCGAGTTCCCCATCCCTTGTGGGTATGACATGGGTCAGTTCAAGCTTCTTGCAATAGGCCAAAAGCAAGGCTTCGTCCATATCTTCGAGGGCTGGGATAAGAGAAAAAGACTGAACTCTTTTTCGGGCGGGGCAATCCGCGTTGCAATCAGCACCGATTACCTTGGCCTGATCGTGGTATCTTCGGGCTGATTTCAGGACTTCTTCATAAAGCGCGATCTTGGCAGACAAACTGGAGAAGAGGAGGGTGGGTGGCGCCTTCCTTGTCATTCTCGGCCTGCTTCCTCAGTGAATTCTGATTTCAAGATGGACCCGACGATCGAGTCGACCCAGTTTCCGTCGACTTTGACCTGTTTGCGTAGCACTCTTTCGCGGGTGAAGCCAGATTGCTCAAGGGCGTTGACGTGGAACTCGCGGTGAGCGTAGGCTTCCGTGCTGATTTTATTGAGCCCCAGGACCGTGAATGCGCAAATTTTTAGCAAATTCATGAAGATCTTGCATTCGCTTTGGTAAAGTTCTTGGTCTTTGGCTCTTTCGGTTTCCAAAAGAAAGGATGCTTCCGCTCGTTTGTCGGTCCAGTTCAGATGCACCAATCCACCATAACCGATTAGTTGGTTTTCGTTTGTGAACCGTAAAAGTATTTGGTCGGGTTGCTTCTGGTTGAATTGAGGTTTCACGACCTCCCTGAAATATCTTTCCTGTTCCGTTTTGCCCAGGGGTTCATTCTGGCGCAAGGCTGTGATTTGCTCATTCCTCCATGTCCTAATGCATTCGGAGTCTTCCATTTGAATTGAAGTGGTTTCATATGCCCCGAGTTTTCCCCGGAAGCCCTTTAATATGAGGTAACCGCTCGTGCTATCTGAATTCATTTTCCTTGCTCGAGGAATTGGGATAAAGCTTCTGTCACCCGGTCTTGTTCGTCTTCGGACATTTGCGGAAATAAGGGTATGCTCAAGCACCCCTTGAAAAACTCTTCCGCACCGGGCAACGAGAGTTCTCCGAGTTGTTTCCTGAAATAGGAATGCTGATGCAGGGGGACGTAATGAACTTGGGTTAGGATATCCATTTCCTTGAGGAACTTATGCGCTTGATCCCTCTGTCCTGATTCCTTGAATCGAATGACGAAGAGGTGCCAGGCGTTTCCAGGATCCATGGACGGAAGGTCGAAATACGTGGAAAATGGTTTCTCTTGGAAAATTTGATGATAACGGGATGCCAATTCCCTTCTCTGGGCAAGAGATTCGTCGAGCTTGCTTAATTGCGAAATGCCAAGAGCTGCCTGTAGGTCCGTTAGCCTGTAGTTCCACCCCAGTTCATCTTGTTCATAGAGCCAGGGGGTAGGGTGTTTGAAGTCGAAAGGGCGATGAATCCCATGCGATCGTAGTTTTCTGGCAGAGCTGGATAGTCTTTCGCAATTGGTGAGGATTGCGCCCCCTTCTCCGCAACAGATGTGCTTTACCGGATGAAAACTCAAAATTGATGCATCAGCCCAATCTCCGCTGGAACTTTTGATCTTTTTCCCGGACGAGCCCATTTTCCACGCGCCTGGAGAATGAGCGGCATCCTCGATCATTGAAAACCCATGCTCGTCTGCTAGGGCTCTGCATTCATCCAGTGGGGCAACGGAACCGGCAAAAGATACCGGTGCGACTACGTTGGCTCTTTCCTTTTGCCCGAGGCTTATCTGATTCAGGCATTTCTCTAGCGAATGGACGTCAATCAGTCCGGTTTGCGGTTCCACGTCGCACAGGATTAACTCGGCATCTTGGTACTTTAAGGCGTTTGCCGTTGCCGAGAAGGTGATGGCAGGAACGATTCCGATGCTTCCTTTTCCAATCCCCATGGCCGCATAGGCAAGATGGAGGGCGGCTGTTCCGCTTGAACAGACAACTGCGTGCTCGACTTCAAAAAAGGATGCCAAGTCAGCTTCAAACTCTTCCACTTTCGGACCTTGCGTGAGAAAGTCCGATTTCATCACTTGATTGATGGCGGATATGTCTTCTTCTGAAATGTTTTGCTTGGAATATGGAATGAGGGCCATTTACAGAGAAGAAAACCAAATCAAAGGGATCATTCCAAGCTGAAACGAGTAAAATACATGTAGCTTGCAAGTCGAAGCGGTTTGGGGATAGGTTTATGTAATGAAAATCATTGGTTCCGTAATTGCCAGGCTAGGCAGTAAGCGTCTTACCTATAAAAACCTTCTGCCTTATAAGGGAGAACCTCTTGTTCTTCGGGCAGTTCGCAAGTTAGTTGCTTGTTCGGCAATCGATGAAGTTGTACTTTCCACTGACAGCGAACTCATTGCGAGGACCTGCATTCATGAACCCGTTCGGATTCTTTGGCGACCCGAAAGCCTTTCGGGTGATGAAATCGCCTCGATTCCCGTATTCCAGCATATCGTGGAGAATTATAACTGCGATCTACACGTAAACTACAATTGCAATTTCCCCGAATGCGAAGAATCGGTTCTGTTGCATGCCATTGAACTGGCTCAGCAAACCGGCGAAGCGTTGTCCGATCCTTTTGCCGTTTGGGCTCAGACCAAGGAATGCCTTGATAATTATGGTGATCCATTCGATATTAAGGCTACACTTTATGAGGCTGAATCGGTTCATCCTCTGGACGTTCACACCATGGACGACCTATTACAGGTCCATCGAGAGCATCAAGACGGACTTGATTTGCCCGTTACTCAAAAAAAATCATGATTTTCAGTAAAGTTTTCTTCCTGGCAGTCGATAATAAGGAGTGATTAATCATTCCATGGAAAAACAAAACTTCTATCATTCTACCAAGATTCTGACCTTGTTCGGAGTCTTTTCTCTGTTTTATGGGTTTCGAGCTAATGCTTTGGATACCAAGCGCTTCGATGCTCCTCCTCCCGAGCGGCCGTCTTATTTAACCTTTGCAAAGCCAACTCCTTTGCGGTTTTCAATTTCCCCTCTCCCGGTGGATAGATTGAACTTGCATCTTCCTCCGAAGCCAATTGTCAAAAAAACCTTGGTTACCTCCACCGTTGTAGACAATAATCAGACTTCGTCTTCTCCCGGGTCTTCATCACTCGCACCCGATGCAAACGCTTCAACTGGAGCGCAGTCTTCACCTCCAGGGCAATATCCTTTCTTTCCTCAGGCGGCGCCTCAAGATGTGTTGCCCCTTTCCGATCCTTTTGACAGCATTAATAATTTTGACGTAGACTCGACTGATGAGCTCTTGAGGCTTTTGGAGTCATCAGATGGAAGTCAGGGGCGATCTTCTTTTGCTCCGACTCCTTTCGTACCGCCTTTCACCGTAGCTTCCGATGGAATGCGGATAAAATCAAAAGCAACTTACAGGAGGGTTAAGCGATGAAATACGTTTTCATTATTTCCTTAGTCATATCGATCTCAACCTTTGGGCAGAATGACGGAACGGGTTCATTAACTCAGGAAAAGTCCCTCGACGAGGTCATTGATGGTATAGATGCCTTGCTCAATGAGGTGGAGAAAAACTCACAGAGCTCTCCTGCCCCGAAGCGCGACCAGCCAAACCCCTTTCTCACCCCGAGCACTCCCGTATTTGCGCCCGCCGCATTTCCTGTTGACGAAGGAGGAGGCAAGTCTTTTCGGGTTGAGGACGAGCTTGTTCCCGGCAATTTGCGCGAGGATCTCGGGAGGAACCGTTCGGACAACCAGCTGAGCAAACCTCAAGACATACCATTGGATTCGTTAATCGGACCGGCTAAGCCTTCCTCCGCATCTACTCTCGGGGTTTCCGAAGGGATTGAACCGGGAATTACGAACCCATCGTCCAAGCCAGCTAAAGAGTTTGTTCCTATTGCCAAGATGGATTACAGGACCGCCACCTTGGAAGACCTGTTGCGTGAGGTGGAATTGCTCGAATTGCCTGAATTGGCCAAACCATTAAGGATTCCCTCGGAAAAGAACCCTGATTTGGCAAAGCCCTTTCCCGAATCACCCCGCGAATCGATGGATCCCGTTGAATTGGTCGAATCTTCCGTCCTCAATCAACGTCCGGAACCGCAAAACCCTCTTGAAATCGGAGAGTACACCGTTCTCGGTGAAAATATCGACGAAGAGCTCAAGGGGAAGATTCACGAAGCAATCATGCATACCAGGCAAGCTTCCGGCGGTACGAATCAGCCTTGGGTTACCAGATCCGTATTCAAAGCCAGTTCCTATTGCAACCGGGTTTTGGGACGTTTGAACGCACCCTATCACAAGCGGTATCGCAGGGATATCTTACTTTCGCTTATGGGCATGCACGAAAGAAATCAAGCATGGGTCGACGCAGCCAAAACTTACGAGCGATACTTGGAGGAATTTGCCTCTGACGACGATTATCCCTTTGCCGATCATGAGGATGCTCCGGGGATTCCGGATTTGAAGGCTGGTCTCGGTTCGGTCGAGAAATGGTTGCAGGGAAGAAAGCGCGGAGCGCCGACCATTCCCGAGACCCATGTCCGCCTCGGCAAGATTTACCGCTCTTTAGGTGCTCACCGTATGGCCCTTAATCAGTTTTACTACTGTATCAATGCTACTCTTACGCTTCCCCGCAACGAAGCTTTCGAGTTGGCTGAAAAGCAAAAAGGAAAGGTCTTTGAAGACCGTACCGATGCCGAATCCAATCAGGCTATGTTCGAAATCGCAGAGACTTTTATGGATGCCGAGGATTATGACCATGCCATCAAGTTTTTCGATCGCCTTTGGAGGCTTGAGGATTTGGAAGATACCGATAGAGGTTTTGTCAGGTTCAAGCAGGGTCTGGCTCATTACCGGAGAGCGAGGGAAACCCTTCGGGAGCAAGACAAGATGGATCGTTTGCCTTTGGAGCAACGAAGGGAGATTGATCTCGAGTTTGACAAGACTCCGCGGGCTGATTTCGCCAAGGTCAAGGAAACTCTCCGTTCCTATGGAACGCTATACCCCCAGAGTCCTTACGTTGCCGAAGCTCATTATTTGCTCGCCTTGACTTATGAGCAACTCAATCAGGATCAGGAGTCCGTTGCCGAGTTGCTGAAGTTGCTCAAGCAATCAGATTTCAATCCTGAGATGGTTCTTCGATTGGAAGAGGACAGACCTACCCGGGATAGGGATCAGGTAGCGATCGACCAATTGAAGAATGTCTGGACTTTTTGGAAGAAGAAAACCGGCAACTATCTTGCAAACAAGTTTTTTGAGGACAATGAGTATTTCAATGCCTACAGAATCTACTCCGCCTTGCGTGAAATTGATTCTTCCCCGACTTGGCAGGTGCCGATTCTATATCAAATCGCTCTTTGCGAGGAAAAGCTTGGCAACTACGTTCAGGCCATGGAAACTTACTCTTCGATCGAGGAATACGTGAAGTCCGAAGATGCCCGCGAAGGCATGGTGAATAACAAATATCTGAATTTTGTCTTCGGTATGGCGAAGTGGAGAAGAGAGCAGCTCGAGGACACCCGTTCCATCAGGCAGGCTGTCAATCGCTATGGCATTTATACTCGTCCCCAAGGAGTTGAGGATGGGGCTGATTCATTCGAGTAAGCCCTCGTTTTAGATATCCTCGCGATGGAACCTAGAACCGTCATTAAGGATCATCTGCTCCTCTGTGAGCAGGTGCACGCCTTGCTTCTTGAGGAAAATACTTGGTTGAAAACCAAGAAGGAGGCACCCGACATGGACTTGATCGACCGCAAGCAGCAAATGCTTCCCAAGCTCGACGAATCGCTTGCTAACCTAAAGAAATTAAAACCCGAATATTTTTCTCCCTTTGACGATTCAAAGAAATTGGTGAGCGATTCTCATTCCAAGCTTCTTCAGATTTTCTACCTGGACCGGGAGAACGAGGACCTGCTGCTGAAGTTGACCCAGTCAACCGAAAGGCAAACCTTCAGCCGCTTTACCACTCCTCCCGAGGAACTTGGTGAAATACACAATAGACTTCCTGGTGATTCCGACGAGCAGGATGACTCTACGGATGCCTCCTCTTTGCCGGGCGAGGAATGATTATTCGATTACCGGTTTGACTCCAAGGGGGTAGGTCCTTCGGAAGAATTCCGTTCCATCCGTCCGATAGTAAATCCATAAGCCGATTTTTTGCCCGTTTCGATAAGAGCCTTCCTCGCGCTTGTTCCCATTTTCGTATTTTTCGATAACGAATGCATCCTCAGGTTCTGGCTTTGACTCAATTTTTTCCGGTTCATTGGTACTTGGGCTATCCTCGGCATAAAAGATTACAACCCCCACGCCATCCAGGACTTCGGTTGTCGGGCATCTTTTGCCATCGGGTTTCCATCCGATGGCGGAAAGTATCTTTCCTTCCTTGAAGGTTTGGAGGGAGCTTTTGTTTCCGTTTTCATACCAACCAGTACAGACCCCATCCAATTTACCTTCTTTGAAATTTTGCTCCCTTATTTTTGACAAGTTTTTCGACCAGAAAACAAAATTCCCGTGTTTCCTTCCTCTTTTGTAGTACCCTTGGTGCAATTTGTTTCCATTTTCATGCCAACTGAAAACAGGACCATCGCTCATTCCCTCTGCAAAATGATGCAGGGTTCTTAACTGTCCTTTATCGTCCCATTGTCCGTACCAACCCGAATAGGGGTTTTCTCCGGACAGGGGATATTGCAGACCCTTTTTCTGGGTAAACTCTGCGAAGGGTAGGGATTTGTTGAAAAGTTCCGACCATTTCCCTTTGATCGCGTGCTGCAAAGCTTTTGCCAAACTGCCCTTATCGTCAATGTCAAGAGGGTTCGAGGCGGTGCCTTCGGACTGACATAATGATGTCCATGTCATGAGAACCGAAAAGAGAATCCTTTGCATATCCAAAAGAAGAATTCGAGTCCGGGAATTAGTCAATCACCGACCATCTTCACCTTCATTAAATTCTGAAGGGATTTTTTGTTGAAAATTCGAAATTTCAAAGAATTTTTTTTCAAAAAAAATCCCATAATCGTTTGTTAACGTAATGAGCATTTGAATAATTGGAGATATTCCCAACACGGCTCGATTTACTCTTTCGCACTGCTATGCAATCAGTGAAACCCGTTTTTGAAACTTCTTTTGATAGTTATTCACAAAGAATTCACATTATATTCACAAGATACTGACTAGCAGTTAATTATGGAAAAAATATTTGACAGAATGTTTTTCCGGAAGTAATTTAATAATGTTCTTTGACAGAAAGTTTGGAAACGATGAAAAGCGCTTGCGCCGGATTCGGGACCGAACCAGGATAAGCTTGGTTCGCCAAGCGAAAGGTCGAATCCTACTGGAGGATTCCGCTCCTCTGCGCTTTTTTTTCGGATTAAGTTGCGGAGGCGAAAGTCACCCTCCTCGTTTCACAGGTTCGTGCTTGTGATCTTCACGGATAGCGAGGTGTGGGCGAAAGTTGCCATGAGACCGTAACTTTCGTAGTCAGTGACAAAGAAGCAGGTCTCGCTTTTTTGTCTTTGCGGTTGCCAAGAGGCATGGTCGTTACCGCGACTTTCCAGTAAATGGATCAACTTGTAGTTGCAGATAGTGTGCAGCATGCGAAACGCTTTGCGGTTCGTAAATGCAGGTTGGACCGGTTGATCGAGAGACTGTAAGGTTTGTCGATCGTTTTAGTCGTGTCTTACAGCACGATGATGTTACCCCTAAATGACCTGAGAGGTATGAAGCGATACCCGTTATGATTGTGGAGCGAAGCCGGCTTGCCGGTAGAGCGAAACTATTCTAAGTGGCAAGTGCACCAGACGGTAACCGATGTACTGCCGAGTAGCGAAAGCCGACCCTTCGGGGCTGGTCTAGTTGCCCAGAAGCTTCCCCTCAAAATCGTTTCAGTCCAAAATTGATTCGACGGCCCTGTCATGAGGCCGAAACGAAGGCACTTCTCCCTTCGAATGGCGTCGGGGAGTCAGCAGCTTTAATGCGCCTAATGCTGATATCCGGGAACGAGCGTGTGGCGAGCGCCGTCCCAACCTTTTAAAGGGTTCGGAGTCTTGTACTCCGGACCCTTTTTTTGTGCGCTTTCCACTGAGACCAAAAATTTTCAGTCATTGGGGAAGTGGCGGAAGGAGAGGGATTCGAACCCCCGGAACCGTTTCCGGTTCAGCGGTTTTCAAGACCGCCGCATTAGACCACTCTGCCATCCTTCCATACTCCTTTTAACTTAGTAAGCGAATGGAGTTTTTACAAGATTGAAGATTCTCTCGAGTCTTCTACTTCAGATCAATCTTGATCGGGATTCCTCGTCAAGATCGTGCTGGAGCAATAAGACAGGGGGCGAATGATCGGTAAGCCCTTTGTGTGCCGAGATTGGGAAACCAACACATTCATTCCCATTCCGGTCTTTCGCCTTCTCCGTCGTAATCCTTGGCCAGTCCCTTGTCTTTTAACATGGCAGCCAAGGTTTTTCCATCGACCCAAACTTCGGCCACTATTCTGAAGTATTTGCCCCGTTCGGGGTTTCGCAGTTCGATCCTTTGCGCCCCTTTCAAGGTGTCCTCCGTTAATGCTCTGGCTTGGACGGCCAAGGCCTTCACTTCTTCGCTCGTTCCTCTCATTTCAGGGGTGTCGATTCCCTTAACTCGAATAGACAGTTTTTCTCCAAAGATGGGAGCCAAACCTTCAAGATCGATCTTGAAGGTGTCACCGTCGTATACTTCGACCACTTGTTCGGGCTTGATCACGAATAGGTCGGAGTGATTTTTAACGGGTGTTTTCGGAACAGCGACTTGGTCTTTCTGGTCATCGTCGAAAAGCAAGAAGAGAGAAACGCCAACCAGAAGAGTCAAAAGGAGTCCTGATGCCAAAAGAAAAACCGGTGCTTTGCTTTTTGGGGGAACCGGCTCTGGTTTGTTTTTTTCAGCTTTGGCGTTTGGATCGAGCTCAATTGCTTTACTCGGTTGCTTTGGGAATCCGGGGATCTCTTTGACGCGGATCCAGTTGGCTCCATCATGACAAGCAAGGTCTTCACCGTTGAAGTTGCCTTCCTCGAGATAACGGCTCAATTGGGCAATGGAGTAGGGGCCGAAGTTTTGACCGTCCCTATTTACGTAGACCTGCATTTTGGTGATTCTTTGATTCGGATTCCCCGATCGATCCGTTTAAATGTAAGGGTTTGGAGTCCCGTCTATCAAATACATTTATGTTTTTGAGCAAAAAGTAATGCTCATTTGCGGTCAAGAAGAAGGGTGTTCTGTTCTCTTGATTGATGAAACGGAAGAGTCATACTCTGAATATATATTTTTTTTGAATGGAAAAACCTAAACTTGAAAGCGGAGGAATATGGTGATAACCAAGAAATATGGGTGATTCCGAGAAGTATTGGGTAAGCAAGGACGGTGAAAACTTGGGTCCGTTCGAACTTGACCAAATTCAAGGGAAAATCGAAGAGGGCTCGTTGTCGCCTTCCGATTATCTTTGCGAAGTGGGTGCGGATGAATGGGTGTCCCTTTCCGAATCATTGAATATTCCGGATGGTGACGGAGAAGAATCCGACTCTCAGCAGATTGTTTTGGAAGGCGGTTCCGGAGGTTCGCTCAATGCATTCCTAACCGTCTTTTTTGCTATCTTGGTAATCGTCTGCGTCGGTTTTTTCCTCTTCGCCAGGTTTACTAGTTCCGAAGAAGTAGAGGAGAAGGTGGTGGTTCCTGAATTTGATTTGCGGTCGATCGAAAAGAACGCAACGGACGTCTCCAACTTCGAGCTTAGGGACGGACGGACTTTTCTCAGGGCGGAAGAATCTGCTTTTTCAGGCTGGAGCATCCAAAGGTTTTCGGGGACAGGTGAGGTGGCCAACTTGGTTCGGTTTGAAAATGGAATGGCCGTGAAGGCTCATTCATGGAAGCCAAACAGAGAAAAATGTCCCGACACTACGCTCATGGGTGGATCCGGTTCCGTATTCGTTTACTTTGACAATGGAAACCGAGCGGGTGAATCCCACTATACTCAGGGACAGTTGAATGGCATGAAGGTGACTTGGCACGAAAATGGCGAAAAAAGTCAGGAGGCCTTTTATCAGCATGGCAAACTCAATGGGGTATTCGTCAAGAGGCATCGCAATGGCCAAAAAATCGAGGAAACAAATTATTCCGACGATTTGGAAAATGGCAGCTATTCGCTTTGGACGAATAAGGGGCAGAAGATCGAAGAAGGAAGTTATCTGGCTGGCAAGAGAGATGGTAAGCGCACAATTTGGACCCCTGACGGGATCAAGGATCGAGAAGAGACTTACCTTGATGGAAAGCTGGTTTCGACTCCGGATACCGTACCCGTACAGACACCGGTCGGCAATGTTCCCGTTCCCTTCGACGCGAGCAATGCAAGCCCGGAGATTCAGAAAAAAGCGGAGCAATTCAAGCAAGTGGTGGCCGGAGTGAGCAATCGGTTTTCCGAGAAAAACGCGTTAGGTAGCGAAAGTTTTGCGACTTTGGCCTCGGCTCTTTTTCTTTACGCGTCACCCAAGGTCGACCCTGACCAAGCTTATCCTGGGGAGGCGGATAACTTTGATGCGCTCAAGGGTGCGTTTTCTCAATTCCGTATTAATTGGAGAATGAACCTGGGGGTGGAAGGAAAGGATTTTGCGTTGAGCGTGATCCCCGAGTCTGTTGCTTATGGGGGAACCACCTTGTCTATAGATGAGTATCTTGCAGGAAACCCAGTGCCGTTGGGTCCTAACTCTCTCGAAGACTTGGACTTTATTCTGGAGGAAACGCAAAAGTTATTCGATTCCATGGAGCTGTCGCTTGAGAAGGATTCGAGTCACCTCAAGCATGAGTTTGCCAAGCAGATTTGGGAAAACCTGGTTGCCAAATCGGAGGGAGCGAAAGGAGCGAACCTATTCGTTAAAAATGGAATTCTGGCCTTCAAGGATATCGAGACGGTTCAGATTAAGTCAATCGACTCGACCGGAAGGTCGGTTTTCACGGATGAGAAAAAGGAAGTCGATCGGGTTTTTTCGGGGAGCATTGTCGATAAGAAAATGGGGAAATACCTAAGTGTTCTCGACTCGGCCAATGTTAAGTTTTCCGACGCTCCCAGTGAAGCGAACCCCAGGCTCATGATCAGGAAATACGAGAGTCTCGTGCTTCCCTCTGGGGGCAATGAAGACGTTTATCCGAACGTGACCATTATGTTGGCCGGCATTGCCCCTTTGAACAAGAATACTGTCATTCGGGCGGTCAAGGTTGAGTTGGGGCAACCCCTCTCGCCCCCTGTCCCCGAGTGAGAAAGCCAGTGGGTGGTGGGGGCTACCAGGGAAGGGTTCCCTGCCGGAGCAAAGCCCATCCAAGCCAAAGCATGAGGCATAGGTAAACGAAGCACCAACACTTGGTTGCAGGGAAGTATTGGCGTACTTTGCCCAGGTTCTCGTCGTACCAATCCTTGAAGAACCAGGCCGCCAGGTTCGCCCCGATGCAGTCCAAAAAAAACATATACCAAAGGGTTGCCTCGAGGTTGAAGTTCATGGAAAGCTGATAATCGGGTAATCGATGGTTTTGCCGTTATTGCGGGGCTGCCAAGGAGAGTCAAGGGGGAAGGTGATTTGCTCCTTTAAGTCCTCATCACTGGGCGTTTCCCTTTTTCCAATTGGGGTAGTCAAGGGCAAGCAGACCCCGGGCATATTCTCCCAGCCAGGAATATCCGTTCCTTCGCTCGTAGGAGATTTGATCGATGGAGTCACGGGGAATCCCATCCCGACTGCAAAAGAAGGGCTTTTCGTTCTTAAGGTCGTAGAATCTGCCCCACAGTGGCGGAGCTTCTGGATCGCGGATGATTTTCTTGTCCGTTCCCTTGGGCGTTCCGGGCGCATCAACGAGCACTTGCCGGATTTCAGTCAGTTTTGCGCCCTCAAACCAAGCGACTGCACTGACGATGGAAGAGCGTACACGCGCATCGGGGTTTTCAAGGCTCATGAGGAAGCGGACGATCCTCACGGATTCGTGTCCGCTGAGGGAGGGTAGCTCGTAGGAACGGGCTCTGGCCGGTTTGAGAGTATTCCGGTCGTGCTGGGCGCACCAGACAGTCAGGCGTCCCTTGAGCCGAATCTGTGCGCGAAGGATGAACTCGATTCCCTTTTTCACTGCTTTACTACATCTCAAGCGGGTTGGATCGGGGACAAAGGAAAAGTCCCTGTCTTTTTGGGCGATGGCGCGCAGGACTTCCATGGC
>Ga0315322_10000934_pt1 | contig 22380 bp, 22 predicted proteins | sample M110021515metaG_FD_203461 | JGI IMG/M metagenome (GOLD analysis project Ga0315322, IMG submission 203461) | Ammonia-oxidizing marine archaeal communities from Monterey Bay, California, United States - M1 100m 21515 | ecosystem: Environmental > Aquatic > Marine > Intertidal zone | place: USA...
GCGCTGCATTAATTCTTGGTTTTAAAATTCCAAGGAATTTCAATAAACCATATTTTGCTACTTCCCCATCTGATTTTTGGAATAGATGGCATATTTCTTTATCAAGTTGGTTAAGAGATTATCTTTACATCCCTCTTGGAGGAAATAAAAAATCACACTATCGTACATATTTCAACTTATTTGCAGTAATGTTTCTTGGTGGATTATGGCATGGTGCATCGTGGAATTTTGTGATTTGGGGATTACTTCATGGATCTTATCTTGCAATTCATAGATCCATTTCAAATAAATTTCCACATTTAAAAATTCATCCATTTTTTAAAAGTAAATTCGGTAAAATTATTTCAATTTTAATTACTCAATACTTTATATTTTTAGCATGGATTCCATTTAGAGTTAGTAATACTGATCATATGTTGTACTCTCTAGAAAAATATATTTTATTTGATTTCCAAACATCAAATATAATACCTTTCTTATCTTCTCATAAACTTCCTGTTGCTCTAATGATATTATTTTTCATATTACATTTTCTAGTTTACTTAAAACCTAATACTTTAGGGAAAATTGCTTCATCTAAATTAAGATATTGGACACTATTTTTAATAATAATTCTAGTTTCTGTTGTTTTCTTTTATGATGGAAATTCTAATGATTTTATCTATTTCAAATTTTAATTAATTTGTATTTTTTTATAATTTAATTTTTAAATAGGTAAATTATTGATTAAGGTAATTGTCATTATTAACTAAAATAAAAAATGGATTAAATGATCCAAAAAAATCATTAATATATTTAATTCTTGGACATAAGCGATTTAATGAATTTTATACAAATGTGCATCAATGTTACTTGGTAAAACCTACAAATTATCTTGAATCACGTATGACCCAATCTACTGATATACATGAACATTTAACAACACTTCATTTACTAACGGTTGAATTTAATTTAAAAAATATTTTGGAATTGGGCACTCGATCCGGAGAATCCACTGTTAGTCTTGTTGAAGCAGCAAAAAAAATTAATGGTAAAGTAACTAGTATAGATATTAATTCTTGCCCAGAAGCAGAAGCAATTATTAAAAAATTGGATCTTGAAAATTATTGGAGTTTTATAAAATCTAATGATTTAACTGTTGAATGGAATGAACCTATTGATCATTTATTTATTGATGCATTACATACGTATGATCAAGTAACTAACGAATTAAAAAAATATGAACCATTTGTAAAGCCAGGAGGTTGGATTACTTTTCATGATATTATTTATTGTCCACCAGTCTTGGATGCCATAAATGAGTATATTAAAAATAGAAATGATCTTACATTTTACAAATATTTTAATTGCAATGGATTAGGGTTATTACGCAAATTAAAAGTTTGAGTATAATATGTCAGTTTACAAATCAAATTTTCATTAATTATTAAATTTTTAATTTAAAAAACTTCTTTATCATTTATCTTTTTTAATAATTGAATTATATCTTTTTTTGTAATATTTGTTGGATTATTGTCTAAATGTTTTCTATCTGATAAGATTCTTTCAGATGCTTCTTCTAAATTTTGTTTTAGAATAATTTCAGGTAATTCAAGTTTTTTAATTATTGCTAAAAATCTTTCATAAAATTTTGATTTATTAAATTCATGAGCAATTGTAGTTGTAAATGCTAAAGCATGCCCATGTGCAATTCCCTCATTTGAATAAACATATGATAAAGCATGTCCTAATGTAGTAGACGAATTACCAAATCCTATTCCATCATATAGTGAACCTAAAACAATTTTTTCGTGATTTTCATTTAATATCCCATCTTCCAGCAAATTAAAAGCATGATTACATAGAAATTTTGTAAATGTATTGGCATTTTTACTATCGAATGCTTCCGAACATTGTGCCAGTGCATCCACTACTGAATTTTTTAATATTTTCATTGGTGTTTTTTCAATAAAAAATGAATCTACTATAGCTGTATCTGCAAAAATACAATCATCATGAAAACTTTTTTTCTTTCCGTTAATTTTTAACACTGAAATTCTTGTGACTTCACTTCCACTTCCAAATGTAGTTGGTATCATTATTTTCTTTTTTTTCATCTTATAGGCAACATATTTTGCAACATCCATTGCACTTCCTCCTCCCAATCCTATTACATGAGAAAAATTTAAAGAATTAAATTCTAAAATAATTTTTTCAACAGTATTCATAGATGGATTTGGTTCAACATTTTCAAATAGATATGCATTTTTTAGTTTTGAATATTCTAACCACCCTCTAGATTCACTTCCTTCAGATGTAATCACCAGACACTTTTTAGGAAAAATATAATCTCTTACAGAAAATTTTCCAAAAATAATTTCGGATGGTTGCTTTATTGTGTACATATATTTTCTAAATTAAGTATATTTTATAAGTTAAAATCAATATTTGACCTTAGATATAGTTGATTATTAAAATATGATTTAATTCAAATCTTTTAATATAATCGGTAATATTTTTTTGAATATATTTTCTGCAATTATTTCATTTCCAAAATCACTCATATGTCCTTCGTCAAAATAAATGACTTCATTATCCATTTCTGCAAAAACATTTCTAAAATCATATACATTGTGACATGCATTTAATCTATTTTCATCTAAATCTAACTTTTTCATATGCACACTAAATGATGATAAAAGTGATTTTGTTTCATTTGAAATTATTCTATCACTTGTTCCTAGCATAGGTTGTAAAATATTAACAATTTGTAATTCGTGTTTTTCCCCAAGCGAACATGTTTTTAACCAATTATTTTCTATTTTAGATTCTATAAAATCTAAAGCGGATGTATCAGTATTTTTGTATATGTTGATATTTTTATTTATATCAATTTCTGGGTCATTAATTAAATGACTTAAAAATAATGCAATACCTAGACCAGTTTGATAATCTATTTTTGCAAAAAATGAAATTAATCCTGTATTTGTATTATCTTCACTACTGAGATCTTCATTAATTGGATTATAACCATTATCTGAGTGGTCTTTTTTGTAATCCTTAATACCTTCAATAATATCATTCCAACCATCATACATGATTATCATATCAGGAGAATAATCTAAAATATAATTTTCTAAATAATACAATTCATTACCTGAAGTAGCCATTGATATGCCTGCATTAACCACTTTAACATTTAATTTTTCATTATTAATTTTTTTTTCAAGTATTGATGGAATTGTAAATTCATCAGATGAGGTAATAAATCCAAATGTTGTTGATCCACCTAAAACAAATATTATGTAATCTTCATCTTGAAAATTTAATTCTGGACCTCTAAATCCATCAGAATTAATATTGAAATATTTATTGTGTTGATTAGGTTCTAAGAGTCTAATTTGTTGTGTGTAATCATATTTTAACGAATTATATTTTTCACACATATCTTGTTTTTCAAACATATTATAATTTTTAAAAAAATCTGTTTCAATGAAAGCACAATGTACTTCTTTAATATCAAGAGTTCTTACAATCCCTTCAGTAATTAATAATGTCATACAAATTAAAATAAAAAATAAAATGAATTGTTTTTTATATGAAACTTGAACAGACAATTTCAATAACTCCTTTTAATTAAATTATTTCCTAAAACAATATAATCCATGTCTGTTTTTAAAATCATTTTATGTGCTTGTTCTGGTGTATTTACAATTGGTTCTCCCATTACATTCATTGATGTATTAATAATAACTGGAACTCCCGTAATTTTATAAAATTCATTTATTAAATTATAATACAATTCATTACTTTCTTTTGAAACTGTTTGTAATCTTCCTGTCCCGTCAACATGAGTTACTGCTGGGATTTCTTCTGGTTTTTTAACAGGTGCTACCATTAACATGTATGGACTTGGAATTTTGATTTCAAAATATTCTGAAGCATATTCTTCTAGAATTGATGGTGCAAATGGTCTAAAAGATTCACGATGTTTAATTTTAGCATTTAGGATATCTTTCATATCTGCACGCCTAGGATCAGCTAAAATACTTCTATTTCCAAGTGCCCGTGGACCCCATTCCATTTTTCCTTGATACCATCCAACTATATTCCCGTCTGCAATTAATTGTGCAGTTTTTTCTAATAATGCTATTTCATTTAATGCTTCAAATGGAATATTTTTTGAATTTAAAAAATCCACAATTTCATCATTACTAAATGATGGTCCAACGTAAATATTTTCACGTATTAATTGTGTATTATTTTGAAAATTATTTTTAGAATTTTTATGATAAATATAATACGCATATTGTGCCGCTCCAACTGCACTGCCTGCATCACCTGGTGATGGAGGTATGTGGATATTTTCAAATGGACTTTCTTTTAGTATTTTATAATTAGCTACACCATTTAATGCAACTCCTCCTCCAATACAGAGATTTTTCATATTAGTTTTTGAATAGATATGATTAACCATTTTCAAAATTACATCCTCTAGTATTTTTTGTGCACTAGCTCCAATATCAAAATGAATTTGCAATGTTTTTTCATCTTTTATTTTAGGATCTATTCCAAATAATTTTGAGAATTTTTTATTTGTCATTACTTTGTCATATGTGAATGCAAAATAATCCATATTAAGATGAATACTGCCATCATCCTTTACATCAATTAGATTATCTAAAATTAAATCATAATATTTTGGTTTACCATATGATGATAATCCCATTAATTTGTATTCTCCTTCGTTCACTTTGAATCCGAGAAAATATGTGAATGCTGAATAAAATAATCCAAGTGAATGAGGCCAACGTAAATCATTTGTAATTTTTATTGAATCATTTTTAGCATATCCATAAGATGTAGTACTCCATTCTCCAACACCATCAATTGTAAGTATTGCCGATTCTTTAAATGGTGAGGTGTAAAATGCATGTGCTGCATGTGACATGTGGTGTTCAGGAAATATTATTTCTCCTTTGAAATTTTTTAATGATTTTTTAATATCATTTTTAATCCATAATCTTTTGTGCAACCATTTTGGAATTACATCTAAAAAACTGTATAATCCACGAGGAGCAACTGCAATATAATTATCCAATAATCTTTCAAATTTTAAAACAGGTTTATCGTAAAATGTAACTGAATCAATTTGGGATGGTGTAATTTTTGCTTCATCTAAACACCATTGTATTGCTTTATGAGGAAAATCATCATCAAATTTTTTTCTAGAAAATCTTTCTTCTTCTACAGCTGCAATTACATGGCCATCTTTGAGTAATGCTGCAGCTGAATCATGATAATAACATGATATTCCTAAATTATACATTAGTATTGTTTCCTAATTCTATCTGATTTTGTTTGTTCCACATTTAACCAATAGGAATTATTTTGTTTTTTTAATCTTAGCAGATCAATTCCTAATATTCTAAATAATATTCCATAAATAGAAAATACAATTACATATAAAATTCCAAGGAAAATTTTTGTATTAATTTTTGCAAAAATATCTAAACCTTTTGATATTTTTTTTGCAAATATTTGAGTAATTGTAAGAATAGATGCAATAAACCCAATAAATAATTCAATTGAAAATGTACCTGTTGATGTTGTAATGATAAAAAACCAAAATGATAATCCTCCAGTAACTGCAACTGATTTGAATCTTGGTGAAGAGGAGTTCATATTATATCGGATAGATGAATGCTACCAGACCTGATTGTGCAAGTGTTGTTACTCCAATTAATACAATTAGTAAAATAATAATTGGGAACATGTGAAATTTCCTTCTATTAACTAGTAACTCAAAAACTTCTTTAATTGTAGATAATCTTGACATTAATTGAAATTTAAAAACTTTTGAATTTATTAGTATCTATTTTGCTGTACTAATAAAAAATATTTACTAAAAAAATAATGTCTATATTTTATTAGTAAATTTTTTCCAATATAGAACTTATTTGAGGATTTTATATATTAAATTAAATATTAATTTTCAATAGTTTTTAAAATTATTTGTAAAGCAGCATCTGAAATTTTATGACCATTATGTGAATCATCTAAGAAAATACTAAATTTTCCATTGTTTAATTTTTCCATTGTTTGAATTACTTCTTCTTCAAAAACTTGGTGAGAAATTCCACCATGACAACATGAATCAAATTTATTAATTATTTTAATTTGCTCTCTATTTTCTCCAAATGAAGATAAAATGTATAAATCAAGATAACTAGCTTTTTCATACAATTCTAAAAGAACTGATTCATAATGTGGTATTACTGGTGCATTTAAAGAAATGAATAATGGTAACATTGAACCTACTGGAAAACTTTTATCTATTCTATCATCAATTGCTGAATACATAGTTGTAGTCCAACCTCCTCCTGAAATTCCTACCATGAATATTGAATTTGAATTGTAAGTGTTCTCGATATAATTAATTCCAACTAAAATTGGTTCTAAGAAAAATTTAATTGAAGAAAATTCATTTGAATCCAATAATCTAAATTGTTCGTGAGTTTTTATTTTTATGACACCAATATTTTTAATATCAACTATTGGTTGATTGTTCATTCCAGCTAAAGGCATTGAAAAAGCTACCACTGAATATCCTTTTTCAAGAAAGAATTCTATAGTTTTTTTGCCTTTAACAAAATCCCCACCATGACCTTGATGATATAATATAAAATCTTCATTATTTTGTTTAGCAACAAAAATATATGCATAAGATTCAACTCCATATTCCATAGTTATAGTAATTTTGTCTATTTTTTCTAAATTAATTATATTCTCGTAACGTTCATCTTTAATATTATATTCAATTTTTGATGGCATTTTATTTTTAGAGAATCCATCTTCTTTCCATACATAATCTATTATTTGATTACGTATTTTTGTTATATCGTTCTTATTCTCAATATGTATTAATGATTGTACATTTGTTTCATATAAAATTGGAAGAATTTTATCTGAATTTTGTTCATAATAGTTTGGTGCTGTTAATTTAGAATAATATGATTTTATTGTATCGTCAAAAGGAATGCTGTTTGAACCTATAGAATATCCTAAAATAAAAATTCCAATAATGAATATAATGATTATCTTCATAATAACGTGGTTGACTCTTTTTTAATAAATTTATTGATATATGTTCCTACCAAAAATTTGATAATCTAAGATAAACATAAAGATAGAATTTACTTACATTAAAATATGAATAATTATATTTTTGTAAAACAGGAATTATGAATAAAAAAAATTTAATTATTTTAATGATAGATGGAGGAAGATGGGATTATTCTAGAAAATCACAATTTTATAAAAAATTAAAAGATAATGCAATTTCTTTTTCTCAATCTATTACTTATGGACCTCACACAATAGCTGCAATGCATGCTGTTTTTAGTGGTAGTTATGGGACAAGAACAGGAACTAATAGTTACTGGTCAACTTATAATTTTAGAAAAGATAAATTTAAAACATTAACAGAATATCTTAAAGATCAAAATTATTATACTATTTGTGATATGATAAATAAATTATTAGTACCTAAACAAGGCTTTGATGAGTTTCTGACATATGATGAACAAAACGATGATCTATTTCAACGACATTGTAGTATTTTAGAAAATATGAAGAAAAAATTTGATGATGGCCAAAATTTTTTCGCATATTTACAATTTGGAAATATTCATACAGGGATAATGAATGAAGTTTTAAATGTATATGATAATTTCAGTGAAGAATATTTTGATAATATAGAACTCAATAAAATTAGATATGATAAATTATTTGAAAAATCGTCTAATTATTTAGAAAAAATTCTAGAAAAAATATCTTCATTGGGATTAGATAATGAAAGTTTAATTCTAATTATGTCTGATCATGGAATTAGTGTAGGTGAACGAGTAGGTGAACGAGCATATGGTGCATTTTGTTATGATTATACTTTAAGGACTTTTGCATATTTTCTTTATCCAAATATTTCCCCAAAGGAGATAAGTCAACAAGTTAGAACAATAGATTTTATGCCTACTATTTTAGATTATTTAAAAATTAAACTAGATTCTAATTTTGAAATTATGGATGGTCGATCTCTATTCCCAATTATCAATGGTGAAACTCTAAAAGAATTACCTGCATTCTCTGAATCTGGAAATCCTATAGAGTCAAAAGAACCTCCTCAAGAACCTAATATAAGATCAATTCGTACTTCAAATTGGAAATTAATATTTAATGAGTACAACAATACCAAGGAATTATACAATTTAAAACAGGATCCTGATGAAAAAGAAAATTTGATTGATACAGGTTTAGAAATTCAGGAACAACTTTGGAATGAAATGGAAGTAATTAGATTGAAAATTTAAGATTTTTACTTAAATTATCAAAATTTACTTGATTATTCATTTTGTATGAAGACTATTCATTTTTCACATGTTCAATTAAGTTAATTCTATTTTTCATTTTTTAATTAGATTTAAAAGAAATCACTTTAACAAAAAATTAATGAAGGGAATAATATTAGCTGCTGGAATAGGAAATCGATTATCTCCGTTAACAAAAACTATCCCCAAATTTATGATACCCTTTTGTAATAAATCACTATTTGAAAGAAATTTAGATATTTTTAAAAAATGTGGAATTGATGAATCTGTTGTTATTATTCGTCCTGACATAAATCCACCTGAACTTCTAAATGTAGAATATGTCATCAAAAAGAAAGTAACAGGTACAAATATGTTGTATAGTCTTTTTTGTGCTGAAAAATTCATTGAAAGTTCAATAGTTATTTCTTATGGAGATATTATTTTTGAAAAAAAAATATTAGAAAAATTACTTCAATCTAATGCAGATATATCCATTGTTGTGGATGTTGATTGGATAAAATATTTCAAATATAGAATAGATGATCCAATAAATGATGCCCATGAATGTATCGTTGCAGATGGTGATAATGTAACTAGTATTGGATTAGAAGTAGAAAATTTAGATGATGTAGATGGTCATTTTATTGGTTTAATGAAAGTTCAAAATAATGGAATTAAAATTTTGAAAGATTTTTATCATAAATCTAAACTTGCATCAACTAAAACATTTAATCCTCTAAATCCTAATTTAACATTTGAAAGTTCTAGATTAGTAGATTTAATTCAAGGATTAATTTTATCTGGTGTGAATATAAAACTAATTCCAATTCAAAATGGTTGGTTAGAATTTGATACCGTTCAGGATTATGAAATTTATAAAGATATGGAAAAAAATGGTACTTTATCTAATTTGATAAAACTTGAATGATCCGATTAAAATAAAATATTTTATATTGTAATATTTTTTTACAAAATTTAATTTCTTATTTCTAATCAATATTATGTTCAAAATATTTTTATTATTTTTTAAAATATTAAGAATAGTTTAATAATTAGATTTTAATTTATTTTTTAACTATGAATTCTAATATCTTATTTTTTGTAATTGATGCGTTTAGGGCAGATTATTGTAATAACAAAAATAAATTATCTTTTACTCCAAATTTAGATAAATTAATGAAAAATGGTATTTCTTTTGACCAAGCAATTTCTTCTGCTGATGCAACTTCTGTTTCTTTAGGTAGTATATTTACAGGACTAAACCCATATAATTCTGAAATTTACACTTTCAAATCAAAAACAAATAAACAAAATTTTTTTAATCATTTACAAAAACTTGGATACAATGTATATCTCACCCTTCAAAATTCTATGACAATTAAGAGATTTTCTTCTAATATTAATTCCCCAAAATCTGTTTTTCAATCTCAAGTTCATCATTTGAATGAAGGTTATGGTGATGAAATACTAAAAAGATTAGATAAATCTAATCTAAGAGAACCTTGGTTTCATCTAATACATCTTATGGATTTACATCATCCAATTGTCATTCCAGAAGAATTTAATTCAAAAAAATTTGGTACAAATGAATATGAAAAATCAATATCTGTAACAGATTATTGGTTAGGTAAATTTTTAGAAAAAATTGATTTAAATTCTACAGTTGTAGTAATTACAGCTGATCATGGAGAATATATTTCATCATCTCAAACACGTGATTTAGATTATGAACCTGAATTTAAAAATGTAACAAAATTAGCTTCAAAGATTTTACCAAAAAATTTGAAACCTTCCGCAAAAAAAATTATTCAAAATACTAAAACATCTATTAAAAATATTAGATTTAATAATGCAACTAAAAACTTGACTGAACTAGAAAAAAGAAATTTAAGAACTAGAGCTGGATTATATCTTTATGATGACTTAGTGCATATACCTTTAATTTTTGCTGGAAATCATATTTCAGTAAAAAAAAATATTCCTCATCAAGTTGCTTCTATAGGAATTTTTCCAACTATTTTAGATTTAATTGGATTATCACAAATAAATGAAAAAATTGATGGAGAAAGTTTTGTCTCATTAATAAAAAATCAATCTTTTATTGAAAATCCAATTTATATTGAAAGTGCAGCTGTTACTCCTCCTCCTGAATTAACTGGGAATGTTGTTGGAATTAGAACTCCTGAATTCAAATATTTCCGTTCAAGAAAACATCCTAAAAAAAATGTTCATCTTTATAATCTAAAAAGTGATCCTTTAGAAGAGACTAATTTGAGTGATACTCGACCTGAATTAGTTGATAAAATGGAATTAATTCTTTTAAATTTCTTGGAAAATTCAAAACCTTCAATTTCTAAAAATATGATGGATAAAGACACTCAAGAAATTCAACAAGAATTAAAAAAACTTGGTTACGTATGATATTTGTTAGTTAAATCATAATTTTATTTTAAAATAATTAATTCAAAAATTCTGTAAGATACTATTTACTTCTAATCTATATCTTTTATATATTGAAATTTTTGATGTAAAATTTTTTTTTATAAGTTAAAATTAATCCCTATTAGAAAGTATTAGATGTCTAAATCAAAAATTTTACGAGAATTAATTACTTCAAAGCCAATTGTCCGAGTAGGTGGTGCATTTGATGCAATGTCTGCAAAATTAGTTGAACTTAGTGGATTCGATGCTGTATGGGCTGGAAGCTTTGCAATTTCGGCAACTTATGGATTACCTGATGCTAGTATTTTAACAATGACTGAATTTCTAAATGTAACATCTAACATGAATGAAGCATGTAAGATTCCTATAATTGCTGATTGTGATACTGGATTTGGAGGTCCAAGTAATGTTGAACATATGGTAAAAAAATATGAAAAAGCAGGAATTGCAGCAATTAGTATTGAAGATAAAATATTTCCAAAACAAAATAGTTTACTAGAAACTGGAATTCAGAAATTATTACCTGAAAAAGATTTTGTTGCAAAAATAATATCTGCAAAAAATGCAAAACAAGATCCAAATTTTATGATTATTGCACGAGTTGAAGCATTAATAGCAAATTTAGGAGTTGATGAAGCTGTTAAGCGAGCAAAAGCATATGAAATAGCTGGAGCAGATGCAATAATTATTCATTCCAAAAAAACTACACCTGATGAAATATTTGAATTTACAGAAAAATGGGATGGAAAAATACCTTTAGTTGCAATTCCAACATCATACGGTACTGTAACTCTGGATGAATTAATTTCCCATAAAATAAAATTTGTGATATTTGCCAATCATTCTTTAAGAGCATCACATTTTGCTATGTCAAAAGTTCTGGATGAAATTATACAATCTAATAGTCTAAGTAGTGTGAATACTGATATCTCATCCATGGAAGATATTTTTAAATTACAAAAAATGTATGATATTAAAACACAAGAAATAAAAATTGAAGAAAAACTAAAAAAATTAGGGTATATTGATTGAATAAAGAATCCCAAGAAAAAATGTTTGATCATTTGAATAAAATTGGAATTACTAATTTTGTTGGTGTTCCTGATTCTACAATGAAACATTTTATTGGTAGAGGAATAGATAAAAAAAAAATAATTATAACAACACGTGAAGAAGAAGCTATAGGAATTGCATCTGGTATTTCATTATCAATGCAAAATGTTTTAGTTTTTATGCAAAATGCTGGATTTGCTAATTCTATTAGTACCATAACTTCATTAGTTCAACTTTATCAAATACCGATGATTTTTTTAATTGGATGGAGAGGATATTTAAAAAATGATGCACCAGAACATGTTAAAGTTGGAAAAATCCAACCACAACTGCTAAAGCTTTTGGGACTTAATACTCGAATTATAAAAGATGATAATTGGCAAGATTGTTGTACATGGGCTTTGAATCAAATTAGTAAAAATAAACCATGTGGATTAATAATTAGGAGAACTTTCAATGATTAGATTTGATGCAATTAAATTAATTACAGAAATAATTGGGGATCAACCAATTATATCTGCCAATGGTTTTATGAGTCGTGATTTATTTGATGCAAATGATAAAGAATCTAATTTTTATATGATTGGATCCATGGGATTATCTTCTTCTATAGGACTTGGAGTTGCTTTAATGAATACAAAAAAACGTATTTTTATTTTTGATGGAGATGGAAATATTTTGATGAATTTAGGTTCTTTAATTACTATAGGTAGTTTAAAGCCAAAAAACCTTGTACACATAATATTTGATAATGAAGCGCATGAATCTACTGGTGGACAACCTACAAATTCATCCAAAATAAAATTAGAAAAAATTGCTCACACTGCTAATTATACTGTGTTTAAAAGTAATTCAAAATCTGGTTTAATGAATATATTTAAAAAAATTCCATTTATTTCTGGACCAATTCTAATTTTGATAAAAATTGAAAAAAGTAATCATAAAAGCGGTAGAGTTACATGGAAACCAAAAGAAATTAGAAACCGATTTATGAACAAATTAAAACAATAATACAATATTATGAAAGTAATTTTTATAGCTGCTGGTTACGGATCTAGATTAAAACAAGATATGCCAAAACCACTTGTGGAAGTTAATGGTTTATCTATATTAGAACGACAAATCTCATTATTTCAACAATATGGAATTAATGATATAATAATAATTGTAGGACCTGAAAAAGAAAAATTTAATCTAAAAAATGTTACATATATTCATGATGTAGATTTTGACGAACATGAGCAACTTGGAAGTTTAATGGCTGCAAAATCTGAAATAAGTAATGATGTAATAATTTTATTTGCTGATATTTTATTCGATAAAGAAATTTTAGATCAAATACTTCAATCAACTTCAGATATTGCTATTGCATTAGACCTAGATTGGGAAAAATCTTATTTAGAACGAATTGATAATCCATCTTCTGATGCAGACAAAATATTAATAAAAAATGATAAAATTATAAAAATTTCAAAAAATATTGATTCATACGGAATAGATGGAGACATAGGTGAGTTTTTAGGATTATTAAAATTATCAAAAAATGGTTCAAAATTTTTTGTTGAATTATATAATAAACTTATTAAAACTCATAGTGGAAAATTTCATGAATCTTCATCTATTAATAATTCTAAATTACTAGATTTTTTACAGGAGATTTTACAATCAAATTTTAAGTTGACACCAGTTATTACTAAAGGAAAATGGTGTGAGATTGATACACCATTAGATCTTGAGAGAGCAAAAAAAATGTTTTCTTAATTAAAAATATGTGTAATTTTATAATTTATTTTGTATTTTTTTAAATTGATCCCAAAGTTGTTCCTGAATTTCTAAACCTGTATCAATCAAATTTTCTTTTTCATCAGGATCCTGTTTTAAATTGTATAATTCCTTGGTATTGTTGTACTCATTAAATATTAATTTCCAATTTGATGTTCTAACAGACATTGTATTTGGAATTTTTGGAGGCTTACTCTCTTTTAATGGATTTGCTGTTTCTGTATATGCAATTTCTTCTTTCATTTTCTCACCTCTAATTAATGGAAGAAATGATGTTCCATCTATTTTTGCAAATTTTTCATCCATTTCTATTTCTAGGTATTCTAAAATACTTGGCATTACATCTACATGTCTAATCTGTTGTTCAATTCTTTGATTTGTTAGTTCTGAAGAAATATAATTTACAAAACTCTTTATGGTATAATCATAACAAAATGCACCATATGCTCGTTCACCTACTCGTTCACCTACACTAGTTCCATGATCTGAAAATATTACAATGATTGTATTTTTTATTAAATCTAATTCATTCAAATGTGTGATTATTTCGTTAAGATAATTTTCAGATTCTTTAAAAAATAAATCATATTTATCATTATTATTTTTTGTATTTTTAAAATATTCTTCACTAAAATTATTGTATGGTTTTAAAACTGAATTCATTATATTAGTATGCATCGTACTGTAATGTAAATATAAGAAAAATTTTTCTTTCTTTTTAACATTATTCAATAATTGTTTATGTCTTACTGTTAGATCTACTTTTGATTCATCAAAAATGTCATATTCATCAAAACCACTTTCAGGTATAATTAAATCAGAATGTATATCAGCATGTGTATAAAAATTATTTTCATGTAAATATTCTGTTAATGTTTTAAATTGTTTATTTTTAAATTGATATGAATGCCAATAACTGTTACATCCATTTCTATTACCATAGGCTCCACTAATTAATGCGTGTACTGCTGAATTTGTATATGGAGCATAAGTTATTGATTGAGAGAAAAAAGTTGATCCAGGTAAAGGGTTTTTAAAAGTTTGAGAATTAACTGCTCTATCTAATCTACATCCATCAATACAAATGATTATTACATTTTTATCCAAAATTTCTACATTAAGTAATGGGTTTCTAACATTATTTGAATTTTTAAATTGTATTCATATAACAACTTATAAATCTGATTTAAAAATTATCGGAATGTGATTCAAATGCTAGATGAAATTATTACTGATCAAAATTTTGCATGGAATAATGAACTTCAAAATAAAATAGAAAATTTTTATGTTGAATTAAGTGATAATGCTATCAATGAACTTTTAGAGAATAAAATGAATCTTGATGAAAATAATAAAAATTTAGTTATTTTACAAAATGAAATAAAAGAATTCAAAAAAATTTTAGTTAGCGGATGTGGATTTTTTATTATAAAACATTCATGTTTTAGTAATTTTTCTGAGGATGAAAAAAAATCTATTTTTTCTATAATTTCTAAAATTTTAGGTACTCTATATGTTCAAAATATAAAAAATGAAAAATATGTTGTTATAACTGATGAAGGTAAATCTATGAAAACTGGAGGTAGATATCATCAAACTAAAGAGGGTGGTTCATTTCATACTGACAGCCCTCAATGGAAAAAAACTCCTGACTACATTGCAATGTTGTGCGTACATCCTGCTAAAACAGGTGGTACAAGTAAATTTCTTAGTGCATATTCAATTCATAATCAAATGTTTAAAGAAAATAGAATATTGTTAGAACAATTATATCATAAATTCCATTTTGATAAAAGGAATGAATTTAAAGAAAATGAATCCCCCACTGTTTTTGAACCTATTTTTAAATATGAAAATAAAAATTTAACATTAAGATATTTACGAAATTACATAGATGAAGGACATAAACTACAAAAACAATCTCTTACAAAACTTCAAATTGAATCTTTAGATCTATTTGACAAGATTTCAAATAATGATGATTTATCTGTAAATTATGATCTAAAAGCTGATGATATGGCATTCTTTAACAATAATCGTGTACTTCATGGTAGAACTAGCTTTGAAGATTATGAAAATCCAAATCAAAAACGATATTTAATTAGATCTTGGATTAAAGATAGAACTAATTTGAATTAAATTAATATTTTCTTCTTATATGCATATGCAAATATTGCACAAATTGTTTTTGAATCTGTTATTTCTCCCTTTTTAATTTTCTTTAAAACTTTTTTAAAATCCATTTTAATTATTGAAATATTTTCATATTCTTCTAATTTTTGTTCTGATATTTTTTTAATTTTTGATGCAATAAAACAATGAACAATTTCACTATTAAATGCAATTGACGGATGAAATTTAATTAGAGGTAACATTTTTTTTGCTTCATAACCTGTTTCTTCTTTAAATTCTCTAAATGCACAAGATATTGGTTTTTCCCCTTTTTCTATAGTTCCAGCAGGAATTTCAAGAACAAATCCATTAGGATATCTCTTCTGTTTTTCTAATATCACTTTGTCATTTTCTATTGCTAAAATAGCTGCAACACCTGAATGTTTAATGGCATCTTGAATAGATTCTTTTTTATTTTTTTTTGACGTTTTTGTTATTAATGAAAATTTTTTACCTTTGTATATTTCTGTCTCCATATTTTATTAAAATACTGTTCTCATATTTCTATTTCTCTAAAGTTATCTAAAATCATTAGTCAAAAAGTAATTGCTAATGCATAAATCTAAATATTATTTATAGTTAAATTCAAAATTATGTCTGATTTTTTATTTTCATTTTACAAAAAATGTATGAAAAAGTTTAGTTTTGGATATGGAATATCAAAATTTTATCCAATAAAGATTATTATGAAAAAAATTGAATCTAACTATAAATCTGATTTTGCAATTGTACAAGGAAATAAAATGTTTTTGGATCCTGGTGATTCTCTTGATTTATCTATTAGAGGAGTATATGGCGAACTTGATACAAAAATTGTAAAAAATGAAATAAAACCTGGTGATGTAGTAATTGATGTTGGAGCAAATATAGGATATTATACTTTAATTTTTGCAAAACTTGTTGGAAATACAGGTAAAGTTATAGCTTTTGAACCCGAACCAAAAAATTTTGAAATACTAAAAAAAAATGTATCTATAAATAAATTATCAAATGTAATTTTAGAACAAAAAATTGTTTCTAATACAAATAAAAAAACAAAATTATTTTTAGCTAATTCTGGAATAGTAGGTCATCACACTAATCCTACAAAAAATTCAACAAATTTTATTGAAATTGATTCTGTTACTTTAGATGATTATTTTCTTAAAACTGATATGCACAAAAAAATTAATTTCTTAAAAATAGATGTTGAAGGTGCTGAAATTAAAGTATTAGAAGGTGCAAAAACAATTTTAAGAAATGATAAAATTAAAATATTTACTGAATTTAATAGGCTAGTAATAGAAAAATTAGGAATGAAACCACAAAAATTTCTTTCTTTACTAACAGAAAATAATTTTAAATTCTTTTTACCTAATTATAAAATAAATAATATTAGTAAAACTAATGTCGATGAATTATTAACTTCTAATGAAACTATTCTTGAAAATTTAAATATTTTATGTAAAAAATCATCTCTCTAATTTGTCAAAAATTTCATAATTAATTTTATATGATCTTACATCGTAATTATATCCTAATTCTAATGAATCAAATTCTTTGATTAAATATTGATAATTTACTTCATTATCTAGAATTTTTTTCAAATATTCTGGCATATTTTCACTTTTATCAATAATCAAATGTGTTAATTTTTGATCCTTATGGAAACTTATGAATTCTTCAACATTGTTAAAATCATGTTCAAAAAATCTTTTTACATCATAATTATCTTTTAAATTACCTGAGTAATTTGATGATGACCATTTTTTTTCAATTTCCGCTATTTTAAAAAATTCTACTACTTTAGAACTTTTATTCACTCCGTTTACGTCATCAATTACTATTTTTGAAATAATATATGCTTCATGACTATTTTCATATTCTATTTTATTGAAATCTAAAAATAATATTGAACCAATAATTATTATTGAAATAATTAGGACTGAAATAACTTTTTTATCACTAAATTTACTTACAACATATTTTATTCCAAATAATGAAATAACACAAAAGATTGGAAAAAGTGGATACACATAACGAGTATCTGGAGCTATTGATACTGAATATATTATTGGAATTGCTAATACTGCCGGCCCTAAAATTAGTACATATTTTGGATATTTTAGTTGTTTAAGTATTGGAATTAAACCAAGTGGAAGAAAAATTATAAAAACTGGAATTAATGACCACACAAATAATTTTATTCCATTTAAAAAATTTGGACCATATGAAACTGTATTTGTATTATCAATTATTTCACTGGAATTATTATTATAATTACTTAATTCAACTAGTATTCTACCTATAATACCATCATTTTGACAACATTCAATTCTATGCATTACTATAGGTGATAAAACAAGTAAGAAAACTCCTAAACATACTAAAAATAAAATTAAATCCTTGCGATTTTTTCTAAAACGTAAGAAATAGATGACAGAAAATGCTAAAAACCAAAATTGGCCTTCTGGTCTAATTATAGTTGCACATGCAAAAAAACTAAATGCTGAATAAATTATTTTTTTATTTGAATTTAAGAAAAGCAAAATACCTAACGTAATTGCTAAAATATAAAGTGGTTCTGAAACCCCTAAAGTTGAATTAATTATAATTCTGGGATCTAATGCAAAAATACTTGCACCTATCAAAGAATAATTATTATTAAAAAATTTTTTACAAATAAAAAAAATTGGTATAACTGTAATTCCTGATAAAACAACACTTACTATTCTTTGTAAATTCATATAATCTATTAAATTTTCTGAATGATAATTCATAAAAAATAATGAAAGAAATTCTGGCCACCCACTTTGTGATACTGTATAATTTGGAAAATCTTTTAAAATACTAATATCTAATGCATATAAAAAATAGCCTGCAAACCCATCAAAATTTACTGGAATTCCATATGGTGTATAGTATAACCTAATAATTAATCCAATACAACAAATTATAGCAAGAAGTAATATTGTTCTTTTTCCAATATTGTTGAATTTTGATTCTTGTATTGATTTGGAATAATTTTTTTCCAATATCTACCTTGAATAAAAAATGCTATTAAACTATGACATTGATTCATTCTTAATGTTATAAAATTTATTTACAATTACCAGAAAAATTGATTCTGCTACACTTGCTAAAACAAATGCTGCTGCTATTCCTTGTACATCATAAAGTTGACCTAAAATAGCCATTCCTAAAATAATAGAAATTAAAAATATAATGGAACTTACTAGAATTATCTTGTTTTTGAGATTTCCTAAAAATTTTGAAATATACATATAATTTATTGTACCTGGTATGACTGCTAAGGCAATTATTTGAACAATTGATACTGCTTCAATAAATTTTGGAAATATTATTTCAACTATTATTGGAGAAAAAATTAGTGCTAAAATTGCTATTACTACTGAAATTAAAACTGTAATTTTTTTTAATACAATGCTAGGATTTCCACTAGCATCTTGAGGTACAATATATTGAAAAATTATGCTTGGTATTAGTAAAAACATCATGTAAAATTGCATTCCTAATGCATAATTTCCTAATATTGCAAAACCAAATAGTGGTGCAATTATTATTTTGTCCATTGAACCTGAAAACATTCTAGAAAAATCTAGTAAATAATTATTTAAAATAAATTTCTTTTTTGATTTTAAATCACTAAAATTAATTTTATAATTTTTAAATTCTTTATAATATAATATAATAAAAGGAATAAATGCAAATGCAATTCCTAAAATTATTCCATCATTTCCAATTAAATGATATAAAATAATAGCTAATGAAACCATTAGTATTTTTTGAATTATCATTATTTTCATATATGTTTTAAATAATTTTCTGCCAAGAAATTCTGCTGTAATTAATGCAAAAATTGTATAAGTAAAAACATGAATACCTGCACCTGTATTATAAAACATAAAGTAAACCGTAATTGCACCAATAGCTGAAGTTGTAAAAGTTAGCATTGAAATAACTGGAAGAATTCGTTCTCCTTTAGCAGCATAGACATTTAATGCTGTTGGTGTTCCTAACAAAGTGACTGTACTACCTATCCCTGCAATTGTAAGATAATATGTTAATTCTCCATATGCTTCATCACCTATCAATGATGCAATATAAAACCAAAAACTAGCTGCAATTAATGTTGGAATAATATGTGCAACCCCTAAAAATGAAATTTGTTTTAACACTGAAAAAGAATTTCTAATTTTATCAAAAACCATACTTTTTACAAAATATTTTCTGGATTATAAGCCATTAAAATTCTCTTTACTTTGATTCTGAAACAAGTTCTAATGTTGCTCTTTCAACTGATGCTTGACTATTTTTAATTGGATTCCAGCCTAAATTGCACATTTTTGATATGTCTAAATTCATTTCTCTAACATCTCCTATCCATCCTCTACCATCATCGGTTCCACCAGAAGTAATTATGTCTACATTCTCCAATTTCATAGTTTTACAAACTATTGAAGCAATATCTAAAACATTTACCATATCATGATTTCCTAAATTAAAAACATCAATTTTTTTTTCAGTATGTCTGGTAGAAAATAATAATCCATTTACACAATCATTAACATGTATGTACGATTTACTTTGTTTTCCATTACCTAAAACTTGTAATTCCTTTTCATTTTTTTTCAATTTATTTATAAAATCCCAAATTACACCATGTCTAGCTCTTGATCCAACAACATTTGCAAATCTCACAATCGTACCTTTAATACCGTAATTATTACAATATGAGGAAATTAGACCTTCACAAGCTAGTTTTGTTCCTCCATATGTGGAAATTGGCAGTAAAGGTCCAAATGTTTCTGGAGTAGGAATTATTTCTGGTTCTCCATATACTACTGAAGATGAAGCAAAAACAAATTGTTTGATATTTGATTTTCGTACATTTTCTAATAATTCATAAGTATTTTGTATATTTTGTTCAAATGCTAATTTTGGATCTGAAAAACCTGTTCTTACTTCTGGATCTGCAGCCATATGAAATACAGTATCTATATCTTTAAAATGATTTGATATTTTTTCCTTATTTCTCAAGTCTTCAACTATTAATTTGAATTTCTTTTTTTCAGTTAATGAATTTAAATTTAATTTATTTCCAGTTGATAAATTATCTAAAACAACTACTTCATTATTCTCATCAATTAGTTTCTGAGTTAAATGACTTCCAATGAATCCTGCTCCACCAGTAATCATTATTTTACCAAATTTATTATTCATTAAATTCAAACCTTTATCATAAATTAATAAGTGTCACTCATCTATAATTTTTAATTGTCTAAAAAATCTGTTTTAATGGTAGTTAGAAAATACCCTGCAGATTTTGGTCATACAACTGTTATCAATAATCTTTGCACTGAATTACAAAAAATGGGATATAAATCTGGAATTGGTGCATTTGAATTTACTTCCAGTCCACCAAAAAATGTAGAACAAGTTAAACTAAATAAATTTAAATTATTTTTTTATGGAGTAAAAATTCTTAATTATGATGTATTATTTTTACATCAATCATACCCAACTTATTATTTACTTACAAAAAACCCTGATAAACCAATAATTCTATATTATCATGGCGCTTCAAATAAAATTCAAAGAATCAATTTTAAAATTTCTATGATGTTATACAAAAATAAAATATCTAAAATTATGGCAGTTTCTCAAGCTGGAATCAATCAAATGAAAAAAATGATAGGTGATATTTCAGCAGAAGTAATTTACAATGGTGTTGATACAAATTTCTACAACCCTGATTTATCTAGACCATTTACAAAAGGAACCCCTCAATTACTTTTTGTAAGTGCCTTGAGACCATACAAAAAAGCATCTTTATTAATTTCATTTATGCCTGATTTATTGAAAAAATATCCTAAAATTCATTTACAAATTGTAGGAGCAGGCGAAGAAAAATCGTTACTTGAAAATTTAGTAAAAAAACTAAAACTTGAAAATCATGTAGAATTAACTGGAAGAATTGATGATGATGAATTAAAACTTCGATATTCATCATGTGATGTTTATGTTTCTGCAAGTACCTTTGAGGTATGTCCTGTACCTACATTAGAAGCAATGGCTTGTGGGAAACCTTTAGTTCTTTTTGATATTGAACCTCATCAAGAAATTATCAACATTTCTAATGCTGGAAAAATTTTTACTTTTGATAAAAATTCTAATTTTATAACAATTTTAGACGAAGTTTACAAAAATAGAGATTTGTATAAAAAATCTGCCTTAAAATTCATTAAATCTCATGACTGGAAATCAATCACTAAACAATTAGTTCGGACTATCGATGAATAATTTAATCGAATTTAGTTTTATTTATTGCATAAATCATTCCCATACTATCTGAAAGTTTTTTAATTTTAATCTCAAATGAATTATTCTTTAAATTCTCAATTAATTTTTTATACATTTCTGGTTTTTCATTTGCTAAATGATATTCTATGATCATTTTTTCAATTTTAAAAAAATATTCTTTTGGAATTGATTCTATAATTTGATATTCTGCACCTTCACAATCAAATTTTAACAAGTTACAATTTTCAATTTTATTTTTATCAAATATTGATTTAATTGT
>Ga0315322_10000936_pt1 | contig 22364 bp, 11 predicted proteins | sample M110021515metaG_FD_203461 | JGI IMG/M metagenome (GOLD analysis project Ga0315322, IMG submission 203461) | Ammonia-oxidizing marine archaeal communities from Monterey Bay, California, United States - M1 100m 21515 | ecosystem: Environmental > Aquatic > Marine > Intertidal zone | place: USA...
TTATCGAACTCACCAACACGGGGTCCACTGCAATCAATCTTGCCGATCTGTCTTTCACGGAGGGAATCTCACTTTCGCTCTCCCCTCACCCGATTGCTCCAGGCGAACGGGCACTCGTCGTGCGGGATCGGAATGCTTTTCTCGAACGATATGGGCAGGGTCTTTCCAGCCTGATCGCGGGAACTTTTTCTGGAGGTCTGGATAACGATGGTGAAGACCTCACCCTTCTCGATAGCGATGGAAGCTTGATCAGCTCTTTCACCTTCAATGACTCAGGCTCCTGGCCCGCCCGTCCGGACGGCGATGGATCATCATTGGAGCTCCTAAATTTCACAGGCGACCTTTCCAATCCCGATAATTGGGTTCCCAGCGTGGCCTTCCACGGATCCCCGGGTACTAACGGCCCCATTACCGATCGAAGAGTGGTCATCAACGAAGTCAGATCAGCTGACCCCGGCTTGGACTTCATCGAACTTCACAACACCACTGCCTCCCCCCTCGAGATCGGAGGCTGGCTTCTTACCGACTCCAAGAGTGTTTACCGATCATACGAGCTTCCTCAGACAACACTTGGAGGGCTCGGCTATCTCGTCATCCGGGAAAGCCAATATCATACGCCCCCAACAAACCCTATTACCAACTATACGGGAGTCGCAGGATCAAGTCCGACCACTGTAAAGAGTCCAACTCACGGATTAACCACCGGCGATCTTATCACGATTGATGGTTACAATGGCTTTTCCCAATTCAATGATAGCTTTGAGGTGATTGTCATTGATCAAAACAGCTTCATCATCGACGCCACTTTTCTCGACAACACCGCCATCAAAGGAAACTGGCAAACCGGCCGCCCCTTCGGCCTCAACAGCGGTGGAAATGGCGACGACCTCTGGCTCGTTGAAACCGACAGCTCGGGTAGCCCTATCAACTTTGTCAACCAAGTTGAATTTGCAGCAGCAGCTCCTGGAACCACCCTGGGACGTTGGCCGGATGGCATGGGAATGGACACGCTCTTCACGATGACGGCTCGCACACCAGAAGCTCCAAATAGTGGGCCGGCCCTTGGACCAGTCGTCATCTCGGAAATTCACTACGCTCCAACCGGTTCCGACTCGCACGAATTTGTCGAACTCACTAACACCGGCGATACCGCGGTTTCGCTCGAATTCTGGAAACTCCGAGGAGGACTCGATTTCAACTTCAATTCCTCTCACCGTATCGCCGCAGGCGCATCAATCGTCATTGTTACTTTTGATCCTCAAATCAATATCGCCCAAACTATTGATTTCCGAGACACCTTTGGGATTACTCCTTCAGTTACTCTGATTGGACCTGCAACCGATGGCCCGCTCAATAACTTTAACGGGACAGTGCGACTTCAAAAAGGACTCGACGAGGATGGTTCGGATCAAGTTACGACTGATGACGTTCGCTATCAATCAGGTCTTCCTTGGCCTTTTGCTGCCGGAGGCTCCTCGCTGACGCGCAACGGAGCAATCGACTTTGGAAATTTCTCAAGCTCGTGGAATGCCACAAACCCAACACCCGGACAAGTTCTTGAAACCGTAAGCTACCAAAACTGGGCCTCAAACAATGGTGTTGGCATCGAAGATCTGGATCCCGACAGTGATTCGCTCTCAAACCTTCTCGAATTTGCGCTTGGAACCGATCCAAATTCTCCCGATGAATTTGCTTCTCTCGTCCGCATCGGCCCCGACGGAACAGTCAGCTTCACCAGTCATATCGATCACAGCGGAGTAACTCTCGAATTCCAGACCTCCACCGACCTTGAAACGTGGTCAACAAGGGAAACTGTTGTTACTGAATTATCAGGATCGATCCAAACTAGAGAATTTACCTTAAACCTATCCGGTAAAACCAAGACGTTCTGGCGCCTTCGGGCTCTTGCATTCTAGGCGAGGTTAAACCGGTGCACTGAAACAACTTGTTTCCATCTTTTCCCCACTCACTCTAGTTCGAGTCTGCGAAATCCTCATTTCAAATGGCGGCGGGCTGGATGACGTCTGAGTGGTCTCCATTTTTCTTATTCAAGAGGAGGTAAAGCAAAGCCACTCTTGCCAGACATGCGCCCATGGTTTCAACTTCTTCCCATAACACTATGAAATTTGGAATCATTGGAGCTGGAATGATCGGACATTTCCACGCCAAAGCAATTACCGCCATGACCGGGGGCACTCTCCACTCGGTTTTTGATCTTCGACAGGAGGCGGCGGATAAACTCGCTTGCGAATATGGAGGCAAGGCTTTTTCGAACATCACGGAATTCCTTGCCGACCCCGAGTTGCAGATCGTAACCGTCGGCACCCCCAGCGGTGCTCATCTCGACCCAACCTTGGCAGCACTCAAGGCGGGGAAACACGCCATCGTCGAAAAACCCCTCGAAATCACCATCCCCCGGATTGACGAATTGATATCGGCAGCCAAGGAAAACGGCAAAACCCTCGCAGCGGTCCTAAATCGGCGCTTCCACCCTGGGATGGACGCCTTCAAAAAAGCAGCCGATGAAGGTCGCTTCGGAACCCTTGCCTCGGCTTCAGCGTATATTAAATGGTATCGCGACCAAGCTTACTACGATTCCGCTGGATGGCGCGGAACCTGGGCCCTCGACGGAGGTGGAGCCCTAATGAACCAGTCTATTCACACCGTCGATGCTCTCATCTACCTCGCAGGACCTGTCAAAAGCGTTCAAGCCACAACAGTTTGCCTTGCTCATGAGCGGATCGAAGTCGAGGACCACTGCGTTGCCATCATAGAATTCGAGAATGGGGCGCGTGGAGTCATCGAAGCCTCAACCTGCACATGGTCAAAGGACGGGCACCCCGCCCGGGTTCAACTGGCCGGAACCGACGGCTCGGTCTTCCTTGCCGACGAAGCCTTCGAAATGTGGGACTTCCGCGAAGAGAAGCCTGAAGACACCGAAATTAAAAGCAGCCTGATGAAGGGACAAGAAGCTGGCCTTGGAGCAAATGATCCCACCGCCATCAACTTTTACCAGCACCAACGAAACTTCGAAGAGGTAGTCACGGCCATCAACGAAGCCCGTGAGCCATCAACTTCAGCAACCGAAGCCCGCAAATCAGTTGAAGTAATCACCGCCATTTATGAGAGCGCTCAAAATGACGGAAAGAGAATCTTCCTTTAACTGATCCGTCATTATACCGATCTTCAATCTCGATTCCAACGCTTCAAAACCAAGCTGAACTCCGAAAAAAGCACCTTAGAAATAAAGAGGAATCCCCCCAAAGGTTCATTACGACCTTAGATCAAGATCGTTATTTTAAGATTACCATGAGAGTTTTTATTCTAATCGCTTGTTCTTTAACTATTTCACAAGCGGAGAATCGACCCTTGCCCTCCGATCCTCAAGCAACCGAAGAAGCTAAAACTCTCCTGGAGCGTCTACACGATCAGGCCGGAAAAGGAATAATGATCGGACACCAGGATGCCACGGCTTATGGTGTTGGCTGGAAATCCGAAACTGGTAGAAGCGATATCCAGGAAGTGTGTGGAGATTATCCAGCGGTCTATGGCTGGGATCTTGGGGATATTCATCTTAATCATAATCTTGATGGCGTCTCCTTTGCTGAAATGAAACGCTTAATTCGTGAGGCTGATGCTCGGGGCGGTATCAATACGATTTCGATGCATCTCGATCATCCGGTCAGCGGGCGCAATGCTTGGGATAATACGAAGGTGGTCGACCAACTCCTTCCAGGGGGAAATGCATCTCAGAAATTTCTAGCAACCTTAGATTTGGTCGCCGCTTTTTTACGCGATTTAAAGCGTGAGGATGGCAGTTCTATTCCTGTTATCCTGCGACCCTTTCATGAACACAACGAACGATGGCCTTGGTGGGGCCGGAGCCACTGTGAGGATGGCGAATTTATAGCTCTATGGCGTATGACTGTAGATCACTTGCGACTCACAAAACAGCTCCATCATATTCTTTATGCCATCTCTCCTCAAGATGCTGTCGATGAAAAAGACTACATGGAAGGCTATCCCGGTGACGATTATGTCGATATCTTTGGGCTCGATTATTATAAAATTTGGGAGCATCACGATGTCCATAAAATGGGTGAGGTTCTTTCGATGGTCGCAAAACTGGCTGACTCCCATGGTAAGATTTCGGCTTTGACCGAAACTGGAATTGATAAAGTCCCTATTGTGAATTGGTGGACTGAACGCCTCCTACCAGCGCTCAACTATGACGAGTGGTCCCGCAAAACGGCTTGGGCATTGTTATGGCGTAACAAATCGCGTGGACATCATTTCGGCCCGTTTAGTGGACATCCAAGCGCCCCTGATTTTGTAAGATTCTATGAGAGTGAACTTACAATCTTTGAAGCACAGACCGCAATGCAGGAGGTCAAGGTGGCACAAGAAAGCCTGATCAAAAATCAACACTGCCTGTCGAACGTTGCCAAGGTCGTGCGGCAAGGAAAGGTCCTTTACCATGGGGCCGTAAATTCCACTTTTCCCGGAGATCACCCCATCACCGATGATACCCTATTTCCTATTTGGTCGATGACAAAACCAATCACCAGCGTGGCCGCGATGATTTTGCATGAGCGCGGTTCTTTTCGACTAGATGATCCGGTTTCCAAAGTAATCCCACAACTTTCTCAGCTGAAAGTTCAAAATAAGAACGGCGTCATAGAACCAATTAAGAGGGAGATCACCTTCCGGGACCTTTTGCGACACACTTCGGGGATTTATGGTTACGACGGATCCTTTCATGAGGAGGGAACATGGAAGGAGATCATGGAATTGAAAGATCTGGCTGAGATGATCGATCTTCTGGTAAAACAACCACTTAACCATCACCCTGGAGAGCGTTACACCTACGGCATGAGCACCGCTATCCTTGGGAGAGCAGTCGAAATAATATCAGGACAGGACTTCGCATCTTTCCTAGAGAAGGAAATTTTTCAGCCTTTAGGTATGGAAGCCACCGGATTTCATCTTAGTGATAAAGATCGAGAGCGATGCTTTCAGCCGCTATTCGTTAAAGAAAAAGAGAATTTTCGTAAAGGAACCAAAGCAGAGGATGAATTATATTATCATCCCGGAAGCGCTTTAGCTTTAGGGGGAGAAGGGTTGATTTCTAGTCTTGGTGATTATGGCCGTTTTTGCCAAATGTTGGTCGATCGAGGGCAGACTCGTGATGGCAGGAAAATCATCTCTGAAGACACGCTATCACTTATGCTAAGTGACCAAATGGGAAAAATTCCCGGATATGGTGGAGAGCATTCCGCCAATCATTTGGGCTTAGGATTTTATGTTTTAAGAAATCCTGAACTGGGTGGCGATGGAGCGCCTAAGGGTATTTATGGTTGGAGCGGATATCACACCACCCACTTTTGGATTGATCCAGTCAACGAACTCTATGCCATTTTTTTGACTCGTTTGTATCCCACGCCGAGCGAGAGTTTACAGATCTTTAGGGAGGCGGTCTATCGAGGTCTCGGGCAGTAGCCCTTTCTTGTCATGACGACTCTTTGGCTGGAACCCCGCTGATCCACAGTAAGATGTTGGAGGCGGCGAACGTTCTCTCCCGGCATCGACTGAACAGCTGCCATGATCTCCTCCAATATTTTCAAGCTCTTTTTAGCCTCCCTGCTCTCGCTTACCTTTCTCGCTAAGATGGGAGTCGGTGCCGAAACCAAGGGCCCAGATGCTCAGAATAAGCTCCACATCTATCTACTGATCGGGCAATCAAACATGGCGGGTCGAGCCCCCCTCACAAAGGACGATACGAAGCCGATCCAAGGAGCATGGTTGCTTAACAAGGACGATGTGTGGGAAGTCGCCACCAACCCACTCAACCGCTACTCAACCATCCGTAAAGGTCTTGGCATGCAGAAACTCAATCCTGGATATACTTTTACCAAGGAAATGCTTCAGAAGAACAAGGAGATAGAAATCGGCTTAGTCGTGAATGCCAAGGGTGGCACCAAAATCGAGCAATGGGCAAAGGGCACAAAGTTTTACAAGGAGGCGATTCGCCGCACCAAAATGGCTGGAAGGACGGGAACACTGAAAGGAATTCTCTGGCACCAGGGCGAAAGCAATCAAGGGAACCCCGAAGCCTATCTCAAACAGCTTATAACGCTGGTGGAAGATCTAAGAAAAGATCTCGGCATGCCTGAGTTACCCTTCATTGCTGGGCAGGTGAACGACTTGCCGGCCATTAATGGTGAGATCACTCAACTGCCGAAGAAGCTTCCTCATACAGGTTTCGTGCATTCGAAAGGGCTAAAGGCGATGGACCGCTGGCACTTCGACACGAAGAGCATGAAGCTCTTGGGCGAGCGCTATGCAGAAGAGATGGACAAGGTCCAGAGCGACCAGTGAAAGAGGGTTTCCTTTCGAGACTGAGGCCCACAAATGAGTGCCGATTGAAGCTGAGAGCCCCAGCGATCGACAGCACGTCATGCAGTTTCCTGCTTTTCGCCAAGAGTGACCCTAATCTACTTATCAGAAAGTTCTTCAGATGCCTGATCTGCTTTTTCTGTATCCCTAGATGAATGCCAACCAACTTCTAGCTTTAAAGTGACACAGGAAACGTTGATAAAACAAGAGGCTATAATCGGCACTAATAGAAGAAACTTCATAAATTAGAGCAAACGATGAGGAAGAGCTTACTAAAAGCTTTAATTTCTTCATTCAGGATCTAACTCCAAAAAAAAACGTGCCAAGGTGACCCTAGACACGTCTGAAAGCAATAGGAACCTCGCCGCAGGCGGGGCCGAGATTACTTGTGCGAGTGACCTTTGCAGCACTCGCCACCCTCGCCACAGCACTTGGCCTTACAGCACTCGCCACCCTTGCCACAGCAAGAGGCAGTTTTGGTGCAGCTACAGCTCGAGAAAAGAGCCAGACTGGCACAGGCAATAACAATTGATACGAATTTCATAACAACCAAGAAGGAACGAAACGTTGCCCATTCTGACAAGAACAATCTTCCAGAACTCCAACTTCGGAGCGACTTGAAATACAATAGATTCAGGGCCGTCAACAGGTAGGACTATCGGAATTTATCTGATTTTTACGATAGCCAGGAGGGTCTTCGGGCTTACTACCTCATCATCTAAATCATTCTTGCCCCTTCACTTGAATCCGGTAATACCTTTCACCTACCTCAGCGTTAACTGGATCAGTGGATCTAAATTTCATGGTGGCTGTGCCGTCGCCATTATGATCAGTTGCAACGTGAGTCATCTCCTTTTCATGAGTCCAACTCTCTAAGTCGCTACTTCCTTCCAGTGAATACTGGAGCCCGACAGCAGCAAGATTGATCCGGAATGACACCGTAAAATAGTCGTCCACTCCATTACTGGCTTCTCTATCTAGACTTAGAGAGGGCAACGAGCTGCTGGATCCATCGTCAGAGCCAAGAGCATATTCAAGGAATGCATTGAAGCCATCACCATCTCCATCTGCAGTAGCAACTCCAGTGAAGAAAATCGAGTCATCCCCACCTGGACTGCCGTTGAGATCAACACTAGCACGCCAGCTCGTAGGTTGACTGTGATCTGGATTGGATGAAGCGTCGTTTAGCACGAGTGAAAAGCCAGAGCCGTCAGCGGCTGCCTCGGGCCAAGGGAATTCAATACCATAAGAAAAATCGCGGATCGAGAAGCCAGCTGCATCCAATAAAACGATTTGTTCTCCTTCGTTTTTTAGAGACCCCTCATATTCACCTGCAATGTTCACTGAGCCATTTCGCAGCTCAAATCCAGCCTGATTGTTTACAAGAATCACGCGCTCTCCTGGAGCAAGAATACGAGCCTTCAATGGAAGACTATTATCGAAGCCAGCAAAGCCAATACCATCAGTAAAAGAGATCCCCTCAAGATTAATGGCCTGATCAGGATCAATATTTAGAAGTTCTATAAATTCAAAATTTCCTCGACTATCAAATCCAGCACTCGTTTCAGCAGGAGAGGGTGAAGCTGGACGATAATGTATTTCTGAGATCACTAGGTTCTCAACAGATGCAGGGACTGCACTGACCACAAATCCAGCTTGGCTGAGGGGACTCCACTTAAACCCATCAAAGGTTCGGGCACGAACGTCAACAGACTTATCCAGTTCAAGTTTTGAGGAATATACGAGTGCGTTTGCACTAACCGCATCACCTCCCCCTCGGCTTGCAGATAGCAGGCATGACCAAAGAGCGTCGTTACTGCCCCGTCCTCTGTTGAGACCTTGGATTGCGAGAATATTTTCACCTACTTTAAGCAGGCTTTTCCCTCCCGCTATAGAAAAGGGGGCATACTCAATAGCTTCGTCATCATCGTGAGAACCCTCAGCTATTGAATCCCAAAAAAGATTAGCGGGTGCATTAGAATCCTTGGCAACTTCAGTGCCGTTTATGAATGCGACGAAGCTATCGTCATAGCGCATCTTCAAAGTGAGACTTTCCAACGAGTTCAGTTCAGCTTGGGATGATATCGTGAAGGGAATTCGGATATAACAACTTCCATTTTTCGAAGCCATCTCACTTTCGATATCCAAATTAAAGTAATCATCGTAAAGGTTGGTTGAACTGCGTTCATAGCCGACGCCTTGGTGCCCGGAAACCCAACTCAAAAGATTAGGAGGGGGGCTAATGCTAGTCCACTCAGAAATTGTGAGATTACTACCTCCATTAGTGGCGGAAGGGACAAGAACGTCGCAAGGAGCATTCTCTTCAATGAGTGAGATCGAGGGGCTCTTACCGAGGCGGGGATCAGAGCCGTCTAAGGTGTAATAAATTTTTGCACCTGCCCAGTTGTTTGGTTCGCCCATTGCAAGATCGAATCCAGATTGGACTTCCCCTCCATAGCTGTTGAAGACAGGTGGCTGAGCAGTTCCATTTGAACCACGAGACTGAGTTTCCATCCAAGCAAGCCTCGTCGTAAGCCAGTTTTTCATCCAATCGACCTCAGCTTGGTGCGTACGTCGGGAAGCGAAACCATCAGCGTTCGGCCAGAGATATCTTCCGAGCGTATTCCATTCCTCAAAATTCCGAGTGACAGCGTTCGGAGTTCCCCTACTGCCATCAAGTTCGGTATCATGACGATCAATCATACCCATCATGTTACGAGTTGAGAGCAAACTTCGGCGTAAAAACCAAAACCGGTCCCAGTAGGCGAGGGTGAACTCTTTGTCCGTAAAGAGTTTGTCATACCAGTAGTAATCACTACCTCCGACCTGTGGATAGTACCATCCCCGTGGATTTTGCCCATTGAGATAGTTAGCATTCCCAAGTCCTAAGTTGAAATCCCAGACAGGAAGGGCCCGAATTTTTCCGTTCCGTGATTTTGAAAAATAAGTGCTGATCCGGTATCCGTCGATGTCCTTGAACGCTTCGGTGTAAAGGTGCGAGTCGATAAAACTTAAGCGGTCGATGTAAGCCTGATATCCCTCGTCAGGATCATCGAACGAATCGCCATGGAGAGCGGTTTCCATTTGGTTGACATAGTTACGAATATAGGAGAATTGAGCGCTGTTTGGGCGCTCGGGCTCATGCATATCGAGTGGAACCCTCTCGATTGAAGTACTCCATGCCCTACTGTATGGCCCTTTGTCTTTCTTGAAGATATATCCGCCAGTGATAAGTTTTGGATCTACCGTTAGGTCGCCAAGTCGTTCGATATCAACCCTTTCTTTGCCCCGTTTAATTTTCTCCATTAAAACGTAGACCCCACGATAATCATTGAGGGTCACTGTTCCGCGGTTTCGGTTCATGAACACTTCGACATACTGAGTTCTAACTCCACCAAAACTACCACCTGTGGTTCGAGCCGTCTCATAGACGATCGCATTACGCATGAGAGTTTTGTCAGAATAAGGAGCGTAGAGGATCCAATCAGAATCGGCGGGCATTCCCAAGACCGAGACTTTTTTATCCTCGTTCTCATTATTCCATGTTTCCCAAGCATATTGTTTTTTTGGAAATCCTGCGGAAGATTGCCCACGGATGTGCATCCCGCCTCTTCCCGTGAAATCTGGCTCCGGATCATTGATCCGAGCGAGCCCAGTAAGCTCGTCGCGGTCAATAACGACTGTATAAACAGGTTGGAAACTACGGCCGGAGCTATCAATGTTAACGCCATTTGTGTCCACAACCACAATAGGAAGATTGGAACTGAAGTTTTGAACACTTGAGGCCAACTTGAGAAAAGTGCGGCTTTTTATCTCACCTGGCAATCGCCCTGGTTCGTAGATTCTGGCTCTAATTGTTGTTGTGTCCGTGATATTAAATCTAGATGAGTAAATGCGAGAATTGGTATTCGGAACCGAACCATCAGTAGTATACCTCACGACAGCAGTCGGGGATATCGGAGGGAGGATCTCCAAGGTCGTGGAATTTGAAAAAGCTCCTCCCGCGCGGTTGAATTTGACATCCTCGGCAGGTGGCCCTTCAGCCTGTAAACCAGAGTTAATTGCCTCTGGAGTTGGATTTTCCAAATAACCGGCTGTGCGGTTTTTTCCTATTGCTCCGTAGGAAATATCCTGAGCCTGCTCTAAGTAGTTAAACTCTGAGACAACTGTAATGCCGTCAGGCGCAATCAGAGCTAGATACCCACCCTCTTTTGATAAATTAAAATTAGTATGGAGAGAGGAATCGGGAGCGCTCCGGTTCTTCCCTGACGCAAAGATAACCAAATGATCGAAGCCTGACATGATCACTCTTGGGATTCGCCAAAGAGTCTTTTGGGCTGGGTCATTGGTGAGATAGTATCCGCTGATATTTTGATTTTGATCCTGTCCATTATAGAGCTCAATCCAGTCGGGATTATCGAGTTCTTCATCTTCAAGGCTATCTTCGTTGTCAGAAACAAACTCGTTGATGACTAAGCCAATCGGGGCTGGAGGTTCCGCGATATCGACATCCAAAGAAACATTATCGATGTCAAGATTCATCGAAGCTCCCCCAGTTCGCCCAGCGATCTGCACCCGAAATTCTTCAAGCGAGACATTTTGCAGAGCATACTGGTCGTAGACAACCTGAGGATTTCCCTGCAATCCTCGCTCTGGAAAAATTGAGACGTCAACAAACACTCCGCCAGTGTCATTTCGATTCATCTTAATTTCTAGGGACCCCCACTGAGATGGCTGAAGGTTGTAGCTTGCATCACCACTCTCAACCCCGTTGTAGTTAACAGTGGCATTAGTTCCATTAAACGTCCGGAACCCTACTCCAATTGAATTTGTGTAGTGTCCCCTTTCTTCCTCACTACGAAGCCCGTCGGCGCCCCCTTTAACCGCTCCTGACTCTCCATGCGTGGAAGCATCTAAAAATGCCACACTCCAACCATCAGCTTCGATATCAGACGCCCTGAAATCCATCGAAAGTTGGACATCAGACCACCCTCTCGTATTTTCCGCAACGGGAAATGACACGTAATTTCCCTGGCTTCCACTTCCTGCATTCAGCAGGTGGTAGTATCCATTCCTTACAGATCCTTCATCACCCTCCCGGAATGAGGCCGCATCATACTCCCCTACCCCGTTGAAGTCTGTCAGAATGGCAGCTTGTGAAAAAAGGCTAAAAGAAAGCCAGAGGAGAAAAGAGAGATTCGCGCGGTTGGGATTGGACAACATTTTTGTTTGTGGTTCTGAAAAAGGGTATAATAAGCGTGATCCACATACGAAATGTGTCAAATGAAATTAGAATTCGATTCTTCACAATAATGGATCAGTGGACTTTGCTCGAGAAAGAGCTGCCTCCGGAAGAACGCAGGAAGTCCCCCTTACCTAAAAGCAGGACAAACGTAATATTTAGCAACTGTTTTACTCAGCGGTCTCTTTTTTGTGTCCTTCCTCGCAGGTGAAAAGAAAACAAACCCCGATATCGTGACTCGGCTCGACAGCACTAGGAACCAACGACCTCGATGACCGCAGCCTAGATCAACAGGAACTTCTCTAAGGCAGCCCTCGAAGTGGGATCAAAGTTATCAACGCGGACGACCACCATCCGTCTAAGCCAAAAGACAGCCAGCTACACTTTTGACAGACCCAATGATCCGAATAGTTTAGCTCTCTAGCTCACAGCAGATATGGATCTCACTCGCATTCAGACTGAGGTGCGAGGCGTGAAATCCGAATAAGGATCACTCTAGGAAACCCGCCCGAGCTCATTTAAAAGAAGGGAGAGACCACCATTAACGCCCCCGGCCAAATCTTCCACCACCGCGAGCGGCGCTTTCAATCACCTCAGCTTGAGCCTCTTCCGAGAGCCCACTGTTAGGAAGCCAAGCTTTAGCTGCCTCCGCATCGGTTTGCACCCATGAACGGCCAACCGATTGAAGTGTTTCATTACGAGTACCCTCGTCAGAAATCGAAGCAGCCCATTCAGCCGCCACAACAGGATCTTCACGGTCAAGAGTCCGGGCAAACGAGCTTACCGCAGCGTCACGGCTCGCTGACTCCTCCATCGTCGTCAAATACTCTCCCGCTGCCTCTGCATCTTGCCTAGTCCATTGTTCGATCGACTGTCGCATTGCACTTGCTTGAGCGGCCTCGGGAAGTTCTTCCGCCCAACTCACGGCAGCAGCAGGGTCCGTGCGAGAGAGCTCTTCAGAAACTTCGCGGACAGCTCGTTCAGCATACTCCTGATCCGCATGAGACTTTACCCATTCGGCAGCAGCTTTGGGGTCACTCTGAGCATAATTTTCTGCTACGCGATCGAACGCCGAAGATTTGATACTGCCATCCGGAAGAGATTCAGCCCAAGCCGTCGCCTGTGGCATTCCTTGCTGCATCTGAGCACGCGCAATTGCTTCCATCTGACGATCAGTTGCAAACCCTCTCCAGCGATCCTCTTCCCCATCTCCACCTTCTGCACGCCTAGCCTCATCCATTTCTAATACAAACTCGGTCGCTGACTGGGGATCGACCGAAGCCATTCCACTTACAACTCCTTGAACTAACATTCCTTTTTCAAACCCAGCTTCAAGCCCCTCTAGATGAGCCCGTGCCTTAGTTGGATCGGAGCTTGCCCATCCCTTCATCGCAGAAATTGAAGCGAATCCTCGACGGCGGCCATCGCCCCCGAGCTCATCAACTGCCGCAAGAGCCGCTTCTCCATCAAGCTTTCCCCAGGCTTCAAGGAAAAGACCCATTTGTTCGCCAGTCTCACCTCCATTTTGTCGCTTTTCTAACAGAACATCAAAAACCTCTCTTGCGTTTTCTGCCTTCAATGAAAGAAGAAGGTCTGCAAACAATTTATTGGCTAGGAGGGCATCTGTTTCTCGTTGATATTGCGACAATGTCACTCCTTGTGATAATCCATTAGCAGTATCCGTGGAGGTTGTCCCTTCTTTGCCACCTCCAACAGAGGAAGATCTCACCTGACCGGAGCGATTCCGACTAGAGAGATTTGCACCAGCAGCTTCTTCATTAGAAGCCCCTGCTTCGGAAGCTTTCGGTTTACCACTCTGTCCGACATAAAAAGCGCCTACAGCAACGAAAACCCATACAATATTGAGAATGATAAATTTATTCATGATATCTCTTTTTAACATCTTTTAAACCGACGACTCTTACACAAGTTGCAAGTAAATCTGATTTAGTTTCAAAGGACATAACGGAGTTCTAGCGATTTTATTGCCCCCAAACGAAAATTTGCAGCTCATCCGATCTCCCCAACGCAAGCTTTCCCCACCTCTCATTCAAAAAATCTTCTAACAACTAAGGACCTGGCGATTCTAAAATCGCTAATTGACGCCACTCATTTGTAAGAAGTAAGCTTTTCTTCAGATTACGAGAAGTTCAATAGTTTTAATTTCCAAAAAAACCTTCGAGTCAATTATGGCTCGAAGCTTTTTTTGCCCCTCAATACTACTATTACTTCTCGTGTTTTACTCACTTAACTATGGCGTAAGATCTATCACATTTCACAAAAAAAACCGAGAACTAGGGATAGCTTATGAGCAAGAAAAAATCATGCACTTGGGGCCCCTGCCTTGCCATTACTGGCATTCTTGCTCTCTGGGAAAACGAAGGCCGCTTTAACTATTACGAAGCTGCTAGAGACGCCGCTCAGATTTCATCTCCTCACAAATCTAACGGCGGACCTATCTCGTTTACTAGCAGTCTAGATACCAATATCCCTATTAAAGGCGAATACGTAGAGAAGTTCGTTTCTTACCATAAAGTGTCGCGACGTGCGCAAATCTATTCTTGGGATAAATACACAAATTCCGATGGTGACACCACGTGGACGTTAGGATGGCACTCCTCGCTGGACAAAAACAGCCGGAATAGCGGCCTGCAGAGAAAACTCTCTTCCAGAGATCTATATCCTTCACATTATCTTCTAGGTGACTTGCGAATCACCAAAAATCGCATTCACTTTGTTGATGACTCCGTGCGTATTTCGGCCAAATCACTCAAATTAACTAATAAAGCGAAAAACCTAAAGCTCAGGAAGTCCGGAGGTCTCTATCTCGACAATGGGGAACCCAACAAGCTGGGTAATGAACGAGTGCGTTACAGAGGGATACCCAACGCGCCAACGGCAACCTATTTTGGGGTGATCCACGATGAAATTGGTGTCGGGAAACAGCTCGAAACCGTCCCGGGAAAAGTCTCCTCGCTTATCAAAAACGACGGCATCTTACACCACCTAGTGAATGGTGGACGCGAAGCCGCTTTAATTAAAATGAAGGATAATTTCGAGAGGATCGTCTGGTATACCCGTATCGGCGGAAGTCTAGCGATTATAGTTGGCATTTATTGTTTCTTTAGCTCGTTCTTCAGTCTCCTGTATCGCATTCCACTGGTGGGAGGCCTCGTTAATAAAGGAGCTTTCGTTGGAAGCCTAGCAATCGGAACACTAATCGCCTTGATTGTTATTATTAGTGGTCTCATTACCCATAATCCCTTCTCGGTCGCCTTACCACTCATCATCGTAATTGCCATCGTTACTTATTTTATCCTTCGTTCAAAAACGACACAGAAGCAGGCGAATCGTATGCTCAAAGAAAGACTCTCGAACTTCCCTCCCCCACTCCCTCTCTCCCAAATGACCTCAGATTCTACGATTACATCTCGTTTCAAAACCCTCCCTCCACCACTCCCTCAACCACAAGCAGCCTCAGATTCTGCGATTACACCTCGTTTCAAAACCCTCCCGAAATTAACGGAAACTATAACAGACGTGACTTCTTCATCAGCCATCTCTCTGCCAGCCCGAAACAGCAATCTAATCGAGGAGACTTTCCTCCAACTAGCCACGATGGGCCACGCTGAAGGCGGCTTTAAAAAGAAGGAGAGTAAGCTCCTAAACAAATGGGGGGAAAAACACAATGTTTCCAAGGAACGTATGAGCGAACTTTTTGCGCAAGCAGAAAAAGGTAACGACCAACCGCGCCCAACCAAAAGGGAGGATCTAGAATTATTGACGATGATGGCGCTGGTGGATGGAGAACTATCCACTGGTGAATGGAAAATTCTGGTCAAGTTTGCCCAAAGAATGGGACTCGCGATGTTAGATGTCCGTAATATTATTAGAGGGATCGAATCTGGTGAACTGGCAACGCTATAGTTCCGAGTAGCACTTCTCTATCTCACTCACTCTTTTCCAAAGCCAGTTTCAATGTCTCACTAATCCATATGTCAACTTCGGAAGTCGAAATATCAGGTCGCGCTTCTAAATTCGCTACCGCCCTTGTCTCTTTGTTAGCATTGTCACTGGCATCACCCGCATTTTCGTCGGGCACCAATGCTGAAGAAATAGCATCGCCCCTTAACATTCTCTTTATCGCAGTTGACGACTTGAATGATTGGGTGGGAGTCCTCGGCGGCCATCCGCAGGCAGTCACGCCAAATATGGACAAACTAGCCGAGCGCGGGCTGTTGTTCACCAATGCCCACTGCACTGCCCCCGGATGCAACGCATCACGAACTAGTCTACTAATGGGGCTCCGGCCATCCACCACTGGCATCTACCAAAATTCTCATGACTGGCGGACCACGTCGCTCGCCGACTCGGCCGTGCATCTTCCACAACACTTCAAAAATCAGGGCTACAAAACGTTGGGCGCAGGCAAGCTCTTCCATGCACACACTTTTTTTGACCCGAAACATCTTTCCGGTTTTAGTGATGCCAAAGCGTGGGACGATTACTTTCCCTCATTGACGCAGCAAATGCCAGCCGAAGCGGTGCCCGAGAAATGGCCCGTTAACAGCAGCAAAGATTTTTATGGGGGACATTTCGATTGGGCTCCACTCCAAATCAAAACCTCGGAAATGGCTGACGCAAAAGTTGTCGCATGGGCCAAAAAACAACTCGGCAAAACACATGCCAAACCGCTATTTCTCTCAGTTGGGATCTATCGCCCTCACGTTCCGTGGTATGCCCCACAAAAATACTTTGACCGCTTTCCTATAGAATCAATCCAGTTGCCCAAACACCTTAGTCAAGACGTTGCGGACTTACCAAAAGCCGCTCGAAAAATGACCAAGAACAAATGGCACCAATGGATTGTCGCTAACAATCAATGGAAAGGCGCTGTCCAGGGATACCTTGCATCTCTCTCTTTCGCAGATGATATGGTCGGAGAACTCTTAACTGCCTTAAATGAGGGACCACTTGCCAGCAACACCACCATAATTCTTTGGGGCGATCACGGATACCATCTCGGGGAAAAACAGCACTGGGAAAAATTTGCGCTTTGGGAAAACACGACCCGTGTCCCACTCATAGTAGTTTCTCCCGAAAACACCGTGCCCAAAACAAGATGCGACACCCCTATCAGCCTTCTCGATCTCTATCCCACATTGATTGAAATCTGTGGTCTCGTAGCCCCCCCACAAACACTGGAGGGAAAAAGCTTTGTCAATTTGCTCAGAAATCCGAGGTCAAAACAGGAGAGGGTTGCCATTACTACTCAGGGGAAAAACAACCACGCAGTCCGGTCACGGCAACATCGATATATCCGTTACGCTGATGGTGACGAAGAGCTTTACGATCATAAGACCGATCCTCACGAATGGATAAATTTAGCAACAGACAAACGATACGCTAAAATTAGGAAACGTTTAGCAAGTCTGGTTCCTACCGTGAATAAAGACCCTCTACTGCCACCCAAAAATTCTGACACCAACTAAGCTAATACAGTTGTTGCTGACTACGTATTTTTCGCATCCCTCGATTCGCCCTAACGCCGAACCCTCTCGCTCAAAAGCAAACTCCTAGCAGCGAGGGTCGGAAAAGCACTTTCCTATCAATATTGCAGGTGATTGACCAGCGGGCAGAAGCGGTCCAGTCTTATCCAGATGCACCGAGAAATCGATCCATTCAGCGCCGCATTCATGGCGTGTTTCTTTTTCTGCCTTCCGTGGCTCGCTGCCGCGGAAGACGTGCCAAGCCCAATCGAATTCAACCGTGATGTCCGCCCGATTCTCTCGGACAACTGCTGGGCATGCCACGGCCCCGACGCGAACAAGCGCAAGTCCGACCTGCGTCTCGACCTCCAGCAGGCCGCGGTGCAAGACGCGATCGTTCCAGGCGACGCAGCTGCCAGTCCGCTGGTGAAGCGAATTTTTTCTGATGATCCTGAGGAGGTGATGCCGCCGGCCGAGCACCGCAAAAAACTCAGTGCCGCGCAGAAGGAAATCTTGAAAACGTGGGTCGCGCAGGGGGCCGAACGCCAAGATCACTGGGCGTGGATCCCTCCGGAGAAGGCGGCGGGAGAGAGCATCGATGGATTCATCGAACCTCAACTGGTCGCCCGTGGACTGGGGTTCTCGGATGCCTCCGACAGCTACACCCTGATGCGACGCCTGAGTTTCGATCTGCGCGGCTTACCTCCGACGGCGGAGGAAATGGCAACTTCCACCAGCTGGGAGAAACTCGTCGATGACTTCCTCGCGTCATCTGCCTTCGGGGAACGCCTGGCAGTCTACTGGCTCGATCTAGTGCGCTATGCTGACACGAATGGCTACCACGCGGACATCGAATGGGCCGTCTCCCCGTATCGGGACTACGTGATCACGGCCTTCAACAAGAACATGCCCTTCGACCAATTCACGCGCGAACAGATCGCTGGCGACCTGATCCCGGAGGCGACTTCGGAGCAGCGAGTCGCTGCGGGTTTCAACCGGCTCAACATGAAGAGCACCGAGTTCGGTATCCAGGACAAAGAATACCTTGCGAAGTATGCCGCCGATCGCGTGCGGACAACCGCAACGACCTGGCTCGGCGTCACGCTCGGTTGTGCGGAGTGTCATGATCACAAGTTCGACCCGTTCACAGCTCGTGATTTCTACAGTTTCGCGGCGTTTTTTTCCGATATTAAAGGACTCGGGTATTATCCTGACGCCCAAAAGAAAGGCTGGGGTGAAACGATGGAAGTGCCGGAGGGCGATGGCCAGGGCGTGACAGTCGTGTTGCCAGATTCGCGCAAAGCCGGACAGATCTGGCAGTATACCGAACAAAAGCCGACCGACGGTTGGGAGCGAATGGAATTTGATGCGAGCGGATGGCAATCCGGAGAAGCCGGCTTCGGTTCCAAAGGCACGCCGGGCGGCCCGATCCGCAGCGAATGGAAGTCCGCCGACATCTGGTTGCGGCGCTCTTTTTCAGTCGCGGAGATCCCACAGAAACTTTTTCTCCAGATCCAGCACGACGAGGACGCGACGGTCTATCTCAACAACAAGGAAGTCGCTCGCTTGACCGGTTACTCGAACGCCACTCCAGAGTATGTCCGGCGAGCGCTCGATCCCGCGGCACTAGAGAAGGGCAAAAACACGATTGCGATCCACTGCCATCAAACATCTGGCGGCCAGTTCATCGATGCCGGGTTGAGTAGCGGCGACGTTCCAGTTTCTGCACGCAAAATGTTAGCGACAGTCTCGGTTAAACCACGCGTGATGCGGGTGCTTCCACGCGGTAATTGGATGGACGACTCCGGAGAAGTCGTGCAACCGGCCACGCCGGCATTCCTCTCTGGCGGTGATCGGGGTGTCCCGCCCGCCCGTCAGAAGGAAGCGAGTGAAACGCTCCCGCCACGATCTCTTTCGCGCAGCGACCTCGCCTCATGGATCACCGCGCGGGACAACCCGCTGACAGCACGGGTTTTCGTCAACCGCCTGTGGAAACTCTACTTCGGCACCGGGCTCGCTCGCATGCTCGACGATATCGGCTCGCAGAGCGAGTGGCCCTCTCACCCAGAACTGCTCGACTGGCTCGCGGTCGAATTCATGGAGTCCGGCTGGGACGTGAAGCACATGGTGAAACTGATCGTGATGTCACGCGCTTACCAGCAGTCGTCCCTAGAAAGCGACAGCCTGCGCGAGCTCGATCCGGGCAACCGCTTGCTCGCTCGCCAGTCGCGTTTCCGGCTCGAGGCGGAATTCATCCGCGACAACGCGCTCGCGGTGAGCGGCCTGCTCGACAGCAGGGTTGGTGGGCGCAGCGTGAAACCCTACCAGCCCGGGGGGTATTGGGAGAACCTCAACTTCCCGAGACGCACCTATGTCGCGTCCAAGGGACCCGATCAATTCCGCCGCGGGGTCTACACCCACTGGCAGCGTCAGTTTTTGCATCCAGCGCTCTTGGCATTCGACGCCCCATCCCGAGAAGAATGCACTGCCGACCGACCGCGGTCGAACACCCCGCTCGCCGCCCTCGTGTTGCTCAACGATCCGGCGCAGGTCGAGGCCGCACGCGCCCTCGCAGAGGCGACCTTGATGGATGCTGAACTCAGTGGGGACAAAGCGCGCATTGGGTCGATGATCACGCGCGTCCTCACCCGGCCCGGGCGTGAGGCTGAGGTCGAGGTTCTCTCGGGCCTGCTCAAAAAGCACCGTGCCGAATTCGCAGCCGATCCTGAGAGCGCCAGGCGCCTAGTGGCGATCGGCCAACATCCCACCCCAAAGAGGAACGACCCAGCCGATCTCGCACCATGGATTTCTGTCGCGCGCACCTTATTGAATCTCCATGAGACCATCACCCGCAACTGAAATCCAACGCCGTGCATTTCTCGGCGCCACCGGGCTCGGGCTCGGCTCGCTGGCGCTCTCTTCGATCGCGCGTGCCGGGGCGTCCCCGCTCAGCTGGCCAGCACGCTGCAAGCGCGTCATCTTCCTTTGCATGGCGGGCGGGCCTTCGCACCTCGAAACATTTGATCACAAACCCGAGCTGGCAAAATTGCACGGTCAGCCGATGCCCAAGTCGTTCACCGAGGGGCAGCAGATCGCCCAACTCCAGGGCAAGGCGAACGAGCTAAAAGTTCTTGGACCGCAACATGAATTCGCGCGGCACGGCAAGTCCGGTCAGAAAATCGCCTCCGTGCTGCCACACATTGCCAGCAAGATCGCCGACGACATCTGCATCGTGCGTTCAATGCAGACCGAGCAGATCAACCACGACCCGGCGCACACCTTCATGAATACCGGCTCGAGCATATCCGGCCGGCCTGCAATGGGTTCGTGGGCGACCTACGGACTGGGCAGCGAGAACCAGAACCTGCCGGGCTTCGTCGTGCTCACCTCAGTCGGCGGTGGCCAATCGCAACCGATAGCCGCACGCCAGTGGCACAGCGGTTTCCTCCCCTCCCAATACCAGGGTGTCCGACTGCGCTCCAAGGGCGACCCGGTGCTCTACGTCAATAGCCCGGACGGAGTGACACCAGCCCGCCAACGTGATGTCATCGACGCCGTCCGCCAGATGAATCAGATCGGCAATCAGACTTTCCGAGACGCGGAGCTCGATGCGCGAATCAGTCAGTATGAGATGGCGTTTCGCATGCAAATGAGCATACCGGACCTGGTCGATCTCTCTGACGAGCCTCAACACGTAATGGATCTTTACGGCACCACTGGCGCCGATGGCAGCTTCGCGTCGAATTGCCTGATGGCGCGACGTCTCGCCGAACGCGGCGTGCGCTTCATCCAGCTCTACCACCGCGGCTGGGATCACCACGGAGGGATCAAAAAGGGCATCGAGCACACGGCGAAACTCATCGACCAAGCATCGGCCGCCCTGGTGCTCGACCTGAAACAGCGCGGCCTGCTCGATGACACACTGGTTGTGTGGGGCGGCGAATTCGGGCGCACGCCAATGGCCCAAGGCAATGGCCGCGACCACCACATCAAAGCGTTCTCGATCTGGATGGCCGGCGGCGGGATCCAACCCGGCAGCAACTTCGGCGCAACCGACGAACTCGGCTACAACGCGGTCGAAAATGTCGTCCACGTGCACGATTTCCATGCCACGATGCTCCACCTGATGGGCATCGACCACGAGAAGTTCACCTATCGCCATCAGGGTAGAGACTTTCGCCTGACCGATGTTCACGGGCGAGTGGTGAAAGAAATCCTGGCATAACTTAGAAGCCTTGCTTCCATCGGCTTCGCGCGGAAATCACCCCCCTTTCTCCCCCAACCCGCTCCGTTCAAAATGCAACTTCAAAGCTAAACCACTTCTAGTGGCACAAAGCCGGCCTCTAGCACGCATGAAGAGTTAAGCCGTGCTGTCTTGCTTGTCTTATAAATTAATACTCGGATTGTAATGTTTCGCGGCGGTTCTCTTCTACATAATCACACACAAATATGAAATACTCTAAGCTCTCTAACACATTACTTACCGCAACAATTAAGAACCTACTCGTGATGGCTTTCGCTATTCTTGTAGTTGGATGTGGCCGCCGCCAGAGAAAATGGTCCACATTGAGTGAAGCGAGAGTAGTGATCGCAGAATGGAGGAAGAAGTATAATGAGCTCCGTCCCCATCGGAGTTTGGGAATGAAGACTCCGGAGGAATTTGCGCTTGGCTGGGAGCCGGGAGAAAGGTGGCGCGCTCAACATGTTCTCTGCGTGTGATTACAAATCCCCTAGAGAAGTATAATGGATTTTCAACCGACACAACTAATACTAAAAGATAGATGAAGTGGTATTACACAAAAAACCAAAAGCAACAGGGGCCTGTTACAAAAGATGATTTACTAAGAATGCTAAACGATGGGACTTTAGCTGCTACTGATCTAGCTTGGAATAAGGAGATGGATGATTGGAAACCCATTCAAGAAATTGAAATTCTTTTAAAGAAATATCCAAATATCGAAGAGACATCAACCCAACCTCCCCATGATTCGACACTAGTTAGGAGACGCAGAGATAAGGGCGACTACAAGATCGCCGAATGGGCCGTCAAAACTTTGGATTCAAAACCATCCGCAGCACCAACCTATTTATGGCAATCTTTACTGATTACCCTGTTTTGTTGTCAGCCTCTCGGAATACTTGGGGTTTTCTATGCTAATAGAGTGCAATTGCTGGAAAGATCGGGGCGCAGAAGCAAAGCGCTTATTGCATCGGAAAAAGCAAAAAAATGCTGTATC